>Ga0214471_10000289_pt1 | contig 45482 bp, 51 predicted proteins | sample RVTome_5_FD_207665 | JGI IMG/M metagenome (GOLD analysis project Ga0214471, IMG submission 207665) | Soil microbial communities from uranium-contaminated site in the Upper Colorado River Basin, Wyoming, United States - RVT142D155 | ecosystem: Environmental > Terrestrial > Soil > Contaminated >... | reverse complement strand
CCGGAGTCGGTGAGGATCGGGCCGTCCCAGCCCATGAAGCGGTGCAGCCCGCCGTGCGCTTCGATCACGCCGACCCCGGGGCGCAGCCACAGGTGAAACGTGTTGCCCAGAACGATCTGCGCGCCGACCTCCCTCAATTCCTGCGGGCTCAGCGCCTTTACCGTGCCGTAGGTGCCGACCGGCATGAACGCCGGGGTGTCCACCGCGCCGTGCGGGAGCGTAAGTTTTCCGCGCCGCGCCGCCCCGTCAGTCGCAAGTATCTGGAATTGCATCAAGGCTGCTTATCACGCATCACCTCCTTCGACTTCGCTCAGGACAGGCATCACTCATTACTGTCTCTCGATGAGCATGGCATCGCCGTAGCTATAGAAGCGATACCGCTCGGCGATCGCGTGGCGGTACGCGCGGCGGATATTATCCATGCCGCCGAATGCCGATACCAGCATCAGCAGCGTCGAGCGCGGCAGGTGGAAGTTGGTAAGCAGCCGCTCGACCACGTGGAAGCGATAGCCGGGAAGAATGAAGAGCCGGGTCTCGTCGCGGCCGCACTTCAGCTCCCCGCCGGCCGCCGCGCTCTCGAGCGCGCGCAGCGTCGTCGTCCCGACCGCCAGCACCCGCCCGCCGCCAGCGCGCGCCCGGCTGATAGCGTCCACCGTCGCCTGCGGCACGTCGTACCATTCCGCGTGCATCTCATGGTGCGCGAGATCCTGAGAACGCACGGGCTGAAAGGTGCCGGCGCCAACGTGGAGCGTTAGATAAGCGACCGCAACACCCCGATCGCGCAACGCCTGCAACAGCGCGCCGTCGAAATGCAGTCCTGCGGTCGGGGCAGCGACGGCGCCCGGCTCGCGCGCGTACACGGTCTGATAGCGTTCTGCGTCGCCTTCGCCCGCAGCGCGCGTAATGTACATGGGCAGCGGCACCGCGCCGTGGCGCTCGAGCAGCGTCAGCGCGTCGTCGCATCCCTCGAAGCGCAGCCGGAAGAACTCGCGCTCGCGTCCCAGCACGGTTGCCTCGATCGCGTCTGCGAATACGAGGGTGCTCCCCACCCGCGTCGGGTGGTTTGCGCCGATCTGCGCCAGTACCTCGCCGCCGGACAGGACGCGCTCCACCATCACCTCGACTCGCCCGCCGGTTTTCTTGCGGCCGGCGAGCCGCGCCTTGATGACGCGCGTGTCGTTCGCCACCACGACGTCGCCGGGCGCGACGAGGTCGACGATGTCGAGAAATTGCCGGTCGGTGAGCGCTCTGGTCCTGCCGTCGAGGTGGAGCAGCCGGCTCGCGCCGCGCTCCGCCGGCGGATACTGAGCGATCAGGTCTTGCGGCAATTCATAATCGAAATCGTCCAGGCGCATGCCCGGATTATAGGAGAGCGCGAATCGTCGATCGTGATTCGGCTGCGCGGCGCCGGCTTTCGTTGTTGGAGAATCCGGATTGCGGGATAATTTGCCCCGCATTCCTGCCGGGATGGCGGAATTGGTAGACGCACGGGACTCAAAATCCCGCGGTGGCGACACCATGAGAGTTCGATTCTCTCTCCCGGCACCACTTCTTTCCGGTCAGGCGGGCGCGGTCAGGCTTACCACTACCCGGTCGCATCCCGTTCCCTTCGCTTCGTAGAGCGCCGCGTCCGCGTACGGGCCACCGTTCAGCGCAGCGTCACCTCGACGTTGTCGATCAGCCGCGTGCGGCCGAGCCGGGCCGCGGCCAGGATGACGAGCTCGCGATCGCGCTCGGACGGCTGGCGCAGGTCCGCCCGGCGGCGCACGGCGACGTAGTCCGGTTGCCAGCCGCGGCGCGAAAGCTCGGCCATCGACTGCTGATCGATACGCTGGAAATCGCGCGCGCCGCTCTCGATCTCCGCGCGTGCCTTCTTCAGCACGGCGTAGAGATGCGGCGCCTCCTCGCGCTCCTGCGCGGAGAGGTAGGCATTGCGCGAGGACAGCGCGAGCCCGTCGTCGGCCCTGACCGTTTCCGCCGGAATGATCTCGATGGGCAGCGCGAACTGCTTCACCATGTCCCGCAGCACGAGGTATTGCTGGTAGTCCTTCTTGCCGAAGATCGCCGAGTGCGGCATCACCAGATTGAAGAGCTTGAGCACCACCGTCGCGACGCCCCGGAAATGCCCCGGACGGTGCGCGCCCTCCAGGATGTACTGGAGGTCCGAGGGCTCGACCACGAAGGTCTGCCGCTCGGGATAGATTTCCTTCTCGTCCGGCGCGAACACGACGTCGACGCCGGCCGCCTCGAGCCGCGCGCAGTCGGCCTCGAGCGTGCGCGGATAGCGGTCGAAGTCCTCGCGCGGGCCGAACTGCAGGCGGTTGACGAAGATGCTGACCACCGTGCACGCCGCGCGCGGCTTGGCGATATCGATCAGCTGGATGTGGCCGGCATGCAGGTTGCCCATGGTCGGCACGAACACGTTGTTCGGCACGCGCTGCAGGCGCGCGCGCAGGGCGGCTGCGGAGTGGATGACGTCCACTAGAACGAGTGCTCGGGCCCGGGGAAGGTGCGCGCCTTCACTTCCTTGACGTAGAGCTCGACCGCGCCCTGGATCGTGCCCGTCGTGCGCATGAAATTCTTGACGAACTTCGCCTTCCGGCCGGGATAGACGTCGAGCATGTCGTGCAGCACCAGCACCTGCCCCGAGCAGTCCACGCCAGCGCCGATGCCGATGGTCGGGATCGTGAGCGCTGCGGTGACCGCGCCGGCAAGCGCCGCGGGAATCGCCTCCAGCACGATCATGCCGGCGCCGGCCTGCTCGAGCAGCTTCGACTCTTTGATCAGCAGCTGGCCCGCGTCCTCGCCCCGCCCCTGCACGCGGTAGCCGCCGAGCGCATGCACCGATTGGGGGGTGAGCCCCAGGTGCCCGCATACCGGTATGCCGCGATCGGTCAGAAACTCGATGGTATCGAGCATCGGCCGGCCGCCTTCGATCTTCACCATGTGCCCGCCAGCGGCCATGAGCTCCGCGGCGTTGTGGAACGCGTCCTGCGGCGAGACCTGGAAGGTGGCGAACGGCATGTCGGCGATGATGAACGCGCGTTCCGAGCCGCGCGCGACGCACTGGGTGTGGTAGACCATGTCGCGCAGGGTCACCGGGAGCGTGGACTCGTGCCCCTGCAGCACGTTGCCGAGCGAGTCGCCCACGAGCAGCGAGTCGACGCCGGCCGCCTCGAGCACGGCGGCGAAGCTCGCGTCGTAGCAGGTGAGCATCGCGATCCGGTTGCCTTCCTGCGCCATCTTCTGCAACGTCGTGAGCGTGATCCGCATGTCGAACCCCTCTTTGAGCTAGCTGCCCAGGCTGAAGAACTCGCGCGGGCCGCGCATCGCGATAACGCGCTGCAACAATAAATCAAAATCGCCGGGCTGATCAACAAAATTCAGGTTTTCGGAGTTGACGGTCAGCACCGGCGCGGCGTCGTACTGATGGAAGAACCGCGCGTAGGATTCCGCGAGCTCGACCAGGTACTCGTCCGGAATGTTGCGCTCGTAGGCGACGCCGCGGCGGCGCACGCGCTCGACCAGCGTCGCGGGCGAGGCCTGCAGGTAGATCACCAGGTCGGGAACCGGCGCCTGGGGCTTTAACTGCGCCCAGACCTGCCGGTAGAGCGCGAACTCGTCGTCGCTCAGGGTGAGCCGCGCGAAGAGAGCGTCCTTGTCGATCATGAAATCCGCCACGGTGAGCCCCGCGAAGAGATCCGGCTGCGAGAGTTTGCGCACCTGGGCGGAGCGCTGGAACAGGAAATAGAGCTGCGCCGGCAGCGCGTAGCGCGCGCGGTCCTGGTAGAAGCCGGGAAGGAACGGATTGGCGTCGGGGTCCTCGAGCAGCGCCATGCCCCCCGTGCGCTCGCCCATCACGCGCGCGAGGCTCGTCTTGCCCGCGCCGACCGGGCCTTCGACCACGATGTAGCGGTACTTCTCGGGCAGCCTCGCGCTCATTCCATGGCTCGCCTGCCCCGCGGTTTACCCATTTTCGGTTTCGCGAAGCCTGATCATGCCTGAGGCGTCCACGTTGCGCACGAGATCGGCGATGCGTCCGCGTCCCGGCACCACCGCGTCGGGCGCGATCTCCGCGAGCGGCACCAGCACGAAGGCGCGATCGAGCATGCGCGGGTGGGGAACGATCAGCCCGGGCTCGCGCAAGGTCAGCCCGCCGTAGAGCAGGAGGTCGAGGTCGAGCGTGCGCGGCCCGTTGGGCACATCGCGCACCCGGCCGTGAACCCGCTCGATCGCCAGGAGGTGCTCGAGCAGCTCGCGCGCCGCGAGCCGCGTTTCGATTTCTGCCACTGCGTTGACGAAGTCCGGCTGGTCGAGGACTCCCGTGGGCGGGTTACGATAAAGCGAGGAACGGCGCTCGAGCCGGGTCCCGGGCAGAGCAGCGAGCGCCTGCAGCGCGCGGCGGATCTGGGCCGGGGGGTCGTCGAGGTTGCTCCCAAGAGCGATAAAAGCAGTGACGACTGACGCCCGTCCTGAGCGACGTCGAAGGGGCTGACCGTTAACGGAGGTCATCCTTCTGCCTGTCCTGGGCTTGTCGAAGGGCCCTCATCCTTCATCCCTCGGCGCCAGGCGCCGCACCACCCGCCGTGGCAACACCCGCGCCGCGCGGGCGGCGGCGACGCCGCCTCCGCTTGCGCGGCCCGGCATCGCCGGTCAGCATCTGGGCACGCTCGGACTCGCCCGCGCGCTGGAAGCGCTCCCACCATTCGCCGAGCGCGGGTTCGAGCTCCCCGCTTTCGCAGCGCAGGCGCAGGAAATCGTAGCCGGCCCGGAAGCGCGGGTGCTCGAGCAGACGGTACGGGCGCTTGCCGGCGCGCTGGTGAAAGCGCGGCTGAATCGCCCAGATCTCCCGCATGTCGGCGCCATGACGGTGCGGTATCGCGAGCTTCCCGGCCTGGGCCCGCATGACGTGATCCATTGCCTGGTAGAGCGCGGGGATCGGCGGCCCGCCCTTCTCCTCAAGCACCTTCCACTCGGCGAGGACCTCGGGCCATAGCAGCGCCGCGAACAGGAAACCCGGCGACACCGGCTTCGCCGCCCGCACGCGCTCGTCCGTGCTTTCGAGCGCCGCGATGACGAAGCGCTCGCCCGCTGCCCTGCCCATGGCGGCGTCGAGCAGCGGCAGCACGCCGTGGTGCAGCCCCTCCCTGCGCAGCTGTGCGACGCCCTCTGCGGCGTGGCCGGAGAGCAGCAGCTTCAGCATCTCGTCGAGCAGGCGCGAGGGCGGCACGTGCGCGAGCAGCCCGGCGAGCCGGCGGATCGGCCGGCGCGTGGCCGCGTCGATCTCGAGCCCGCGGCTCGCCGCAAGCCGCACCGCGCGCAGCATCCGGATGGGGTCCTCCCGGTAGCGCTTCTCCGGGTCGCCGATCATGCGCAGCCGCCGCTTGAGGAGGTCGGGCACGCCGCCGTGGTAGTCCCAGATCTCCTGGGAGGACGGGTCGTAGAACAGCGCGTTGATGGTGAAATCGCGGCGCGTCGCGTCCTGCTCCTGAGTGCCGAACACGTTGTCGCGCAGAATCCTTCCGTGCTCGTCCGCGACACGCTCCCCCTCTTCCTCCACCGGGTTCGAGCCGCGGAACGTGGAGACTTCAACGATCTCCGGCCCGCACATCACGTGCACCAGGCGGAAGCGCCGCCCGATCACCCGCGAGCGCCGGAACAGCCCGCGCACTTCCTCGGGCGTGGCGTTGGTCGCAATGTCGAAATCCTTGGGCCTGCGGCCGAGCAGCAGATCGCGCACCGCGCCGCCGACGACAAAGGCCGCGAAGCCGTGGCGCTGCAGCGTCTGCGTCGTGCGCAGCGCGCAGGAGCTGATCGCATCGCGGCGGACGCCATGCGCGCCGTGCGCGATGATTTTCGGCTGCGTTGGCCCGAACAACTGACCGGAGAAGACCTTGCCCAGGAAACGCCTGATCACGGGATCCTTACTCGAGCGTAATGATCGGCCAGCCGCGGCGCGCGGCATGCTCCCGCAGCGTCGCGTCCGGGTCCACGGCAACGGGGTGGCTCACGCGCTCGAGCAACGGCAGGTCGTTCAACGAATCGCTGTAGAACCAGGATTCAGGGCACGCGGCGAGCGAGCCGCCGCGCCGCGAGAGCCAGGATTCGAGGTTCGCGACCTTGCCTTCGCGAAAGCACGGGATGCCGATAACCGCGCCGGTGAACTCGCCGTCGCGCTGCTCGGGCTCGGTCGCGATCAGCTCCGCGATGTCGAACTCGCGCGCGATCGGCGCGGTGACAAAGCTGTTGGTCGCCGTAATCACGACCCGCAGGTCGCCGCGGTGGCGCTCGACGAGGGAGCGCGCCTTGTCCCGGATCAGGGGGCGGATCTTGACCTCCATGAAATCGCGATGCCAGGCCGCGAGCTGCTCCCGCGGGTGGCGCGACAGCGGCTTCAGCTGGAAATCGAGAAACTCGCGGATATCGAGGGTGCCGGCGCGGTACTGGTCGTAGAAGTGCTGGTTGCGCGCTTCGTACACCTCCCGGTCGAGCACGCCCTGCTCGATCAGGAACTGCGCCCACTCGAAATCGCTGTCACCCGCGAGCAGCGTATTGTCCAGATCGAACAGGACCAGCCGCTGGTTCAATCGCGCGCCCCCGCCGCCGCATCCTGAATCCTGGATCCTGGATCCTGTCGTGTTGCGGCGTGCAGCAGCTCGCGCGCCAGCGGAACGGTGACCGGACGGCGGGTCTCGAGCGAGTAGCGGTCGAGCGCGTCGAGCGTGGCGAGCAGCGTGGGCAGGTCGCGCCGCGCCCGCGTCAGCAGGTAAGCGGACACCTCGGGCGCAAGCTGGAAGCCGCGGCTCGCGGCGCGGTCCGCGAGCGCCTGCGCCTTGTTCTCGTCGGTGAGCGCGCGGACCTGGTAGACGAGGCCCCACGCGAGGCGGGTCGCCAGGTCCTCGCGCAGCTTCAGCCGCGCCGGCGGCTCGCCGGCGCTCGCGAGCATCACGCCGCCATTCTCGCGAAGCGCGTTGTAGAGATCGAACGCCGCGACCTGTCCTTCGCCGTCGAGCCGGTCCACGTCATCGAGCGCGACGCAGTCCATGTGCTCGAGCCCGGCTTCGATGCGGATGCCCGCGGCGCAGGCGAGGTACGTGGCGGCTGCCCCTTCGCTGCGCAGCGCAGCGACGGTTCCCCGGAGCAGGTGGCTGCGGCCGCATCCAAGCGGGCCCCAGAGGAAGAAGCAACGCTCGCGCGCGTTCTCCGCCGCGAGCCGCTTCAAATTGCCGAGCAGCTCGCCGTTCAACCCGGCGACGAAATTGTCGAGCGTGGGCTGCGGCGGGCTGGTGAAATCGAGCGCGAGCTGTTTCATGTAAAATTCGAGGCGCCTATCTTAGCCCAAAATCCGGCCATTCCCGACACGCTCCCTACTCGAGAACGTGGTTTGAAGAAGCCCGCCGCCCCCCTCACCTACCGCGACGCCGGCGTGGACATCGACGCCGGGGACCGCCTGGTCGAGAACATCAAGCCGTTCGCGAAGCAGACCCTGCGCAAGGGCGTGCTCGCCGGAATCGGCGGGTTCGGCGCGCTGTTCGAGATCGCCCGCAGCCGCTATCGCGAGCCGGTGCTGGTCGCGGGTACCGACGGGGTCGGCACCAAGCTGAAGCTCGCATTCGAGCTGAACCGCCACGCCTCCATCGGCATCGATCTCGTGGCGATGAGCGTCAACGACATCCTCACGCACGGCGCGGAGCCGCTGTTCTTCCTCGACTACTATGCGTGCGGCCGGCTCGATGTGGCGACCGCGACCGAGGTCGTCAAGGGCATCGCCGCGGGCTGCAAACAGGCCGGCTGCGCGCTGATCGGCGGCGAGACCGCGGAAATGCCCGGCATGTACACCCCCGGCGAGTACGACCTGGCGGGATTCGCGGTGGGCATCGTCGAGAAGCGCCGCATCATCGACGGCTCCGGCATTGCCGAGGGAGACGTCGTGCTCGGGCTTGCCTCGAGCGGCGCGCATTCCAACGGCTACTCGCTGATCCGCAGGATCGTCGCGGTCAAGGGCGTGGACCTGTCGGCTCAATTCAATGGTCGCGCGTTGAGCGAAGTGATGCTCGAACCCACCCGGATCTACGTGAAATCGGTCCTGAAATTGATCAAGGGCGTCGCCGTCAAGGGCCTCGCCCACATCACCGGCGGCGGCATCGTCGAGAACGTTCCGCGCATGCTGCCCGCGCGGCTGGCGGCGCGCATCGAGCGCGCGGCGTGGCGGCTGCCGCCGCTGTTCCAGTGGCTGAAGGACCAAGGCGGCATCGACGATGCCGAGCTCTACCGCGTGTTCAATTGCGGCATCGGCATGGCGGTGGTCGTCGCGCCCGCGCACGCCGCGAGGGCGCTGAGAACCCTCAGGGCTGCGGGCGAGACCGCGTGGCGCATCGGCCGCATCGTCAGGCGGACCCGGAACGAGCCGCAAGTCGAGATCGTCTAACCATTCCCGTGGCTGAGAAGACGCTGGTCATCCTGATCTCCGGGCGCGGCAGCAACATGGAGGCGCTGCTCGATGCGCGCCTGCCGGCGCGCGTTGCTGCCGTCGTCAGCAATATTCCGCAGGCGCGCGGCCTCGGCGTTGCCGCCCGGCGCGGCATCGCGACCGCCGTGGTCGACCACCGCGCGTTTCCCGACCGCGCCGCGTTCGAGGCGGCGCTCGCTGCCGAGATCGACCGCCACCGGCCGGACCTGGTCGTGCTCGCGGGTTTCACGCGCATCCTGACGCCGCCCTTCGTCGAGCGCTACGAAGGCCGGATCATGAACATCCATCCCTCGCTGCTGCCCGCTTTTCCGGGACTGGACACGCACCGGCGGGCGCTCGAGGCCGGCGTGCGCATTCACGGCTGCACGGTGCACTTCGTCACCCACGCCCTCGACAGCGGGCCGATCGTCGTGCAGGCCGCCGTTCCGGTGCAGGCGGGCGACACGGAGGAGCGACTCGCTGCGCGCGTGCTCGCGCAGGAGCACCGCATCTATCCGCAGGCGATACGCTGGTTCTGCGAGGGACGGCTGAGGGTCGGCCGCGACGGTGCCGTCGCGGTGGACGCGGCGCGCGCGGCAGACGGCGCGCTGACCGCGCCGCCGCTCGAAGCGCCTTGAGGCCTTCGCGATGAGATGCCGGACCGGAAGGGCGGCGGCCTTGCTGCTCCTGGCGCTCCCCGGCGCGGCGGCCGCACCGCCGGTGCCCCTGTCCGTTTCTGCGAGCTACAACGTCCTCCGGAACGGCGGGCACGTCGCCGTCATGCACGAGACTTTCGAGGCGAGTGGGAGCAGCTACCGTATCGTGAGCGAAACCCACGCCGTCGGGCTGCTCGCGCTGTTCGCGCCGCGCCCGTTGCGGGTGACGAGCAGCGGATGGCTGACCGGCGCCGGGCTGACGCCGCAGTACTACGAGCATAAACGGGGTGAGGATGATCCGCGGCGGATACGCGCCGAATTCGACTGGGAGGAAGCGCAGCTCAAGGTGCGGCGCAGCGGCAGGAGCGAGACGCTGCCGCTGCCGCCCGGGACTCAGGACCAGCTATCGATCATGTATCAGTTCATGTATCTCGCGCCCGACCGGCCGCAGCTCCTGCAGCTTTCGAGGACCAACGGCCGCAGGCTGGAGCAACACCGCTACACCGTCCGCGCTGGAGTCGAGATCGAAACAGCGCTCGGGCCCATGACCACCGTGCATCTCGTGCGGCAGCACCATCCCGAGGAGAGCGGCGTCGAGATCTGGCTCGCGCCGCAGAAACACTACCTGCCGGTGCGGCTGCTGGTCCTGGAAGACGGTGGCGCGCGCTTCGAGCAGGTGATCACGAAGCTGGAAACCAAGCCGTGACGACACGCACGCGCCTCGTCATCGCGACTCTGCTTTCGGCTGCGCTTCACGCGGTATTGATCTCGGGCGAGTGGACCCCGATGCCGCAAGCGCCGGGGGCGCCGCGGCCGCTCGAGGCGCGGCTCGCGTCGCTGCCGGAGCTCAAGCCGGCGGCTCCCAAGCCGAGGATCCGGGCGCCCCGGCGCGTCGCACCGGTTCCGGCTCCGGAAGTAGCCGCGATCGCGGCCCCGGGCTCGTTTGCTCTGCCGAACGCCCTGGACGACGAGGACATGGCGGAGGCCCCCTCCGAAGAACCCGCAGCGCCGGAGCCGCCGCAGCGGCTCGCGCTCGCGGCGGAGACGAGCGTCGACGCCTCGACCGCCCACGCGCTGCCGCGCAGGGGCCAGATTACCTACACGCTGTTCTACGGCGAAGAACGGTTCTCCATCGGCAACGTGGTTCAATCGTGGGAAGCGGGGGCGGGCTCCTATCTGCTGGCAAGCGCCGCCGAGACGGCGGGACTCATCGAGCTCCTCTGGCCCCAGCGCCTGCGTTACGTGAGCCGCGGCAGGATCACGCGAAACGGCATGCAGCCCGAGTCGTTTCTGGCAAGCCGCACTCGCCGCGGCAGGAACGAGGTGGCGGAGGCGCGGTTCGACTGGGAGGCGGGCCGCTTGAGCTACGGCCGCATAGAGGATCGAAAGAGCGCGCCGCTATCCGCCGGCGCGCAGGACGTCATAAGCGTCATCTTCCAGTTCGTCCTGGCGCCGCCCGCTCCCGGACGCTACCGGGTGCCGATCACCACCGGCTCGCGCTTCGACGTTCATGAAATCGAGGTTTCCGCCGAGGAGCGGATCGAGACCCCCCTCGGCATGTTGCGGGCGCTTCCGGTCCGGCAGCTGCCGCGCCCCGGGGAGCCGAGCTTCGAGATCTGGCTCGCCGTCGACTACCGCTACCTCCCCGTGCGGATCCGTCACTTCGACCGCAGGGGCAATTTCACCGGCGAGCAGATGGTGAACGAGATCCGCGTCAGCGACGAATAGAACCGGTGGCCATAACCCGCGCCCAGCTCGAGGCGGCGACCGAAGCGCTCGGGCTTGCGCTCAAGTTCGACCGCCCCGCCGATGCGATGCTCCACGATTTCTTCCGAGCCCGCCACGCCCTCGGCAGCCACGACCGGGCATTCATCGCCGAAGCGGTCTATGGCGTGCTGCGCCGCAAGCGCACGGTGGACCACCTCGCTCCGGGCGGCTCGTCGAGGCGCATGCTGCTTGCCTACCTGGCGCGCGTGCGGGGCATCAGCATCCGGGAACTCGCGGACATATTGAAGCAGGACGAATCATCGTGGCTCTCGGGGATCAAGGCGCAACCGCTCGACGACCTGCCCCTCGCGCTGCGCGCCGAGTTGCCGGACTGGATCGTCGAGCGGCTCCGCTCCCGTTTTTCGGAACCCGAAATCGCCGCGCTGGCCAGGGGATTGAACGAACCCGCCCCGCTCGATCTCCGCGTCAACACGCTGCTCACCGGGCGCGAGGAAGTACAGCAGGCGCTCGCCGTCGACGCCGTCGCCAGCGAGCCGACGCCGTATTCGCCGGTCGGCCTGCGCGTCAAGGGCAGGCCCGCGATCAATCGCCACCCGCTGTTCCTGACGGGCGCCATCGAGGCGCAGGATGAAGGCAGCCAGCTGCTCGGCTTTCTTCTTGCGCCACGGCGCCACGATCTCGTAGTGGATTTCTGCGCCGGTTCCGGCGGCAAGACCCTCATGCTGGGCGCGCTGATGCATTCCCACGGCCGCATCTATGCCTTCGACGCCTCGGCGGCGCGCTTGAGCCGTCTGAAACCCCGGCTCAAGCGTTCTGGGCTCTCCAACGTGTACGCGCAGCCGATCCGCAGCGAAAACGACATCCGCGTAAAGCGCCTCGCCGGCAAGATCGACCGGGTGCTGGTGGACGCCCCGTGCACCGGGCTCGGCACGTTGCGCCGCAATCCCGACCTCAAATGGCGCCAGTCGCCGCAATCGGTCGAGGAGCTGAAGCTCAAGCAGGCCGCGATCCTGCGCGCGGCGGCGAATCTCTTGAAGCCCGGCGGGCGGCTGGTTTACGCGACCTGCAGCCTGCTCGCCGAGGAAAACGAGGACATCGTCGCCGCTTTCCTCGCGGAGCGCGGCGACTTCCGGAAGCTGCACTGCCAGGAGCTGCTCGAAACGCAAGGAATCACCCTGGAATCCGGCGAATTTCTCCGACTGTTTCCGCACGTGCATGGCACGGATGGCTTTTTTGCCGCTGCACTGCAACGAAATAATGGAACCGGCGGCCCGCGGACCGGTCCTAAGAGGCCCTAGCCAATTGTCCCGTTTCGGGATTTTGCCTCCAAATCATGCCGCTACCGCGCGGGCCTTGCCTCGCGAGTGCTGTTTTTGCTATGCCGGGCGGCGGAATTTCTGTAGACTGCCGGCCAGCACGATAACAAAGCAGCATTTCGCTCAGGAGAGCCATGCTTACAGGCGTTTTTGATCTGCCGTGGTGGGGGTATGTGCTTTACGCGCTCGCGGTTACCCATATCACGATTGCCGCGGTCACCATCTATCTGCATCGCTGCCAGGCACATCGGGCGCTCGAGCTGCACCCGGCCGTCAGCCATTTCTTCCGCTTCTGGCTGTGGCTCACCACCGGCATGGTGACGAAGGAGTGGGCCGCGATTCACCGCAAGCACCATGCAAAAGTCGAGACCGTGGACGATCCGCACAGCCCGCAGATCTACGGCATCAAGAAGGTGCTGTGGGAGGGCGCCGAGCTCTACCGCAAGGAATCGCGCAACCGCGAAACGCTGGACCGCTACGGCGCCGGCACGCCCGATGACTGGCTCGAGCGCAACCTCTACACCCGGCGCGACAGTCTCGGCGTCTCTGCCCTGTTCCTCATCAACTTTGCCCTGTTCGGTTTCATCGGAATCACCATCTGGGCGGTGCAGATGGCATGGATTCCGTTCTTCGCCGCCGGCGTCGTCAACGGCATCGGCCACTACTGGGGCTACCGCACGTTCCAGCCGGAGGACACCAGCACCAACATCGTCCCGTGGGGCATGCTCATCGGCGGCGAGGAGCTGCACAACAACCACCATGCCTACCCGACCTCGGCGCGCTTCTCGATCCGGTGGTACGAATTCGACATCGGCTGGCAGTACATCCGGGCCCTGGCGCGACTGAAGCTGGCACAAGTCAAGAAGGTCGCACCCGAACTCAGGCTCGATGCCGCCAAGACGCGCTGCGATATCGCGACGGTGCAGTCGGTCATCACGCACCGCTACGAGGTGCTCGCCAAGTACGCCGAGTCGCTGCGCCGGACCTGCGCCGAGGAAATCCGCGTCCTCAGGACGGGCGCGGTGCGGGTGGACGTTGGCGCGATCAAGCGCATGCTCCACCGCGATGCAAAAATGGTCCCGGCCAACGAGCGCGTCAAGGTGGATGATGCGCTGAGCAAGAGCAAGGTGCTCGCCACCGTCTACACCATGCGCGAGGAACTGGCCGCGCTGTGGCAGCGCTCCAACGCCTCCAAGGAGCAGCTGGTGCGTCAGCTCGAGGACTGGTGCGCGCGCGCGGAGGCGAGCGGCATCGTCGCGCTGCAGGAGTTCAGCCGCCGGCTGCGGAGCTACGCCTGATCACCGGACCGCAAAAAACAAAAAACCCGCCACACGGCGGGTTTTTTGTTTCTGGATCCCCGCCTTCGCGAGGATGACCGCCGCGCCGCGGCGGTCACTTGATCTTGGTCTCTTTGTAGATGACGTGCTTGCGCGCCACCGGATCGTACTTCTTGATCTCCATCTTGTCCGGCGTGGTGCGCTTGTTCTTGGTCGTGGTGTAGAAGTGGCCGGTGCCGGCGGTGGATTCGAGCTTGATCTTCTCGCGCATGGCGGGCTCCTCAGATTTCCTCGCCGCGCGCGCGCATCTCGGCGAGCACGGCCTCGATTCCCTTGCGGTCGATCGTGCGCAGCCCCGCCTGGGACACGCGCAAGCTCACCCAGCGGTTCTCGGCCTCGACCCAGAAGCGGCGGTATTGCAGGTTCGGCAGAAACCGCCGCCGCGTCTTGTTGTTGGCGTGGGACACGTTGTGCCCCAGCATCGGCTTCTTGCCGGTGACCTGGCAAATGCGTGACATGGAACGGCTCCGGGGATCTCGAAAGGCGCGGATTCTACAGTCTTTTCGCCGCCCGCTCAAGGCGGGAGCGGGTGGCTTTCATTACGCTCCATTGGCTCGGGCCTATCGTAGGACCAGCACCGGGATCTTGCTGTGGGTCAACACCTTCACCGTTTCACTGCCGAGCAGCACGGCATCGAGGCCCCTGCGCCCGTGCGAGGCCATCATGATCAGGTCACACTTGCGATTTTCGGCGTTGTTGATGATCTCCTCGTAGGGGTGGTCTCCCACGACGACCAGGCCGTCGCAATCGACGCCCTCCTTCTTCGCGCGCGTCACCAGTGCGGAAACCATCTTCTGGGCGATCTCCTTGGCTTCCTCTTCGTGCTCCGTTTCGATCTTGGCGTGCACCGACTTGGGCGTGGCCCACGGCTGGATGTGCAGGTGGAAGTGGGATACCACGTGGATCGCGCTCACTTTCGCCCCGGTGGATTTGGCAAAGGCGATGCATTCCTGCTCCGCCTTGCGGGACAGCTCGGAGCCGTCAACGGCCAGCATGATGTGCTTGTAGTACATGGCGCACCCCTCCGTGATGTGAGGTGAAGCAGCAATAGCGTGCGCGCCGAACCGATCGAGCCGCTTGATCCAGGTCAACTTTCCTACAACAGACCGCGCTCGGCGAACGACATTGCCGTCCCCGCGCCGATGACGAAGTGGTCGAGGACCTTGACATCGACCAGCGCGAGCGCCTGCTTGAGCGCGCCCGTCAACGCCTCGTCGGAGCGGCTGGGCTCGGCGATGCCCGAGGGATGATTGTGCGCGAAGATGAGTGCCGCCGCATTGTGGTAGAGCGCGCGCTTCACCACCTCGCGCGGGTAGACGCTGGTCTGGGTAAGCGTACCGCGGAAGAGCTCCTCCACCTCCAGCACCCGGTTCTGCGCGTCGAGGAACACCCCGACGAAGACCTCGTGCGGCCGGTCCTGAAGCTTGAGCCGGAGGTAGTCGCGCACCGCTTGCGGAGAGCCCAGCGCGGAGCCGCGGTCGAGCCTCTCGCGCAGGGCGCGCCGCGCCATTTCCAGCACCGCCTGCAGCTGCACGTATTTTGCCGTGCCGAGGCCGGACACGGCAGTCGCCGCATCCGCTCCGGCCGCGAACAGCCCGGAAAGCGATCCGAAGCGCGTCAGCGCCTCGCGCGCGACGTCAACGGCGCTCTTGCCCCGGACCCCGGTGCGCAGAAAGATGGCCACCAGCTCGGCATCGGACAGCGAGTCCGCGCCCCGGTGGAGGAGCTTCTCGCGCGGCCGGTCGTCGGGCGGCCAGTCGGTAATTGCCATGGTGCGGCCCGCTATTCGCAACTCTTTGCTCGTTACTGCATAACGCAAGGCGGTCCCCGGCGTTTACTTGCGGGCGCGAATTTTCGCATTCGCGATTTACGATTCACGGCGTTTGCGGTTACACTCCAGAGCGCAACCTGAAGTAATAGCTCTAGATGGCTGAAAGTTCTAAGAAATCAGTCGTTCTCGGCATCACCGGCGGCATCGCTGCGTACAAGGCGGCCGAGCTCACGCGCGAGCTTGCGCGCAACGGCATCGAGGTGCAGGTGGTCATGACCGAGGCTGCCGGTGGACTCGTTGCGCCTGCCACCTTCCAGGCACTCTCGGGCAAGCCGGTATACACCAACCTGTGGGACGCGCGCGTCGCCGACAACATGGCCCACATCGAGCTCTCGCGCGGCAAGGATGCGATCGTGGTCGCGCCCGCCACCGCCGATTTCATCGCCAAGCTCGCGCAGGGCCTGGCGGACGATCTGCTCTCGACGCTGTGCCTGGCGCGCGAATGCCCCCTGATCGTGGCGCCGGCGATGAACCGCCAGATGTGGGACAACCCGGCGACGCGCCGCAATATCGAGCGCCTGCTGCGCGACGGGGTGGCGATCCTCGGGCCCGCGAGCGGGGACCAGGCGTGCGGCGAGGTCGGCATGGGCCGCATGCTCGAGGCGCGCGACATCGCCGAGGCGGTGACGGCCTTCCTTTCGCCGAAGATCTTGCGCGGTGCGCGCGTGCTGATCACCGCCGGCCCGACGTTCGAGACCATCGACGCGGTGCGCGGCATCACCAACCGCAGCTCCGGCAAGATGGGCTACGCGGTCGCGCGCGCGGCGCTCGAGGCCGGGGCCCGGGTGACGCTGATCTCGGGGCCAACGAGCCTCGCCGCGCCCGCCGGCGCCCAGCGCGTGGACGTCGTTTCCGCGCGCGACATGTTCCAGGCGGTGAAAAAGCGCGTGGCGGACGCCGACATCTTCATCAGCGTCGCCGCGGTCTCGGACTACCACGTCGCCAGCCCGCAGCGCCACAAGATCAAGAGGAGCGCGCGCGGGCTCCGGCTCGATCTCGTGCCCAACCCGGATATCCTGGCGTGGGTCGCGTCGCGGCCGCGGCCGCCGTTCTGCGTCGGCTTCGCGGCGGAAACGGAGAAGCTGCGGCAGCATGCCGAAGCCAAGCGCCGCGCGAAGAAGGTGCCGCTGCTCGCGGCGAACCTCGCGCAGCAGGCGATCGGCGCGGATGACAATGAATTGACCCTGTTCGACGACGCGGGCGTGCACAAGCTTCCCCGGGCTTCGAAGCAACTCGTGGCGCGGCAGCTCGTCGCCCACATCGCGAAACTCTACAAGCAAGCAAGCGGCAAGCGGTAAGCAGTGAGCGGAACAAGACCGTCACGCATGAACCGGTCACCGCAGATTGCGCGCGCGCCCATGAAAACGATCGACGTCAGGATCCTCGATGAGCGGCTGCGCGGCCAGCTGCCGGGATACGCGACGCCGGGCTCGGCGGGTCTCGACCTGCGCGCCTGTATCAGCGCGCCGCTCGCGCTCGCGCCCGGCCAGACCGAGCTGATCCCGTCGGGCATTGCCATTCACCTCGCCGACCCCGGCCTGGCGGCGGTGATCCTGCCCCGCTCGGGCCTCGGCCACAAGCATGGCATCGTGCTCGGAAACCTGGTCGGCCTGATCGACTCCGATTATCAGGGCCAGATTTTCGTGTCCACCTGGAACCGCGGGGGCGCCCCGTTCACGATCAACCCCATGGAGCGCCTGGCCCAGCTGGTGGTGGTGCCCGTGGTCCAGGTCGGCTTCAACGTGGTGGAGGACTTTGACTCAAGCCGCCGCGGAGCCGGCGGCTTTGGAAGCACGGGGAACTGATGACGAAGTCAGCGCTTGTCCTGTTCGCGCACGGCGCGCGCGACGCGCAATGGAGCGAGCCATTCCGCGCGATCCGGCAGGCGGTCGCAGCGCGCCGCCCCGATCTCACGGTGGAAATCGCGTTCCTCGAGCTGATGCAGCCGGCGCTCGGCGACTGCGTGGCGCGCCTGGTCAAGGACGGCCACACCCGGATCACGGTCGCTCCGCTGTTCCTGGCGCAGGGCGGGCACCTGAAGAAGGACCTGCCGCGGCTGCTGAAGGAGCTGAGCGCCCGGCACGCGGCGGCGGAGATCACGGTGCTGCCGGCGATCGGCGAGGTCACCGAGCTGCTGGAAGCGATCTCGGATTGGCTGGTGAGCAGCGCGCCGCGCTGAAGAATGATCGAAAGGCCAAGCTTGTACAAGCTTCCTCCCCCCTTGCGGGGGAGGATTGAGGTGGGGGGTCAAACTGGGAGCACGCCTCCCTCCCCCCCATCCCAACCTTCCCCCGCCAGGGGGGAAGGAGCTTGCTTGCGGTTCGCGTTGCGGATCGTTAGGCGCCCCCTGGCTGTGGCGGCGCTCGCGCTGGGCGCGTGCGCCTCGCGCGCCGGGTTGCCGGAAATTCCGCTCGTGGTGAACGGCCACCGGCTGACGGCCGAGGTCGCGGCCACCGACGGCACCCGCACGCAGGGCCTCATGCACCGCAGGATCCTGCCGGAGAATCGCGGCATGCTGTTCGTGTTCCGCGAAACCGCGCAGCACGCGATGTGGATGATGAACACCTACATTCCGCTGTCGGTGGCGTTCCTCGACGAGCGCGGCGTGATCATCAACATCGAGGACATGAAGCCGCACACACAGGACACGCACCCCGCCGCGAAACCCGCGCGCTACGCGCTGGAAATGAACCAGGGCTGGTTCGCGAAGCGCGGCATCAAGCCAGGCGCCAGGATCGAGGGGCTGGAGCGCGCGCCGCCCGCCCGATGAAGCGTGACTGGTGGCTGGTGGATGGTGGCCGGTGACTGGAGCAAAAAAAACGCCCGGGCAAACCCGGGCGTTTTTGCGAAAGCCTGACCCGATCAGCCGAAGAAGATGCCCTGGTGGCCCGCGGCCGCCATGAAGAACAGCATCGGGATCGAAAGCAGGGTGTTGGTGCGGGAGGCGAGGAACGCGACGCGACGCGCTTTCGCCTTCTCCTCGTCGGTCGCCTGCACCATGCCCAGGATCTTCTGCTGGTTGGGCCAGATCAGCACCCACACGTTGAAGAGCATGATGGTGCCGAGCCACGCGCCAATGCCGATCGCGTAGAAGGCGTGGTTGAGGAACAGGAACGCGTTGAAGAAGTTCTTGCCAAGCAGCAGCGCGCCCAGCAGCCATGTCGCCACCGCCGCCCAGCGGAACCAGAACAGGGCGCGCGGCGCGACATGCTTGGTGATGCCCGCCCCCGTGTTGTCCTTGCCGGCGGCCGCCAGCGCCGGCACCTGCACGAAATTGAAATAGTAGAGCAGGCCGATCCACATCACGCCCGCCGCGATATGGAGCCAGCGCCCGATGCCGAGCTGAATGAAGTCCATCATGGCCGGCCTCCTATTGCAACGCGTACTTCACGACGTTGTACAGGATGAGCGTGAGGACCACGCCCCAGAACACCGTCCACCCGAGCGAGTCTAGAAAATATTTCATTGCTGATCCCTCCTCCTGGAAGCGCGCTGTGCGAAATTGCGAACAAGCTGGCGGGACATTCTAGTACAGTTGGACCCGGGCAGCAATTCCACCGCGAATTCAAGTGGCTGTAGACGATGCGTGGCGCCGCTAGCCGCTGTTGGTGTGCGGCGGCGCGTCAGCGCCTGGCAAGATCAGCGCTGGATCGCGCCGGTTTCCTCCTGTTGCGCTGATGCGACAATATCGTGTCCGCGGCCCGCCAAATTGGGTAAACTAGCCACAGCGGATCGGGGTGCACGAATGCTCCCGCCTGCCCTGAAACAGCGAATTCGGATCGCCCATGCGTCATCGATTCGGAATCACGCTCGCAGCGTTCTTGCTGACGGTCGCGGCGGCGCTGCCACCCCTCACCTGTGCTGCCCAGGCGCTGCTCTCCAGCGAGCACGGCGGTCTGGGGCTCAGACAGCCGACCGGGTCCGGGGAGAGTGCTCAGTCCGGCAGCGAGACGAGACCGGCCTGGCTGGGCCGGCAACCATCCGAATTCACTCAGTTCGGCGGCGCGCGCGAGCTGACGCGCGGCGGCCCGGGTGCGATGGAGGCATATGGCGGCGTGGCGTACTCCATCTCGCGCAGCTGGGCCTCGTCGCTTGAGGCGGCTTATGCTCCGGAATCCACGCTGGTGCCGCGCCACTACGCCTTCGCGGGCGAGGTGCGCACCGCGCTGAGCGACCACAAGGCGCTGAGCGTGGGAATCAAGTACCGGGTGTACGACGCGGACCTCGGCATGCCGGGTGACTCTGCGCCGGTGAACGGGTTCGGGCTTGCGCCTTCCCGCGGGCTGGGGACAGGTTATGCCCCCGGTTATCAGGTGCAATTCGGCTACCAGCACAGCGCGTTCACCTTGTTCGGGCTTGCGCTGGGACGGGAGATGGAAAGCTACGCAACGGCCTTCGACCCCGCAACTCCCTATCCACGTCAGCTCTCCTTCACCGGGCAGCACTGGCTTACGCCGAGCTGGGCATTGAGCTACGACGTGCTGTCGGGAGACCTCGGCGGCCCGAGCCCGATGCGGCTCCAGGGCCTCGGACTGCGTTTCGGCGTGCGCTACCGGTTCTGAGCGCACGCATCCCCGCCATCCACGACAAGCGGAACTTGACCATGATCGCTTGCGCGGCTATGAGATCGCGCTCCGGGCCGCGGGGCACGCCGTAGTAGCGCGCCGAAGTAGGGATCAGCGAGGTTGCTAATGTCCGGACTTGCGTACGCGAGGCTGCCCGTAACGCTGACGCTCACAGCGCTGATCCTCGCACTCGCCGGGTGCGCGAGCACCCAGGTCTTTCCCAGCCTGCAGCTGCAGGACATCTCACTGCGGCCGGGAGACCTCGAAAAATTCGGATTGGCGTTCATCACGCCCTCGACCGTCACCGGGCAGGAACAGGAAAAGCAGGCGGTCGCGCTCACGTTCTCCGACGTGATCAAGAGCGAGCGACCCAACCTGCGGGTCGTGACGCTTGCGGAAACGCTGGGCGCGATCAACAAGGCCGGCCTGGCCGACGACTACAAGCGGATGTACGACGAGTATCGCGACACCGGCCTGCTTTCAGGGGGAATCTTGCAGCGGGTGGGCGCGGCAACGGGCGTCCGCTACCTAGCGCAAACCAAGCTGCAGAGCTTCGTACAGGGGGCAAAGGAGCGTTTCGGGCTGCTCGGCTTTCGCATCGTAGAGACCCAGTACGCCTACGTCCGGCTGTTCTTCCAGATCTGGGACAGCCGCGATGGCACGATCGCGTGGGAAGCCATGCAGGAATTGCACATTTCGCAGGAGCGGGTTTCCGAGGAACCGGTGATGCAGCGCGCCGTGCTCGAGCGTACCGCCCGCGATCTCATCACGAAGCTGCCGTAAAGCCGGACGGCTCGCGCCGCCGGCTACTGTTGCCGTCCAGATTTGTCCGTGAGGGGCACAAAGCGCACCGCGAGGACGTTGCGGCGTGTGATCCTCCCGTCCGGCTGCTTCTCGATCAACAGCAGGGACTGGCCCGCCGCCTGGCCGCCGACGGGAACCACCAGCCGCCCGCCGGGCTTCAGCTGGTCGATCAGCGGCTGCGGCACCTCGCGCGGTGCCGCCGTCACCATGATTGAATCGAACGGGGCGTGCTCGGGCCAGCCCTTGTACCCGTCACCGATCCGGGTCTCGACGTTGCGGTAGCCGAGCTGCGTCAGGCGCTCCGCGGCTTCGCGTGCGAGCGGCTCCACGATCTCGATCGTAAAGACCGTGCCGGCAAGCTCCGCCAGCAGCGCCGCCTGGTAGCCCGAGCCGGTGCCGATCTCGAGCACCCGGTCGCCGGGCTTGACGTCCATGAGGTCGGTCATCAGCGCGACGATGAAGGGCTGCGAGATGGTCTGGCCCCTGCCGATAGGCAGCGGGCGGTTGGCGTAGGCGTTGCGCCGCTCCGACGCGGGAACGAATTCGTGGCGCGGCACCTTCGCAAGCGCCTGCATGACGCGCTCCGAGAGGCTCGCGCGGCCCGTCTCGAAGCGCGTCTCGCGGGCAAGCTCCGCGATCTCCTCCACCATGCGCTTGCGCTGCGGCTCGTAGACGTCCTGACCCTGCGCCTGCGCCGCGCCCGCTGCGGCGGCGGGCGACGCGGCGCCGATCAGGGCGAGCAGGCAGTTGCGCAGTGTCCGCATGAAAAATAGGGGCATACCCGTTTCCCAGTATGCCCCGCGTTTCCCCGCCTCGGCAACGAAGCGTGGGGAAGTCAGCCTACCTGTATCCGGGAGGTTTCTGCTACGACCCGCGCAGGGAGCATCATGAGAACGCTCGGAAGCATGATCTGTCGAATTGTTTGATATATCGCAATCCTTTCGCGCAGTTTCGCTCTAGTGTAACGTGAGGGTCATAGCATCCCCGCTTTGGGTCCAGTTTCGGGACCCGTGGACATGAGCCAGGCAGCCAGCACCCCCAACCCGCTTTCCGCGCTCGAGCGCCTGCGCCATTGGTGGCAGCGGATCGCGGCGGCGGTGCTGCCGGGAGCCGGCGCGGACGACGCCGGCCGCGCCGTCGCGCGCACCCTGGACGAGATGAAGCCGCTGCTCGAGGAGAGCCGGGCCCAGCGCGGCGGCGAAGTCTCGGCGCGCGATCGAGCCGAGCGGATCGCGGCGATCTACCGTGGCGCGAGCCTCGCACAGCGCGCCGCGATCCTCGATCTCATCACGCACGAATTCGCGCCCCGTCGTGACGAGCTCGAGAAGGCCATCGTGGCCATCCAGGGCGCGGCGAACGATGCCGAGCTGTCCCACGCGGAGGCGCGGCTGCGCATCGCGCTCAACGCCCCGCGCGCGAAATTCTTTACCCAGTTCAACCTGCTGCCCGAGGGCGTGAAGTTCCTGGTGGATCTGCGCGCCGATCTCCTCGCGGCGCTGCCCAAGGCGCCGGCGCTCGAAGTGCTGAAAGTCGAGCTCGACGGCCTCCTCGAGAGCTGGTTCGACCCGGGCTTTCTCGAATTGAGGCGCATCACGTGGTATTCGCCCGCGCTGATCCTCGAGAAGCTCATCGCCTACGAGGCGGTCCACCCGATCCAGTCGTGGAACGACCTGAGGAACCGCCTCGACACCGACCGGCGCTGCTACGCGTTCTTCCACCCGCGGCTGCCCAACGAGCCGCTCATCTTCGTCGAGATCGCGCTTACGCGCGGCCTGCCCGGAAGCGTGCAGCTCCTGCTCGACCAGGGCGCCCCCGTGCAGGATCCGCGCACCGCCGATACCGCGGTGTTCTACTCTATCTCGAACACACAACAGGGCCTGCGGGGCGTGAGCCTCGGCAACCTGCTGCTGAAGCGCGTGATCGAGGACCTGCGGCGCGACCTCCCGCGGCTCGGCGCATTTGCCACGCTCTCGCCGCTGCCCGGCTTCCGCAAGTGGCTCGACCAGGCGCTCGCCGAGAGGCGGCTCTTGCTGCCGGAAGCGGATCTCGCCAGGTTCGCTGGGTCGGTGGGTCACCCCGATCCGACGGGCGCTCTCGCCGCCGCATTGGCGCGCCCCGAATGGCCGACTGATGCGCGGCTGGTCGAAGCGCTGCGGGAGCCCATGGAGAAGCTCGTCGCGTGCTACCTGCTCCGGGAAAAATCGGGCCCGCACCCGCTCGACCCGGTCGCGCATTTTCACCTCACGAACGGCGCGTTGGTGAGCCGCATCTACTGGCTCGCCGACACCTCCGCCCACGGCATGGAGCAGTCCTACGGCATGATGGTGAGCTACCGCTACGAGCTCTCCGAGGTGGAGGAAAACCACGAGCGGTTCCAGCGCGACGGCCACATCGCAGCGGCGCGGCGGGTATCGCGGCTGCTTGATTAGAGAAAGAGCGGCGCGGACAGCGCCTGATTCTGTGTCGCCGCCACGTGGCGTTAGGCGGCGAGGCGGTCGAGCAAACGCGGACGCGGCGGGGACCCGCTTGCAGGGGGGGGCGGAATTTCCTGATCGATCGGACATCCCTTCCCTCCTCGCGGCCTGATGTGGATATTCCTGCGTGCTTCGCACACCTATCCTTGCCGCTGAACATCACCGCGACGTCATAAACGCCTGATTTACGGGCGACGATGACAACGCCGGCTGGCCGGGTGTCTAATGAGCCGACATTTCGCAAGTTCACTATGCGTTGGGCCGCTCTTCAAGAAATCCGGAGTGGACGGGCCGTGAGCGTGGTGCCAATGGCGAGCGCCGTAATGGCCCGCAGTTGAATCTGAGGAGACGATAGAAAGGATAAACATGCGCACCGGACTCTTTCTCGTCGCAGGGTTCTTGTTACTGGCCGCCTCGCTTCTATTGGGCAAGCTGTTCTCCGGGAACTATCCTGGTGCCACGGCGTTGGCGACCGTCTTCTACGTCGTCGTGTGGATCGTCATCGCGGGCGCAAACATGTGGGTTGGGGTTGCCAAAGCGGGTTACTCGGTCGCGGAGGAACTGCCCATATTTGCGCTCATCTTCGGTGTTCCAGTTGCTGTTGCGATCGTTTTGAAGTGGAAGCTTCTTTGAGCTTGCCGGCAGGCGTGCCGGCGCTTGCGGCCGGTGATTCGCGCGCCGGTTACCGGGAACAGCGTCCAAGGGCAGGATCAGGTGGCGATCCAACTTATACAGCCATGCTCGGACGACGAATGGACGAACGCGCGGCATCTGATCGAAGAATACGCGGCGTCTCTGAACGTGGACCTCTCGTTCCAGAACCTCGCATACGAGCTGGGGCATCTTGCAAGCGAATACGGCCCACCCGCGGGAGCCTTCTTTCTTGCCGAGGAGAACGGGTCTTATCTCGGCTGTGTCGGCCTGCGGCATTTCTCCGACGGGATCGGCGAGATCAAGCGCCTGTATACGATTCCCGCTGCACGAGGCCGCGGGCTCGGACGCCTCCTCGCCAAGAGGATCGTGGTTGCAGGCGGGGTACTTGGGTATCGCCGTTTGCTTCTTGATACGCTGCCTGCCATGAAAGAGGCTCAATCCCTGTACCTCTCGTTGGGGTTCAAGCCGACCGTGGCATATCGATTCAACCCGGTCGCGGGGACTGCCTTTCTCGAATTGGAGCTACGATGAACGCAAAGACGTCGATCCACGCAACGCGGATGGACGTCATGTCGGTGCGGGAGATTCCTCAGGCTTTCAGGAACTCGTCGAGCACCGCGCACCAGGCCGCCGCCAGGTTGCCGCGGTGGTAGCCGCCGCCGCCGAAGCCCATGATGCGCCCGCCGCAGAACTCGTTCGCGAGCGCGCACACGCGCCGCGCCGCGTGCGCGTGCGCCGCCGGTGTGTATTGCAGCATCGCCAGGGGATCGCCCGCCAGGCTGTCGGCGCCGCACTGGAACAGGATGAATTCAGGCTTCCCCCCGCGCACGTGCGCCTCGACCGCCTCCCACACCATGAGAAACTCGCGGTCGCCCATGCCCGGCAGCAGCGGCACGTTGAGCTTGGTGCCCTTCGCCGCGCCCTTGCCAATCTCGTGCACGTGGCCGGTGCCCGGGTAGAGCGTGCGCCCGTCCTGGTGGATGTCGGCGTAGATGAGATCCGGGTCCTCCTCGTACGGATAGTAGAGGCCGTCGCCGTGATGGACGTCGATGTCCACGTAGGCGATGCGCTTCACGCCGAACTGCTGGCGCAGCGTGTCGATCACGACGCCGACGTCGTTGAACACGCAGAAACCGGCGGCGCTCCCTCGGCGAGCGTGGTGCAGACCGCCGATCGGCTGGAACGTGCGCAGCGCGCCGCCGCTCATGACGGTATCGAGCCCGTGCAGCGCGGAACCCGCGACCGTCGCCGCGGCTTCGTAGATTCCCGGGCAGGCCGGCGTGTCGCCGTAATCAATCGCGCCGTACCCCTCCTCGGATTTCTCCTTCACCCAGGCAACGTGCTCGGGCGTGTGGAAGCGATACAGCTCCTCCTGCGCCGCCATGCGCGGGTCGGCGATCGCGGCGCGCTTGTCGAGCCCCTGCTTCGCCGCCTCTTTCCAGAACGCTTCCTGCCGGTCCGGCCCGAACGGGTGGCCGTGCGGAAAACCATACTTCCCGAGCGATTCCCCGACGTAAAGCTTCACCTCGTTTTTCATGCCGTTCTCACGATGGAACCATCACCCATCACTCATCACTCATCACCGAAAAGCGACAGCTGCCCCGCCCGCCCGGGCCGGCGGAATTGCGTGGTATCGAGCGTCGTGTTGCGCCGGTCCGCGTTGAAGCCGAGGCGCTGGCACACCTGCTTGAAACGTTGCGCGAGGAGCGCCGCGAGCTCGCCCGAGCCGCGCATGCGGCTGCCGAAGTTGGGGTCGTTGTCGCGCCCGCCGCGCATCGCGTGCACCCGGCTCATCACGTGCTTTGCTTTCAAAGGATAATGCCGCTCGAGCCAGTCCTTGAACAGGTCCTTGACCTCCCACGGCAGCCGCATCAGCACGTAGCCCGCCTGGCGCGCACCGTGCGCCCACGCCGCCTCCAGCACCGGCTCGATCTGGTGGTCGGTGAGGAACGGGATCACCGGCGCGCACAGCACGCCGACCGGCACGCCCGCGTCGCTCGCTTTCTTCATCGCCTGGAGCCGGCGCGCGGGCGCCGAGCAGCGCGGCTCGAGCCGGCGCGCGAGCTCGTGGTCGAGGTTATTGAGCGAGATGAAGACGTTGACAAGATTCTTCTCCGCCATCGGCGCGAGGAGGTCGAGGTCGCGCTCGACCATGGCGTTCTTGGTGACGATGCCGACCGGCTGGTTGAATTCCGCGCACACCTCCAGGATGCCGCGTGTGATCTTGTGCTCGCGTTCAATCGGCTGGTAAGGATCGGTGTTGGCGCCGATCGAAATCACTTCGCACCGGTAACCCGGGCGCGAGAGCTCTTCGCGCAGCTTCTCCGCTGCGTTCACCTTGGCGAAGAGGCGCGTCTCGAAATCGATGCCGGGCGAGAGGTTGCGGTAGGCGTGCGAGGGACGAGCGTAGCAGTACGAGCATCCGCATTCGCATCCGGCATACGGATTGATGGACTGCGTGAACGGGACATCGGGTGAATTGTTGCGCGAGATGATGCTGCTCACGCGCTCCACGGTGACATGGGTCTTAAGCGGCGGCAGCTCTTCTTCTTGCCGGTCCCAGCCGTCGTCGAACGCCTCGCGCGCGACGGTCTCGAAGCGGCCCTCGGGATTGATGCCGGCGCCGCGCCCCTTGCGCGGGTCGGCATGCCTGCCGCTCAGAGTCTTCAATGGCATGGAGCTACTCCGCCATCAGCAGCCTGCGCGCCGCGGCGAGTTCCTGCCGCTTGCGCTTGTCGACCTTCGGATAGTGGAGGTCGAGCGCGGCGAGCGCTTCGATGATGGCACAGGCGACCACGATGCGCGTGAACCACTTGTTGTTCGCCGGCACCACGTACCACGGCGCGTATTCCGTTGCCGTTTCCCGGACCATCTCCTCGTACGCGTCCATGTAGTCCGTCCAGTGCGCGCGCTCGCGCACGTCGGCGGCGGAGAATTTCCAGTTCTTTTCCGGTTCGTCGAGGCGTTCCAGGAACCTGCGCTTCTGCTCCCCCCGGCTGACGTTCAGGAAGAATTTGCGGATCACCGTGCCATTGCGGCTCAAGTAGCGCTCGAAATCGCGGATGTCCTCGTAGCGCTCGCTCCAGATGCGCTTGATCAGCAGCTCCGCCGGCAGCTTCTGCCGCGCCAGCAATTCCGGGTGGACGCGCACCACCAGGACTTCCTCGTAGTAGGAGCGGTTGAAGATGCCGATGCGCCCGCGCTCGGGCAGGTGCTTCATGCAACGCCACAGGTAGTCGTGATCGAGCTCCTCCGACGAGGGTGCCTTGAACGACGCCACCTGCACGCCCTGGGGATTGACGCCCGACATGACGTGCTTGATGACGCTGTCCTTGCCGGCGGTGTCCATCCCCTGGAATATGAGCAGCATCGACCAACGGTCCTGCGCGTACAGCATGTGCTGAAGTGCGGCAAGCTGCTCGATGCCGAGCCGGAGCGCCTCTTTCGCACGCGGCTTGTCCTCCTTCCCGAGCTTGCCGGTATCGCCGGGGTCGTAGTCCTTCAGCCGGAAGTCTTTGCCCGAGGTGACGCAGTAGGCGTCATCGAGCTTGTGCGCAAACTTGATGACTTGCTTCAGGCCGAGGGGCACGCCGCTTCCTCCCTGTTTCGTGACGCGATCACGCGTCACCCGCAAACGCGGCGCGCAGTTCGGCTGCGCGCCGCGCGTCGAGCCGCTGGTCGGCTTCGGCGAGGGACACCGCCAGCAGCCCGAGGCCGCGGTAGAGATCGCCCATGCCGCGATCCCACTCGCGCACCCGCGCGAGCTGGCGCCTGACCGTCGCCGTGTCCCCGCGCGAGATCGGTCCCGTCAGCGCCCGGGCCGGCCCGCGCTCGAAAATCGCATCCACCGTCTCGCGCACGAGGGGCTCGAGCGCCGCGAGGGAAGCGGCACGTGGGATGCCCGCCTTCTCGTGCGCGCGCGTCGCTGCCTCGATCAGCGCCGCGAGATAGTTGCACGCGAACACGCCACCCGCGTGATAGATCGGCTTCATCTCCGGCGCGATCTCGAACATCTTCGCGCCGATGCGCTCGAACGCGGGCCGCAGCACCGCGAGCGCACCCGGGTCGCCCTCGGCGCTGCAGTAGGTGCCGGGGAAGGTCTGCACCGCCTGCTCGGCGTCGGTGAAGGTCTTGATCGGATGCACGCTCGCGACGAGCGCGCCCTTGTCCCGGGCCGGCTGGAGGTCGCTCGAGGGCGTCGCGCCGCTGACATGAAAGACGATGTCGCCGGGAGTGACCTTGCCGGACGCGGCCAGAGTCACGCAGCTCGGCACGATCGCGTCATCGCGGGTTGCGATCATCCAGATGTCGGCGCCGCGCATCTCCTCGAGGCGGCCCACGGCATGCCCGGCCCCGATGAATTCAACGGCTGCGGCGGCGCTCGCGCGCGAGCGCGTCAGCACATCCTGGATCACGAACACGCCGGCCCGCGCCCACATCCGCGCGCAGGCGCGGCCGACCCGCCCCGAGCCGATGATATTGAGCGTTTTCATGCAAACCAGCGTCGCTCCCGCGGAGGCGGGAGTCCAGAAAATTCGCTACAGCTTGAAGGAATGGCTTACTGGATTCCCGCCTGCGCGGGAATGACGTATACAGTAACCGCTCATTGCCGGCTCAGGAACTGCTGCACCAGCGTGCGCCATTCCTTCTCGAGCGCAACGCGCGGCCGCTTCGCCCCCGCCCGGTAGTACCAGTAGTCGGCGTTCACGATGTCGCCCTGCTTGCGGTGGAGAAAAGCGTGCACGCGCGCGGCGGCCCTGCCATCCTGCGCCGCCACGATGTCGTGGGCGCGGTTCCAGTTGCCCCGGGCCGCATGCCACAGGGCGCGCAGCGGCCCGGGCAGCCCGCGCGGCGGGCGTCCGGCCGTCAGCGATTCCCGGAAATCCGTGGAGTCCATCCCGGAACCATTTTAGACCTTCCACGCAAGAAGTTCGCCGAATTGCGGGTTGGCGCCCCATCGGGCTGTCAGCGCGCTGCAATTGGCATCCGTTATAGTGCGAACGATGCCCATTTCCCGCCGTGAATTCCTGCGCCGCGCAGCCGGGCTCGCCGGGGTCGCACTCCCGATCCCCCGGCTCCTGGCGCAGCCGCGCTTTGAGAAAAACCCCTACTCGCTGGGGGTTGCATCGGGCTACCCGGACGAGGGGGGCTTCGTGCTGTGGACGCGGCTCGCGCCGGAACCGCTCGCCGGCGGCGGCATGCCCGCGGCGGCGGTGGAGGTCGCATGGGAAGTCGCGGCCGACGAGTCCTTCCGCAGCATCGTGCGCCGCGGCACCGAGGTGGCCGCGCCCGAGTGGGCCCATTCGGTGCGCGCCGAGGTGACCGGGCTCGAACCGGGACGCGGGTACTTCTACCGCTTCCACGCCGGGGGCGCGACGAGCCCCGTCGGCCGGACGCGCACCACGCCACGGCCCGCCCCGGTGGAGCGCATGCGCCTCGCCTTCGCTGCGTGCCAGCAGTACGAGCAGGGCTGGTACTCCGCCTACCGCCACATGGCCCGGGACGATCTCGATCTCGTCATTCATCTCGGGGACTACATCTACGAGTCCTCCTGGGGCCGGGTCCACGTGCGCAAGCACGGCACGGAGGAGCCGCACACGCTCGCCGAGTACCGGAACCGCTACGCGCTCTACAAGAGCGACCCCGACCTCCAGGCCGCGCACGCGGCATTCCCGTGGCTCGTCACGTGGGACGATCACGAGGTCCAGAACGACTACGCCAACGACCGCTCGCAGCGTCTCGACGAGCCGCAGTTTTTTCTCGAGCGCCGCGCCGCGGCCTATCGCGCCTATTACGAGCACATGCCGCTGCCCAAGCGCATGCAGCCGAGCGGTCCGTCAATGCGGATCTACACCCGCGCCGGGTTCGGCGCGCTTGCCGCCTTTCACGTGCTGGACGACCGGCAATACCGTTCGTACCAGGTGTGCCCGCGGCCCGGGCGCGGCGGCAGCAACGTCGTGCGCGCGACGGCCTGCCCCGAGCTTTTCGACCCGGCGCTTACGCTGCTCGGGCCGGAGCAGGAAAAGTGGCTGCACGACGGGCTCGCGTCCTCGCGCGCACGCTGGAACGTGATCGCGCAGCAGACGCTGATGGCGCAGGTGGACCGCACCGCGGGCGAGGGGCAGTCGTTCTGGACCGACGGCTGGGACGGGTATCCGGCGGCGCGCGCGCGGCTGCTGCGCAGCGTGGCGGAAACCGGGGCCGCCAATCCTCTGGTGATCGGCGGCGACGTGCACATGTTCGTCGCGGCCGACCTGAAGATTGACTTCAACGACCCCGCCGCGCCCGTGGTGGCAACCGAGTTCGGCGGCAGCTCCATCACCTCACAGGGCTTGCCCGTGAAACAGGTGGAATCCTGGGCCGGCGAAAATCCGCACGTGACGTTCGCCAACAGCGCGCGCCGCGGCTATGGGCTCATGGAGCTGTCGCAGAACCGCTGCGTCACACGATTTCGCACCGTGAGCGACGTGACCGATCCGGACGCAAGCATCCGCACGCTCGCCTCCTGGACCGTGGAAGACGGCCGGCCCGGGGCCCAGCGCGGCGCCTAGGCCACCGCGATATCAGTAGCCGTAGAACTCCTCGGATCGCGTGGCTTCATCGCCGACGCCGAGGTCCTGCAGCATCTGCTGCATCGCCATGGTCATCGCGGGCGGCCCCGCAAAGTAATAGACAGGGCTCAGCAGATCGGGCTGGTGCCGTTCCAGCAGCTCGCGCCGGATGAAGCCGGTCTCGCCCGGCCACCGCTGCGCCGACTTCTCCGGTTCGGTCATGGTCGCGATCAAACGGAAGTTCCTGTTCAACTGCTCCATCTGTTGCAGCTCGGCGAGAAATGCCGCGTCTTCCGGCCGGCGGTTGGAGTAGAACAGATATAGGCGATGCGGCAGGCGTCTATGCGCCGCATCCCGCGCCATCGAGAGGAAAGGCGTGATGCCGATGCCGCCGGCCAGGAGGACGGCGGGACGCGCCGGGTCATCGTGCAGCACCATCTCGCCGTTGGGGCCGTCGATCCTGACCGCCGTCCCGACCGGCGCTGCCTTCAACACGCGCTTGAATGCCGTGTCGCGCATGCGCGTGGCGATCATCAATTCCGCTTCGTGGGGCGCACTGGCAATCGTGAAGGTGCGGGCGTCGCCTTCACTATCGGTCTCCGGCGGATCGACGAGCATCATCAGTAACGATTGGCCCGCCTGATGCCGAAATCCCGAGGGCTTGGAAAAGCGGAACGCCATCGTGCCTTCAGCGACCCAATCGCGCCGCGCCAACCGAGCTTCATGGGCCGGCATAATGAATCCAAGCCCCGCTCAGAACGTGCGGATCCCGGAGAAAGCGTCGGCGACTTCGTGGGGCTGCCCTGCGTCGTCGTACCAGTAGAGCTTGGCGACGTCCTCGCTTCTGGTGAGCTTGTGCGAGCCGTCGCAGAACGGCTGGTTCTTCGACAGGCCGCAGCGACAGAGAAACTTCTCCTCTCCACCGATCGCCAGCTTGTACGGCCCTGGGTGAGTGCGTTTTACGATGCGCGGCATGGCGGCCTCCTTTTTAGAACGGACTTGCTGCTGCGGCTATTTTGCTCCAATGGCGCAGGCACCGCGATGCGTCCGCCGGCCCTTCATCAGCTGATTGGCAGGGAGCTGCCTGGCGATGACTCCGGCAGGCGCAGGCGCCATCCTGCGGCGCAGCGCGTCCCAAAATGCTTGATCTAGCGCAAACCGCCCCCCGCGGCGCGGGATTAGATTGACCTTCGCCGGCGCCTGCCGCAACGGGTGGTTGCCGCGGGTGCTGCCGGCGGAGGGGGTTTGTGTTCCAGATACGCCTGCACGGGCGTGGAGGCCAGGGCGTGGTGACCGGCGCGGAGATGCTCTCCGTCGCCGCGTTTCTGCAGGGCCGGCACGCGCAGGCCTTTCCCAGTTTCGGCTCGGAGCGCACGGGCGCGCCGGTGGTGGCGTTCTGCCGCATCGACGACCGGGAAATCCGGCTGCGCGAGCCGATCATGGAGCCCGACGCGCTCATCATCCAGGACCCGACGCTCCTCCACCAAGTCGAGGTCTTCAGCGGGCTGAAACCCGGCGACGGCTACATCCTCATCAACACTTCGCGCAGCTTCGACGAGCTCGGTATCGGCGAGTTCGTATCCGGCTTCCGGCCGGAGCGGCTGCGCACCGTGCCGGCGACCGAGCTCGCCGTGAAGCACGTCGGGCGCCCGCTGCCAAACGCCGCGCTCCTCGGCGGCTTTGCAGCGGTGACCGGGTTGCTCGACCTCGCCTCGGTCGCCGCGGCGATCCGCGACAAGTTCCCGGGCAGGGTCGGCGAGGGAAACGTTGCCGCCGCCACGGCAGCTTACGAAATCGTGAAACAGGAAATGAAGGAGGCCGCACTGCATGCTCAAGCAGATTGAAGGCTCGCTCGGCGTCGCGAAAGCGGTGGCGCTGTGCCGCCCGGAGGTGATCTGCGCCTACCCGATCTCGCCGCAGACCCATATCGTGGAAGACCTCGGCGAGATGGTGAAATCGGGCGCGCTCGCCCCCTGTGAGTTCATCAACGTCGAGTCCGAGTTCTCGGCGATGAGCGTCGCGATCGGGGCCTCGGCGGTCGGCGCGCGCGCGTACACCGCCACCGCAAGCCAGGGCCTGCTCTACATGGTCGAGGCGATGTTCAACGCCGCGGGGCTCGGGCTGCCCGTCGTGATGACAGTGGCGAACCGCGCGATCGGCGCGCCCATCAACATCTGGAACGACCATAGCGACGCCATGTCCCAGCGCGACTGCGGCTGGATCCAGCTCTTCGCCGAGACCAACCAGGAGGCGCTCGACCTCCACATCCAGGCTTTCCGCCTCGGCGAGGAGCTCTCGCTCCCGGTGATGGTGTGCATGGACGGCTTCATACTCACGCACGCCTACGAGCGGCTCGACCTGCCCGGCCAGGCGCAGGTGGACGACTACCTCCCCCGCTACGAGCCGCGGCAGGTGCTCGACCCGCGGGAGCCGGTGTCGATCGGCGCGATGGTCGGACCCGAAGCTTTCACCGAGGTGCGCTACCTCGCGCACGCGAAGCAGATGCAGGCGCTCGAGCTGATCCCCCGGCACGAGGCGGAATTCCGCGCGATCTTCGGACGCGACTCGGGCGGGCTCGTGCGCGAGTACCGCACCGCGGACGCAACGACGATCGTGGTGGCGCTCGGCTCCGTGCTCGGCACCATCAAGGACACCGTGGACGAGATGCGCAGCCAGGGCCACCGGATCGGGGTTCTGGGTATCTGCTCGTTCCGTCCCTTCCCGCTCGCCGACGTGCGGCGGGTTCTGCACCCCGCACAGCGCGTCGTGGTCATCGAAAAGAGCCTTGCGGTCGGCATCGGCGGCATCCTTTCGGCCAACGTCCGCATGGCGTTGTCCGGCGTGCAGCTGCACGGCTACACGGTGATCGCGGGCCTCGGCGGCCGCCCGATCACGCGCAAGTCGCTGCACAAGCTTTTCCGCGAGGCGGAACGGGACGAGCTGCAACCGCTCACCTTCCTCGATCTCGACTGGAACATCGTCAACCGCGTGCTCGAGCGCGAGAAGCGCGAGCGCCGCTCCGGCCCCATCGCCGAGACCATCCTGCGCGACGTCGGCGTGGTCGCCGCCCGTGTCGCCTGAGGACGCGCCATGTCGTATCAGCCCATAAAGTTCTACCAGACCGGCACCTTCACCGTCGGCAACCGCCTCCTCGCCCCGGACGAGCGCTCGGTGCAGGCGAACATGCAGCGCACGAATTCCCTCAACTCCGGTCACCGCGCGTGCCAGGGCTGCGGCGAGGCGCTCGGCGCGCGCTATGCGATCGACGCAGCGATGAACGCGACCCGCAACCAGCTGATCGCTGCCAATGCCACCGGCTGCCTGGAGGTCTTCTCCACGCCCTATCCCGAGACGTCGTGGCAGATCCCCTGGATCCACAGCCTGTTCGGCAATACCGCCGCCGTCGCCACCGGAATCGCCGCGGCGCTGAAGGTCAAGGGGCGCCGCGACGTGAGGGTCATCGCGCAGGGGGGGGACGGCGGCACCACCGACATCGGATTCGGCTGCCTCTCGGGCATGTTCGAGCGCAACGACGACGTGCTCTTCATCTGCTACGACAACGAGGCCTACATGAACACCGGCGTGCAGCGTTCGTCGGCGACCCCGCCCGCGGCGCGCACCGCCACCACCATGGCGGTGGGGCGGGAGCCGGGAAACGTTTTCGGCCAGGGCAAGAACCTGCCGTTGATCGCCATGGCGCACTTCATCCCGTATGTCGCGACGGCAACCGTCGCGGAATTGCGCGACCTCGAGGCGAAAGTGCGGCGCGCGATGGAGATCCGCGGCGCGCGCTACATCCACATCTTCGTGCCCTGCCCGCTCGGCTGGGGCCATGAAGCGCACGACACGATCCGGATCTCGCGCCTCGCGAAGGAGACGGGACTGTTCCCCGTGTTCGAAGCCGAGCATGGGGAAGTCACGAGCGTGTCGAAGATTCGCCGCCAGCTGCCGGTGGAGGAGTATCTCCGCCCGCAAAAGCGCTTCGCCCATCTGTTCGGCGAGGCCCCGCGCCTGGACACGATCGCGCACATCCAGGCGTACGCCGACCGCAACATCCGCAGATTCGGCTTGGTGGAGGAGGGAGCGCTCTGATGGACAAGCCCTTCGCCATCACGCTCGACGTCGGCTCCTCCCTTGCGAACCGCACGGGGTCCTGGCGCACGAACCGCCCGCTCTACGTGGATCGCCTGCCGCCCTGCAACAACGCGTGCCCGGCAGGCGAGAACATCCAGGGCTGGCTCTACCCCGCCGAGTCCGGAGATTACGAGGCCGCCTGGCGCGTACTCACGCAGGACAATCCGCTCCCCGCGGTCATGGGGCGGGTGTGCTACCACCCTTGCGAAGACGCATGCAACCGGGCCCAGCTCGACTCTCCCGTCGGCATCAATTCGGTCGAGCGCTTCCTCGGGGACGAGGCGATCCGGCGCGGCTGGCGCTTTGCGCCGCTCGCGAGCGAATCGGGAAAGCGCGTGCTGATCGTCGGTGCCGGCCCGTCCGGACTTTCTGCGGCCTACCACCTGCGGCGCCTCGGCCACCGCGTGGCCATCCACGAGGCGGGGCCGGTTGCCGGCGGCATGATGCGCTTCGGCATTCCGAAGTACCGGCTGCCGCGCGACGTGCTGGAGGCCGAAGTGCGGCGCATCCTCGACATGGGGGTGGAGCTCGCGCTCAACGCGAGGGTCGATAACATACTGTCCACCCTACGCATGGGCGAGTTCGACGCGGCGTTTCTCGCGGTGGGCGCGCACATCGGCAAGCGTGCCTACATTCCGGCGGGATCCGCGGCCAGGATGCTCGATGCCGTTTCACTGCTGCGCAGCATGGAGGGCGAGGAGCGCCCGCTGCTGGGCCGGCGCGTCGTCGTCTACGGCGGCGGCAACACTGCGATCGACGTCGCGCGCACGGCCAAGCGCCTCGGCGCCGCCGAGTCGATCATCGTCTACCGCCGCACCCGCGAGAAGATGCCGGCGCACGATTCCGAAGTCGAGGAAGCGCTGCAGGAAGGCGTCATGATCCGCTGGCTCTCCACCATACGGGAGGCCGGCGCAGCCAGCATCACCGTGGAGAAGATGGTCCTCGATGAGAAAGGCTTTCCGCAACCCACCGGAGAGGTCGAAACACTCGAAGCCGATTCGGTCGTGCTCGCGCTCGGGCAGGACGTGGACCTTAGCCTGCTCAAAGGCGTGCCGGGCCTCGTGATCCGGGACGGCGTGGTGCAGGTCGGCCCGAACATGATGACCGGGTACCTGGGCATCTTCGCCGGCGGCGACATGGTGCCTTCGGAGCGCACCGTCACCGTCGCGGTCGGCCATGGCAAGAAGGCCGCGCGCCACATCGACGCCTGGCTAAGGGGTGGCCGCTACGTGGCGCCCCCCAAGCACGAGCTCGCGACGTTCGACAAGCTCAACACCTGGTATTACTCGGACGCGCCCAAGACCGTGCGGCCGACACTCGACATCGTCCGGCGCCAGTCCACCTTCGACGAGGTCGTGGGCAGCCTCGACGAATCCAATGCGCTGTACGAGGCGCGACGCTGCCTGTCGTGCGGGAACTGCTTCGAGTGCGACAACTGCTACGGCGTGTGCCCCGACAACGCGGTCATCAAGCTCGGTCCCGGCAAGCGCTTCGAGTTCAACTACGATTACTGCAAGGGCTGCGGCCTGTGCGCCACCGAGTGCCCTTGCGGCGCGATTCAGATGGTGCCCGAGAAGATCTGATCACTTCCAGCCGATGACGTCGTAGCCCTTCTCGCGCAGGCAGCGCTGGACGAAGCCCTTGTAGACCGAGCCGGGCTCGCCCGAACGGATCGCGCCGCGCGCTACACCGGCTGCTGCGCCGGCGGCCGCGCCCACCCCTGCGTCATGGCCCACGCTGCCGCGCACCGCACCCGCGCCCGCGCCGGCCGCGCCGCCGATGACCGCGCCGGCTGCGCCGCCGCTCACCACCTTCTCGCCGCCGCCGTGAGTCACGCCGTGCTGCTCCGCGAAGCGGATGCAGTCGTCGATGTCCCGCTGCGCAATTTCGGGGCCGACATGATTGTACTTGGCGTTGGGGTAGAGCACCGGCCTCTGCGTCGCGCAACCGGTGAGGACGAGCAGCGTGATTGCGGCCCCCGCCGCGTGGAGGTGGAGCTGGGTCAACCGCATGGCGTTTCCTCCCGGGCCATCAGGGTACCAATGCAGCCCGATCGAGATCCGATGACACGAAACGGCCTGCCCCCGGCATTCTTCCTGCGGCAGTAGCTCCGGGAGCAAAGCATGCCGAGCCGCCCGCGCGCCAGAGCACGCCGCGCTAGAGCAGGACGATCACGAGGATCACGATCAACAGAATCAGGATCCAATCGGTCTTGTCGAGCGCCCCGCCCGCGGCCAGCGTATCGATCCTGCCGGCAACGCGCAGAACTTCCTCGTCGGTCATGGCGTCAACGCGTTTCCGGGCAAGCTCGGGAGCGACTCCCAACGCATTGAGCCTGTCTTCGACGCCCTCGCGCTCCAGGAACGCCTGCACCTTCTCGCGATCGGAGCCCGCGAGGACCTGGTCCGTGGACACGATGTCCGCCGACGCCGGGACGGATACGAACGCGAACGCAATCGCGGCGAACATCGCCTTCCAGCCCGACACAACACCCTTGCTCATAGGCATTCCTCCTGTCGAAGTGGGGCAAATCACCCGCTGAATCCGCTCAAGGCACCCCGCGGGCTTCCGCAATATTGTACCGATTTAACGACCGAGCGGCTGCCGCAATCCTGTCCTGGCCGGCGCTTGTCGCTGAGCAGAGACGGGGCCGGCACCCGCTCCTACCCGCTTCCACAGCGTAGATCCCGGTCGCCGCGCTTCGTTCCCATTTCTGATACGCTTTCGGGTATCGAAACGCAAAGCTGCGAGACTGACATGGCGCAACGACCCGACGACAGAACCGGCGAACCCCGGATGGACCCGAAATCCCTCTACCGCGAGGAGGTGATCAGCGATCGCAAAGTGGGAACCATCCGCGTGCTGACCCCGATCAAGTCCGACGGCACGACCGATTCGAGCCGGCAGGTTGCCTACATCGGCGAAGCGCAGCTGCTCACCTCGGTCGGCACGCTCCCGATCAATTTCGAGATCGATGCGCAGTCGCTCGACGAGGCCGTGAACAAGTTCGCGGAGGTGGCGAAGGAGGCGGTCGAGCGCACGGTCAAGGATCTGCAGGAGCTGCGCCGCCAGGCGGCCTCCTCCATCGTGGTGCCGCAGGGCGGCATGGGAGGTCTCGGCGGCATGGGACCGGGCGGCATGCCGGGCGGGGGCAAGATACAGATTCCGTAACCTGCGATTCTCGACCCGCGACCCGTAAGTTTCGTCCTTCAGGCGGACTCGCCCGCCTTCTGCCTTTTGCCTTCCGCCCCAGGCACTGTCCATGGCCTCCGCCAACTCCACCTGGATCGATCATTTTCCCGGCAACTTCATGTGGTCGAACGCGACGCTCGTCACCAAGGGCATGGCGCCATACGGCGCGGTTGCCCTCGGCGAGATCGACGAAGTCTGCGAGCGGCTGCGCAGCCGCCAGCACGAGCCGCATGCATGGTGGGAAGAATGGAGCGCGCTCGGCGTGCGCCTTGAGAAGCTCGCCGACGCCGCGGAAGCAGCAGGCCGGCGGATGAGCGCGGGCAGCGCCTATTTGCGCGCCGGCATGTACTACTTCACCGCGGAGCGCTTCATCGTGCCCGGCGCGGAGAAGCGCGAGATGGGGCGAAGAGCGATCGAGTGCCAGACCAAGGGGATCCTGCGGCGCTACCCGAACGTCGAGCGGGTCGAGGTGCCGTACGAAGGAGCGACCCTGCCTGCGCTCCTCATGAAGGCGCCGGGCGCCGCCAGGCGGGCGCCGGCAATGGTGGCGTTCGACGGGCTCGACAACTGCAAAGAAATGAGCGTGCTCTTCAACGGCCTCGAGTTCGCGGCGCGCGGCTGGCACACGCTCGCAATCGACGGGCCGGGACAGGGCGAGTCGCTGCGGCTGCGCGACATCAAGACCCGCCACGACTACGAGGTCGCCGGCACCGCGGCCTACGAGTGGATCGCCGCGCGTCCCGAGGTGGATCCGAAGCGCGTTGCCGTGATGGGCTACAGCTTCGGCGGCTACTACGCGCCGCGCATCGTTGCGTTCGAGAAGCGCTATTGCGCCTGCGTCGCCTTCGGCGCGATGCACTGGAGCATGGAAACCTGGGTGGACGGCATCCGGCGTGCGGTGAGGGCCGACGCGAAGACGAGCGCGCAGTCGCACTTCCAGGTGCCGTGGGCGTTCGGCGCGAAGGACCTCGACGAGGCGGTGCAAATGGCGAAGCGCTTCAACCTCGCCGGGGTCGCCGGCCGGATCGAGTGCCCGCTGCTGGTCGCGCACGGCGAAAACGACCGCATCGTGCCGCTCGACTCGGCGAAGAAGCTCTACGAAGCGGCGGGTTCGAAGCGCAAGACGTTGAAGATCTTCACCGCCGCCGAGGGCGCCGCCGAGCACTGCCAGGTGGACAACCGGCAGCTGGGCGTCGCCTACATCGCCGACTGGCTTGCGGAGAACGCCTTCGGCAAGTGAAGGCTACCTGCGCGGAATCACCGGCAGGAGCACGTGCGCCGGGCGCTGCGGCCCCATGTGCAGGGTGGCTTTTCTTCCCCTGCCCTGCCTATTCAGCCGCCCGCCCGCTACCGCCAGATCCACGTTTTACGCCTGGGATCGCCGGGGCCGGCCGGGGCTAAACCATCCCAGCGCGGCGCGGCTTGCCAATTGACTTCCACTTGGGATATTGTGCCCACGATGTGAACGCGAACCTCCCCAAGAGGAGGGCGCGGGAACCAAAGGCGCTCAAGACCCGCCGGGCGGAAGCGGCGGGCTGTAAGCCGGCAATTGAGGAGGAGGTATGCAGCGCTTCATCGCCGTCCGGATCCTCCAAAGCCTCTTGGCCATCCTGGTCATGAGCGTGATCGTCTTTGGCCTCGCGCGCCTCAGCGGCAATCCGCTGGAAGTGATGTTGCCGCTCGAGGCGCAGGAGGAGGATTACGCGCGGCTGACCCAGTACTGGGGCCTCGACAAGCCGCTCCACGAGCAGTACGTCGTCTTCGTCAAGAAGGCCATCCAGGGCGATTTCGGAGAGTCCCTGAAGTACCAGGGCCAATCCGCCATGGGCCTCGTGGTGGAGCGCCTGCCCGCCACGCTCGAGCTCGCCGGTTTCGCCTTGCTCGTCAGCGCTCTGATCGCGGTGCCCATAGGGGTTCTGGCGGCTGTGGCAAAAGACACCGGCTGGGACGTTGCGGCCAAAGTCGTCGCGCTCCTCGGCCAGTCCCTGCCCGTGTTCTGGCTTGGGATCGTGCTGATGTGGATCTTCGCGGTGTGGCTGGGCTGGTTTCCATCGTCGGGGCGGGGCGGACTCCAGCACCTCATCCTGCCCGCCATCACGCTCGGCTGGTTTCAGGTCGCCGCCATCATGCGGCTCGTGCGCTCGTCGATGCTCGAGGTGCTGGACAGCGAGTTCGTGAAGCTGGCGCGCGTCAAGGGAATACCGGAGTGGAAAGTGGTCTGGAAACACTGCCTGCGCAATGCGGGAATCGCGCCGCTCACCTTTTTTGCCATCATCGCCGGCGTCCTGCTGACCGGTACCGTGGTGACCGAAACCGTCTTCACGTGGCCCGGCTTGGGATTGCTGGTGGTCGACGCCGTTCGGTCCAGGGACTTCCAGGTCGTTCAGGCCGTCGTGATCATATTCGCCTTCATCTTCATTCTGGTCAACCTGCTGGTCGACGTCCTGTACGCGTATCTCGACCCGCGCATCCGGTATCAATAGGAATCCAGAGGAGACGGGAACATGCCGCAATTGACGAGCACACGAACGCTGCCCTGGTATGCGATCCCCTGGGTTGTTGATGGGTGGCGCCAAGTCAAGCGCTATCCCCTGGTCTCGCTCGGGATCCTCGTAATCGTCCTGGTGATTCCGGCCATCTTCGCGCCCGTGGTCGCGCCGCACGACCCGTTCCTGGGAACGCTCTCGAACCGGCTGACTCCGCCGGTCTGGCAGGACGGCGGCACCATGGAGCATATCCTGGGCACCGACAAGCTCGGGCGCGACATACTGAGCAGGATCATCTACGGTGCGCGGGTTTCTCTCACGGTGTCGCTGATTGCGATCTTCGTCGGCGGAATCATCGGTACGGTCCTGGGATTGATCTCGGGCTATTTCGGAGGCAGGACGGATGCGGTGATCATGCGCCTGGTGGATATTTCGCTCTCGATCCCGACGATCCTGCTCGCTCTCGTCCTCGTCGCCGCGGTAGGCCCCAGTTTCGGGACGGTCATCACGGTACTCATCGTGCTGCTGTGGGCGCGCTACGCGCGGCTGACCCGCGGCGAGACGCTCGCCGTCAAGGAGCTGGACTTCATCGCAAGGGCACGGGTGGCCGGGGCATCGCACACCCGCATCATGGTCCGCTACCTATTCCCCAACGTCGTCAACTCCCTCATCGTCCTGGCGACGCTCCAGGTAGGATACGTCATCCTGCTCGAGTCCACGCTGAGCTTCCTGGGGGCGGGTCTGCCGCGCGCCGAGCCGGCCTGGGGCGTCATGGTCGCGGACGGCCGGGAGCTGATCGTCACGGCGTGGTGGGTCTCGATGTTCCCCGGCCTTGCCATCATGCTGACGGTGCTCGCGCTCAATCTGCTGGGCGACTGGCTGCGGGACCACCTGGATCCCAAGTTGAGAAACCTGTAGCAGGACAAACTGGATAACAGAAATTTGTGTAGGCAGAACTACAAACGAAGAAGCGTGTGGCCCAACACTGCAATCAACGTCGGAGGAGATGACTCATGAAATGGAAGATCGCTTCGCTATTCACGGGACTGCTGATGGTCGTGGCAGTCATGTTCGGCACGGCTCTGCCCGGATCGGCCGACGCTGCGCAAGTCAAGCGCCTGATTTTTGCTTCTGCCGGGTTCCACGAGAGCAACCGGTTCTGGACCATCGCCCGTCCCGACCATCTGCAGTACGAGCCCTACTGGGAGACGCTGGTCGGAATGGACCCGAAGACGGGGGCCCCCATCCCGCAGCTGGCGACGAAGTGGGAGCACAGCCCCGACTTCAAGGACTGGACCTTCCATCTGCGCAAGGGCGTCCAGTTCCATTACGGCTACGGCGAATTCACGTCCGCCGACGTCGTGCACTCCCACTCGCTGCTGATCCGCAAGGATTCGACGGCGACGCTCGGACCGCTCTGGCGCAGGGTCGACAAGATGGAGACCCCTGACAAGTACACGGTCGTGTTTCGCTTCAAGAATCCGATCATGCCCCCGACGATGATGTTCGCCGTCCAGCGTTCCGGCGACCTGCGCATCACGAGCAAGGCGCAGTGGGACAAGGAGGGGATCGAAGGCCTCGACAAGCGCCCCGCCGGAACCGGTTACTTCATGTACGGCGGGCGGCAAACGGGCCTCAACATCCTGTTCAAGCGGAATCCCAATCACTGGTCCGGCCGCAAGGTAGAGTTCGAGGAGCTTGAGTTCCGCATCGCCCGCGAGGAAGCCACGCGTCTCGCCCTGCTGCTCTCGGGCGATGTCCACATCGGCGACCTGCCGCGCGAGCTGCACAAGGACGCGCTCGCCAAGGGTCTGAAGCGCTTCCAGTCCTCGCTGGCGGTGGACTGGGTTTCGGTGTACCTCGGCGGCCAGTGGCACATCACGGGACACAAGGAATTCGATCCGAAGGCCCCATTCGTCAACAAGAAGGTGCGCCAGGCCCTCAACATCGCGATCGACCGTGAGGAGATGTTGAGAACGGTGTTCGCCGGGCGGGCGGAGCTCGCGTATCTTTCGCTGTGGATACCCGCTTCCGAGGGCTGGAACCCCAGGTGGGAAAGCAAATTCAAGGAGCTCTACGCCTACAACCCCGAGAAGGCGAAGCAGCTGCTGAAGGAGGCGGGTTACGGTCCCGGAAACCCCCTCAAGTTCCAGATCTGGGTGTTCGTCGAGCCGGGCGAATCGGAAGGCCCGGCGATCGGCGACGCGCTCGCCATCTACTACAAGAGGATCGGGGTCGAGGCCGAGGTCCAGAATCACGACTGGGCCAAGATTCGCACGACGTATCGCAAGTACCTGAGCAAGAACATCATGTGGCCCAACATCATCGGCTGGCGGCCTGCCGATAACGGCATTCAAAACTTCTACTACAGCAAGGGCAACAATCACCACTACGAGGACAACTTCCTCGAGGAGACTTTCGGCAAGGTACTGAAGTCGAATGACGCCAAGGAGCGTGACACGCTGATGCGGGCGATCGGCGACCACCTCCAGGCGGAGTACGCCGACATCCCGCTCTTCTGGTTCAGGAACGAGGTCTTCGCCAATCCCAAGGTCGTCGCCGACATGGTCTACCCGGGTCCGGCGGCCGGCCGCACGTCGCATTTCGAGCTCATAAAGCTCGTTAAGTAAGCGCGCGTCACAGCGAGGGGAAGAGGCAACTCTTCCCCTCGCTTCTGTTCCAATACATATAGAATCGCAGGACTCCAAGCAGGGGGGGCGCAATGCGCGCGGATTTCGGCGGGATGAGGGCAGGATAGGCGCATGGCGCGGCGGATCGGCGATGTCATTCTGGAGGTGGAGGACTTACACACCTATTGCTTCTCCCGCTTTGGCACGGTCAAGGCGGTCGATGGGGTGAGCTTCTCGTTGCGCCAGGGAGAGGTGCTGGGCATCGTGGGCGAATCGGGCAGCGGGAAGACCATGACGGCCCTGTCGCTGCTGAAACTCGTCCCGCGGCCGGCGGCCCGCATCGTCAAGGGAGCGATCCGGCTCGAGGGCGAGGACCTCATTCCGAAGTCCGAGCAGGAGATGCGGCAGATCCGCGGCCGCCGTATTTCCATGATCCTGCAGGATCCGCAGACTTCGCTCAATCCGGTGTTCACGGTCGGCAACCAGTTGATCGAGGCGATCGAGAGTCAGCACGCTGAGGACAACAAGCCGTCGCTGGTACGGCGGGCGATCGAGGGCCTAAAACAGGTCAAGGTGGCGGCCCCCGAGCGGCGGGTCGCGGATTACCCGCACCAGATCAGCGGCGGCATGAAGCAGCGCGTGGTTGGCGCCATCGCCATCTCCTGCGAGCCGAAGATCATCATCGCCGATGAGCCGACCACCTCGCTGGATGTCACCATACAGGCCCAGTACCTGCGCCTGCTCCGCGAAATTCAGGAAGCGACGAACCTCGCGCTCATCTTCATCACGCACGACTTCGGCATCGTCGCCAGGATGTGCGATCGCGTGATGGTGATGTATGCCGGCCGCGCCGTGGAAAGCGGATCAGTGCGGGACATCTTCAATCATCCATCGCATCCCTACACCCAGGCCCTGCTGCGCTCGGTGCCCAGCATGGACGAGGATGTGGAGCGGCTCTACTCGATCGAGGGTCAGCCTCCCGCCCTGTGGGATCTGCCCGAGGGATGCCGGTTTGCTCCCCGTTGCCCCCACGCCGATGATCGCTGCCAGCGTGAGTATCCACGCTCCGTCTCCATGGGCACAGGCCACACGGCAAGCTGCTGGAAAGCGGGACGCGTATGACGACTGCACCGGTCCTCCAGGCCGAGAATCTGAAGAAGCACTTTCCCGTCACCCGGGGCATCCTGTGGACGAAGATCGTGGGCTGGGTGCAGGCCGTGGACGGCATCAGCTTCTCGATCCCCCAGGGCGAGACGCTTGCGCTGGTGGGCGAGTCCGGCTGCGGCAAGACCACAACCGCAAAGCTCGTGCTGCGCCTGGAAGAACCGACGTCCGGGCAGGTTCTCGCCGAGGGCAAGAATGTGCACACGTTGAGCGGCGACGACCTGAGGCATTACCGCACGACGGTTCAGGCGGTGTTTCAGGATCCCTGGTCCTCTCTCAGCCCTCGCATGCGCGTGCGGGACATCGTGGCCGAGCCTCTGGTGGTCAACCAGAAGATCTCCGACCAGGAGGTGAAGGATCGTGTCGCCGAAGTGCTGGCTTCCGTCGGCCTGCGCCCGCAGCAGGCCAACCTCTACCCGCACGAGTTCAGCGGCGGGCAGCGCCAGCGCATCGCCGTGGCGAGCGCGCTCGTGTCGAAGCCCAAGCTCATCATCCTGGACGAGCCGGTGTCAGCCCTGGACGTTTCGATCCGGGCGCAGATCATGAATCTGCTGGTGGATCTCCAGAGGCAATACAACGTAAGCTATCTCCTCATCGCCCACCACCTGGCGACGACCCGCTACATGGCGGGCGAGGTCGCGGTCATGTACCTGGGCAAGATCGTCGAGAAGGCCAGGACCAAGGAGCTGTTCGGGAATCCCCTGCATCCCTATACGAAAGCGCTGTTCTCGGCCGCTCTGCCGGGCCACCCGGACGAAACGCGCGAAGAAATCATCCTGACCGGAGAGGTTCCGTCTCCCATCAACCCGCCCTCCGGGTGCCGTTTCCATCCCCGCTGTTCCTTCGCCAGGCCCGAATGCTCCCGGGTCGTGCCGGTGGAAAAGGAGATCACGCGCGGTCACATGGTGGCGTGCCACTTGTACTAAGGCAGAAGTCAGAAGGCAGAAGTCAGAAGGATCCCTCATCCTCCCGCGCTCAACGCCCGCGGCTGCGGCGTGCAGCAAGATAGAGCCGCGCACGCGCGGCAGGATCGTCGGCATTCAGGTAAATGCCATCGCGCATGGTTGCCAGGTGCCTTGCCCGTTCCCGGGCAATGGCGGCGCTGAGCGCGCTGTACCCGGGCTCCGGCAACTCGGTGCCCTCGCGCGCGCCGCGCCACCTCGACCAGCGCGCGCGCCAGGCTTCGGGCAATGTCACCCTGCGCACCGCCACCTCGGCTACCACAAGTAACAGGGCCGCAAGAAGGAACGGCCACCAGACCCGCGAGAAAGGACTGGACGCTTGCGGCGAGGGCGCTGTGACGGCGCTCAGGCCGGCGCTGGAAAGCGACAGCAGGCGTCCGCCGGTGATGCTGGCGATGTCGCGCAATAGTCGTTGATCGATGCCCAGGTCCAGATACTCCGAGGAGTACGGAACCGCCAGTCCAAAGGTCCTGGGGCCCACCTGCGTCTCACCGTCACGCCCAGTGAGGGTGATGGTGTAGCGCCCGGCACGCGGCACCGGAAACTCAC
>Ga0214471_10000288_pt1 | contig 45571 bp, 39 predicted proteins | sample RVTome_5_FD_207665 | JGI IMG/M metagenome (GOLD analysis project Ga0214471, IMG submission 207665) | Soil microbial communities from uranium-contaminated site in the Upper Colorado River Basin, Wyoming, United States - RVT142D155 | ecosystem: Environmental > Terrestrial > Soil > Contaminated >... | reverse complement strand
TCTTCGCGTTGGGCATCGCGCTCTCCGGCGTCTCGCGCGCTGGCCACGAGTTCCCATTTTACCCGTCGTTCTATCCGCAGGAGATCACGGTCGAGGCGCTCGATCCGCAGGCGGCCGCGAAGCGACTCGCCGAGGGGACGCTGCACGCGTACGCGGGAGCTAAGATCCCGGCACCGGCCGATGCGGCGAAAGTCGGATCGGTGAGCGCGCTCGGCGGCTACGTTGTAGCAACCTTCGACCGCCGCGACCCGGCGCTCGCGGATTCTGCGGCGCGTTGCGCGAAGGCGCGCAGCCTGAAGAGCGCACCCAGCGAACCGTACGTGTGGCATCCGTACCCCGTCACCCCCTTTCACGCCGACTACCTGCACCACGCAGATCGCGCGGAGGCCGCGCGAAGCGCAGTCGTCGCTTCGAAAAGCGCGCTTCCGCCGGCGCAATTCGAGCTCGAGATGATCGATGTCGCGGCACTCGCGGCCCGGGCGAGCGCGCGTTACAACGGCTGGTCCGGCCCCCCCTGGATCCGGCAAGGGTGGTTTCACGCTTATCTGCTGCTCGCGAGCGCGGTCAGCGACGGCGCTACCCGTGCGAGTATCGAAGATGCGATGCGGCGTCTCATGCACGGCGATTATCGCGGCCTCGAACAACGCATCGACCTCGAGCGCAGTCTGGTCTCGCTGTTGCAGAGTGGCTGCGAGCGCGTCGTGCTTGGCTACACCGAGCGGCGCGAGTACTACAGCAAGGAATACTCGCAAGGGGTGGAGAACGTCGGCTACGACGCGCTCGAGGGCCTCGCCTCTGCGATCTTTCCGCGCACTGTCAAGCTGCGCGACTTTCCCTGGAACGGGTGGCTCAATACCGCAGTGCCGGCGCTGCCAGCGAGTGCGTGGAATCCTTTGGTCGTGGGTTTCGGCGACGCGTTCGGCCGCTTCGTGTGGTGGGCGTTTGCGGACCCTGCGTTCCTGCCATCGCCTCACGGCGGCGGCTGGATCGAGAACCGCGTCAGCGTGTCGCCGGCGCAGGCCGGAGCGGCGGTGGCCGTGCCCGAAGACGCGTTGCTTCCCGAGCCGGGCAGCGGGCGAATGGTGCCCGTTGGACGCGGCGGGACGGCCGCCTCGCGCATCGTCTACCGCGTGCACAATTCGGCGTTTCACGACGGCAGCTCCATGAATGTCGCGGACCTGTTCTACGCCTACGCCTTCGCGGCCACGTGGGGCGCGGGCGATGCGGCGGATCCTGGCGTGGCGCAGGCCACCGCACTTGTGCGCGAGCGTCTGAAGGGCGTGCGGCTGTTGCGCGTGGAGATCGAGACCCTCGCGTCCGGCGAAGACAAGCTGCGTTACGAGGTGCCGGTGATCGAGGTCTACATCGACGCCGCAGCCGAGGGCGACGCGCTGAGCGTCGCGCCGCCGTGGTCGACGCTGCCGTGGCATGTGCTGGCGTTGTTCGACGAAGGCGCGCGCCGTGGACATTTCGCCTTGTCGGCGGCAGGCGCGGCGAAGCGCGGTCTGCCTGAGCTCGATCCGGTGCGCAACGCCACGCTTGTCCGGCAGCTCGCAGATCTCGCCCGCGAGCTCGAGGAGGGCGCCTATGTTCCCCAGGCGCTCGCTCGCTACGTCAGCGCCGACGAAGCACGCGCCCGCTACCGGCAGCTGCGCGAATTTCACGCGGCGCACGGGCATTGGCTAGCCACCAATGGACCGTACCTGCTCGACCGCTGGGACGGGACGACGGCGCGCCTGCGCGTGTTCCGCGACCTAAGCTATCCGAAGGGCCTCGGCAGCTTCAACGACTACGCGGTGCCGCTCAAGGCGTACGTGACGCGCGTCAAGCAGCGCGCTTTCGGCGCTGAGGTTCACACCGAAACCGACTGGCTCGAGCGCCTCGGGCGCGAGGTGCGGATCGTCCGCGGGTCGGTCGCGACCAGGCTCGCCGGGCGGCTCAGCGGCGCAGCTGCGACCTCGTCGCCGCTATGCCGCTACTTGCTCATCGGTCCGGACGGCGTGGTCGCGAGCGCGGGTGCGGCGCGCGCCGACGCTACGGGCGCGTGCCGCCTCGAATTTCGGCGCGCAGCGCCCGGCTACCGGCTGGTGGTAGCCGCGGTGCTTGAGGACCACGTGGCGAACGCGCCGATCAAGATCGTGCCGTTGGACGATTGATTCCGTTCGAAGAACAGGCCGTGGCAGGGTCGGGGCCTTGTAGAGCGGCGGCGGAAGGCGTTAAATAGGGTCGGGCGTTTGAGCCTGCTTGTCAGGACGAACGTGAGTATCTCATCGCAAGAACGCAGCCGACAGGAGGGGACAGTCATGGACAAGGAACAGATTCAGCACGAACGCCGCGGCTTTCTGAAGCAGTTCGGCGCTACCATGGGAGTGGCGGGGCTCGGGGCGGCAGGACTAGGTACGGTCGCAGGCGCGCGTTCAGCGCACGCTGCGGCGGCGCCCAAGGGCAACATTCCCGACAAGCCGATCAAGGTCGGCCACATCACCTTCCTCACCGGCGCAGCCGAGCTTCTCGGCGGCCCGGGGCAGCGGGGGCATATCCTCGCCATGGAGGAGATCAACGCCAAGGGCGGATTGCTCGGCAAGCGCAAGATCGAGACCCTCTTCGCCGACGAGGCCGCCGGGACCGACTCCAACGTGAAGGAACTTCGGCGCATGAAGCTGTCGGAGAACATCGATCTCTTCACCGGTGTCATCTCGAGCGGCAACACCCCGGCGCTCGGGCCGGTGGCGGAAGAACTGAAGGTACTGACGCTGTTCAATGACGGCTGCACCGACTTCCTGTTCGACAAGGCGGTTCCGAACCCGAAGTACACCTTCCGGGTGACCAACATCCAGTCGGCCGACGGCGTCACTGCCGCCATCGGTGCGGCGACGCACTGGCCGAAGACGAGGCGGATCGCCTCGATCCAGCCCGATTACAGCTACGGCCGCAACGTGTTCGAGCACTTCGCTCTCGCGCTCGGCAAGCTGCTCCCCGGAGTCGAGGTGGTGTCGGAGTCCTGGCCCAAGCTGGGCACCACGGATTTCACCTCGCACATCACCAAGATTCTTTCGGCCAAGCCCGATCTGCTGATCGTAGGCGTGTGGGGCGGCGATTACGTCGCGTTCTACAAGCAGGCGCTGCGCTACGGGCTGTTCGACAAGATGAAGGTCGCCACCACGCTCGCCTTCGGCGGTTACCCGCACGCGATTGGAAAAGATCATCCCGAGGGCGTGCTTGCCGGGGTGCACGCGAACTATCACTTCCTGTACCCGTCCGCCGAGCGCTGGCCGATCAACAAGAGCTTCGTAGAGCGCTACCACAAGCGCTGGAAGGAGTACCCGAGCTTCGAGGCTGACGGCGCCTACACCTCCCTCTACGCGTACAAGCAGGCGGTGGAAAAGGCCAACCAGCTGGTCGGCGGCTGGCCCGACGACGAGGCGATCATCGCCATGCTCGAGGGCGCGGGAATCGATGCGCCGGCGGGTTACGTTTATATCCGCGCGGACAATCACCAGGGGTACAAGGACGCGGTGACGGGGCTGAGCAAGAACTTGCCGGGATACGATTTCCCGGTGTGGGACCCGGCGAGCATCGTTTCGATCCCGATCCGCAGCATCACTGCGCCGCCCAACTGGCCGAAACCCGGCCAGGGGCATAACGAGTCCACGGCGGCGGCCGACTGGATCAAGAAGACCTGGCCGCAAGCCAGGGCGTGACGCGTTAGCCCTGGGAGGGGCGCGCATCCGGGGTGGCACCGGCCATAGCAGGCCGGGCCCCTCCGGCGGTGCGCGTGCGCAATAAGAAAAGCCATGGAAATCGTCGTCATCCAGGTCCTGAATTCGCTTTTCTACGCCGCGGTGCTGTTCCTCATCGCCGCCGGGCTGAGCCTGATCTTCGGCGTGATGGGGATCGTCAACATGGCGCACGGCAGCTTCTACGCGCTCGGCGCCTATGTCACCGCCTGGTCGGCGGCCGCGGCGGCGGCCGTGATCCCGCCGGCGGCGCTGTTCATCTTCCTGCCGCTCGGGGCAATCGCGGTCGCGGTCATCGGGCTGGCGATCGAGCCCACGTTGCTGCGGCGGTTCTACCGGCGGCCGGAGGAATATCAACTGCTCGTGACTTTCGGCCTGCTGCTCGTCCTCGAGGACGCCATCCGGCTGGTATGGGGTGGGACACCGCGTACCGCGAGCGGACTGGTGGACTCCCTCGGGCTGATCCAGATCGGGGGGCTGCCCTACCCGGTCTACAACCTGGCGATGATCGGCGTCGGAATCGCCGCGGCGCTCGGCCTGTGGGCGTTTGTGTACCGCACGAAGTTCGGCGTGTTGCTGCGCGCCACCGCGCAGGATCGGCGCATGGCCGCGGCGCTCGGCATCGACGTCGGGCGCATCTACTCCCTGGCTTTCGGCCTGGGCTGCTTCATGGCCGGGCTCGCCGGCGCCATCGTCGTGCCGAGCCAGGCCGCAGTGCTCGGCATGGGGGTGGAAGTGATCGTGCTTTCTTTCGTCGTCGTGGTGATCGGCGGCCTGGGCAGCCTCGAGGGCGCCCTGGTCGGCGCGCTGATCGTGAGCGCGCTCAGAACCATCACCATCCAGTTCTGGGAAGAAATCGAGCTCGCCGCGCTGTACCTGATCGCGGCGATCGTGCTGCTGATCCTGCCGACCGGCCTGTTCGGGAAGAAGGCGTGAGCACGCCGCAAGCGCCTTCGCTCGCACGCCGGGCCGCGGCCGCCGCGGCGGTGCTCGCCGTGCTGCTCGTCGTTCCCGCCGTCGCGGGCACCTATCAGACGCAGCTTCTCACCTACGGACTGACGCTGGCGATCGCCGCGCTCGGCTTCAATCTGCTGCTCGGCTACAGCGGGCTCTTGTCGTTCGGGCATTCCGCCTTCTTCGGCGCGGGCGCCTACGCGGTGGCGCTCATGATGCGCTATCTCGGCGTCACGTCGATGGAACTGTTCGTCCTGGGCGGGATCGCGTTCTCGGCCGTGCTGGCGGCGCTCTTCGGGGTGGTGTGCGTGCGCCACACGCGAATTTTCTTCGCCATCCTGACGCTCGCGCTCTCGCAGGTGCTGTGGACGCTCGCCTACAAGTTCTTCTGGATCACCGGCGGCACCGACGGGCTGCGCGTGCCGTTCTCCAAGCTGACCCTGCTGGGCGGCCTGGTCAGTTTCCCGGGGGCGGACGCCTTCGCCAAGTTCATCACCGCCTACTATTACTACGTGCTGGCGGCGTTCTGCGTGTGCGTCGCGCTGATGTGGCTGATCGTGCATTCCCCGTTCGGCAAGACGCTGCAGGCGATCCGCGACAACGAAATCCGCGCCCGCTTCCTCGGCGTGCGCATCTGGCGCTACCGCTGGCTCGCGTTCCTGGTGTCGGGAATCTTCACCGGCGTCGCCGGAAGTCTCTGGGTGCCGCTCAACGGCCTCACGACACCCGACGTCCTGTACTGGCCGCAGTCGGGCAAGATCGTGTTCTTCGCCGTGCTCGGCGGGTTCCGCAATTTCACCGGCCCCATCGTCGGCGCCGTGATCTTCAACTACCTCGAGGTCTACGCGGTGGCGGTGACCGAATACTGGCAGATCACGCTCGGCGTGATCCTGATCGCCCTGGTGACGTTCCTGCCCTCGGGCTTGGTGGGCTCGGCGGCGCGCCTGAGCGCGCGCCTCAAGCGCAAGCGAGAGGCTTCGCCATGAGTCTGTTGCGAACCGAGCGCCTGACCAAGCACTTCGGCGACACACGCGCCGTGGACGGCGTCGATTTCACTGTCAATGAGGGCGAGTTCCTGTCGCTCGTCGGCACCAACGGCGCGGGCAAAACCACCCTGGTCAACCTGATCAGCGCTTTCCTGTCTCCCGACAGCGGCAGGATCCTCGTCGCCGACCGCGACATCACCTATGCGTCGGTGGATGAGCGCATCCGGGCTGGGATCGCGAGGAGCTTCCAACTCGTGAATCTGTTCGACGACCTGTCGGTGCTCGACAACGTGGCGCTCGCGATCTTCGCGCGCGAAGGCAAGACCAAGCGGATTTTCGCGCTCGCGGAGCGGGACACCGCGGTCACGCAGGAGGCGACCGAGCTGCTCGGCGAGTTCGGCCTGAAGGCTAAGGCGCAAGGGTTCGCGGGAGGGCTGGCGCAGGGCGAGCGCAAGCTCCTCGACGTGGCGGTCGCCTACGCGCTCCGCCCCAAGCTGCTGTTCCTCGACGAGCCGACCAGCGGCGTCAGCACGCGCGACAAGGCGCGGATCATGGACACGGTGTCTTCCGTGGTGCGAGGCGGCGGCATCACGGCGGTGGTCATCGAGCATGACATGGACGTGGTGTTCAAGTATTCCGATCGCGTCGTGGTCATGCACGAAGGCAGGTTCCTCGCCGACGGCCCGCCCGAAGAGATCCGCCGCAACCGCGACGTCGCGACTTATCTGCTCGGCACCGACATTTCGGATTGAACGCGCGACGAGGGGGCGCATCGATGCTCGAAGTGAAAAAGATCGACACGTTCCGGGGCCCCGCGCACGTGCTGCACGGGGTCTCGCTAAGCGTCCACGAGCACGAGGTGGTTTGCCTGGTCGGCCGCAACGGCGCCGGCAAAACCACGACCATGGAAAGCATCATGGGATTCTTGTCGCTCAGCTCGGGCCAGGTCCTGTTTCATGGCGAGGACGTGAGCTCGTTGCCGGTGCACCAGAGGGCGCTGCGCGGCATGGGATACGCGCCCGAGGGCTCCGAGATCTTCCCCGAGCTCACGGTGGCGGAAAACATGATGATCAGCCGCTGGATGTCTGCGAAGGCGCACCGCAGGCAGGGGGCGCTCGCCAACGGGGACATCGAGGAGCGCGTCTACTCGGTGTTCCCCGAAGTGCGCGATTTGCTACGCCGACGGGGGATGAACCTGAGCGGCGGACAGCGCAAGATGGTCGCCATCGCCCGCGGCATGGCGCTCACCCCGACGCTGCTGCTGCTGGACGAGGCGTTCGAGGGGCTCGCGCCGATCATCGTCAAGCGTTTCCGCGACGCCGTATTGAAGATCGAGGACCTCGGCATCTCGCTGCTGATCGCCGAATCCAACCTGGTCAACGCGGCGCGCATCGCCGACCGGCTCTACGCGATCGACCGCGGTGAGATCATCTTCGAAGGCAAGCCGGAGCAGGCGCTGGAGGACGCCAGCGTCATGAAGGCGTTGCGCGGCTGATCGCCGTAGCCACCGGCTGCAAACGCTTCGCCCCCTACTCCCATTCGATTATCAATACCACCCGGTAGAGCCTTGTAAGAGCGTGACTTTTTGGCAGGCGCATGCGCTGGATACCGTCGGAACTACCGCCAACCCCGTGCTCAAGATTCGTCAGACAGTGTCTGAAAAATTAGGCTTGAACTCGACCGCATGCGTGTGCGAAGGGTGCGCTTCCCTTGCCGCGCCTCCGCGATCGCCCTGTCGGAATTTCCGCCAATCGCCGAGGTGCGGGGATCTCGACGGCTAAGGGCGCTGACGCATGCTCTCGAAAGCGCATGTTACCGGACGGAGCGAGACCCTGCACCCAAAGCTAGACTATGGCTAGGTGCGCTGCCACACGGCCAAGCTCGCGGTAGCGCATTCGCGCTCAACGGTTCAGCGCGATCTTCACCGGGTCCCCGCGGTGCGCGTACAAGAATGGACACGCTACGTCAGCGCGTCGAGCCGCAGGTCTTTTCGAATCCCGGTGTCAACCAAGCCGGCGGGGGCGAATCGGCGAAGCAATCGCAGGCGCCCCGCGAGGCCACCCGCGGTGTATCGGAGTTTAGGGCGCGCCGCGCTTGCAGCTTTGAGCACGGCGTCGGCCACAACGCCCGGATCATCGGCGGCGGCCATCACCTCCGTTAGCGTCCTGCCCAGGGATGCGCGAATCTCGCGATACTCATCGAGCTTGGAGTCGGGCTCCACGAAGTTCGCGCCGAACTGCGTCTTCGTATATGCGGGCTCGATTACCGATACCCGGATGCCCCTGGTGCGCAGCTCGTGGTCGAGCGACTCCGAGTAACCTTCGACCGCGTGCTTGGTCGCTGCATAGAGCGCCGCGTACGGCATCGGCAGGAAGCCGAGCACGGAGCTGATGTTGATGATGCGGCCGGCCCGTTGACGTCGCATGTGGGGCACCACGGCACGGGTCACCCGGACGATCCCAAAGAAATTCGTCTCGAAGATCGACCGGGCCTGTTCCATCGAGCTTTCTTCCGCGGCGGCTGGAGCGATACCGAAGCCCGCGTTGTTCACGAGCAGGTCGATGCGGCCCTCCGCGCGCAGCACTTCCCTGACCGCGGCTTCGACGGAGCCATCGCTGGTCACGTCGAGGGGCAATAGCTCAAACGATCGCTGGCGCGCATTGGCGGCGCGTCTGCTGGTGCCATAGACCTTGTAGCCCGCCGCCACGAGGCGTTGGGCCGTGGCTTCGCCGATGCCTGACGAGGCGCCTGTAACGAGTGCTGTCTTGCCTTTCATAATGTCCTTCCTTCCGATCTCGATGAGAATGCGTTGCTAGGCCGCGACAGGCTCCGCCCGAGTTGCGGGGACGAGTAGCCGATCTTCCGCCACCGGTTTGATCCTGAACCAGATGGCATACAAGGCCGGCAAAAACACGAGCGTGAGAACCGTCCCTGCGAAAGTTCCGCCGATCAAGGTGTACGCCAGCGTTCCCCAAAAGACGGAGTGGGTGAGCGGAATGAAGGCCAGCATGGCCGCGAGCGCTGTCAGAATGACCGGACGCGAGCGCTGCACGGTGGCCTCGACCACGGCATCGAATGGTGCCAGTCCATCCTCCTCGTTCTGGCGGATCTGGCCGATCAGGATAAGCGTGTTGCGCATCAGGATTCCGGAAAGGGCGACCAGCCCGACCAGCGCGTTGATGCCGAACGGCTGCTGAAATAGCAGCAAGGTTGGAATGACGCCGATGAGTCCCAGCGGCGCGGTGGCGAACACCATGGTCATCGCGGAGATCGAGCGGACCTGAAAGATGATCGCGATCAGCGTGAGGACGATCATGATGGGAAAGAGCGGAGCGAGGGCGCGATTTGCCTTGCCGGATTCCTCTATGGAGCCGCCCTCCTCGATCCGGTAGCCCGACGGCAGCTTCGCGATGAGGGGCTGGAGCTCCTTCCACACGGCGGTGGACACGTCCGGCGGCTGCAAACCCTCGGCAATGTCGCCGCGCACGGTGATCGTCGGCGTGCGATCGCGGCGACGCAGGATCGGATCTTCCATGCGGATCTCCACGGTTCCGATCTGCGACAGCGGAATGCGTTGACCGGCCGATCCCACCAGCGTGAAGTCGGCGATCCTGCCCGGATCGAGCCGGGTGTTTCCGGCGGACCGGGCGGCGACCTGTACCGAACGGATGTCTTCGCGGACCTCGGTGATCGGGATGCCGCTCAGGAGGAACTGCATCTGCTGAGCCACGTCGCTGGACGTCAAACCGATGCTCTGCAGCCTGTCTTGATCGAGCGCAAAACGAAGCGTGGGCACGCGCTCGCCCCAATCGCTGTTGGTCGTTCTCATCAAGGGGCTCGCTTGCATCACGGCGCGTACCTGCGCCGCGATGTCACGAAGCTTGTCGGGGTCGGGCCCCAGCACACGGAAAGCCACGGGGAAGGGCGAGGGCGGGCCGAACACTATCTGCGTAACCCGCACGCGAGCCTCAGGCGCCAGACCGTCGGCCACTGCCTCTCGTAACCTCCACTTGAGCGCCTCCCGCGCCGCTTCGCCTGGCGTCAACACGACGATCTTGGCGAACGAGGGATCTGGCAACTCCGGTGACATGGCAAGGAAGAAGCGCGGCGCCCCCTGCCCGATGTACGCAGTAACAACCTTCACTTCCGGCTGCTTGACCAACCACGCCTCGACTTTGGCGGTGGTTGCGCTTGTACTGTCGATGGACGTCCCATACGGCATCTGCACTTCGACCAGCACCTCCGGGCGATCGGAAGTCGGAAAGAACTGCTTCTTCACCACGGCCATGCCCAGCACCGCGATCGAGAATGCACCGACCACGCTCCCCGCGACCAGCCATTTGCGACGAATCACAACACCAAGGAGCTGGCGGAATTGGTTGTAGCGCGGCGTGTCGTAGATCGCCTCGTGCCCGCCCTCGCGCTTCTTGATGTTCGGGAGCAGCTTCACTCCGAGATAAGGCGTGAACACTACGGCGACGACCCAGGATGCGATCAGCGCGATGCCGACGATCCAGAACATGTTGGCGGTGTACTCGCCGGCGGTCGACCTGGCGAAGCCGTTCGGCATGAAGCCGATCGCGGTCACCAGTGTCCCGGCGAGCATGGGCGCGGCGGTATGACTCCACGCATAGGCCGCTGCGCGGACGCGGTCGTAGCCCTCCTCCATCTTCACGACCATCATTTCGATGGCGATGATCGCGTCGTCGACCAGCAGTCCCAGGGCCAGTATCAGCGAGCCGAGCGTGATGCGGTCGAAGTCCTTGCCGGTCGCCGCCATGACGATGAATACCGCGGCCAGCGTCAGAGGGACCGCCGCGGCGACGATGATGCCGACGCGCCATCCCATGCTGAGAAAGCTCACCAGCATCACCACGCCGAGGGCGACGAGAAACTTGACCATGAACTCGTCCACGGCCGCGCGAATATTGTCGGACTGGTCCGTAACCTTGGAGAGGCTCATGCCGAGCGGCATTTCCGCGTTGATTGCCGCCGCTTCCTTTTCCAGCGCCTTGCCGAGGTCGAGGCCGTTCCATCCCTCGCGCATCACCACGCCGAGCAGCAACGCCGGCTCGCCGTTGCTGCGGATCAGGAAGCTCGCCGGATCTTCGTAGCCCCGTTTCACCTGGGCGATGTCGGCGAGCTTCAGCGCGCGGCCCTGCGCAGCGACAGGTGTATCGCGGATCTTCTGCAGATCGTCGATGGCGCCGTCCAGCCTGATGAGGACTTGCGGGCCCTTCGCCTCGACCGAGCCCGCGGGCGTCACGACGTTGCGGCTGTTGAGCGCGGCGAAAATGTCCCGAGGGGCGATGCCCAACGTTGCCAGGCGGTCGTAGGAGAACTCGACGAAGATCCGTTCCGCCTGCTCGCCGATGATGCTCACTTTCTTGACGCCCGGCACGTGAAGCAGTCGTTGGCGCCACATCTCCGCTTCCCGGACGAGGCGCCGGTGCGGCTCACCCTTCGCCTTCAGCGCGTACAGCGCGAAGGTCACGTCGGCGTATTCGTCGTTCACCATCGGACCGATGACGCCACGCGGCAAGTGAGGGGCCTCATCGCCGAGTTTCTTCCGCGCCTGATAGAACTGCTCGGGAACGTCCGCGGGCGGCGTGCTGTCTAGCAAGTTCACCGTAGTGAACGCCAGGCCCGGTCGCGTGAAGGTCTCAGTCCGGTCATACCAGCGCAGTTCCTGCATCCGCTTCTCCAGCCTTTCGGCGACCAGCTCCTCCATCTCCTTCGCCGTCGCTCCCGGCCAGGCCGTGACGACGGTCATCTGCTTGATCGTGAAGGAAGGGTCTTCCGCCCGGCCCAGCGTCAGGAAAGCCACGACGCCGGCAATGGAGATCGCCACGAGCAGGAACAGCGTGACGGAGCGCTCGCGTACGGCGAGGGCGGAGAGATTGAAGCCGCTCATCGCGGCCTCGGGCCGTTGACGGCCACGCTTCGCGCGGCCTCGCTTTGCGCGAGTCGCACGTGCTCCCCTTCGCGCAGCAGATGCGCACCGAGCGCCACGACGCGATCGCCGGCCTCGAGATTGCCGACGACCGAAGCCGCTTCGCTGCTGAGGCCCGCGATTTGCACCGCACGCCACGTGACCCGAGGCGTTTCGCCTTCGACCAGCCACACGCCCGGACCCTTGCCCGGATCGAAAATCGCGCCGATCGGTACCTGCAGCGCCGGCGCGGACCGGCCGTTCGATATCTGGACGGAGATGGTCGAGCCGAGCGGCGCGTCTGCCAGAGCGCCCTCAAGCACGTAGCGCGCCTCGAACGTCCGGGTGTGACGGTTTGCGGCGTCCGACAGCTGGCGAAGCCTCGCGGAGCCCGTCAGCCTGCTTCCGTACAAGGTTGCCTGGCCCGTGGAGCCGATCGCCGGGCGCAGGGTTTCGGGAAGCTCGATGATTGCCTCGCGAGGTCCGGCACGCGCCACACGCACGACGACCTGCCCGGCACCGACGACCTGGCCCGGCTCCGCCAGCGTCTCGACTACCACGCCGTCGGCATCAGCAAGCAGGACTGCATAGCTCGTCTCATTGCGGGCAACGTCGGCCCGGGCTTCGGCCGCGTTGAGCTCTGCTCTTGCCGCCTCGGCGGCAGTGTTGACCTTGTCATAGGCCGATGAGGAAACAAAGCCCGCGGCGACCAGGCGCCGGTATCGCGTCTCCTCGTCCGCGGCTTGGCGCGTGCGCGCTTTGGCGGCCGCAACAGCCTCCTCGTGCGCGCGCATGGCGAGCTTCAGGTCGGCGGAATCAATACGCATAAGCGCCTGGCCGCGCTTGACCGTTTGCCCGGCATCAACCAGGCGTCCCAGGACCTTCCCTGGGACACGAAACCCCAGGTCGCTCTGCACGTGGGCCGCGACGATTCCAGTGAACGAACGCTCTGACTGGACGGACCTCTCGACCGTCTCGATCCGCACCAGCGGAGGCTGCAACCGCGAGTCAGTTGAGGAAGACGTGGCGTCACTGCATGCCGCCAAGACGAAAGGCAACACACCGATGAGGGCAACGAAGAAAACATCACGGAGCTGCAGCATGGGAACCTCCTGCCGTGGACCACGGCCACCTCAGCGAACCGAACCAGGCCCCGCCCGCAACGGCGGCCCAATTGATGAGGCCCGCGGCGACGAGCCCGAGGCTTTGCGCCAGGAACACGTGCGAGAGCTCGCCGCTCCAGCGCAGCGCAAGCCAGCCGGCGAGCGCCGCGATCGCAAGGCGCGCGACGGCGCTAAGGAGCGGCCACAGCAGCCGGCCTGCGCCCTGCGACGCGAAGTAAAGCGACAACGCGAGGCCGAACATTCCATAGAAGGGCCCCACCGTCCGCAGGTACATCGCTCCGGCCTCGAGCATCCGCGGATCGGTGTCGAAGAGTGAGAGCCATGCCGTCGGGAAGGCGGCGGCGCAAAGGCCGATCGCCTCGGTGAGGATGAAGGCCATGGCGGCGCCGATCCACGCGGCGCGCAACGCTCGCTCGCGCTGTCCCGCACCGATGCTCGTGCCGACGATCGCGACCAGTGGAGCGCCGAGGCCGAAGACGAGCGGCACCAGCAGGTATTCGAGCCGCGCGCCGGTGCCGTAGCCAGCGATCGCGGCCGGGCCGAACCCGCCGACGAACGCGGTGCCGATGATGATCGTGAGATTCGTCGTCACGGTGACAAGGGCGGCCACCGCACCGACGCGCAGGATGTCGCGAAAGAACGGCCAGCGGAGGCGCACGGCGCGCAGCGACGGATGCAGCACGCTCCGTCCGCCCCACAGGTAGGCGACGAACGCGAGGCAACCGAGGACATAGTACGCAAGGAGGGCCACCGCCCCGCCCGCGATCCCGAGCGCCGGGAATGGCCCCCAGCCGAGGATGAGGGCCGGCGACGCGGGCACGAGGATCACGACGCCGCCGCAGGTCACGGCCGCCGGGAACGCCATGTTGCCGGTACCGCGAAGCACGGCGGCGAGCGAGTTGAAGAGCCACACCAGCACCGCGCCGGCAAAAACCCAGTTCGAGTAGGTCAGCGCGGCTTCGAGCGCGAGACCGCTTCCGCCCATCGCCTGGTAGAGCCAGCGCCCGCCGCCGAGCAGACCGACGGTGAAGGCCGCGCCCAGGCCGAGCGCGATGACGAGCGCGTGCAGCGCAAGCGCGTTGGCGTCCGCCCGGCGCCCGGCGCCCAGCGCCCGCGCGATCGACGAAGCGATGCCGCCGCCCATCGCGCCAGCGGACATCATCTGCATCAGCATCACGACCGGGAAAACCAGCGCGACGCCGGCAAGCGCGTTGGTGCCAAGCTTGCCGATGAAGTAGGTTTCCACGAGGCCGGCGGCCGCCTGCGCCAGCATGACCAGCATGTTCGGGATTGCGAGCCGCAGCAACGTGGAGGCGATCGGCGCCTCGAGCAGGACATGGGTACGATGGTCCATCATATGATGATCGTCATATACGAGGACAAAAAAAACTAGCCCGCCGCCGCGCGAACCAGCTCGCGTGCTGCCTTGCGGATGCGGTTGGAAAGCTGCGAGTCGTCCACCGCGCGCGCGAGGACTAGAGCCCCCACCAGGGTCGCGGCCATGCTCATCGCCTTGTCGCGGGCTGCGCTCTTGCCCCATTCGGGGAACTGGCGCTCGATCAGGCCGATGAGGTCCTTGATGCGCCGGCTCGCCACACGGCGCACTTCCGCTTGCTGACGCGGCACTTCGCTGCCTGCCGCGGCGATGGCGCAGCCCTGCTCCGGAGCCGCCAGGTGCCCGTCGGAAAGATAGGTGTCGACAAGCGCCATGAGCTCCTGGCCCGGCTTCGCCGCCGCGATCGCTCGCGTGAGCTGCTCGATCGATTCCGCACCTGCCTGATCGGCGGCTGCCGCCAGGAGCGTGTCGCGCGACTCGAAGTGCGCATAGAACCCGCCGTGCGTGAGCCCGGCCTCCTTCATCACGTCGGCGACGCCCACCCCTTCGTAGCCGTGCTTACGGATGGCGCGCGCCGCCGCGCGCAGAATCCGCCCGCGGGTTTCCTCCTTTTTGGAGCCGGCCTTGATCGTCATATGACGTTCATCATATTCCAAAGCACAGAACTCAGTCAAGCGCTGCTAGGAATACGTCTGCGTACAATGACTTAGGCCAATCTTGCTCGCAGTCTGGAACACAGGTTGGACCCCATGAACTCCTCGATTGGGCGTGCGCTCGGCACGGGCAGCTGCGCAAACTGGGTCGCGAAAGCGCCGGGAGTGGAACCTCAGGAGGTCGAGCCTGCGCGGCGCAGGTCGTCTTCGCTGACGGACTCGATCTCGCGCCCCTCCACGCTGAGCTGCGCCAGGATGAGGTCAATCAACCCGGTTCTGCGCGCGCTGGCGCCGATGGCGACATCGCTCCGCCCATAGATTCGCCAGACGGTGTCTGGCGAATCTTGCCGGTCAGCGATGCCAGACCTAGATTGCCGCAAGCCTTTCGAACGTATCCGGGAAGCGCTTCACGAGACTGATGAGCAAGGCCGCCTGGGCATTCGGTTTCGCCCGCCCCTGCTCCCAGTTTTCCAGAGTGCGCACGTTCGTGCGCAGATAAGCGGCAAACAGCCCTCTCGAGACTTTGAGCCGCTGGCGAACGCGTACCAGGTCCCGAGGCGTGACATCGGGAGCAGGATTGAACTCGACCGCGTGCGTACGAAGGGTGCGCTTCCCTTGCCGCGCCGCTGCGATCGCCACCATGCCCTCCGTCAATTCGGCAAACAGATTCTGCTTGTGCGCACGAGCCCGATTGGCTCTCACCTTTGTCATGTCACCCTCCTTGCTTCCAGCTCCGCCTTGAGCATCTCCTTAAGTGCCTTGCGTAAATTCCTGCTGCAACCGCCCGAAAGCTTCATCGCCCAGGTAGTCGACGCGATGACGTGCAAACGCGGGAAGCTCGACAAAGACGGCATTCACGGCCAGATTATACGCAACCTACGTATATACGCAAGTCGCGTAGCCCTCACTCCCACTCGATGGTGGCGGGCGGCTTGGAGGAGATGTCGTACACGACCCGGTTGATGCCGCGCACTTCGTTAATGATGCGATTCGAGACGCGCGCAAGCAGCTCGTGCGGCAGCGGCGCCCAGTCGGCGGTCATGAAATCGGTGGTCTGGACGGCGCGCAGCGCGACGACATAGTCATAGGTTCGGCCGTCGCCCATGACGCCGACCGAACGCACCGGCAGAAACACCGCAAACGCCTGCGCTGTCTTGTCGTACCACGAACGCCCGTCCGCATCGGTCGTGCACTTGAGCTCCTGGATGAAGATGTCGTCGGCGCGGCGCAGCAAGTCCGCGTACTCCTGCCTCACCTCGCCGAGGATGCGCACGCCCAGGCCCGGGCCCGGGAACGGGTGCCGGACTACCATTTCCTGCGGCAAGCCGAGCGCCACGCCGAGCTCGCGCACCTCGTCCTTGAATAGTTCCCGCAGCGGCTCGAGGAGCTTCAAGTGCAGCGTCTCGGGCAGTCCGCCCACGTTGTGATGTGATTTGATGCTCGCCGCCTTCTTGGTCTTGGCGCCGGCCGACTCGATGACGTCCGGATAGATAGTGCCCTGGGCGAGCCACCGGGCATTCCTGATGCGACCCGCCTCGCGCTGGAACACCTCGATAAATTCCGCACCGATGATTTTGCGCTTCGCCTCGGGATCGGCAACGCCGGTGAGCTTCGCCATGAATGCCGCACTCGCGTCGACGTGGATGACCTTGACGCCGAGATGCCGTGCAAATGTGTCCATGACCTGCTGCGCCTCGTTCAACCGCATCAGACCGTGATCGACGAACACGCATGTCAGCTGCTCGCCGATCGCCCGGTGGATAAGCGCCGCCGCGACCGATGAATCCACGCCTCCCGACAGCCCGAGGATCACTTCATCGTCGCCCACCTGGTCGCGGATTTTCGCGACCGCCTCGTCGACGTAGCCGGGCATGCTCCAGTCGCCCGCGCAACCGCAAATCTCGATCACGAATCGCTTGAGGATTGCCCTGCCCTGCACGGTGTGCGTGACCTCGGGATGAAACTGCACGCCGTAAAAGCGCCGCTGGTCGTCGGCGATCGCCGCGATCGGACAGGCCTCGGTCGAGGCCATGAGCTTGAATCCGGAGGGCATCTCGATGACCTTGTCGCCGTGGCTCATCCAGACCTTGAGCATGCCGTGCCCCTCACGGGTGCGGAAATCCTCGATCGCATCGAGCAGCCGAGTGTGGCCGCGGGCGCGCACTTCGGCGTAGCCGAATTCGCGCACCGTGCCGGCCTCGACCCTGCCGCCGAGCTGCTGCGCTATGGTCTGCATGCCATAGCAGATGCCGAGCACCGGAACGCCGAGCTCGAACACCGCCTGCGGCGCGCGGTCGTGCGATTGCTCGTAGACTGACATGTGGCTGCCCGAGAGGATGACACCCTTGGCGCCAAAGGCGCGCACGAACGCATCGGATACGTCGCTCGGATGGATCTCGCAGTACACCTTGGCTTCGCGCACGCGCCGCGCGATCAGCTGCGTGTATTGCGCGCCGAAATCCAGAATGAGAATACGGTCGTGCGTCGGCTGCCAGTCCGGGGATGCTTCCGATGCGGTGCTATGCGTGCCCGCCTGTGCCATGAATTACTCGACGCGGTAGTTCGGCGCTTCCTTGACGATCTGCACGTCGTGCACGTGCGATTCGCGCATGCCCGCCGAGGTGATCTCAATAAACTGTGCCCGGGTCCGCAGCTCTCCAATGGCCCCGCAGCCGGTGTAGCCCATGCTGGCTCGTACCCCGCCCAGGAGCTGATCGATGACCGTCAGGACGCTGCCCTTGTAGGCGACGCGGCCCTCGACGCCCTCGGGAACCAGCTTCTCTACATTCATCTCGGAATCCTGAAAATAGCGGTCAGCGGCGCCCTTCTGCATCGCTCCCAGCGAACCCATGCCGCGATAGGACTTGTACGACCGCCCCTGGTAGAGCTCGATCTCTCCGGGGGATTCCTCGGTGCCGGCAAAAAGCGAGCCCAGCATGACCGCGTGCGCCCCGGCGGCGATCGACTTCGCAATATCGCCCGAATAGCGGATGCCACCGTCGGCAATCACCGGCACGCCGCTGTCCTTCAGGGCTTCGGCGACATTCTGGATCGCGGTGATCTGTGGCACGCCGACGCCGGCCACGACCCGGGTGGTGCAAATCGAGCCCGGCCCGATGCCGACCTTGACCCCATCTGCGCCATGATCGACCAAGGCGCGCGCCCCGTCTGCGGTGCCGACGTTGCCGCCGATCACTTCGACGTTCTGGAAATTTTTCTTCACCCACCGGACGCGGTCGAGCACTGCCTGGGCGTGGCCATGAGCGGTGTCCACCACCAGCACGTCGGCACCCGCCTCCACCAGCGCCACGACCCGTTCTTCGGTTCCCTCGCCCACGCCGACTGCCGCCCCGACTCGCAGCTTGCCATGCTGGTCCTTGCAGGCGTTCGGATGCTCGGTTTCCTTGAGGATGTCCTTGACCGTGACCAGGCCCTTGAGGTGGAACTCGTCGTCGATGACCAGCACCCGCTCCAGGCGGTGCTTGTGCATCAGGCGCAGGGCCTCTTCGCGGGGCGCGCCTTCTTTCACCACGACCAGGCGCTTCTGCGGTGTCATGATTGCCTTGACCGGCTGGTCGAGCTGCGTCTCGAAGCGCAGGTCCCGATTGGTGACGATTCCGACCACCTTGCCCGCCTTGACCACCGGCACGCCCGAGATCTTGTGCTGGTTGGTGAGCGCAATCACGTCGCGCACCTTCATCTCCGGCGAAATGGTGATCGGATCGCGCAGCACGCCGGACTCGAAGCGCTTGACCTTCGCCACCTCGGCCGCCTGCGCCTCGACGGTCAGGTTCTTGTGCACAATGCCGAGGCCGCCCTCTTGCGCGAGGGCGATGGCGAGGCGCGACTCGGTGACGGTGTCCATCGCGGCGGACACCAGTGGAATGTTCAGCTCGAGCTTGCGGGAAAGTCGGGTTTTGAGAGAAACGTCACGCGGCAGGACTCGAGAGTGGGCGGGAAGGAGAAGGACGTCGTCGAACGTGAGCGCCCTCTGGATCACGCGCATAGCTTACCTTTCACGCAAAGACGCATTATACGCGAAGCGATCTCGCCGTGACGTTTGCGCGTTGACGCAAAAGGGGAAAGCCGATAGCGTCACCATGTCGTCCAGGGCGGCGCCTCGTGCGTTTTAGCCTGGACTCGGGTCATTCGGGAGACGCTATGAGGACAGCACTGGCAGTGGGCTTGGCGGCGATGTTCTTTGCCGCGTCGTCGTTTGCGCAACTCTACAAGTGGGTGGACAAAGACGGGCGCACGCGCTACAGCGATCTGCCCCCGGTGGGCATCCAAGCAACGCCGCTGTCTCGCCCGCCGGCCCCCGCCTCTGAATCGGTGGCACCCGCCACCGGCGATGCGGCGAAGGACCCCAGAAAGGGGCCACTAACGCCCGCCGAGCAGGACATCGAATTCCGGCGCCGGGTCAAGGAGGCACAGGAGGCCGCCGCCAAGGGCGAACAGGCGAAGCGCGAGGATGAAGAACGTAAGGAGAACTGCGCCCGCGCCAGGGAAATGCTGGCGACACTGGAAAGCGGGCAGCGCATCGCGCGCACCGACAGCAAGGGCGAGCGCTTCTACGTCGACGACGCGCAGCGTGTGCAGGAGACGGCCAAAGCGCGCGATGCGGTCGCCAGCTGGTGCAAGTAGGCGCCTGGGGACGCTCTGCGCGACTTGTGCAGAGCGTCGCTAGCTTTTTCTCAGTGCGCGCGGGCGGCGCGCGTCCTTTGGATCGGCAACGAGCGGTTGATAGACTTCGACTCGGTCGCCATCAGCGAGCCGCTGCTCCGGCCGTACGACGCGGCCGTAAACGCCCAGTGCGGGGACCTTAAAATCGAGCTCCGGGTGCCGCGCAAGTAAGCCCGAGGCTTGCAACGCGTCCTGGACCGTCGCACCGCTCTCCAGATGAAGCTCGACGCGATCGATGGCCTCGGGCCGCGCGTAGAGCACCTCAACGAGCAGCTTCGCCATAGACCTCGTCGGCGCGGCGGGTGAACGCCTGCACCATGGTGTTGGCAATGTGATCGAACACCGGTTCGAGCAGCTTTGCCAGGACGCGGCTCGCGATCTCGTACTCGAGCGTGAACTCGATGCGCGCCGCGCGCTCTGCGAGCGGCTCGAAGCGCCACCGTGCGGAGAACTTTCTGAACGGCCCCTTCACCAGGCGCATCTCGATCGATTCGCCTTCGCGATTTGCGTTCTCGGTGGTAATCGACTGGCGTACGCCCTTGAAGCCGACTTTCAACGTCGCCACCGTGCGGCCTGGGACGCGCTCGATTACTTCGCTGCCCGCGCACCATGGCAGGAACCGCGAATACGCCTCGATATCTTCGACCAGCGCGTAGATTTCGCCGGTCGAATGCTCGACGATCGCCGAGCGGATGACTTTTTTCATGCGCGCCGACACCCTGCTGCTACAATCGCCGCCCACTTCAGGCCATGTCCATCGTCCAGAACCGCAAGGCGTTTCACGACTATTTTGTCGAGGATCGCTACGAAGCCGGCCTCGTTCTCGAAGGCTGGGAAGTCAAAGCGATCCGCGCCGGGCGGGCGCAGATCAACGACGCCTACGTCATCGTCAAGGATGCTGCCCTGTGGCTGATCGGCGCCCACATCAGTGCGCTGGCGACCGCCTCCACGCACATCCAGCCTGATCCGACGCGTACCCGCAAACTCCTGCTGCACGCCGAAGAGGTTCGGCGCCTCATCGGCAAGGTCGAGCAGCGCGGCTACACCCTGATCCCGCTTGACCTGCACCACAGCAAGGGACGCATCAAGGTCGAGATTGCGCTGGCGCGCGGCAAGCTCAAGCACGACAAGAGGGCAAGCGAACGCGATCGCGAATGGGCGCGCGAGAAGCAGAAGTTGCTGCGCGTGCGTTCCTGAGCGGCATCAGCGCACTGCGGCGGGCTCGGCCGCCGACGGGTTCTCGGCGAGCGCCAGCCACGTGCTGACCACCGTGTCCGGGTTGAGCGACAGGCTCTCGATGCCCTCCTTCATCAGCCACTTGGCGAGGTCCGGATGGTCCGAGGGGCCCTGCCCGCAGATGCCGACGTACTTGCCATGCTTGCGGCACGCGCGGATCGCCATCGACAGCAAGACCTTGACTGCCGCGTCGCGCTCGTCGAAGGTGTCGGCCACGAGGCCCGAATCACGGTCGAGCCCGAGCGTGAGCTGCGTTAGGTCATTGGAGCCGATCGAGAAGCCGTCGAAATACTCGAGAAACTGATCGGCCAGCAACGCGTTTGAAGGCAGTTCGCACATCATGACGATGCGCAAACCGTTCTCGCCGCGCCGCAAGCCGTTTTTCCCCAGCATCGCCACGACCTCGCGCGCCTCGTTAATCGTGCGAACGAACGGCACCATCAGCTCCATGTTGGTTAGACCGAGCTCATTGCGCACCTTCAGCATGGCGGCGCATTCCAGCTCGAAGCATTCTCGAAAGCTCGGTGCAACATAGCGCGACGCACCGCGAAAGCCGAGCATCGGGTTTTCCTCGTCCGGCTCGTAGCGCTCGCCGCCGATCAGCTTCTTGTACTCGTTCGACTTGAAATCCGAAAACCGAACGATCACCGGCTTGGGCCAGAACGCGGCAGCGATCGTCGCCACGCCTTCCACCATGCGTTCCTTGAAAAAGGCCTTCGGATCGGCGTAGCCACGCGTTGCGGCCTCGACTTCGGCCTTGAGCTTCGCTGGAAGGTCCGGGTATTCGATGCACGCGCGCGGGTGCACGCCGATCTCGTTATTGATGATGAACTCGAGACGCGCCAGTCCGACGCCGGCGTTCGGCAGCTGGGCGAAATCGAAAGCGAGTTGCGGATTGCCGACATTCATCGCGATCTTCACCGGGATCGGCGGCAGCTCGCCGAACTCGGTGGTCGACACCTCGACCTCAAGCTTTCCGTCATAGACGTTGCCGGTGTCGCCTTCAGCGCAGGATACGGTAACGGCCTTGCCGTCCGCGAGTAGCTTGGTGGCATTGCCGCAGCCCACGACGGCCGGAATACCAAGTTCGCGCGCGATGATTGCCGCGTGGCAGGTGCGGCCACCTCGATTGGTCACGATGGCCGAGGCAATCTTCATGACCGGCTCCCAGTTCGGGTCGGTCATGTCGGTCACGAGCACGTCGCCCTTCATCACGCGGTCCATCCGCGACGCGTTTGCCACCAGCCGCACGGTGCCCACGCCGATCTTGTGGCCGATAGCGCGCCCCCTCACCAACACCTTCGAGTGCTGCTTCAGGCTGAAGCGCTCCCCAGTGTTGCGCGTGCGCGACTTGACCGTTTCCGGTCGCGCCTGGAGCACGTACAGCTTGCCGTCCTCTCCGTCCCTGCCCCATTCAATGTCCATCGGGCGCTTGTAGTGCTTTTCGATAGCTACGGCCATGCGCGCGAGCTCGAGCACATCGGCGTCGGAAAGGGAGAAACGGTTCTGCTCGGTTTCGTCGACATCCTTGACCCGCGTCGAACGTCCCGCGGAGACGTGCTCAGCGAACACCATCTTCTGTTGCTTGCTGCCCAAGTTGCGCCTCACGATCGCCGGCTTGCCCTGCGCGAGCATCGGTTTATGCACGTAGAACTCGTCTGGATTGACCGCGCCCTGCACCACCATTTCGCCGAGGCCGTAGGCGGAAGTGATGAATACCACTTCACGAAATCCAGACTCGGTATCGAGTGTGAACATGACTCCACTAGCGCCGAGGTCGCTACGCACCATCTGCTGGACCGTGGCCGAGAGCGCCACCGCACCGTGCTCGAAACCCTGATGAACCCGGTACGAGATTGCGCGATCGTTGTACAGCGAGGCGAAGACGTGGCGAATCGCCTCTAGCACGTTTTCGACGCCGCGAATGTTGAGGAACGTCTCCTGCTGTCCTGCAAAGGAGGCATCGGGCAAATCCTCGGCGGTTGCCGAGGACCGAACAGCAAATGAAGTAGACTGTGAATATTCTTTTATAAGATCTTGATAATATTGCATAATAGACTTCTCAACCTGCGCCGGAAATGGTGCTTGTTCGATCCACCCACGGATCTCCGTGCCGCACTCGGCCAACGCGCGCACGTCCTTCGGGTCGAGACGTGCAAGGCGCTTGACGATCCGCTTGTCTAGACCGTTCGAGGAGAGGAAGGCACGGAAAGCTGCGGCAGTCGTCGCAAACCCTCCGGGCACCCGCAGCCCAGCCTTTTCGAGTCCCGCAATCATTTCGCCTAACGAGGCGTTCTTGCCGCCGACCTTGTCGAGGTCGGTCATGCGCAGGTCCTTGAGCCACGCGACATACATCTGCTGGTTCCCTTGTGGTTGCCCTGGGGGGCCAAAACCCCTATTTTATCGAGGCCTCCACTAGAGCGCAGAACAATTCCCGCATTCGATTATCCGATGCCCCAGCGCCGCACCGTTTTCTTCGTCTCCGACGGCACCGGCATCACGGCGCAGATGTTCGGCCACAGCCTGCTTACGCAGTTTGAGGGAGTTGAGTTCAGCCAAGTGACATTGCCGTTCGTCGACAACCTGGAGAAGGCCCGCGAATGTGTCGCGCGCATCGAAAGCGAGGCGCGTAAGGGCAACGGTCAGCCGATCGTGTTCTCGACCTTGGTCAATGACGACCTTCGCGATTTGATACGCGGCGCTAACGCACTGGTGCTCGATTTCTTCGAGACCTTCATTGATCCGCTGGAAGCAGGCCTCGGCATTCCGTCGAATCACAGCATCGGCCGCTCGCACAGTGCGATGGACACAAAGGAGTATCACCATCGCATTGATGCGATCAATTACGCCATGGCGCACGACGACGGCGCATCGGACGTCGAACTCAATCAGGCCGATGTTATCCTGGTGGGCGTTTCGCGCAGCGGTAAGACGCCAACCTGCTTGTATTTGGCGCTGCAATTCGGGGTGCGTGCGGCGAACTATCCGTTGATCCCGGAAGACTTCGACCGCAGCCAATTGCCTAGTGCAGTCCAAGCCCACAAATCGAAACTCTACGGCCTGAGCATCTCACCGAAACGGTTGAGCGAGATCCGGCAGTCGCGACGCCCGGACAGCATGTATGCCGATCTGGACAACTGCCGCTACGAGGTCGCCCAGGCCGAGCGCCTTATGAGGCGTGAGAGCATTCGCTACCTCGACTCCACCGTCAAGTCGATCGAGGAAATCGCTGCAACCATCCTGCGCGAGCTCAGCATTTCCCGCCAGATGTATTGAGCTGACGCGAGCGCTCGTACAGGCAGACGGCGGCGGCCGCGGCGACGTTCAGCGACTCTGCTCCAGCGGACATTGGAATCGTTGCCCGAAACGCGGCGCGTGCCGCGAGCTCGGGGCTGACTCCCTGCCCCTCTGAGCCGAAGATCCAGCCGACGCGGCCCCGCAGGTCCAGATCCTGCAACGCAGTGCCGCCACGCGGCACCGTGCAAGCGAGCGGCCCCGCGAAGCGTTCGAGCGTGGAGGCAAGATCGGCGCCGTCCGCAATGGCAAGCGCGAAGTGCCCGCCTTGGGCCGCACGCAGAGCCTTGGGTGACCAGGGATCGGCGCAGCCGCGGCCAAGCACTGCGGCGTTTACCCCGAATGCCGCGGCACTGCGCAGGATCGCGCCGACGTTGCCTGCGTCCTGAAGCCCTTCGAGGAATACGCAGCACTGCGCTGCAGCGAGATCGGGGCCGGACCCCGGGATCTCGATCTCGGCCGCGAGGCCGGTGGGCGAATCCACCTCAACCACGGCGCGAAACACGCCATCGGCGAACAGTACCGGGGCTGTACCAGCTCGACCCACCAGCGCCGCGACCTCAGGCTGCTGCAACCCTGTTTCGGTCACTAGCAGCGCGATCGGGCGTCCGCCGTGTTCGAGATAGGCTGAGACGAGGTGCACGCCCTCGAGCAGGGTTCTGCGCTCGGTGCGCCTAGTCCGCGCATCGCGCACCAGCCTGGCCCAGCGCCGTACGCGCGCGTTGTCACGCGAGCGCAGGACTGTCATGCGTCTAGCGCACAGGTGCGGAACCCGGCGAACACGTCGGCGCGATCGGGGGTGTAGAAATTGCGGAAGGTGGCACGCGCCACGCGTGGCGGCGTTGCGAAGCTCCCACCGCGCAGCACCTTGTGCGTCGCGAACCAGGGCTCGGAGTATTCCTTGTACGGGTCGCGAAGGTATCCCGGATAGGGAAGAAAGCTCGACGCGGTCCATTCCCACACGTTGCCGATCATCTGGCGCAAGCCGAATGCACTGTCGCCGGACGGATAGTCATTGACCTTAGCAGAGGCGCCATTCTCGAGATTCGCGCGCTGCGCGGTCCACGGTTCGTCGCCCCAAGGAAAGCGTCGTTTTCTTCCTGCCGTGGGATCCCACAGCGCGGCGTATTCCCACTGCGCCTCGCTCGGCAGGCGCCGGCCGGCAAAGCGGCAGTACGCGTCCGCCTCGTACCAGTTGACGTGCAGCACCGGCTCTTCGAGGGGGAGCGCAATCCAGCGATCGAAGCGACGCACTCGCCAGGCGCCATCAGCGAATTTCCAGTAAACGGGAGCAGAATGTCCCGACTGCTGACGCCACTGCCAGCCCTCGTTCGACCAGAATTCGCGCTTGCGGTATCCCTGCGCCTCGACAAAAAGCAGAAACTCGGCGTTGCTCACCGGCGTACGCGATATGCGAAACGGGGCGATGACCACGGGATGTGCCCATTTTTCGTTGTCGAATACGAAGCCCTCGTCAGCCGCGGCACCGAGCGGCATCGCGGCGCCCGCAATGTCGACGTCGCCCGCTGCGGTAGCCGTGCCGCCCGGGTGCTTGCGCGTCGGGAGCGCCGGCGCCGGATAGGCAAGCGTTTGGCGTGTGTAGTGAAACGCCTCGGCATGCATGTCCTCGTGGCGCACCGCCAACTGCACGAAATATTCGTCGTCCTCGTCGTAGCCGCGCTGCAGACGCTCGCATACTCTCGCCAGGATTTCGTCCCGGTAGCGCAGCGTGTCGGCGAACGCGGGCAATGGCATAGTCCAGCGCCGTTCGTGCGGCACGGTCGCGGAGTTGTAGAGCGCATCAGCGTTTGGCAGAATCGACGCCGCGCGTTCGTGCGAATATCGCCCGGGCGCCTTCCGTCTGAGGAACCAGTACTCCTGAAACCATCCCACATGCCCCAATTCCCAGCGTGGCGGATTGACAATCGCAAGCAGCCGACCGAGTTCGCGCGGGCCGGCGAGGTCGTCGGCGACACTGCGCGTCATTTCGCGCGAAGCGGTCAGCTCCTCGATCAAGGCGTCCCGGTGGATCATCGTGCTCGATGCGATTGCCAGCAAAGCCAGTCTAGCCGAGAAGCGCGGCCGTGAAAATCGCGCTTGTCACGCCCGCGCGCCCGGGTTCACGCTCAGGCAATCGACATACTGCGCTGCGCTGGGCGGCGATCCTGCGCGCCGCGGGCCACCGGGTCGCGCTCGGCACAGAATGGAACCTCGATCCGCGCACCGAACTGCTACTTGCGCTGCATGCGCGTCGCAGCTACGACTCGATCAGGGAATTCGCGCAGCGCCAGCCGGGGCGGCCGCTCGTTCTCGCGCTCACCGGAACCGACGTTTATCGCGACATTCACGTCTCGGACGAGGCGCAGGCTTCGCTCGGTATGGCGACGCGCATCATTGTGCTGCAGCCAAAGGCCAAGGAGGAGTTGTCGCCGCGCCTGAGGCGCCGCGTCCACATTGTGGTGCAAAGCAGCGCTACGCGGCTGCGTCAGCGCCCCGTTCGGCGCCGTTTTCGCGTTTGCGTCGTCGGGCACTTGCGCGAGGAAAAGGATCCGCTGCGCGCTCTTTACGCGTTGAGGCACCTCGATCCAGCTGCGCTCGACATCGAAGTGCTGCAGCTCGGGGGCGCGCTCGACGACGCCATCGCGGCGCGTGCGCGCGCCGCGATGCGTCGCGAGATGCGGTACCGCTGGCTTGGCGCCGTGTCCCATTCGAGCGCGCTGCGCTGGCTCGCATCGAGCCATCTCATGGTCATCAGTTCTCGAATGGAAGGCGGTGCGAACGTCGTCAGCGAAGCGATCAGGATCGGAGTGCCTGTGCTCGCCTCGCGCATCTCCGGGAATGTCGGACTGCTCGGTGCGACCTATCCAGCCTATTTTCCGTTGGGCGACGATCGAGCGCTCGCCCGTCTCATTCTGCGCGCCGCAAAAGAGTCGGCGTTCTACGCAGCACTCAAGCGCCGTGGTTGGCTTTTGCGCCCGCGAGTCTCGCCGTCGAGCGAAGAAAGGGCGCTGCTCGCCGCGTTGCAAGGGTAGGAAAGCTTTGCGCAAGTTGCGCAGAGCTTCTCTAGTTGGATTCGAGCAGGCGTCGCACCGGCGCGAAGGATCTGCGGTAGATCTCGCATACGCCGAAGCGCTCGAGCATCGCAAGGTGCTGCGGAGTCGGATATCCCTTGTGCCGGTCAAATCCGTACTGAGGAAAGCGTTCGTGCAAGCGGATCATCTCGGCGTCCCGCTCGGTCTTCGCGAGCACCGAGGCTGCCGAAATCTCGGCGTGCGAACGATCGCCCCCTACGATCGCCCGCGCCCGGCAGGGAAGCTGCGGGCAGCGGTTGCCATCGATCCAGGCCACATGCGGTGCCGGTCTGAGGCCATCCACGGCGCGCCGCATCGCCAGCAGAGTCGCTTGCAAGATGTTTAATCGATCGATTTCCTCGACCGTCGCGCTCGCTATCGACCATGCCGTTGCTTGGGACCGGATCGCGTCCGCGACGCGCGTACGCTTAGCTTCAGTCAGCTGCTTGGAGTCCGCTAGGCCAGCAATCGGCCGTCGGGGATCGAGGATCACCGCAGCGGCGTAGACTGGACCGGCGATCGGCCCCCGTCCCGCTTCGTCCACGCCGCAAATCAGAAGGTCAGGCACGGGCGCGTTCGAGCACACTAAGGACCGCGACGGCGGCTTTCTCGGCGGTGTTCTGGCGCAGCGTGGCGTGAATCTCGCGGAAGCGCTCGATCTGCAAACGCCGGCGCGGCGCATCGTGCAGCAAATCGATCAGCGCGCTCGCTAGGGCCCCTGGGTTGGCCTTGTCCTGTATGAACTCCGAGACGAGAAATTCGCCGGCGAGGATGTTCGGCAGGCCGACGTAGGGCATGTAAAGCATCCTTCGCATCAACAGCCAGGTCATCGGCGACATCTTGTATGTGACGATCATTGGAACCTTGAACAGCGCCGCCTCGAGCGAAGCGGTGCCGCTCGCGACCAGCGCGAGGTCCGCGGCGGCGAGCGCCTCGTGAGAGTGCCCGAATAGCAGCGTTAGCGGCAGCTCCATGCCGGCATGATGCCGCAGCGCCGCCTCGAGCATGTCCCGCGTGCCGCGCGAGGCGGTCGGACACACGAAGTGCACGTCCTTCACTTCCTCGTAGAAGCGGCGCGCGGTTTTCACGAACAGCTCCGCCATGTATTCCAGCTCAGAGCGACGGCTGCCCGGCAGGAGCGCAATGACCAACTTGTTGGTCGGCAAGCGCAGCTGGGCGCGCGCCTCAGCCTTTGGAATATCATACGGAATTACGTCGGCAAGCGGGTGACCGACGTAGGTCACTGGCACGCCGGCTTTTTCGTAGAGCGGCGGCTCGAACGGAAATAGCGCCAGAACATGCGTGACTGAGCGCGCGATCCGTCGCAGGCGCCAAGCGCGCCAGGCCCAGATGGTCGGGCTGACGTACTGGATTGCAGGAATGCCTGCCTGCTTGAGCTGTCGTTCGAGATCCAGGTTAAAGTCTGGCGCGTCGACGCCAACGAACAGTGCCGGTCGCTGCTCGAGAAGCAGCGATGCGAGGCGCTTTCGGATGTCCATGATCTCCCGGTAGTGACGCAGCACCTCGACGTAGCCCCGGACGGACAGCTTCTCCATGGGAAAGTAAGTCTCGAAGCCATGCACCTGCATCAGCGGCCCGCCGATGCCCGAGAACCGCAGCCCCGGGCGCTTCGCCTTGAGCGCCGCAATCAAGTGCCCGCCCAACAGGTCGCCGGAGGCCTCGCCGGCGACCATGCCGACTAGCAAACAGTCGTCTTGCACGGTCAGCGGATGATGCCGCGCTTGGAGCGCGCGAGAAAATCAACGAACTCCCGGACTTGCGCGAACTCGGCGGCCTGTGCCTCGAGTTCGCGTTTCGCCTCCTCGAGCCCCAAGCCCGATCGGTAGAGGGTGCGATAAGCGCGCTTCAGAGCCCGGATCGCGTCGGTCGGAACACCACGTCGCAGCAGGCCTTTGCTGTTGATGCCGTACACCTTGGCCATGTTACCGGCGGCCTTGACGAAGGGCGGAAGGTCCTGCGCCAGATAGGTGCCCATACCCGAGAAGCTGTGCGCGCCGACGTGCACGAACTGATGCACCAGAGTGGTGGCCCCGAGAACCGCCCAGTCGCCGACCTCCACGTGCCCTGCAAGCTGGCAGGCATTGGCGAAGATCGTGTGATTGCCGATTTGGCAGTCGTGCGCGAAGTGGACGTAGGCCATGATCCAGTTGTCGTTTCCTACGCGGGTGATGCCGATATCCTGCGCCGTTCCGCGATTAATGGTGACGTATTCGCGGATCGTGTTGTCGTCACCAATCTCCACCGCCGTATCCTCACCGCCGTACTTCTTGTCCTGCGGTGGCCCACCAATCGAGGCAAATGGATAGATGCGATTGCGCGCGCCGATGCGTGTGCGCCCGTCGAGTACCACGTGCGATGCGACCCAGGTGCCTGGCCCCAGCTCGACGTGCTCGCCAACGATCGCCCAGGGTCCAACTGACACGCCGGGTCCGAGCCGCGCGCCGGCGTGGACTACCGCCAGCGGATGGATCATCGCGCCTCGTCCCCCGAAGCGCGCACGGTGCAGAGAATTTCAGCTTCCGCCACAATACTTCCGTCGACACGCGCCGCGCAGCCAAACTTGTAGATCCCTCGCTTGCTCGCGATTAGCAGGACCTCGATCTCGAGCTGGTCTCCCGGAACAACTGGTTTTTTGAAGCGCGCCTTGTCGATGCCGGCATAGTAGTAGACCGAGTTCTCGTCCGGAATACGTCCTGCGGTTCGAAAAACCAGGATCCCGGCCGCTTGCGCCATTGCTTCGAGGATCAGCACGCCCGGCATGATCGGCCGGTATGGAAAGTGACCAGGGAAATGGGGCTCGTTCACCGAAACGTTCTTGATCGCGAGGATTCGCTTGCCGGGCTCGCATTCGCTGACTCGGTCGATCATCAGCAACGGATAGCGCTGCGGCAGATGCTCGAGCACTTGGTAGACATCCATCTCAGCCATTTTTCTTCCCCTTCAGGACTTCCTTCTCCAGATCGCGCAGACGCCGCGCAAGTTCGGACAAGCGGCGCACCTGCGCGGTGTTGCGTGCCCAGCTCGCGTTGTCGTCGAACGGAAACATGCCGGTGTAGGTGCCTGCCTGATGAATCGAACGCGAGATCACTGTGCCCGCCGAAACGTCGACGTGGTCCACGAGCCTTAGGTGTCCGAGAATGACCGCCGCCGCACCGATCGTGCAATGCTTGCCGATGTCGGTACTCCCCGCGACGCCGGAGAATCCAGCCATGGCTGTATGGGCGCCGATGCGGCAGTTGTGCCCGATCTGGATCTGGTTGTCGAGCTTGACGCCGTCCTCGATGACGGTGTCATCGATCGCGCCGCGGTCAATCGTCGTATTCGCACCGATCTCGACGTCATCGCCGATCAGAACACGCCCGATCTGCGGTACCTTGATCCATCGTCCGCTGTCCGGCGCGACGCCGAAGCCGTCTGCTCCGATCACCACGCCGGAGTGCAGGATGGCGCGTGCCCCGATACGGCAATCCCGATTTACCACCACGGAAGCGTAAAGCCTGCTGTCGTCGTCGATCGCGGCGCCGTCTTCGATTACGCATCCCGCTCCGATCCACACACGCTCGCCGAGGACCGCATTGCCGCCGATCACCGCGCCGGCCTCGATGCGCGCGCTCGCCGGAACTCGGGCGGAAGCCGCGACCTGAGCCGACGGATGAATGCCGGGCTGCGGCGCATCGGACGGATTCAGTATCCGCGAAACGCGTGCGAAGTACGCGTAGGGATTCTCGCAAACGATACGCGGCCGCGCGGTGAGCGCTTCGGCCTCCGCGGCGAGTACTACCGCACCGGCCCGCGTCGCCACGAGCATTGCCTTGTACCTGGGACTCGCGAAGAACGTGATTTGATCGGGTTGCGCACGCTCCAGGGAGCCGACCTGGCGGATCAGCGTTTGCGCTTCACCGACGACACGGCCGCCAAGACGCGAGACGATCTGCGCGAGGGTGACCGGCGCTGGCATGTCATCGCGCGCCAGGCTTGGCTTCGGCCGGCCTGCCCTCCAGCGTCTTGATCACCCTGTCGGTGATGTCGATGCGCGGGTTCGCGTAGACAGCGTCCTGGAAGATGATGTCGTACTTCTCCTGCTCGGCGATTTGACGGATCACCCGGTTTGCCTGCTCGACGACTTGAGCCAACTCCTCATTGCGTCGCTGGTTCAGGTCCTCGCGAAACTCGCGCTGCTTGCGCTGAAACTCTCGGCTGAGGTCGGCGAACTCGCGCTCCTTGCTGCGTCGTGCGGATTCCGACAGCGTGATCGCGTTCTTTTCCAGCTCGTCTTGCATGTGCTTGAGCTGGGCAGCCACACGTGCCATTTCCTGATCGCGCTTCGAAAACTCCGCTTCAATTTTTTTCTGCGCGCGCACCGCCGGTGCCGCATCGCGCAGGATGCGCTCGGTGTTGACGAATCCGATCCGGTTTTCGGCGCTCGCAGTAAAGGGCAACGCGACAAAGGCGAAAATCGCCGCGGCAATTGCAACTCTGCGAGCCTGCATGATCGAACGGACTTGGGTTATTAGAATACGGTACCGAAGGTGAATTGTAACCTCTGCAGGCGGTCGCTGGGCTTGTCGTTTAGCGGCTCAGCGAGCGAAAGCTTCAGAGGTCCGATGGGCGAACTCCAGACGAGCGCGAGACCGGCCGAATAGCGCAGGTCGGACAGTGTCACCTTCTGGCCGTCGGCGTAGACCTGCCCGGCGTCGAGGAAAGCAGCCAGACGGATCGACTTGTCCTGCGTGGCGCCTGGCATTGGAAACAGCAGCTCGGCATTGCCCACCACACGCCGGTTGCCGCCCAGCGCGTTTCCGAGAGGGTCCTGCGGCCCGAGCGAGAACGAGCGGTAGCCGCGTACGGAGCCGGTGCCGCCGGCGTAAAACCCTTTGAAGAACGGAAGCGGCTTACCGCCGATGCCGTCACCGTAGCCGAGGTCTAGGTTCAGCGCCAACGTATAGGTTCGCGTCAGTGGAAAAAAGCGCTGGTGTGTGAAGCCGAGGCGGTAATACTCAAGACCGCCACTGGCAACCTCAGTGGTCGCACGCGTGACAATGCCCTTGGTCGTAAGGATCACGCTGTCGCGCGTGTCACTCGACCACTCACCGGTCACTGCGCCATAGGTATACCGGTCGCCGAACTGACTGACGAAAGCAAGGTACGAAAACGGGCTATTCGTGAACGTATCCAGTCGCACGTTTTCTCCGATCAGTCCCACCGAAATGCGCTCCGTCTCGGATAACGGGAATCCGAACTTGACCCCGCCGCCGAGCGTATCGGTCCTGTACGGTCCAACACTTAGCGAAGAGGCATCGACCTTGCGCTTGTAGACGTCGAAGCCCTGGCTGATCCCGTCCACGGTGAAATACGGATCGGAATACGACACCGCATAGGTTTGGCTGACACTCCCGCTGTTGACCGAAACGGCGAGGTACTTGCCGCTACCAAAGATGTTCGACTGGCTGATGGAGCCGGAGACCACGAGTTTCTCGGTCGAGGAGTACCCCGCCCCGATCAATATGGCCCCGGTGGGCTTCTCCTTGACCGTCATGACGACGTCGACCTGGTCCGTGCTTCCTTCCACGGCCTTGGAATCGACCGAAACGTCGCCGAAGTAGTCCGTGCGATCCACGCGGCGGCGGGACAGCTGGATTTTCGAGGCATCGTAGAACGCGCCCTCTAGTTGTCGCATTTCACGCCGTACCACTTCGTCGCGGGTCTTATTGTTCCCGGCGACGATGATGCGCCGGACGTAGACGCGGCGACCGGGGTCAATCAGGATGGTGAACGCCACACTGCGCTTTTCTTTGTCCAACACGGGCACCGCATTCGCATTGGCGAAGGCGTAACCGTCATTGCCGAGGCGGTCGGCGATCGCCTTCGTCGTCTCGGTAAGCTTGGAGCGTGAGAACACATCACCCGGCTTGAGTCGAATGAGTTTTTCGAGCTCCTCGCTCGGCACCAGCATCTGGCCGGCAAGCTGCACATCGGAAACAGTGAACTTCTCTCCCTCGGTGATGTTCACCGTGATGTAGATGTCCCGCTTGTCCGGGGTGATGGAAACCTGCGTCGAGTCGATGCTGAAATCGAGATAGCCCCGGTCCAGGTAATGCGAGCGCATGGCCTCGAGGTCGGCGGCAAGCGCCTGCCTCGAATAGCGATCGTGCTTCGTGTACCAGGTCAGCCAGCCGGGCGTGCGCAGCACGAACAGATCGAGCAGCACCTCTTCCCTGAACGCGCTCACGCCCACCAAGTTGATGCCCCGGATCTTGGCGACGTCGCCTTCCGTGACGGCGATATTGATACCAATGCGGTTACGCTCGAGCGGAGTCACCGTGGTCTGCACATCGGCCGCATACAGTCCGCGCGAGAGGTACTGGCGCTTGAGTTCCTGCTCGGCGGTCTCAAGCACCGAGCGGTCGAATATGCGGCCCTCGGCGAGCCCCTGCTCACGCAGCACCTTGCGCAATGTGTCAGCGGAGAACTCCTTCACCCCGGAGAAGTCGATTTGCGCGACGGCCGGGCGCTCATCCACCGACACAACGAGCACATCTCCGTCCACTTCCAGCCGCACGTCCCGGAAAAAACCGGTGGCGAAGAGCGCGCGCAGCGCCTCCTGCGCCTTTTCCTCGGTCATGGTCTCGCCGACCTTCACCGGAAGGTAACTGAAGATCGTTCCGGGCTCGGTGCGCTGCAAGCCCTCGACGCGAATGTCCTTGACGACGAACGCCTGGAACGTCTGCGCGTACGAACACAGCGACACCGTAAGCAGGCCGTAGGCAAGCGCGCAGAGGATGCGCTTGCGTATCATCTAGCCTGAGAACAGTCGATTGATGTCGTTGTAAAAGGCAAAGGCCATCAGTACCAGCAGCAGCGCCAGACCCACGCGCTGCCCGAGCTCCACCACGCGCTCGGAAACCGGGCTGCCCTTTATTATTTCGGCGACATAGTACATCAGGTGTCCGCCGTCGAGCAGCGGGATGGGCAGCAGGTTGAGCACCCCCAGGCTGATGCTGATCAAGGCAAGGAAGCTAAGGTAGGACACCCAACCCATCTGCGCCGACTGTCCGGCGAAATCTGCGATGGTCACCGGCCCGGAAAGGTGCTTCCATGACACCTGGCCGAGCAGCATCCGGCCCAGCATGCGCAAACTGAAGGTCGCAATGTCATAGGTCTTCGCAATCCCTTTTACGACGCTTTCGACCGGGCCGAACTGAACACGCACCAGAATCCGCTCCGCGAACGAAGGCGGCAACAGAGGCGCGGCACCGATCCGGCCGATTATTTCGCTGTTCACCTTCACCGCATCCGGTGTGACGACCACGGCACTGTGTACGCCATCGCGCTCGATTTCGAGCCGCAGTGGTTTCCCCGGACGGTTTCGGATCGCCTGAACCATCGCTTCCCATGACTCAATCGGCTTGCCATCCGCGGCAAATACGCGATCGCCGCTCGCCAGGCCAGCGCGCTGCGCTGGGCTGCCTGCCACCAGGTTTCCCAGCACCGGATCGAGCCTCGGCCGGTAGAGTCGCAGCCCGATGCGTTCGAGCGCGTCCTGCTCCAGATCCTCGCTGGCATAATTCTGCAGGTCGAGCCGCAGCGTCGATATCCGACCTCCCGCATCCTGCACTTCGACGCGCAGCGATTCGCGCTGCAGAGCGGACTGTAAGACGCGCCAGCGCAGCGTCTGCCAGCTGTCGATCGCTTCTCCGTCAATCGAGCGCACCGTATCGCCGGCGTGAAAACCGGCTGCCGCGGCGAGCGTCCGCATCGGCGGGTCGGCTACGATCGGCCGCGCCTCGGGTACTCCATACATGAACAGGCCTGCGTAGACGGCAATTGCGAACATGAAGTTGAAGACCGGTCCTGCAGCGACAATGAAAAAGCGCCTGCCAACGGACTGCCGGTTGAACGCCCGGCCCAGTTCCTCCGGGGCCACGGCCGCTTCGCGTTCGTCCAGCATCTTCACATAACCGCCGAACGGCACCGCCGCGATCGACCATTCGGTCTGATCCCGCCCGAGGCGCCAGACGGCCAATGGCCTGCCGAAGCCGACGCTGAATCGGAGTACTTTGACATTGCAAAGCCGCGCCGCGAGGTAATGACCGTATTCATGCACCACGATCAGGATGCCGAGCGCGATCACGAACGCGACGATGGTCTGAACGACGCTCATGCCACCACCTCCGTGGCGTTCGTGAAGCACGGTGCCCCGTGCTGTCGGCGGTCCCGGCGGCACGATCGGGTCGCATCCCCGCTTCGCGGGGTCCCTGCTCCGGCGCTCATGCCGCCCGTCCCATGGCGCGAGCGACCCGGTCGCGCGCTGCCTGACGCCCTGCCGCGTCGGCCTCGATGACCCCCGCGAGCGCGCTAAATTTCGCTGAGCGGACCTTGCTTAGTACTGCCTCGACGATTTCCGGTATTGCAGTGAAGCCGACGCGACCGTCCAGAAACGCTTCGACGGCCACCTCGTTTGCCGCGTTCAGGATCGCCGGGGCAGTGCCCCCGGCGTCGAGCGCGCGGTAGGCATGCCCGAGGCAGGGAAAACGGCGCAGGTCGGGACGCTCGAAAGATAGTTGGCCGATCGCACCCAAATCCAGTGGCGAGACGCCGGACTCGATTCGATCCGGGAATCCCAGCGCATGAGCGATCGGGATACGCATGTCGGGATTCGAGAGCTGAGCGATGACCGACCCGTCGATGTATTCCACCAGCGAATGGACAATGCTTTGCGGATGGATCAAGACCTCGATACGCGCCGGGTCGATATCGAACAGCCAGCGCGCCTCGATGACCTCGAGACCTTTGTTCATCATGGTGGCGGAATCGACCGAAATCTTCCGCCCCATGACCCAGTTGGGATGTGCGCAGGCCTGGTCGGGCGTCACGTCTACCAGCCGTTCGAGCGGCAGCGTGCGGAACGGGCCGCCTGAGGCGGTCAGCATGACCCGACGAACGCCCTTCGGCGCCGAGGTGGCGCCCGCGCCGTGAGGCAGGCATTGGAACACCGCGTTGTGCTCGCTGTCGATGGGCAAAAGTTCCGCCCCGGCCTCGCGCGCGGCGCGCATGAATAGCGGCCCCGCCATTACCAGTGCCTCCTTGTTAGCGAGCAGCACGCGCTTGCCCGCCATTGCCGCGGCAAGCGTTGATGCAAGGCCTGCGGCGCCGACGATCGCCGCCATAACGACGTCGCATTCGGCGTCCGCGGCAATCTGCTCGAGCGCGCGTTCGCCGAAGAGCAACTCGCTCCCGCAACCGGACTCGGCGAAGCGACGCCGTAAGGCGGCATCCTCAGTGAAGCCCGATAGCACGGCGACGCGCGGTCGATGGCGCTGGCACAGCGCGAGCAAGGCATCTACCGAGTGGCGCGCGCTGAGCGCAAATACCGAATAGCGCCCGGGGTGGAGTGCCACGACATCCAGGGTACTGGCACCGACCGAGCCCGTCGCCCCGAGCACAGTCAGGCGCAGCGGCCGTCGGTTGGCGGAGGCGCGGGGATCTTTTCGGCTCATGTCGGAGCGATCCAATTCAACATCAACACGGCCACCGGAAGCACCGCGGTGGCACTGTCGATGCGATCCAGGACACCGCCATGCCCCGGCAGCAGGGTGCCGCTGTCCTTCACCGATGCCTGCCGTTTGACCGCCGATTCGAGCAGGTCCCCGAGAACGCTGACGGCGCACAGCAGCGCCACAGCGCCCAGATACGGCAACCAAGCTACCCCTCGCACCATCTGGCTAAGCTGCGGTACAAGCATTGCACAAACGATAGCGTAGGCCAAAGCGCCTACCAGCGCACCCGCTGCTCCTTCCCAGGTTTTTCCGGCGCTTATTGAGGGCGCAAGCTTGCGTCGTCCAATTGCTCGTCCGGTCAGGTAGGCGACGGTATCCGCGATCCAGACGAGTGCGAGCACCAGCAGCAGCTGCGGACCCGAAAGCGCGACCATGGCGAGCGCCGCCGGCAGCACGACTACCGGCCCGGCGACTGGAAGCAAGCGCCCGTTGCCGAGGCCTCGATATAGCCAAACCGGCACGCCGACGAGCCAGAATACCGATGCTACGGTGAAAATCGCGCCCGCTGCCGGCATCGACACCGAGACCGGGAACAGCAACCAGAGTAGCAACGTAAAGGCCATCGCCATCCCCATTCCGTACGCGAGGGCCACCCGCCCCGGCATTCGACACAGCCTACCCCATTCGTGACCGGCGAGTCCGGCCAGCAGGACCACCAAGGCGGCAAAGGCCGCGCGCTCGAGAAGCAGGGTCGCTGCCAGGAACGCACCGAGCAGCACGACCGCCGTCAGGAGGCGGGTGACAAACAAGACGCCTAGGCCGCCGCGCCCTTGGCCGCTGCAACTTGCACGCCGGTACGGCCGAAACGCCGCTCGCGCTTGCGGTACGATGCGATGGCCTGGTCGAGCGCCGCGGCGTCGAAATCCGGCCACAACTGCGCGGTAAAATAGAGTTCGGCGTAGGCAAGCTGCCAAAGGAGAAAATTGCTGACGCGCTGCTCGCCTCCGGTACGGATGAACAGGTCGGGCTCCGGGGCGTAGCTCATCGACAAATAGGGAGCGAGATTCTCCTCCGCGATTTGACCGATTGCCAGTTCCGGTCGCTCCCGAACCAGCCTTCCAAGCGCCTGCAGGATGTCCCAGCGACCGCCGTAGTTCGCCGCGACAGTGAGCGTGAGGCGACCATTGGCGGCGGTAAGGCGCTCAGCACGCTCGATCAACTCGCGGATGCGGGCATCGAAACGCGTGGTGTCGCCGATGACCTTAAGCCGGATGCCGTTGCGGTGGAGCTTCTCGACCTCGCTCACCAGCACCCCTTGAAACAACTGCATCAGGAGTGACACCTCCTCTGCAGGCCGGCGCCAGTTCTCCGAGCTGAAGGCGAACAGCGTCAGGTACTCGACGCCGCGCTCGCCGCACGCCTGCACCGCCGCCCGTACCGCCTCGACCCCACGCCGGTGCCCCGCGATGCGAGGCAGATGGCGCTGGCTCGCCCAGCGCCCGTTGCCATCCATGATGATGGCAACGTGCCTCGGCACTTCGCCATGCGCGGGAATCGAAAGCGTCGAACTGTCGTGCGACATAGCGGCGCCTCAGACAGCGAGCAGCTCGGTTTCTTTCTGCTGCAGCAGCTTGTCGATCTCAGCCACGTAGCGGTCGGTCAGCTTCTGCACATCCTCCTCTGCGCGGCGCTCATCATTCTCGGAAACCTCCTTCTTCTTCAGCGCTTCCTTCGCGGTATGATTTGCGTCGCGACGCAGATTTCGCACCGCGATGCGTGCGTTCTCTGCCTCGTGGCGCACGACCTTGATCAGTTCCTTGCGCCGCTCCTCGGTAAGCGCGGGCATCGGCACCCGTACCGTTTCGCCCAATGCGGCCGGGTTTAGCCCGAGGTCGGAATCGCGGATCGCCTTCTCGATTGCTCCAGCCATCTTTTTTTCCCAAGGCGTAACGCCGATGGTCCGCGCATCGATCAGGATCACGTTGGCGACCTGGTTGATCGGCGTCGGATTGCCGTAGTACTCGACGTTGACGTGATCGAGCAGCCCCGTGTGCGCCCGGCCGGTGCGCACTTTCGCCAGATCGAACTTGAACGCCTCGATGGTCTTTTTCATTTTCTGCTCGATGTTCTTCTTGAGCTGATCCAGCATAAAGACCTCCTTCAAACGTGAACCAGCGTACCCTCGTCCTCGCCGAGCACGACACGCTGCAAGGCGCGTTTCTTGAAGATACTGAAAACATTGATCGGCAGCTTCTGATCCCGGCAAAGTGTAAGCGCAGTCGCGTCCATTACCCGAAGATTGCGGCCGATTGCCTCATCGAAGCTGATGCGACTGTAGCGCTTCGCCCCGAGATCCTTTTTCGGATCTGCCGTGTACACGCCGTCCACTTTGGTCGCCTTGAGGACAATTTCAGCGCCCACCTCGCTGCCGCGAAGCGCGGCCGCGGTGTCGGTAGTGAAAAACGGATTTCCGGTGCCGGCGGCGAAGATGACGATCTTGCCCTCCTCGAGGTAGCGGATGGCCTTCCCCCGGATATAGGGCTCGACGACTTGCTCGACCTTAAGTGCTGACTGGACGCGGCTCACCAGTCCGGCGTGGCGCATCGCGTCCTGTAACGCAAGCGCGTTCATCACGGTGGCCAACATTCCCATGTAATCGGCGGTCGCCCGGTCCATATCGGCGGCGCCGGGGGCGAGGCCTCGAAAGATGTTGCCGCCCCCGATCACGATGCCGATCTCGACGTCCATGCGCGAAATTAGCGCGATCTCGGCGACGATGTCCTCGATAGACTGGCGATTGATGCCGAACGGGTCATTCCCCATCAGCGCCTCGCCAGAAAGCTTGAGCAGGACGCGCTTGTATTTTGGGGTTTGAGCCGCCTGCGCCATCGATTTCGCCCGGCTAGCGCGCCATCCCGGCCTGCGCCATGACTTCGGCGGCAAAGTCGGAGGATTTCTTCTCGATACCTTCGCCGACCACGAAGAACTTGTAGCTGCGTAGCTGGGTGTTCTTCGCGGTCAGCATCTTCTCGACGCTATGCTTGTCATCCCTGACGAAGGGCTGGCCTAGCAGCGTGATCTCGCCGATGAACTTGGCCAGGCCGCCATCGACCATCCGAGCCACGATCTCGGCCGGTTTTCCGGATTCCCTTGCGCGCGCCTCGAGGATCTCGCGCTCACGCGCGACGATGTCTGCAGGCACCTCATCCTTGGCGAGATACTGTGGCTTGGCAAAGGCGATATGCATGGCGACGTCCTTGGCGACGTCGTCCGCGCCTTCGTACTCCACGAGCACGCCGATCTTCGTACCATGCAAGTACTGGGCCAGCCGCGCGCCGGTTTGCATGCGGTGAAAGCGGCGGATCGAAATGTTCTCGCCGATCTTCTGGATGAGCTTCTGGCGCTGCTCCTCGACACTTTCGCCGTCGATCTTCAGCCGGGATAACGCGACTATGTCTGCCGGATTCTCAGCTGCCACGTGCTCGGCGAGCGATTTCGCGAACGCGAGGAAGTCTTCGTTTTTCGCCACAAAGTCGGTTTCGCAATTGACTTCCATCAGTGCGCCAAGCTTTCTATCGGGCGACAAGTACGCTCCGATGATGCCTTCGGCGGCGATGCGGCTGGCCGCCTTGCTCGCCTTGGCGCCGCTCTTGATCCGCAACAACTCCTCGGCCTTGCGCAGGTCGCCGCCCGCCTGGGTCAGTGCCTTCTTGCATTCCATCATTCCGAGCCCGGTCATCTCTCGGAGCTCCTTTACCAAGTTCGCACTGATCTGTGCCATCAGAACCATTTCTCCATGCTGCGGGCGCTGGGCCCTGTCAACCGCCTCGCGCATCGGGGCGCCCGACGCAGTTTAAAAAAAGGGGGCACCGGCCCCCTTTCTGGATTTCCGCGCGGTCGCCTTCAGCGTCCGCGCCCCGCGTCTTCCTCGGTCTCCTCAACCTCGACGAACTCGTCGCGCGAGGCTTTCACGACATCTTCCACGGCCAGTGTGCGGCCCTCGATGACCGCATCGGCGATGCCGCGGGCGTAGAGGCGGATCGCGCGGCTCGAATCGTCGTTCCCTGGAATCACGTAATTGATTCCGTCCGGCGAGTGGTTGGTATCCACGATCGCGACCAGCGGAATGCCGAGCTTCACCGCCTCGGCAATCGCGCCTTTGTGGTAACCGACGTCGATCACGAACAGCGCATCGGGTAGGCCGTTCAGGTCCTTGATGCCGCCGAGCGAGCGGTTCAATTTGCCCATCTCACGTTGCACTCCGAGCGCTTCCTTCTTGGACATTCGCTCGAGTGTACCGTCCTGCGCCATCTGCTCCATCTCCTTCAAGCGCTTGATCGATTGCTTGACGGTCTTAAAATTGGTCAGCATGCCGCCGAGCCATCGATGATCGACGAACGGCATCGCGCAGCGCTGCGCTTCCTCATGTAGGATCTCGCGCGCCTGACGCTTGGTGCCGACGAAGAGGAGAGTTCCCTTGTTGGACGAAAGCTGGCGCACGTATTTGAGCGCTGCCTGGTACATCTCGAGAGTGGTCTCGAGGTTGATGATGTGGATCTTGTTGCGGTGCCCGAAGATGTACGGCGCCATCTTCGGATTCCAGTAGCGGGTCTGATGCCCGAAATGGACCCCAGCCTCGAGCATCTGACGCATAGTCACGGACACGATTGCACTCCAAAACTTAGGGTTGGTCACTGCCGCCCGGACGTACCGACGACCCGGCATTGCTGCGTGCCGAGCACCCTAAACGGCCGGGCGGGAAATTTGGCCAGCGGGGTTTTCGCAAACCTGCGCATAGGCCAGTCTAAAATTCTAGCATAATCAGGCACCAAGCCCCAAGCTGCGCGGGACACGTATGGCGCTCCAAGGCGCTTCGTTGCCACGCGAATGGGATTGTCCGTTATCCTGCGCGCTTTTTTCCCCACCATGGCCGTCGTCGTAAAGACCGCAGAAGAGATCGAGAAAATGCGCGTTGCCGGAAAGCTCGCGGGCGAAGTGCTGGACTTCATCACCCCGCAGGTGCGCGCGGGCGTGACGACGGGAAGGCTGAACGATCTCTGCCACGATTACATGGTGCGCGTGCAGGGTACCATTCCGGCGCCACTCAACTACGCCCCACCCGGATACAAACCCTACCCGAAGTCGATTTGCACCTCGGTAAATCATCAGGTGTGCCACGGCGTGCCCGGCGATCGGGTACTCAAGCAAGGTGATGTACTCAATCTCGATATCACGGTGATCAAGGACGGGTTTCACGGCGATTCGAGCCGCATGTTCTACGTCGGCGAGCCCGGCATCCAGGCGCGGCGCCTGGTCGATGTCACCTACCAGTGCATGTGGCGTGGGATCGCTGCGGTGCGCCCCGGCGCGCGGCTCGGCGACCTCGGTTCGGCGATTCAGGCACACGCCGAAAGCCACGGTTTTTCCGTAGTGCGCGAGTTCTGCGGCCACGGGATTGGAAGAAAATTCCACGAGGAGCCGCAAGTCCTGCATTACGGCAAGGCCGGCACCGGGCTCGAGCTGCGCCCGGGAATGATTTTCACGGTCGAGCCGATGATCAATGCAGGCAAGCCGGCAATTCGCGAGCTCGCCGACGGCTGGACCATCGTAACGAAAGATCACAGCCTGTCCGCGCAATGGGAGCACACGGTGCTGGTGAGCGAGACCGGCTACGAGGTGCTGACGCATTCGGCGGGCACTCCGCCTCCTCCAGGATTCGTGGACTAGCGAACCCTTGAGCAAGTTCCGCGTGCGCGACGGAGGCGATTTTCGATGCAAGTCAAGCCAGCGGACGGCGCCGCGTACTGGAGGTACGCCAACCGGCCGATGGCGCAGAGATGCGCGAAAATCGCCCCGTCCCTTCGGGTTGCGGCCAGGAGAATCGGGCTATGTGCAGATCGAGCGACGCGCCGGGCGCCTGCGGTGTTGCCGGCCGGGGCCAAGGTTGCCGACATTGGCCCCGACCGGCGCCTAGCAGGCGCCGCGTCCTGGCCGCAACGCGCATGCGCGCAACTTGCTCAGAGGTTCCCTAGCCATGAGCGCCGCCCTTCCCCGGGCCGGGCCTTCGAGGGAAAAGCGTCGAGCCACCCTGGCCGCCTCCCGCGGTGCCCTGCGGCAGCAGTACCTGCAGCACCCCGATCCACGACGGCTGTTGCGAGTGCACAGCCGGCTGATCGATGCGACGCTCAGAGAATTGTGGAGCGAGGCGGACCTGCCGCGCCACGCGGCACTCGTTGCCACCGGCGGATATGGCCGCGGCGAATTGTTCCCGTTCTCGGACATCGATCTGCTCGTGTTGTTGGGCTCGGATCCGGAAGCCACCGCGCGTGAGCGCCTGGAAAACTTGATCGGCCTGTTCTGGGATATCGGCCTTGACGTCGGCCACAGCGTGCGGACGGTCGAAGCCTGTATCGAGGCGGCTGCGTTCGACGTCACGGTTCACACTACGTTGCTCGAGGCACGCTTTCTTGCGGGCAGTCGATCGCTGTTGCGTGAGCTCGGGGCGCGGCTCGCCCAAGGGGGCGATCCGGTTACGTTCTATAAGGCGAAGAAGCTGGAGCAGGAGCAGCGCCATGCCAAGTTTCAAGATTCGCCCTACGCGCTCGAGCCTAACCTGAAGGAATCGCCCGGCGGTCTGCGCGACTTGCAGGTGATCCAGTGGATCGCCCGCGCTACGGGCATCGGGCGGCGCTGGACGGATCTCGCTCGCCACGGATTGATCCAGCGTCGTGAGGCCGTGCGGCTCGCACGCCACGAGGCCCAACTGCACGACCTGCGCATTCGTTTGCATTACCTCGCAGGTCGCCGTGAAGACCGCATCCTGTTCGACCTCCAGGGGCCTCTTGCGGAGCAGCTCGGTGATTCGCAGACTGCGACCCGGCGTGCGAGCGAATACATGATGCAGCGCTACTACCGTACGGCGAAGGCGGTCACGCAGCTCAATACCATCCTGCTGCAGAATCTCGAGGCGCGCCTCGTCCCGGAGCCCGACGTGTCGCTGCGCGCACTCAACGAACGTTTCCGCGTTCGAGGAGAACTTCTAGAAGCCTGCGACGAGGAGCTCTTCGAGCGCGAACCACTTGCAATCTTGGAAAGTTTCTTGCTCATGCAGCAGCACCAGGAGCTGCGCGGCATGACCGCCCCGACGCTGCGTGCGCTATGGCGCGCGCGCCGTCTGGTCGACGCGCAGTTCCGCGCGGACGCGTCCGCGCAACTGCTTTTTCTGCTCATCCTGCAGCAGCCGCGCGGTATCGTTCACGAGTTCCGGCGCATGAACCAGTACGGCATCCTCGGCCGCTACTTGCCGGAATTCGGCCGCATCGTTGGGCAGATGCAGCACGACCTGTTTCATGTCTACACTGTGGACCAACACATCCTGATGGTGCTGCGCAATCTGCGTCGCTTCACCATGCCGGCACTGGCGCACGAGTTTCCCCTGTGCAGCCAGTTGATCAGCGGCTTCGAACGGCGCTGGCTGCTGTACGTCGCTGCACTGTACCACGATATCGCGAAGGGCCGCGGAGGCAACCATTCGCAGCTCGGCATGCAGGACATCCGTGGCTTCTGCCGCCGCCATCGGCTCTCCCACGAGGACACCGAGCTGGTCGCGTTCCTGGTCGAGCATCACCTGAGCCTCTCGAGCGTGGCGCAAAAGCAGGACATACACGATCCAGACGTGGTGCGCGCATTCGCCGAAACGGTGGCAAGCGAACGGCGACTGATCGCTCTTTATCTCTTCACCGTGGCCGACATCCGCGGCACCAGCCCGAAGGTATGGAACGCGTGGAAGGCGAAACTACTCGAAGACCTGTTCCGGGCCGCGCGGCGTGCTCTGACCGGCGACGCACTACCGCTTGACGCGGCGCTCGCCGAAAAGCAGTCCGAGGCCGCACGCTTGCTGCGCCTGTATGCGCTGTCCGACGAAGTCAAGGGCCGCTTCTGGGCGCAGCTCGATACGGCATATTTCCTGCGTCACGACGCTCAGGAAATTGCCTGGCAGACGAGAACCCTGAATTACAGGGTCGATGCGGTGAGGCCGGTGGTGAAAGTGCGGCTCGCGCCGATCGGCGAGGGCCTGCAAGTGATGATCTACACGCGCGACCGCGAAGCGCTATTCGCCCGGATCTGCGGCTACTTCGAGCGTGCCAACTTCAATATTGTCGAGGCGAAGATCCACACAACCAAGAACAGCTACGCGCTCGATACGTTTCTGATCATGGGAGAGGGCCGCGAGGCGCACTATCGCGACATGATCAACTTGATTGAAACAGAGCTCACCGACGAGCTGGGATCGCAGGCACCGCTCGGCCCGCCCCGCGGCGGCCGCATTTCGCGGCGCGTGCGCCACTTTCCGGTCTCGCCGGTGGTCGACATCCGGCCTGACGAGCGCGGCGCGTATCAGGTGCTGTCGATCGTGGCAAGTGACCGCCCCGGGCTGCTGTACGCACTCGCGCGCGTGCTCGCCCAATACCGTATCAGTCTGCACAGCGCCAAAATCAATACGCTCGGCGACCGTGTCGAGGACGTGTTCCTGATCTCCGGAGAAGCGCTCGCCAACCCGAAAACCGTTCTGGCGCTTGAGCAGGTACTGCTCAAGGAGCTGCAGGTCTAGGGACGCTCCGCGCAAGTTCCGCGTGCGCGATGGCGGTGATTTTTGAGGCGGGTCAAGCCAGCGGACGGCGCCGCGTACTCAAGGTACGCAAGCCGGCCGATGGCGCAGAGATGCGCGAAAACCGCCCCGTCCCCGCAACACGCAAGTGAATGAATTGAGATCGGTTATGGGGATTTTCCAGGGCGGGCCGCTGCAGTGTTGCGCGGCTTGCGAAGGCGGCCAAACTTCGGCTGCGCCGCGCGTCACGCATCGGCCTCGCCCGGGCACAGCGAAGGGTGTGGGGGCCCCTTCGCCCCACACGGAGCACGCGCGCAACTTGTGCAGAGGTTCCCTGGGCCCGGAGGCTATTCTTCCGGCGGAAGATTCTGGCCTGGAAACAGCGCCTCGTTGAAACCGAAGCGCGTGAAGTCGCGTATCCGCATCGGGTAAAGAATGC
>Ga0214471_10000287_pt1 | contig 45740 bp, 59 predicted proteins | sample RVTome_5_FD_207665 | JGI IMG/M metagenome (GOLD analysis project Ga0214471, IMG submission 207665) | Soil microbial communities from uranium-contaminated site in the Upper Colorado River Basin, Wyoming, United States - RVT142D155 | ecosystem: Environmental > Terrestrial > Soil > Contaminated >... | reverse complement strand
GATGTGACAGTCCCAGATCTTCTCAAATATCGTCCTTGGCGGCAAAGCAGGTAGAATTGGCGGCAGGGAAATATAAGTGAGCAGATAGTTTTAAATCAGGTTTTCTGCTGCCAGAGGGTGTAAAATGCACCGTGTGGACAACCGCTACCCTGAGTATATCGCTGAGCAGATAAAGAAGGGCACAACCACTTGCGCCCTAACATGCAAGGATGGAGTCGTCCTGGCCGCGGACACCAGGGCGAGCGCCGGATTGTTCATCGCAGATAGGCACGTGATGAAGATACAGAAGGTTGGCAATCACCTGGGCATGACAATTGCAGGTGGAGTCGCCGACGCACAGAACCTGGTAGACCTTATGCGCTACAACGCCAACATATTCAGGCTGCAGAACAAGGAGCCGATGCCCATTAAATCGGCGGCAAGGCTTTGCTCAAACGTGCTTTTCAACCAGCGCTACTTCCCCTACTACGTCCAGTTGATCATGGCAGGCTACACAAGCAAGGAAGGGCCGCAAATTTACAACATCGACCTTTTCGGCTCGATCTCGACTGAAAAGTTCATCTCGACCGGCTCAGGCTCGCCTGTTGCCTACGGCTACCTCGAGTCCGAATACAGGGAAGGATTGAGCGTGAACGAGGCCTACAAGACGGCCATGCACGCTATAGCCGCTGCAATCCGCAGGAACGCCGGCACAGGCGACAACATCAACGTCGTCATTATCGACAAAGACGGCTGGCGCGAACTGTCAAAGGAACAAAAGGCCGCAGTCGGCGTAGTGTACTAAGCACGGCACTGCATACCAAGCCGTTATCTACTCCGGAATCAAAATCATGGCGTGAGCGAAAAGCAGGCCATCAGCGCCGAATCCCTGATGGAGGTAATGAAGGATGGCGCCATAATCAGGCTCGTCACAATAATCGACATCTCGGGCATGTCTGTCCTTGAGCTTTTAGAATCTGGATTCACAAGGCAGGAGGTAAACAGGGCCCTTTCCAAGGGCGTCGTCGCGTACGAGACTGGAGCCCCACACGAGGAAACAGCGGGAGAAGCTTTCGAGTCGGGCGACTATTTCTTTCGCATGCTCAACACCAAGGTCAGGCTGACGGAGCTCGGGCTGTACGTGCTTGACTGCGTAAAGTCAGCGGAGCAGCGTCAGCTGAGCGAGCTGAGTGGGCCCTTTGACACGTCGGCATTCCACCCGCCCGATGGGCCGACTATCTAGGCAGTTATTTCCTTCATGAATACACCTGCGTCCATCTTTGAGAAGTCCGACAGCTTTATGGAAGCGCCTGGAGCCATTATCTCGCGCAGGTGCTTCCCTGCTTCTGCTTGTTCCCACCACTCGTCGCCGAACCTACCCTGCAAGTGGCGCTCAAGCTCTGCCGCTCTTACAGCGGCGAGCATGTAGCTTGGAACGTACATTATGGCGTCAGGGAGTATGTGATGCAGCATCCAGTACTCGCCTGGAACCTCAAGACCGACGTACTCTTTCAGGAGCCGGGCGTAAAGGTCGCTTGCCTGCTCCATCGAAAGGTCCTTGCGCCAGAACTCGGCCTTCATGAGCGAGTTTGCAGTGTAGAACGTGACGAAAAACAATTCCATGAAGTTATTTCTTTGTTCAAGATCGTCGAGCACCTTTTTGTCCGTGACGCCGAGCGACGTCAAATACTTGGGGTTCTTTGTTAGCCCCTCCAAGAATATTGAGAATATCTCTGCGACGCCCATCGAAATGCCGTAGCGGTCCCAGTAACTGGCATTTGAATCGACCGATGAGGCGTGCATCGCGTGGCCCATCTCGTGGTAGCACCCCTGCAGGTCAAAATACGGGCTCTCAGCCTTGTACAGCACGCGGATGTCGGCGGGCACCTGCACGAAAAAGCAAATGGGCGAAGGGTACTTGTTCTTGCGGTTCTTTGCGTCTATTGCAATGCGTGACATGTCAAACTGCAGGTTCGTCAGCAGCTTTGTGACCTGTTCCGGTGGCCTCACCTTTACAAAGTATTGCTCCATGTCCGCGTAGACGCGATTTCTGAAAAAGTAAAAGTCGTCATAGTATTCTGCTTCACGACCAAGCACTTTTTTTGAAATGTCTACAAGTGACTCATGAAACGGCTTTTTTGCCTGGCGGCCCATCGACTTGACGAAACTTATCAATTGAGAATAACTGACATGCTCATTTTCAAGGTAGCCGGCAAGCGGACTCGGGATCTTTTTGCCGGTGCCGTATTTTTCATACACGTCGCGGATCTCTGCAAACCGCTTTTTTATCACAGGCGAGACGAACCTGGTCTTTTGGGTGAACTCGTCAAACACCCTTTTGCGCGCCCTGTCGTCCCTTGTCTTGCTGTTGAACTGCCGCCACGAGCTCCAGTTGACAGGCGCGCCGGCAAGCCTGAACGCTTTTGAAACGACCTTTTTGTTCCTTGCCTCGTAAAGTGCGAGTTCCAGCTTTTTCGTCGACGAGTCGGCGATGTTTTCTATCGCTGCAAGCACGAGCTCGCGGGGCCTGTCAAAGTTCTCGAGGAACGATTTTGAACTTAAGTTCTTTATTTCCGCAAGCCTCTTGATCGCCTTTTCATTGTAAGGCAGGCCGGCGTACTGCTTGTAGCGCTCGTCTGATTCTGCAATGTAAATCCGCTCGTCAAGCTGGCACCACTGCTCTAGGTTCATGACAGTTAGCGCCACTAATGATGTTAAAAACGTTATAACTTTTCCCTGCAGATAATAGGTGCAGTCCCGGTCACAGTACATGTGACAAATGACAATATTGTCATTAAGCCAAACGACAGCGTATCCAAGCTTGCCGCGGTGAAGAGAAAGATGAGAATCTCGCTGTCGTGCGTAAAATTAGTCAGCACGGCACTAGTCCCCCGCTCCAGAATATACAAAAGTATTAGGCTAGGCAGGACCGCGCTGCCGCCGCACTTTGCCGGCCGCTTTTACAGCGTTGGACACGGCCTCATCTTTTGCGCGCTGAGCGACCGCGAAAAGTGCGTGATGCCCAGGCTGCACGACTTTACGTACAGGGAAGTGGCGGTGCAGGTGGATGACAAGGAAAATGTTGCGGAGATGATGAGAAGGTCGCTTACATCTCAGCTGCAAAGGCTGACTCTACCACAAAGTTTTACAGCGCGTGTATCAACGAAATAACACTGCCTGCTCTTGGATGGATCGACGTTCTAGTGTTGGTTCTGCTGATCATTGCAGCCGCAATTCTGATCTACCTGCTGTGGCCCGTGATATTTGGTTCGTTATCATAAGCGCAGCTTACGACCTTTACAAGTGGTACAGAAAACATAAAATGTGAAAGAGGAAAAAGAGGTGCGCTTACGCGCCTGCCATGTTGTTGCGCAGTTCTACGCTGCGGTGCTCGTCGTTTGCCATCGCAGCTTCCCTGTGCATCTCGGACAGCGCGCAACCCATCTGTGACTCTGGCTTGCCGCGCCTCATCAGACCCCTGTAAAGGCCTGCTTCCAAGGTCTGGCCGTGTGCTTGTTCCCACTCTTCGACAGGGATGCTGTATTTCTTCTGTATGCGATCCCTGTACCATTCCGGGATGACGTTGAAGGCGCAGAATGGGATGATCCTCAGGTCCGGCGTCAGGTAGTGGATGTCGCACCTCTGGAGGCGTTCAAGGTCCTCGTTGTACTTGTCCTGGAAGTGCATCATGCCAAGGAACAGCGACCTGACATGCCAGTTGCCGACCGAGTCAAAGTTGCGCTTCAGCAGGATGCTGGAGAACATCTTGGCCAGGTCGAGGCCGTGTGGCTGCTTGTCCTTGTCCACGAACGTCTTCAGTTTCCTGACGACTTCAAGCATCGTCCAGTAGCGGTTTGCGCCCGACTTTATTTCGTCGGCCTTTTCTTCGAAGTATTCGAGCACGCCTTTGATGTCGACAAACGAGGTAAGCGGGGTAAGTTTCTTCGTCTGCGTGTCCTCAAAGACATATGTCCCTGCGCCGCAGGCAAAGTGTATCGACAGCTCGTACTTGGGCTTGTTGCTGAACGCCTCGATGATGTTTGTCATGGGCATGCAGGAAGGCACAGGGAACCAGCCGTCCTTGCTGATTTCGCCGTTTGTCTGCTCCTCTATGCGCTCGATGCAGTCTGGAATCGTGATTCTGTATTTCTCGCGCTCTTTCTTGCCCATCCTGCCGGTCAGCGACACAGGCTGGAAGTTCACGGCGTGCACGACGTCCATGTGCTTCTGTGCGTAGCGGATGATACCACCCAGCTCGTGATCGTTGATTGACTTTATCACCGTCGGGACGAAGACTACTGTCATGCCGCACTTGCGGGCAGATTCCAGGGTGTATGGGATTTCCCAGTGGTTCTTGGGGTTTGTCCTCGGAGTCACGCCATCAAAGGACAGGTAGAGGTTGCTGACGCCCGAGTTCCTAACCTGGCGCATCGTCTCTGGCGACATGGCCAGCTTGATGCCGTTGGTGTTTAGTTGGACGTGGTCGACACCCTCTTCCTTCATTATCTTGATGAGCTCTGTAATGTCGTCACGGAGCATCGGCTCGCCGCCGGTGATCTGTATAGAGTTGCCGGCAATAGGCTTCTCGGCCTTCAGCGTCTTCATCATGGCCCTCACCTGCTCGTGGTTTGGCTCGTAAAGGTACGCGCCCTCGAGTCCCTTCTTGACGTAAAAGAAGCAGTACCAGCAGGTCAGGTCGCAGCGGTTGGTGATTATTATGTTGGAAAGCCCGGAGTGTGATAGGTGGTTGGTGCAAAGCCCGCAGTTGTTGGGGCACGCGCACTTGTCTATCATTACGTTTGGTGCCTGTGCACCCTTGCCGTCCATCCAGTAGGTGCTGAATTTCTTGTACATTTCGTACGAGCCAAAGTACAGTTCTTCAGTCTCGCCGTGGGTGGGGCAGGTCTTGCTCATGAAAACCTTGCCATCGCGCTCAAAAACTTCAGCGTCAAGTATCATGTTGCAGTCAGGGCAGATGCTCTGCGTGAACCTTATGGTCTTCCTTGCGGCAACATTCTTGCTCGATACATTCGAGATCTGTATTAGCTCCATGCTACTTTCTATACAAAACGTTCCAGATTTTACATATAAAGATAACCTACCAAATACTAGGGGGAATAGTTGTAGCTTTTTTCACCCTTTTTGGGTCCCAATCTCAACGTTGCGGGCTAGGGATGAAGGTATTATATAACGGCGTAATAAAAGCTGCCTAGTTTGAGCATCAGCGACAGGTCACGAAAGGCAATGGAGGGCCTGGGCCTTACAGGCTACGAGATACGGGTGTACATATCGCTTCTCGAGTCAGGGGCTATGGCCGCTTCGAACATCTCGAAAAAGTCGGGCGTGCCTTATTCCAAGATCTATGAAGTGCTGAACACCCTCGAGGAGAAAGGGTGGCTTGAATCCGACAGCTCCCGGCCCCAGCAGTTCTTCCCGAGGTCGCCCTCAACAGCGCTCGAGGCCATGAGAATGAGGAGCGAGAACAATTTCCGCGACAGCCAGGCTACAATAGTGAACGAGCTTATGCCCATGTACACGAAAAGCGGCATCAAGGAGAAGCCCGAGATATGGGTCGTGCGTGGCATATACAACATTGCCGCCAAGGTGGGCGAGATTGTGCAGAACTGCCAGCAGGAGTTGCTCGTGGCACTCCCGGGCGTCGCAGAAGGAATTGGCAAGCAAATGCAGCCCGTCTTGAGGACCCTGCACGAGCGCGGGGTAAGGATAAGCGTCCTTGCCTCGGACGAGACGAACCCGGACGTCATAAGGGCCATGTCAAGGGTGGCAGACGTGCGCCTGAAAAGGGTCATGTTCGGCGGGGGTGTCATCGGCGACGGCAAGCACGTCGTGATACTTTTGGGCGAAAGCATTGGCGAGCGGGGCATGGTGGAGCCAATAGCCATCTGGGCGGATCATGCTGCTATGGCCGGCTTTGCCAAGGACTACTTCCAGTACCTCTGGGAGGACGCAAAGGCAAAGAAAAAGGCCTAGAGATAAGGTTAAAAGGTATTCTCAACAACTTACGCCGGAGCCGTTGGAATCTTTCAAGTCCGCACCTGACGAGGAACTTTTTATAGGAACTGCCGAGTCGGAACACGTCGAGATGTACCTGAAAGCCATTTGGTTTATCCGCGAAAGGGGCGACGCGGTCAAGATAAGCTCAATTGCCAAGCTGTTGAACGTCACGCAGCCTTCCGTCGTGCAAATGCTGCGCAAGCTGAACGGCTTGAACCTGGTGCGGTACGGCAAGGGCTACGTCGAGCTGACGGCAGAAGGCGACAGGATAGGCAAGCAGATGATACGCAACACCCGGCTTTTGGAAGTGCTGATGAAAGACGCGCTAAAGATAGATATCGACGAGGAGATGGTCTGCGGCATCGAGCACCACATGAAGAACATTTTCACTGACGCCCTGTGTACGCTCTTAAAGCACCCGAGGAAGTGCCCCCACGACCATAACATACCCAAGGGCCGTTGCTGCCCATAGTTTTTTAGTGCCGGCCCCAAACGTCAGGTGGATGGACAACCAATGACATGACTAGCCCTACTGACGAGGTGAAGAGGATCTTGAGTAAGGAGTTTGTCCATCCGCTCAAGATTTCTCACAAGCTTGATAAATGACTACATGTCTCTCATAGATGAATTGGTTCCAATAGAAACTACGTGTTCTCTGGAGAGTTTCAGGAAATTCATCATAGTAAGCACCTGCCGGTCGTTCATCCCCGAGAGCTACTTCCGCGACTTTGAGGTGTTCCCCGAGAGGGAGGAGGGACCCGGAGCCATATACATCGAGGCAGCAGACAAGGTTACGCTGAAAAAGATCCGCGAGATGACGTTCGTGAACGCCAAGGAGATCCTCGGCATCATATACTCTTCAAAGTCAGGCAACACGCAATTGAAGTGGAGGCAGACGCGCAGGCGCTCGGGCAAGGTGCACGGCACCGCGTCTCCAAACGCGCTTGTCAACATGGTGGAGGCCGGCGTGCTCACGCAAGAGTGGGTCGACCAGTACATTGCGTCAACCAAGGGCGCGGCTCCAGAGGGCCAGGAAAACGCCGCCCCGCAAGCATGATAGTAAAGCCAAGCCAGGCATCTGCCACCGCGTTCTTTGTAATTCCTGAGGACGCCGACGACCTCTTCACACTTAGACGCATAGTGGGGCAGGGCGACAGCGTCATCGCAGACACCACGAGGGTAGTGAAGCAGGAAAGCGAGTACGGCAGGCCAGACAAGGGCGAGCGCGTCAAGGTACGGCTCACCATCAGGATCGACAAGGTTGAGCTTGATGCATCAGTGGACAGGCTGCGCATCGCCGGCAACATAACTTCGACGAGCAACGAGCTTGTTTCGAAGGGCGTCCGCCACGCGCTGTCGGTGCAAGCAGGCGACGCGCTCACCATAGACAAGAGCCGCAGGTGGCAGGACGTTGAACTGAAACTACTGAAAAAGTCCGGCGACGGCGCGTCGTTCATACTGGTCGCAATTGACACGCAGGAGGCCGCTGTCGCAAAGGTGTCAGGCACGCATGTCAAGGTGATACCGAACATCTACTCCGGGCAGAGTGGCAAGCGCTACCAGATAAAAAACTTCAGCCTTGAGACATTTTTTGCAGACACGGCCAAGATAGTTGCCTCGGTGCTCGGCGAATCGGATAAAGTGATAGTATTTGGTCCCGGGGAGACCCGCAGGCGGTTCTACAATGCCCTTGACAAGTACGGCGTCCCGAAGGAGAGGGCGCAGGTCGCCGACGGCGTCGACGTGGCAGGCGAGGACGGGATATTCGTTTTCCTGCGCTCGCCGGCCATGAAGGAAGCCATGAGCACGAGCAAGCTTGCGACCGTGTCTGCGATGCTTGACAGGGTGATGCTCATGGTCAACAGGGGCGAGAACAAGTTTGCGATGGGCGCAAGGGAAGTTGAAGACGCTGTGAAGATAAAAGCTGCGGAGTCAATCATATTCTCCGACTCGATATTCAAAAACTCTGACGAAAGTGCCATGGTAACGATGCTCAACGCCGCAGAAAGCCACGGCGCAGCGACCTACGCGGTCGACTCGTCGACTGATATCGGCCTACGGGTGTCTTCGCTTGGGGGCATCGTGGCGCTTCTTCGCTTTGCGATCCGTTGAGCCGACGAGCCACTCCATGTATGGTTTTGAGGCGTCAGCCATCTTTACCTCGACTACCTCCGGCACGTCGTAAGGGTGCAGTTTTGCAATCTCTTTTTTCAGCGCTTTTGCGGAGCTTTGCGTCGTCTTGAAGAACGCCATGCACTCGCCCTGGTCCTCAACCCTTCCCCGCCACGTGTAGATGGAGCGCACCGGCGTCAGGTTTGCGCAGGCCGCAAGGCCCATCTCGACCAGTTTTTTGGAAACGCCGCGCGCCGCTTCTTCATTTGCAAAAGTAGAGATGATGATGACGCCCTTTTGCTTGCCCATTATTTTGCAAATAGAAACCTGGCATATTTAATCCTGCATAGTCTCGCACATCGGGTTTGCCTTTATCAATATCATGTCGTCGCTCTGCGCGTTCTTGGACGACACCTTTTCAAAGTCGGCCTTTGAGCAGGCGATGACGACAGTAGTCTTGTCGGTGTGGTAAAGGTCAAACGTGGGCCCCTGGTGGCGTTCCACATCGCCAATATAGTCGCGCACCTTGGTTTCAAGCGCCGAGAGAAGCTCCATCTTGTCGCCGCGCATCTCGTGCGGGTCCATAGTCCACGCGATTGCGACCTTGGTCCTGCTGGCCTTCAGGTCGCGCTTTTTCAGAGTCGCCCTCACTTGGTCTATCAGGTGCTTGACGTAGCCTTCTATCCCGCGTATGCTCCCATTGACAAGATACATCAACGGTCCGGTACCGTCAAGCGACGAGCCGATTACGCGAAGATCGTAGAGCCCGGACGTGACGTCGTCTATAAAAAGTTCTGAAAACGTTCCGTGCGCAAGCTCGTTTGTCGGTACGCCGCTGTCGGCAGCCTTCTTGCAGACCTCTAGTATGCTTGCCATGCCTGAATAGTGCGAAAGCGTCCGGATCACGTGCGACAGTTCCGCAGAATTGGTGTCGATAAAGTCCACCCTGCGTTTGCCGTCATAGTCTGCAAGTATCTTGGCAAGCGTGGCGTCCTGCTTGGACCTGACAGAGCCCACCGACGTCTCGCTGCCGGTCGCTACCTTGCTTGCCGGCATGTAATAGTAGGAGATGTCCTTGTCCACCTCCATGCCCGTGACGTGCTCGACGAGCGCTATGTTCTCGCTGTTGCCACCCACGCCAGTCGGAAGCATGTATACAAGCGACGAGCCCTTTTTCATTGCCTTGACCGCGTCCTTGAATTTGCCGGACACTTCGGCCTTGACATCGGTGCCGACCTTGCGTATCCGGGGCGCAAAGAACACGTACGAAGCAGCGCTCACCGCCACGTCCATCGGCTCGAGGCCAAGCAAGGGCTCATCTTCCACAAGCGAGGCCACGTCAGGGTACGTGCGGGCGATGTCCGCCTTGAGCGTGATCGCGTTTCGCAGCGACTCATCGATGAGCGACACTTTGGCGCCCTTGATGGCGATAGACGACGCTATCCGGTAGCCCTCTGTGCTCAGGCCGTACACTGCGACCGGCGGAATAGATGACGCACTCAAAGTATGCCTTTAGCTCCCCCGAACAATCCGATATATACTCGTTCTTACGCTTAAAGAAAAGGTTTTTCCACTGGGCGCGGACTAAATCCGGCACTTGAAGATCTGGTTTGATATCCTGACCCCAAAGCAGGTCATGTTCTTCGGCCCCGCGGTTTCGCTTTTGCGCGAAAAGGGCCACGACGTTCTTTGCACGTCGCGTGACTACAGGGAGGCAGTCATGCTTGCGCGGATGAAGCGGCTGGACCTTGAAATAGTGGGCAGACACGGCGGCGCGGGCAGGTACGAAAAGCTTGCGGCAAGCGCGGCAAGGACGCTTGCGCTGGCAGGTGTCTTGGAGAAATTCGCCCCCGACGTGGCAGTCACGTTCTCGTCGCCAGAAGGTTCCCGCGTCGCTTTCGGCCTCGGAGTCAGGCTTATTGGCTTTAACGACTCGCCCCATTCATGGCAGGTCGCAAGACTCACCGTGCCCCTCATGGACAAACTCTTGTGTCCGTGGGTGATACCGTACTCGGCATGGACAAGGTTCGGCATCGCAAGGAAAGACGTTACAAAGTACAGGGCGCTTGACCCGGCCGCGTGGCTCAAGCGCGGACCGTCAAGCGAGGCCGGACCGGACAGGAAAATAGTGCTGGTCAGGCTCGAGGAAAGCAAGGCGTCGTATATAGTGGACAAAGGCCTTACGAGCCTACAGCTAGTAGACGCAGCTGTGAACGAGTTTTCAAAGGTGACAGAAGTGCAGGTGCTTTGCAGATATCAGGACCAGATAGACGACGCTAAGAAAAGGTACGCCGGAAAGGCAAAGGTCGTAGAAGATGTGTTTGACGGAGTGTCGCTGATAAAGAACGCAAGCCTGTTTGTGGGGGCCGGCGGCACCATGAGTGCCGAGGCCGCACTGCTTGGCGTTCCTACTATATCCATAGCGCCTGTGAGGTACTACGTCGAGGACTACCTGGTCAGCGAGGGACTCGTCTCACGGGCGCGCGACGCAAAGGCGCTTGTACGCGCTGGAAACAAGATGCTGTCTGACGAGGTGTTCAGGCAGAGGCAGCGCGAGAAGGCTTCAAGGACGCTGGCGGCGATGGAAGACCCCATTGAGAGGATAGTCTCTGCCATAACAAAGCGCCAGCCGCCTATCAGATAAATTATAAAGACCAGAATGGCAGTGGAGTTACGCCCGGAAGCCCGGTGGAGGAAAAGTTTTTCCGCCGAATGTAGCGGCCAAGCATAGGGGCCTTTGGAGCCCTTGACCCCAGTTCGAATCTGGGCCGGGCTACCCTTCCTTTCTCTAAAAATTCATAACGCCGCTCGTGTGACCTGCCTCTGTGAAGAGCGTATACGTGACAAGGAACCTGCCGGGGCCGGCGCTCGAAGCTCTTGCAGAAAAGTGCAAGGTCACTCTTCACAACAAACCTGCGCCGCCTTCCAAGAGCGAGCTCTTGAAAAACGCCGCCGGCAAGGACGCCATCCTATGCATGCTTTCAGACCGGATAGACAGAGAAGTCATTGACGCGGCGGGGCCGGCATTAAAGATAATCAGCTCGTACAGTACCGGCTTTGAACACATTGACGTCGCAGAGGCGACGAAGCGGGGCATATACGTCACCTACACCGCGGACATACTGGCCGAGGCAACCGCAGACCTCACGTTTGCGCTCATACTCGCGTGCGCCCGCAACATCGTTCAAGGTGACAGGATGGTAAGGCAGGGAAAATGGCAAGTCGGCTGGACACCTGACTTGCTCCTGGGTCAGCAAGTGCACGGCGCGACGCTTGGCATAATCGGCCTTGGAAGGATAGGATCTGCTGTTGCCCGCCGCGCAAAGGGGTTTAGGATGAAGGTGTTGTACTACAGCAGGAACAAGAAAGAGCAGGAGCTTGCAGAGTACGTCGGTCTTGACGACCTCTTGGCGCGGAGCGACTTTGTTTCGATACACGCGTCAATGAACGGCGGCAGCCGCCACCTGATTGACAGGGAAAAACTGTGCAGGATGAGGTCCACGGCATTTCTCATAAACACCGCAAGGGGCGCCATCGTAAACGAGCGCGACCTTGTCATCGCGCTCAAAAAAGGCGAGATAGCCGGCGCAGGCCTTGACGTGTTTGAAAAAGAGCCGCTCCCGCCTTCGAGCCCTCTTACAAGGATGAAAAACGTGGTGCTTCTTCCACACATCGGGAGCGCCTCGCGACAGACAAGGCATAGGATGGCAGAAGTCGCCGTCAATTGCGTTCTGGACGCGCTTGCAGGCAGGAGGCCCGACCCGTACTTCCTTGTCAACCCGCAGGTGCGCTAGGACTCCCATGCTTTCTTTTTCCTGTCGTATTCGTTCCGGTTATAGGTCACCTTTGCGGGGACTCCCATGACCACCACGTTTGGCGGCACGTCCCTTGTGACTACAGAGCCCATCGCCACCACGCTGTTTTTGCCTATCCTGACGCCTGGCGCGATTACTGCGCGCGCGCCTATCACGGCCCCGTCCTCCACGACTGTGCCGACCAGCTTGTGGCTCATCGGGTACGGGTCGTTTCCGAACGAGACAGAGGGTCCGATGAAAACATTGCCGCCTATCATTGTCAGCGGCGGTATGTAGGCGCAGCCCTCTATCTTGGTGTTGCTCCCTATCTTGACGCCATAGTCGACGTGCGCAAGTGATCCTATCTTGACATTGTCTCCTATGACCGTGTTTGCGCCCACGTAGGCAAAGTGCCACACCTTGACGTTTTTGCCCACCCGCGCCTTTTTGTCGACATAATTATTGACGCCTTTTGGGGGTTTGTATCTGGCCATCGGGTCAGAGATGCCAAGGGTTGCCCTGCCTTAAAACCTTGTCAGGCAGTTTTTTCTCCCACCTTGTCAGAAAGGCGACGTCGCGCTGCCTTTCGCGGAGCTCGTCTGGCAGCATGACCGGTATCCCGTCGATTATGGGGTAGTACCGGCCGCATTCCTCGCAGTAAAGCACGCCTTCCTCTATTTCGTCTTTGGACTGCAACTCGAATAATTCCAGCGGGTAGTACTTGTCGAGGGGGCATGCAAGTATGTCAAGCATTAGGCGCTTCATTTCAGATCCAGGTATATTGGAGAGCCTGTCTCGCTTGATAAAAGTGCTGCCTCTGCGACCTTGGTCACGTTTGTGGCATCCTGTGCACTGACAAGGGTACTTGCCTTGCCCTCTATTGCAGAAATAAAGTTCTGGAGCTCAACTGTAAGCGGCTCCTCGAATGGCCGCTTTTGCATAATCTTTTCACCTGCGTGGTCGATCCATGTTTCCTGCGTGATAAAGTCGCCGGAGATTATGCCTTCGGTGCACACGGCGCTGAACGTGCACACCTTTTTAGAAGTTATCCAGTTGGTTACAATAACCGCAGATCTTTGCCTTTCAAAACCAAGCAAGATTGTAGCATGGTCCTCATATTCGTGCATGAGTTTACCGGCTCTTGCGAAGACGACATTAGGTTTCGCATTGAACAATAACATTGCAGTGTCGATATCGTGAACAGAGGTATCAGAAATTATGCCAACATCTCGTAGTTGGATAGGTATTCTCCTTTCCCGATGAAATTCCATCATTACAAGCTCCCCGTACTTCTTTTCCACTAGTAGCTTCTGTGTTTCTCTAACTGCAGGATTGAATCGTTCAATATAGCCCACAGTTAGAATAACTCGTTTCTTCTGGGCAGATTGTGAGATATCTTCACATTCTTTCGACGAAAGGGCAAGTGGCTTTTCTACGAATGCGTGTATGCCATGCTCGATGACCTTCTTTGCGATCGGATGATGTGTATTGATAGGTGTACAAACGAGGCACCCGTCAAGGCGCTCTTGTGCAAGCATGTCATCTACCGACCTGTATGACTTAGCACCATGCTTGGTAGAGACGTCCTTTGCCCTTGCGGCGTCAGAGTCGCACACGGCTGTGAGCGCGCCAAGTTCTGAAAGGACGCGGGCGTGGTTCTTGCCCCATCCGCCTACGCCGATTACCGCTATTTTAGCTACCATACGGGCGTTAACCAGCCCATGTACTCCTTGACGCCGCCGGTCACTATCCTGGCGTAGGCCTCGCGCACGCTTCTTGACACGTACCCCTCCTTGCCGCTCCCGATGGCGTGACCGTCGACGCTTGTAACGGGCACAATCTCTGCCGCGGTCCCGGTCAGGAATATCTCGTCGGCCATGTACAGCTCGGCCCTAGGGATTGGGCGTTCCACCACCTCGTAGCCCATGCTCCTTGCAATTGTCATGGCGGACTCTCGGGTTATGCCTTCAAGTGCCGAGTCGGCGAAAAACGGCGTGTAGATCTTTTTGTTCCTGACAACGAAAATGTTCTCGCCTGAGGCCTCGCTCACGTTTCCGGAAGTGTCAAGCATTATTGACTCGTCGTAGCCGTTGCGGTGACTCTCCTGCGTCGCAAGTATGGAATTCAAATAGTTGCCTGCCGCCTTGGCAAGCGGGGGCGTCGACTGGTCGCTGATGCGCCTCCACGAGGACACACACGCGCTGATGCCCTCGCGCTTGAAGTACTTTTCAAACGGGAATGCGATTATCACCGTGTGCGTCGGCGACTTTTCCGTGACGTTGAGGTCTATGCCGTGAAGCCCAACGAAGGTGAGCGGGCGTATGTAAACTGACTGTTTCATGCCGTTCTTTTTCAAGAGCGCGACGGTCGCGTCGCACAGCTCCTTTACAGAATGGTTCAGCGTGATTGAATACACGCTGGCAGAGAGGCGGAGCCTCTCCATGTGCTCCTTCAGGCGGAAGACGTAGACGTTGTCCCGGGAGGAATAGCCGCGTATCCCCTCAAAGACCGCCGTGCCGTAGTGCATGGCGTGGGTGAATACCGGGATCTTGGCGTCCTCCCACCTGACGAACTTGCCGTCAAACCAGATGTACTCCCCGCCCTTGTCCTTCATGTAGGACAGGGATTTGCGCCCGGCTTTAAAAGTGTCACTTGTAGCCCTGCTTGGGGAACTTCATGCCCATGACGCGCGTAGTCGCGTCTTTCGATTTCGCATACTTCTCGACGACATCCCAGTTTGCCTCTATTAATTTCACCACAGGTTGTGGGACCATGCTGCGCCACCCGTCCTGACCTATTTGGCCAAACGCCTCCGCGTATAGCATCTCCTTTATAGACGATGCAGAGATGTCCAGCCTGTCGGCCTTTACCGGGTTCAGGCGGTAGGCCTTGAGCATCAGGCGTTCGGCCTTGTCGCCGGTGTAGCTGACAAAGTCGCTTTCCTCGACATGGGACACTATCCGGTTTCGAAGCTCCCACGACTTGGACGACAAAAGCGGCGGCATGTACTTTCCGTATGGTGCGTAGAAGGTGTAGCCTGTGAGCACCTTGACTTTGTCGCCAAAGACTGACTCAACCATCTGCTTGCGCAGTTCAAACGAAAACGGAAAGCTCTTGGTGTTTACTTCATTGCCGTCCTGCACAAAGCGCACCGGGAAAACGTAGACTTTGTAATCGCGTAAAAGCGTCGATATTATCTCCTCGTGCGCCTTTGTGACAGGATTCAGGTGTGCAAGGTAGATGGCCGCAGTAGCCATTTATGCTAAACATTGAATGCGGCCATATAATAAGTGAAAAAGCGGAGAAGTGAAGGCTCAGGTTTTCTTGATCTCGATCTCGATGGTCGAGACGTTGCGCGTCCTTCCGTCCTCGGACTTGACTGTCTCTGAGCCTATCCTCACATCACCTATCTTGTAGCCGGCGGACTCCATCCTCTTGACGGTTATCTGCGAGACGTCAACCGCCCTGCCTATGCTCAGGCCCCTGGCCTTGATGGTGACGATCGGCTGGTTTGCCAGCTGGATGAGGGTTGAAGTCACGTACGCCATGAGCGGCTTTTTGCCGATGTAGATAGTGTCGTGTGGCCCGTCCCTTCTTTCAGGCCTCGGGGGGGCGGTGTTCTGTGCTTCGCTTGTGCTTGGTTGCGGCGCTGGTGAGCTTGGTGCTTCAGACATGCAAAGAAAAAGGGCGCAGGGCTAATTTAAGTCAACGGGAGCCTACAAATACTCCTCACGGGCAAAAAGTCAGGTTGCTTAACAAGATCAAATGGAAGGTCGAGTACGATTACACCTACTACAAGGTCTACGACGGCAACGGTGGCCTTGCAGGCTACTTTTTTCCACACTACGGCAGCATCGCGCCGGAGGAAAAGGAAGACCAGATAATCGAGCTGATGAACAAGAGGCATGAGGACGTGCGTGAAGGAACGCTCCTAGTCCCGATGGCCAAGCTCGACCTTCTTGACCACGAGAAGGGTGTGGACATCGAGTACGCGATACGGTCGCTTGAGGCAAACCTTGCAAGGTCAAAAACATGGAGAGAGTGGGTCGCCAAAAACGGAAAGGAATTCTCCGTGTTCGGAACGGCTATCTACACTGCAAGGGAAGACAGGAACATGCTTTCAATAGCGATAGGCATGGCAGGCAGGATAACGCTTGGAGAAAAAGAAGTCAAGGAATTCTTGATGCCTCTGCTTGACAGGCTGCACCAGAACGGACTGATCTAGGCTATATATGTGGCCGGCCCAGACAGGGGTCTGTGAAGGTCCAGTTCGCGCACCACTTAGTATGCCTGCAGCACAGCGACAAGCAGATCCGGCTTGAACTGCAGGCGCTGGCGGCTGGCGCGAGCGAGAACGAGTGCACAGAGGGGTTCCTAAAGTGTCCCGACTGCGGCGCGCGTTACCCCATAATACAGGGCGTGGCCATCGTGGTTAAGGACTTCTCCTCTTATGCTGCAGGCCGATCTCAGACGTACGGCAGATGGATCCTTGATAGCACCACGAAAGAGATGAAGGAGTTCCTGAAAGAGAGCGGATCCAAGCTAACGCAGGACACCAAGAACGACAGGTACGAGGAGGGCGGCAGTTGGTTCGTGCCGTACAGGTGGACCCAGTATGAGCACACGGAGGAAGACAGGTTCCTTAAGCACATGAGATGGCACCTGCGCCCAAACGAAGTCTATAACCGAGTGGTACACGCCATAAACCAGGATATGGACGGCGTCGCACTTGACATGGCCTGCTCGATGGGCTACAGCACCCTTCTTCTGGCACAAAAGTACGCCTTTGCAATGGGCATCGACCTGTCGTTTTCGTTCATCAGAGAAGCGCGCAAGAAAATGATGGAACAAAAGCACGGCAACGTCGAGTTCTGCGTGGCCGACTCGCTTGCCGCGCCGTTCCACCCAAACAAGTTCAACTTGGTGCTTGCCATCAACCTGCTCGAGCTTGTTGATGCAGAAAAGCTGCTTGCATCGATACACTGGCTGCTAAAGCCCCACGCAAGCACCATAATCGCAGACCCCTACGACTTTAACCGTGACCCTCCACCGAAAAAAGTCTACGACGGCCAGTCTTTCCGCAGGCTGGTCGAGGACTCGGGCTTTGAGATCTTTGAGAAGAGTAGCAAGAACGAGTCGTACATTCCATGGGTGCTAAAGGTAAACGAGCGCGCATACCTCTACTACTTTGTAGACTATCTAAAGGCGCAAAAGAGATCGAAGGAGAAGTTCTGACGCGATCGGATAAACGCCTAATAGAACTCCGATCCTTTAATCCGGACGGGCAAAATTCTATTGATCTGCAAAGCAACAGATTCATTCTAAATATCAACGCGACGCAGGTCGAGTGAAGAATATGTAATGGATTTGGAGGCGATATACAATATACCGATTCGTCAACAGTTAAAGGGGAGCGAGCCCGATCGGTTTAATAGCACGCTTTCGTTAAACGCGTCTATGCCAACCGCATACGTACTCATCAACTGCGACCTAGGTTCAGAGGACGAAATAATCAGCCAGCTGAAAAAGATGCCCGGAACCGTGGAAGTCAATGGCGTCTACGGCGTGTACGACATCATCGCTAGGGTCAGCTCGGACAGCATGGAAAAGCTCAGGGAGACTATCACGTGGCACTTGAGAAAGATAGACAAGGTGCGCTCGACGCTCACCATGATAGTGATAGAGGGCCAGGGCGGCAAGAAGTAAATTTTATTATCTTTCCATCTTGTTATCAAGGCATTGAACTCCATAGACGCGATGGAGCAGGACGTGAAGCGCCAGTTTGTCGACCTGCAGACTATGCCCATGCCTGAACCTGCCAGGGGCAGGATCATCCTTGCCGGCTCGGGCGACTCGTACGCGGCGGCCCTTGCCGCGTACTACCTTTCTTCCGGCTACGCTTTATGTTGTCATCCGGCAGACATCATCGCTGACCCTTCCATCGCCAACGGCTGCAGTGTATATTTTGTGTCGATATCTGGAAGGACGAGTGCAAACGTGCTTGCCGCCGAGTCTGCGCGTAGGGCCGGCGCGAGCACCATAGCAGTGACCGCCGATGTTGCAAGTCCGCTTGCGGCTGCCTGCGACAGCACCTTTGCGCTAGAGTTCAAGAGCGCCGGCAAGACGTCAGGAACCATCGGCTTCACCGCAAGCCTACTTGTCTGCGCTCGAATCGCAGCAAATGCCACCTGCCATGCAGACATGAAATTGATCTACAGGACGGCGGCCATAAGAGCAGCCAACCTTGCATGCGATATCAGGACAAAAAGCGTGGTAATGCTTGGCGACTCGATGTTATATCCTACCGCCATTTACGGCGTTCTCAAATTCTGCGAGGTGTTTGGCTCAAGGGCAGTGGCATACTCTCTTGAGGATTTCTGCCACGCTCCACTCTTTGGGCACAGGGATGACCAGGTGATCATACTTGGCGTAAAGGACGACGCCAAGATTTCGCACCGGCTAAAGCGTGCGGGCTTGAAGACTCTGTATGTTGACTGCGGAAAATACGATGGGATTTGTTCAATGCTTTATGCGACGTTTTTCGTGCAGCACCTTGCGCTGACTATTGCAAGAAAGAAAAGGATAAAGGAATGCTATTTCCTGCAAGACAGGAAACTGCTCGGTGCAAGTTCTGACATCATTTACTGACCGGCAGGTCGGGCCTGTTGCCCCACTCGCCCCATGAGCCAAGGTACATCTTGACGGTCTCGTAGCCTAGCATCTTGAGGACGACAAAGCTGTTTGCAGCGCGGTATCCGCCCTGGCAGTATGTGATAACCTCGGCGTCCTTTGGGATTTTCGAATACATCCTTTCAAGCTCCCTCGCCTCCTTGAACTGCGATCCCCAGATGTTGTCATTCCAATCCATGTTGATTGCACTTGGTATGTGGCCTGCATGGGCGGCCCTTACCGCCATCCCGTCATACTCTTCCTTTGAGCGCGCGTCCACTATGACTGCCTTGTTCTTTTTCATCGCAGACTTGATCGTCGTATAGCCGGCCAGAATTTTCGGGTCTGGCCTGCCCCTAAACTCGGCGTGCGAGAACGCGTTTGTCTTTGTTTCCGTTTTGTACTTTGCCTTCCAGCCCTCAAGGCCGCCGTCAAGCATCGTCACTTTGCTGTGCGAAAAGTAAAGCAACAGCCACACGCCCCTTGCAGCGGAAGGCCCCGACACGCCATCGTAGAAAACGACAAATTTGTTCCTTGACACGCCGATGTTTGACAGCAGCGCCTTTGTCTGCTTGTTGAACTGCCTTATGCCCTCCTTTGAAGTGTCTATCCAGTGAAACTGCATCAGGTCCATGTTTACTGCCCCAGGCACGTGGGCTTTCGCGTAATCGGCAAACAACCTTGCGTCGACTATCAGCAGGTTTTTGTCCTTTTTCTCAATCAACGAGTGCAGTTCATCGATAGTTATGACGAGTTTCAAGCAACTACAAAGACTTTTTGCAATGTTAATATAGCTAGCTGTTCTCGCCGCCACATTCATTGTGTTTGGAGTCCCACACCATTAAATGCTCTTTTCGCATCTTCAACAAAAACCAACATTTTTTTGAACTGCTCCACTCATCTTCATTTTCGTCATTCCCATACGAACGCTCGATCACTGATCTACCTCGCCTTCAACAAAAGTAGGATTTTGTAGCGGTATTGGAATTTGAAAGCAGTAATCAAAGGCTCAAAAACAACAGAGGATATAGGTCGATTGTGGCTGAATGTCTGGCGGCTCTAATAATTGCGAGGCTATTACTATGTGGGAATATGTCACTCCTACTACATTAAGACGATGATATGCTGAAAATCAAGAGCCTTTAATGGTCTCTTTACAAACTGGACATATGAGAAGATCCATATGGGAAGCACTCTCGTGCACTGACTCTGTGTCTTGTTCGTGCAATACGCTAAGGACCTTATCGTTTCCGTGATAGATTTGTAACATTATGACTTGGAGGCGTGAACTGTATACAGTATGATGGTTGCCCATTGGTCAAGACTCCCTCAGTTTCATTAATTCCTCATAGAGGTCCTTGGCACCCAAATCTGAAGGGCCCCATTTCCTAAGCAACTCCACATTAGCGCCCATTCTTGCCAATGTATCCTATACTGAATCCATGTCTTTTAATGTTACTGTAAATAGTCTTTGATATCCATTTGTCCCCGTATTCGTATGCAGATTTAACCCACAACAAAATTAGCCATTTTGTCGACCATGGGATGGGATAACAGTGCTAGCGATTTTGTAACTATCCGCGGATCCAATAGCGAATATCCGCATATTAGTCCTGAACACAAGTTCCTGCGCGAAAACCCCGAGAAGAGTGAGGGGGAAGACACGACTTGCGGTCACCTGCAATCTTGTACCGGAATACTTTCACATACAATCTTAATACAAACTTCGACTATTGTAATATGTTGATTACCAGCGGAACGCGACCCCAGGCTGGGATATGTATTTCCCACGTAAGTTACTGATCAGGATTGGATTTTGGATTTATTCTTAACCGCGAGCTGAAATAAATGGAACCATGGCTATATTTTAGCACGCGCAACGAGATTTCGAAAGTTTTATTGCAGGTATGGTTAAAAGACTGTTAATATTTATTGCTGTCAGGCATGTCTCCCATGCAGGGCCGCATTGGCTAGAAAGAAACTGGACGAAAGCAGGCTCGATTCAATCCGCGACGCGCACAACGCGGAAAAGGCCTCCAGGACAACTCGCATGGAAGACTATCTTGAAGTGATTTACGAACTCATACAGCTGAAAGGCTACGCCACCACCGTTGACATTTCAAACTACCTCAATGTAAGCTCGCCAAGCGTCACAAAGATGCTGCAGCGGCTGAACGAGAGCGGCCATGTTAATTATGAAAAGTACCGGGGGATAACGCTCACCGACACCGGAACCGCCATAGCCAAGAGCATGCACGAAAGGCACGGCATCTTGACAGAGTTCCTTGTCATGATAGGCGTGGATATCGAAACTGCAAACCGTGACGCAGAAGGGATAGAGCACTACCTACACCCGGAGACTTTGAAAAAGCTGGAAGAATTCATCAAACTGACCAAGAGCCAGCGGCTTGCGCGCTAGCGCTTGCTCAAGAACATCCGCATTTCCTGCCCCGACACTATGGCGTTGAATATCTGCTTGCCTGCATCTGAGCGCTTGTCTATCTTGACGCGCGCCTTCTTGCCCACCTGGCTCGACAGGACGTATTCGTCTTCGATGTAGAGGTCAACCGTCCTGCCTATTACCCCCTCGTCCACTAAGAGCGTTATCGAAGAGCCGGACTCGCTTGCCTCAAAGGGGATCTCCTTACCAAGCGTTGGTATTTTAGCCTCGACATCTATCTTTACGCCCAGCATCTCCTCAAGCTCGTTTATCGTTGAACCGCCCTTGCCGATTATCTTCGGCGCAGCCTCCTTGCTCACCTTGACCTGCACGCGGCTCTCAGAGAGGATATTCACCTCCGCCCCAGGGTCAAAGCGCCTAACCACGTCCATTATCTTGGACTGGGCAAGTTTCTTTATCCCGGACTCGCCCGCCGTTCCTTTTACCTTTGACACCGGGACTACGACGTTTTCCTCACCGTAGGTGTAGATTTCATATTCAACGGCGCCGGACTCAAAGTCCTTGACCTCCACAAGCGGCCTTGCAAGGTCGGCCTCGGTCATCCCTGTTGGAACTTTAACAGTGAGCGCCAGCTCGTAGACCTTGTTTATTGCGCCGTCCTTGACAAAGATGATGGTGTCAAGTATGTGTGGGATCATGCCCAGTTCGACTTTTCCCATGAAGCGCTGGACGGCGTCAAGCGGGCTCGACGCGTGTAACACCCCGACCATCCCCACGCCGGCAAGGCGCATGTCCGCAAACACGTTAAAGTCCTGCGCCCGGCGCACCTCGTCGTATATGGTGTAGTCGGGCCTGACCAGGAGCAGTATGTCCACGGCTTTCTCGAAACTCCCTTCAAGCGGAGCGTACTGCGTGACTTCCTCGGGCACCTGCAGGTCGCGGGGCGACTCGAATGTTTTCACGATTTTGCCCTTGTCCGCGTAAAATTCGGCAAGGCTGCTTGCAAACGTGCTCTTGCCCGAGCCCGGAGGCCCGGCTATGATGATGCCCTCTGCCTTGCCAGACAGCCTCTCCATCAGCTTCTCGCTTGCATTGTAGTCTGAAAGCACAAGCCTGACAGTCGGCCTCACTATCGTGATTTCAAGCCCGTCTGAAAACGGTGGACGCGTGATCGCAATCCTATACTTGCCAAACTGTATGACAGTCGCGCCGCTCCTGCTTATCTCGACGGTGCCGGCGCCAGGGACCCTGCTCGCCTCCGAGACTTCCTTGATTATCTTAGTGAGCTCGCCGTACGTGCTTTTGTCATCTCCTATGCGCACCAAGGAAAAGCTGCCGGGCTTGCCCCTCTTCGCCATCGGGACGACGTTTTCCTTCAGGTGGACGCTCATTGTAGTTTCGTCGAAATATCTCTCAAACGCAAGGTCCGTTGTCTTCGTGGGCGCCCTGAAGTGCTGCGATTTTATCCCCTGTGCCTCTGCGACCAGCGCCTGAACGTAATCTGCGGTCATCAGCGTCGCGGATTCCTGCATCGCCACATCCTTGATGATGGCGTCAATCCTGCCGTGCTTGGCAAGCCTGATGTCGTTGATGTCCGGCCGCTGGCCCACAAAGCGCAGCATGATGTTCCTCTTTGAGCACAGCTCGCGCATTTTCTTTATCTCTGCAAGCCCGACAAACCCGTGCTCCTTGTTGGTGGACGCCTGTGACTGCAGCTCGTCGAGCACAGCGAGCGGGATTATTAGCTCGCTCCCTTCCTCCATCTTGCCGGCGTCAAGCATCTTTGTTATCTCGCCGTCGATTATTATGCTCGTGTCAAGTACAAACTTTGCCAATGCCCTTCTCTCAAATCGGACGCTTAAAAAGCATGCCAATCCAAGCCATTTATCATAAAAATTGCAAGTGTGGATAATAATAAAGAATTTAAGATTGTTCTAGCAAAGGGCGTCAGAATGAAAAAGCTCGAGGCAATCATGCGCCCTGAAAAGATGCCCGTCGTCAAGGAGAGGCTGAGGCAACATGGCATAGGTGGCATGACCATCTCCAACGTGTCAGGATGGAGCAAGCGGCGCGAACTCCACCTCCAGTGAAGAGGCCAGCCGGTGGCCTAGGACCTGCTGCCCAAGATCAAGTTCGAGATACTCGTGTCTGATGACTAGCTGACAAGATCGTCTAGGCCATAGTCGAGCCTCGAGGACCGGCTAACAGGGCGACGGAGTAATCTTTGTCTCTTCAGTTGAGCAGTCGATAAACATCACCACGCTTGACAAGGGCGACAAGAGCTTTGCCTAAAGGATAAAAACAGTGCACGGACAAGAATACTGGTGCTGAGAATAGCGCCTGCAGCAGTGCTTTTCATTTTCCAAGTATTCGCTCCGGCATACGCTGCCACATACTACGAAGATCAGACGGACTTTGACGAGTCGTCAGTCCCGGTCGCAGGCTACAAATGGGACAGGGAGAACCTGCAGACTTGCATATTCAAAGAAGAAGGTGTGTCGAACAAATATTACGTCTGGGCCAAGCTCGCTGTGCAGGACTGGCGCAACGCGCTCAAGGAATATACGGTCAACGTGCAAGGATGGAACATTAGCGCCCGGTACACGCCGGCCGAGGACATGATGGCAGGGTGCGACGTCAAGGTCTACATCTACGACACCTACCGGGACTTTCCAGCCTACCCAGAGCAGAAGGGAGCCTACACGGCCACCCGTTTTGCCGGCGGCATATCCGACGAGGCGAGTGTGTACCTGTCGCCAAAGGTGCTCCACGGCGACGGCTCGACGGACATAGACATTCCCAATTTCGCGTTCCGCAACTCGGCAGTCCACGAAATCGGGCACGCCCTCGGGTTGTCGCACAATGAGAAGACCAATGGATACCTCATGTCGCCCCAGTTCGACTTTTGGGAAGAAGACGATCAGCTGGCCATAACGACTTTGGAACTGTCGACCCTGGTTGGCATCTATGGCGCGGACGGATTCGCCGGCTAAGCTCTATATATCAACCCCCATAAGTTGTTGGGGAATGAGCATCGAGAGCTATCTCAAGGCAGGGAAGATAGCGTCGCAGGTGAGAGAGGACGCCCGGAGGAAATACCACGTGGGCTCGACGCTTCTTGAGGTCTGTGAGGCGGCAGAGGCCCAGATAAGGAGCATGGAGGCCCAGCCGGCGTTCCCGGTAAACGCAAGCCTGAACGAGATAGCGGCGCACTATACGGCAGAGCCGGGCGACGAGACGCTCGTCAAGGAAGGCGACGTGTTAAAGATAGACATCGGCGTGCACGTTGACGGCTACATCGCCGACACCGCCGTGACCGTCTGTTACGACCCCCGCCATGACCAGATGGTAAAGGCAGCAGAAGCTGCGCTTGCAGAGGCGGTTCGCATAGCAAGGACGGGGACAAAGGCGTCTGACATCGGCAAGGTCATCGAAACGATAATCGGCAGGATGGGCTACCGTCCTATACAGAACCTGAGCGGCCACTCGCTCCAACAGTATACGATCCATGCAGGCAAGTCGATACCAAACATATGGACCATCGGCTCGTCGTTCTCGCTGCAGACAGGCGAGGCCTACGCTATAGAACCTTTTGCCACCACGAAGGACGGCTCGGGCGTCGTGCACGAGGGTAAGGTGAAGAACATCTTCGGCATCACTTCAAGAAAGCCAAGTAAGGACAAAGACGCGGACGAACTGCTGACAGTTATTTGGAACCGCTACAGGTCGCTCCCATTTGCGCTCCGATGGCTCACTAACGCGTACGAGGAGCCGAGGCTGCGCAGGCTGATCGACGTACTGGTAAAGAAAAAGAACGTCCACTCCTATCCCATACTTGTCGAAGGCAGGGAAAAGACAGTTGTGCAGGCAGAGCATACGCTCATCCCTGCGGACGGCGGATCAACCATCATAACGTTCTAGGTTTTTTCGGGCGGGTACTCGCCGTACACCGCCGTTATCATCGTCGAAGAGTTGCATTTCTTGCAAGAGCCACCATGCTCGTAGACGTGGTCGCGTTCCTCAAAGGGCCGGCGCGCCCGCTCGCCGCAGGAGCTGCATGTCTCTTCCGCGTATATCGTGGGCTTGGGCTCGGGCTTTTTGCTCCAGAACATCACTGCGCCACCCCCATCGTGTTGCCGACGCCTATCACCATCACCGACTGGCCCTCCCGGGTCTTGTCCTCTATCACAGCGTGCACGGTTTCAGTGACCTTGTCAAACGAGTCTGCAATCTCTTTTCGCATGACCGTTATCGCGTCAAGGATGGACTGCTTGACTATTACCGCGTAAACTGGGATGTCGTAATCCGTGGCCACCTCTTCGATCTGGTACTTTTCGACACCGATGCCACCTATCGCCGCGCCGATGCCCTCTGCCACGTCGCCCGTGCGCTCGCCTTCCAGCTTTAGCGCGGCGTCAATCATGATTATTGCGTCAAGTTTTATGCCAAGGTCGCCTGCCAGCCGCTGTATCGCCTCGCCGGGCCTCCCGACCGTCCCTGCCGGGCCCTCGGCCTTGAGGAAGTAAAGTGTCCTCCCTTTATGTTCGCCTTGCGCGTACACCGTCTCCTTGGCGGCGTATTTTTTCTCCCTGCCAAGCATCATCTTGCCAACAACCATCGGCCCTATTCCGTCGCCTATGGGCTGACCCTTCTGGAACGTACCTATCGCTTTTTTCAGCGCGTCGGCCTCTTCCAGCAGGATGGGCATCACCATCTGCAGCTGCACCAGGACGTAGACGCTCGTCGTGCGCTTGCCCATCAGGTAAAAGTGCCTGACCACCTTGTAGATCATGTTGAGCGCCGAGGCCGCTTCGAGCATGTTCTCTATCTTTGAAGCTTCATAGTCGCTGACGCCGGGACATATCTTGCGCACCTCCTGGCGCATGCGCTCGTCCTTGGTCCGCATGACGTGCCCCAGCTTGCGCACGAGGCCACTCGGGTCGATGTCGACAGGCATTATCGTGAAGTATTCGAGGAATTTGTCTATCTTTGCCGCGGGGTCCGTTGATTGCGGCAAGGATATCTTGACGTACTCGATGGTGGCAAGCCGCGCGTTGTCCCGCATGCCCTTCAGTTTTACGAGCGACTTGGAAATCTCGCCAAGGACTATTTTCCCCTGCATCCTCTGGCCGTACATCATGAAGAGCGGGATGGTGGCAAGCGAGATTATGTAGATGTACATCAGTGGGTTTGAAGGGTCGAACTCGCCTGACTCGCCGAGTCCCCCAAGCTGGAGAAGGTAACTGAAAAAATCTGTCATGCCGGACAGACAAGTTGGTCTCCAAAGAGCAATTAAAGGTTACTTTGCCTTGCCCTGGCACTGGCTGCAATAGCCATACAACTCGAACCTGCCGCCCAGGATGCTGTACCTGGCATTCCTTGCGACCTTTGACTCGAGCTCTCCAAGCGAAGCCTCGTCCACGTCGTCTATCCTGCCGCACCTCAAGCACACCAGGTTGACGTGCTCCTCCACGTTAGAATCATACCTGGCCCCCGTGGGAAAGTCGAGCTCGCGTACTATGCCCCTTTTCTTCAAGAGCTCAAGTGTCTTGTACACGGTGGCAAGGCTCACCATCGGGTGCTTTTTCCTGATCGCCGCGTGCAGTGCTTCGGCAGAAGGGTGCGAGTCGGTGTGCATGATATGGTCTACTATGGCTACCCTCTGGGGCGTAATCCTGAAACCCTCTTTTCGAAGCAAGTCTATCACGGACTCTAGCCGTTGCACGCATTAACTTGGAGCAGCTGTTATTTATTGCTTCCAATACTCTTTAGATAACAATCCTTATATCAGAATAGTTCCTAATAATAGTTGCAATGGAAAAGGTGAACATCGGAATCCAAGACAGCGACAGGAAAAGCGTAGTACAGATACTGAATGCACTGCTTGCAGACGAGTATGTGCTTTACACAAAGACGAGGAATTACCACTGGAACGTAGTCGGCCCGCAGTTCAACGACCTGCACAGGTTCTTCCAGGCCCAGTACGAGGCACTTGACGCAACCATAGACGAGGTCGCCGAGCGAACGAGGGCAATAGGTGACAAGTCGGTTGCGACGCTTGCAGAGTTTGTCAAGAACGCCCGGCTGAAGGAGAGCCCCGGCGACTACCCGTCGGCGCAGGCCATGCTTGCAAACCTGCTTGCGGACCACGAGGCGGTCATCAGGACGCTCAGGGTGGACGCAGAAGAGTCCGCCAAGCACAACGACATGGGCACCAACGACTTTTTGATAGGTCTCATGGAAAAGCACGAAAAGATGGCGTGGATGCTCAGGTCTTTCTCGGCCTAGAACGCAACTTTTTCCCCTTTTTTTCGTGGCACTCGCACGAACACTTGACCATCTTCATGTCAAACGAGCAGTCGTGGTTGGGTCCGCACGCGTCCCCGACGGGCCACTCGCCCGGACAGTCGCCATGCCTGTCGCGCTTGCAGAAAAAGGTCAGCATCCATAACACAAAGACTAGAAACACGATTTATGCTTTGCTTCAAAACTGGATGTTGAACAGCTGCGGCGCGTAGATAGAGCCCTCCCGGACCCGCTTGACCCTTGCCACCGACAGGTAGTGCGGCCAGATGGTCGCCATTATGCTGCCCTCAGGCACGCCTACAGGGTCTAGCAACACGACAATGTCGCTTTCGTTCACACCCCGCTCGGCCAGTTTCTCCTTTGAAAGTGTAATTAGGTCTTCCGGCATCCCGCTGCTGTACAAGTAGACCTTGCCAGTGTACTCTAGCTTGTCTTCGAACATATGCTTGGCGTTGTCTTGCGGGTCACAAAAACGTTTACTCTTGGCCGGCGTCGCCGAAAATGAGCTTCATCTCATCAAAGGTCAGTTTTTCGCCCGACGACATCTTTTTCAGAGCGGCCTCCTTGAGCTCGTTCCAGCGCTCCTGGTACTCCTTATCGCGCTTCTGGCGCTCCTGCATCGCCTCCTGCCTTGCGACGCGGCGCTCATCCACCTCCTTCTGCTTCTTTTGCCTGACCTCGTTATGGGCCATGCGGGATTTCTTGAACGCAATGGCGTTCAGCTGTGTTTCCACCATCTCCAGCTTGGCGCCAGCTTCTCTGACCTGATGGATGGTCTGCCTGCGCTCCTCGTATAGGCTTTCGCGGGTGTTGACGAGCGCCTCGATGCTTGCCTTGAGCTTGCCTATCTTGTTGCCGTACTCTTCCTTCAGCTTGAAGATCCTGTTTACCTTGCCCTTCAGGTCGTCATACTGCGACGATATCTCGCGGTACTGCCCCTCCTTCTTGTGCGCAATCTTGAGCGTATGAAGCTTCGTGGCGATTTCCTTGGAGCGGGCGACTAGCTTGCGCTCCTCGTCCTTGGATAGCTTCTTTATCTGGATGTCGCGCTCTATCTGCTCAAGTGCCTTCTGCAGCCCGTGCATCTCGCTTCTCTCCTTCCGGGACTTGGCCCCTACCTTATCGTCCAGAGACTTCATCTGGTTCTTGGCCTCCATCAGGCTGTTGCGCATCTCGACGAACTTGGGATAATCAACGTCTTTTTCCTCGTTCACCTTCTTTAATTTGGCGCGCATCTCGTCCAACTGCATCCTCTCCACGTCTATCTGCTTCTTGACTGCTTCAAGCTTGTTGTTTATCTCCTCTATCCGCTTGTCCCCAGCCTTTTGCTCGTCCTGGACGCCCTTTTTGAACTCCAGAAGAGTCTTCAGGTTCGGGTCTTCGGAACTCGATACTGAAATGTTGTTTTTTGTTGTGCTCAATGTAGAGATTGCACCATCACCATTCTCGGGTGAACCGTGTCACTTACGGGTTCTAATGAACCCAAAATATATTTTTTGTTATTCCACGCACACATAACCTTGTTTCATACATCTTTATATTGCATGGGGTCCTAACATCAATGACGCGATGGACGATTTTGAACGGAACTACCCGGATTTTGACTGGAAGAACACGCCGGCATACAAGCACCCGGGTGGCAAGGAGTGTCCGTGCCCCAAGCACGAGTACATAAGGGAGCAGATGAAGGTAGCCCAGACCCTGAGCGACGCAAACAGGGAGCTGCCTTCAGACCAGCGCCAGAAGGCCCAGATAACGCTCAAGTTCTGCCCGGACCACTACAGCGTCTACTTTAACGAGGTCATCCCCTCAATGCCGTTCAAGTACCGCTTCATGACCAAGGTGGCGTTGAAACTCGGGGCAATCGTCATTCAAAAACTTACGTACATGCAGTCCGACCAGTGCTTTTACTGCAAGTTCGGCTCTGGCGGCTTTGACAAAAAGACAGAGCTGCCGCCCATCTAGGCGGCTATCAGCTTTGCAGTGTCGACCACCATATTCTTCAGCGTGATTCTTGTGTTGGAGGCAAAACCGGCTGACAGCAAGTTGCGTATGACTATTGACAGGTAGGGAAAGTTGCGTCCTGCCTGTGAGCGGTAGCCTTCAAAGAACGCCTTCTCTGTGTCGCAGTACGTGGTCAGATCCATCACACTTGCGAGGAACGAGCCCACGTCCATGCTCCTTGCATAGACAGAGCCACTTTTCTGGATGAACCCTAGGTCCGTGCGCAAAAGCGACTCGCCGCGCACAAGGTAATTCTGTGCCTTGTTGTCCGTAAATGCATAGCCCGCGTTGTGTAACCTGCCGGTGAGCGCGCCGGCTTTGGACGCAAGCGCGGGTGAAGCGCCAGAGGTAAGCGCCCTGTACAAGTCGCCCCCTTCGATGTATTCTTCGACCAGCTCGCCTTCTGACACCGACACAAGGCTGGGCGTGGGTATCCCGAGCCGGCCAAGTGCGGCTCTCATCCCACATCCCTCGTTTTTTGCGATGCTGCCGGCGGTAGGTGGCGCCGAGGGATGGCCGAGCAAGAACGAGATCATTGTATAGGTAGAAAGCAGTATGTACTCATGAAAGGCGGTGGTGGGTTTGTTGCGCTTGACCACCACCCTCTGGCCCCCGCGCTTTTCGACCGACACCTGCCGCTGCCAGTTTACAAAGTACACTTGTACACAGTGGCAGATACGGCATTAATTACTTGTCGTCGTCACTGCGGCTCTTAATAGCAAGTTGCGCGTACGTACCGGATTGCATGCCCATGAAGGCTACGCAAGCGCAAGAAGGTTCTTTACCTCCGGCACTGCCCCAAGCTACGACTCGGTCTCGCTTTTCGCGACCCTTGGCCGGGACAGGACGTGGAAGCGCAAGATCGTCGAAATTGCAGGCAAGCGGGGCATTGTCCTTGACCTTGCATGCGGGACGGGGATACTCTCGTCGATGGTTGCAGCGAATGGCGCGTCGGTAACCGGCCTTGACATGACGTTTGAATACCTGGCGTGGGGGCACACGAACCCCATATGCCAGGGGACCGCTGAGGTGCTGCCGTTCAGAGACGGAACGTTTGACGCCGTCGTGTCGTCATATCTTGCCAAATACGTTGACTCGCGCCTTGCGGTGGGCGAATGCTGGCGCGTTCTTCAGCCCCGGGGCGTCGCCGTGTTCCACGACTTTGCCTGTCCTACGGGCGCGATGCGCGGCATCTGGAACGCCTACTTTGCGGTCCTGCAGCTTGCGGGTGTGTTTTCAAAATCTTGGAGGCCGGTCTTTGCCGAGCTTGACTACGTGATATGCAAGTCACGCTGGGTCGAGAACATTTCTGGGACGATGAGAGAGCGCGGATTCAAAAACATCAATGTCAGCTACCACACGCTCGGAACGGCCGCCATTACGTGGGGGTACAAGCAATGAGCGGCACGCGCATAAACGAGTGGTTCGTGCCCGGCTTTGGCCCGCCGAAATTCCGCGCGTTCGTGGGCCTGTTGTTCTTGCCCTACACAGGCATGTGCGTCTGCTTTGCAATTATCGGTGCAACGCTCGTCGACGACGTGCACTGGGACAGGGTCGGCGCAATAGCTCTGATATACGCCCTTGCGCTTGGCGTCGGCGCGCACGCGGCCGACACCATCGGCTCCAAGAAGGCCAAGCCATGGGGCAGCTATTTCACAAAAAGACAGATGCTTGCACTCTTGGCACTGTCGCTTGTAGCAGCATACGCGGTAGGCATTTACTACATCGTGCTTTACGTGCCTCTGCTTGCAATAGCGGCCGTCCTGGAAGGATTTTTCCTCCTCGCCTACAACTTTGAGATCTGGGGCGGCAGGTTCCACAACGACTTTTGGTTCGCGATATCATGGGGTGCGCTGCCTGTCATGGCAGGCTACTTGATACAGACAGACAGCATAAGCCTGCTTCCCTTTGCAGTCGCTGGAGCCGCGGCGCTTACCAGTTTTGCCGAAATAAGGATGTCAAGGCCGTACAAGCAGCTGAAAAAGGTCGATGGAGACTGGGCTACTACTGCAAGCCTGGAAAAGCGTCTGAAGACACTCAGCCTCTCAACGATAGCGATCTCGCTGGCTTTTATGGTGGCGAGGTTGCTGCTGTGAGTAGGGACTTTGGCTTAAACGTCCTGCAGAGGATGCAGGAGTTGGAGAGAAAGAGATGTGTATTGAGCACGGCGCAAAAGGTGCTGCTTGCCGAGACCGGCACGGTGGAGCAGGTGCTCAGTATTTTAACAGGCTCGCCGGTGCGCGTGAACGTAACAAGACAGTCTGAAAATAAAGGCGTCATCAAAAGGGAAGTGATCCTAATGTCAGAGTTCGGAGAACCGCTCATCCGCGCACTCTCCAAAGTCTACTGCAGGAACCTGCCTCCTGCCGTCGTTGAAAAGATCAGGCACAAAAATGCAGGGATTGGCACCGCCATCTTTGCCGCCCGCCTGGAGACCTTTCGCAGGATAACTAGGATGGGCGTGAACAAGGAAGGTGTCCCATACAGGGCGTACAGGATATTCTACCGGGGAAAAGTTGCGTTTGAGATAAGGGAAGAGGTCTTGCTAAAAAGGTGAAGTATAAACGTGAGTACTTCAGGCCGGCGTCTGGCTTTGCCTTAGATAGCTACGTACTAACACGTTATGTCGCATATAAGATGCTTCTATGCAGGTATAGCCAGCCAGATATGCAGGTCTTTGAACGCGTTGCATGCGGTCGCAAGTTCAAATCTCGTTTGGAGTTTGAAGGTCACGCAAGCGAGACTGGTCACAGGGCAGTGAAGGTTTATGACAGCTTGAAACGTCGAAACCCGGCCTAGCGCGTCTAGACCGCTCTTGCGGCTTCGGCACTTGACCCACCCGGTCCCGCTCTTCAGCATACGCTTGGCCAAAAAGAACCCAAGTGGACCGGGTGGGATTTGAACCCACGACCTCAGCAATGCCAATGCCGTATCCTACCGGACTAGACGACCGGCCCAACTAGGATTTTCTGCCCCCAAGTCGTTATTAATACGTTTAAAGCGTTACCGTTATTATTGAGCGCGCATTTTTGATTACCTGTACACAAAGTGGTCAACGAACAGTCGGTCGGCGCGGTGATAAAGCACAGGTCGCCGGACAGCCGCTCCGCAGAGTTTCTGCTCCTCAGGAACAGGCGTGGATTCTGGGGCTTCGCCCAAGGGCACAAGGAGCGTGGCGAAACGGAGATCCAGACGCTGGTCAGAGAGGTGCGGGAGGAGACTGGCATCAGCGACCTTGACATCCAGTCGTACATTGGCAGGATAACGTATTCATTTTTCAAGGGCGACGGCATAAGGTCCGAAAAAGAGGTGAGGTTCTACTTTGCCACTACGCCAACAAAAGAAGTGAGAATATCGGAGGAGCACGCCGACTTTACTTGGACCACGCTCAAGGACGCGTTCTCGCTACTCGACCATGCCAAGCTACGGCAAATACTTGACAGGGGACACAGAAAGGGCTTATACTAAGTGTCAGCGTGCATAACGGAGTAATAGGTTTATTTATAGCCAAGCGAAAACGAATACGGTACACACGCAATGGTAACTTCCGGTGGCAAAAGGATAGTTCTGACTGCAGACCGCTCCCTGATGACAAACTACAGGGGCAATTTCCTTTACGGATTTATCGCCTGCGGCCCGTACGAACTTGTTCCAGAATTTGTCTTTGACAAGTTGTTCTGCCCGTCGGTCAAGACCGACCCGGCAACGGGAGGAGTCGAGGTGGCGCAGTGCGGCCTACGAAGAATAGAGGGCGCGCTACTAAAGGAGTACAGGCGCGAAGACATTTTCCTTGCCCACCCTGAGATGCTCGAAAAGTCCATCGGCCCTGACACCAAAGTGGTGGGCATTAACGTGATGGACCCGCTTGGCATGGCGCCTGTCACGACTACGATGTCGCCGGAGAAGTTGTCGTACGTCGCCATGAAGTTCAAGAAGATGTGCGCTTCCATTATCCAGCTGAGAAAGAAATACAATTTCAAGGTCGTAGTAGGCGGCAACGGCTCGTGGGAGCTTGCCAAGCCGGACAGGATGAAGATTCACGGCATAGACACGGTCGTCATCGGCGAGGCCGACGAATTGGCACTGGACCTGTTCCACGACCTTGAGGCAGGCGACGCTCCTGAGCTCCTGCACACGTTTGTCAGGAACATAGACAACGTCCCCATGATGCAGGGACCGACCGTCAATTCGCTGGTAGAGGCCATGCGCGGATGCGGCCGTGGCTGTGACTTTTGCGACGTGAACAAGAGGACCAAGAAGGACTTTTCGCTTGAGCGCCTGCGAAAGGAGGCGCAATTAAACCTCGACTATGGCTTTGACTCGATCTGGCTGCAGTCCGACGAGATGCTGCTTTACGGTTGCGACAACAAGGACTTTATCCCCAACGCCGACACCATCACTGAGCTCTGGTCAGGGTTGAAATCTACGGGAGCGCGCTTTGTCGGCACGACCCACATGACGCTTTCCGCGGTAGCCTCGTCTCCGGACCTGATAAAGAAGATGTCAGATATCAACGAGATGAACGTCGCAGGAGGCAGGTGGCTTGCGACTAACCTCGGCATCGAGACCGTCGCGCCGCGCATGGTCAAGAAGCACCTGGGCGTCAAAACCAAGCCGTTCCAGCCCGACGAATGGGGAGCAGTCGTCAGGGAGGGCTGCAAGATTCTCAACCAGAACAACTGGTTCCCGGCGCTCACTCTCATTATAGGCTGGCCCGACGAGACTCCAGATGAAACGCAGTACACCATCGATTTAATCGAGGACTTTAAGCAGACAAACATGCGCGGGCTTGTCGCCCCATTGTTGTATCAGGACTTTTCCGAGAAGAACTCGATGCACTTTGGCAACCTCAACGAGGCGCAGTTCACGTTGTTCTGGAAGTGCTGGGAGCACAACCTGCGCGTAATCGACGACATCATTCCTATAATCATCAGGAACAAGTCCTACGGGCCAATGATGAAGGTGTTCATGGCCGTGCTCATAAAGGCAGGGACGTGGGCCATCATGAAGTACTTGCGCGGCCTTTCAAAGGATCTGTTTGCCGGCCAAGTGCCAGAGGACATCATTGCAAGGTACAGCAACAATAGGTCCGTTACGGCGCCGCTGCCAAAGAAACTCTAGGAAATGGCAAGCATCCTGCCTATTGCAAGCCGCGCCCTATCGGAAGTTTTTTGCGGCACACGGACTTCAAAGACATTGTTTGCAAGCGAGTTGTAGACCTTTTCCAGCGTTATCTTTTTCATGTACCTGCAGACTGCATCGTCCTTGACCGGTATGAATTCCTTGTCTGGGTTTTCCTTCTTCATCCTGTAGAGGATGCCGGTTTCAGTGGCGACGACAAACTGCTTTGCGTGAGACGTGCGGGCGTGCTTCATCATGCCTTCCGTCGATAATACATGACCAGTCTTGGTAAGGTCTCCTTTTGCCATGTGGTACATCGTAGATGAGGTGCAGCTGCATTCCGGGTGGACCAAAAAGTCGGCGTTCTTTAGAGTCGCAAGCATCTTGTTGATGTCCTCCGCCTTTATCCCTGCGTGTACGTGGCACTCGCCGGGCCAAATGTACATGTTCTTGCGCTTTGTCACTTCAGCAACATAAGCGCCAAGGAACATATCGGGCAAAAAGAGCACCTTCCTGTCCGAAGGGATGCTGTTTACCACCTTCACGGCGTTTGACGACGTGCAGCAATAGTCGGAAAGCGCCTTGACATCGGCGGTAGTGTTGACGTAACTGACAACGACGGCATCCGGGTGCTCGGCCTTCCACGCGGCGAGCTCGTCTGCATTTATGGTCGACGCAAGAGAGCATCCAGCCTCAAGGTCGGGTATGAGCACTCTTTTTTCCGGGCAGATTATGGACGCGGTCTCGGCCATAAAGTGGACGCCACAGAACACGATGGTGTCAGCCTTTGTGGTCGCGGCGTTCCTAGAGAGCGCAAGCGAGTCGCCGATAAAGTCAGCAACATCTTGCACTTCCGGCAGCTGGTAGTTGTGCGCTAAAACGACTGCGTTTTTCTCCTTTTTCAGCCGCAGGACCTGTTCCTTGAAATCCATCGCAAGCATTGTCATGGCTGTCTATATGCAACATACAATCCATATTCTCTACATTTAAAGTAGTACAATTCAGGATATGTGTGTCCGTCATTTCAAAGATCTAGGCAATACTTGCCTCATTTACCGCACGGCGCGCGCAATACAATTATAAGCAATCGCACCGGAGCTGTGCTAGAGGATAAATGCCAACTCACGGATCACTTACAAAGGCAGGCAAGGTCAGGGGCCAGACGCCCAAGATACAGGCCAAGCCACGCTCCAGCAAGATTGCAAGGATGCGCAACAAGGACAACTTTGTCAAGCGCTTTGAGAAAAAGAGGCTTCCGGGACAGAAAAAGCCAGAGCGCCGCGGTGGCAGAAGGTAAGGGTAAAATTCCCCGCCGCCCAACCTTTTAGCGCATGGCAAAGAGGGTAGGCATCATTGGCTGCGGCACCATAGGCGGCCAGCTTGCTTCCGCAGTCGACGCAGGACAGGTGAAAAACGCCATCCTCGTCTCGCTTTTTGATATCTCAAGGGGGAGCGCCCAACAGCTGAGTTCAAAGCTGCAGAGCGCGCCCACGGCGTACGACGATTTTGAGGGTTTCATGTCGCAAGAGTGCGACATTGCCGTGGAAGCGGCGTCGCCGGACGCGGCGAGAAAATTTGCAGGCCCCGTGCTTGGCGCAGGGCGCGACCTCTTGATAATGTCGGTGGGCGCGCTTGCCGACAGGGAGCTTCTTGCATCGCTCCAGGCGTTAAAGGGAAGAATCTACGTGCCGACGGGCGCAATCGCGGGAATCGACGCCATCAGGGCGGTAAGGCACCTGCTTGAAGCAGTCACGCTCACGACTACAAAGGCGCCAAAGGCGCTCACGGGCGCGCCGTTCTTTGAGACAAGCAGCATCAAGCTAGAGGAGATAAAAGAAAAAACGCTAATCTACGATGGGCCGGCGGCCGACGCGGTGAAAAAATTCCCGGCAAACGTCAACGTTGCGGCGGTCCTGAGCCTTGCCGGCATCGGCTTTGACAAGACGATGGTGAGGATAGTCGCAGACCCCGCGTCCACCACGAACCAGCACGAAATAACGGCGACTGGAAGTTTTGGAAAATTCCAGTTCACCGTCAACAACGTGCCGAGCCCCGGCAACCCCAAGACCAGCTACCTTGCAGTCCTGTCGGCGATAGAATGCCTCCGGTCAGTCTGTGACGGCGGCATGAGAATTGGTTCGTAGCGTTTTTCCATAGTTTATATTGGGAATTTACTTGGCTTTTCTTACGTATGAGTTACGGAAGAAGAGATAACTTCGGTCCCAAGCCCGTGGAAATGGGAAAGGAGTACGATGTACAAATCACGGAAATCAGCCGCAAAGGCGACGGAATCGCAAGGATACAGGGTTTTGTCATCTTTGTGAAGGACGGAAAGATAGGTCAGAATGCAAAGATCCGCGTCACACAGATGGGACCTAGGTTTGCGACTGCCGAGGTCGTAAACGGCGCAGCAACTGCTGAGGCTCCGGCATCCGACAACAACTAAACCACTGCGTTCTGACGAATGCAGTTAGGTGTCTTTTTGTTTCCAATTCTACCAAAAGCATTTAGGTGTATTTGACAAAGCAGGCGTGGTGTATGCCAGGAACAACATCATCGCAGTAGTAGCGATATCCTTTGTCACGGTGGGCTCGCTGTGGGCCTTTGGCAACCTGACACAGGAGACCGAGAAGGCAGACGTCTCGCAAGTCGATGGCATACTGCTGCTGGCCCAGAGGAGCACATTTAACGGCACAAACCCGGACATACACGTCAAGGTCAATCAGCCAGTCAAACTCGTCGTCGTAAACAAGGATGTGGTCATACATGACCTGCAGATAAACGACAAGACAGGAGGTATACTGAATTTCGAGACCGCGCCGCTAAAGGCAGAGCAGCACTTCAACTCGGCCATAGTCGCTTACAAGCCCGGCACGTACGAGTACTTCTGCCAGTATCACCCGCAGATGCGCGGCAAAATCATAGCCGAGCCCTAGAGGGCGCCGGGGTTCTTGACTATTGTCAATACATCTTCATCTGCAAGTACATGATCGAGGCCAACCTTCTGCGCGTCGAACTTGGCGCTTTTGCCCCACACCAGCGCGTACTTGATGTTGCGCGCCATGTTGCGGTGAATCTTGTTGCAGACATCCTGCACTTTGGAGTCCCTTTGCATTATCATGGGCTCTTTGTAGTCAGTCTGGCCGCCTTTGGGGCGCATGTAAATGCGGATAAAATCGAGCCTGTTGTATATAGCTTCTCTCAGCGCGTCGATGTTGACGTTTGCGTCGGCTGATATGGGTAAGAACTTGTTACCTATCTGCGACTGGATCTCATTGATGAATCCTTGGTTGACAAGATCTATCTTGTTGAGCACGATCAATGACGGCAGGTAGACGCGGTTTTCAGAAAGCACATCGATAAACTGGTCGTCAGTCAGATTCGGCTCTCGGATAATGATCCGGCCGTTGTGTATGCCGTAGACGCGCGCGATCTCTTTGACCGCCTTCTCTGACATCTTCAGTGGAACCTGAGCGTTGACCGACAGCCCGCCAGTGGAGGTTTTTTCAATGACGACGTCCGGGGGCCGCTCGTCCAGCTTTATTCCCGCTTCTGCCAGTTCCTTTTTCAATATGCCAACGTGGTTTGGTTGGAACACGTCAAGGATGAGAAGCACTAGGTCTGCACCCCTTGAAACTGAAATGACGCGCCGGCCAAAGCCCTTCCCTGACGCCGCGCCTTCAATGATCCCGGGCAGGTCGAGGACCTGTATCTTGGCCCCCCTGTAATCCAGCATGCCGGGCACTGCAGTTAGCGTGGTAAACTGGTATGAGGCTACACGGGATTTTGCGTTTGTCAAACGGTTCAGGAGCGTCGACTTGCCGACGCTTGGAAGACCGATCAAAACGACTGTGGCGTCCCCTGCCTTTCTGACGTCAAAACCGGCGTTCTCCCCGCCTGTGTGGACCGTCCTGCCGTGGATGTTCTCATCCTGCTCGCGTTTTAGCTTTGCTATCTTGGCCTTCAGGAGCCCAACGTGGAACTCGGTCGCCTTGTTTATCTGGGTCTTGTGGATCTCGTCCTGAATGGCCTTGATCTTTTCAGGGATGCCCATCGACAGATAACGGTATACAAAAAGGCGTTAAAAGTATTGTCAGAACGCTTGCCTCCACTGGTTGCAGAACTTGGAGTCTTCGGGGTTTCCGGGCCGCACTTGCTGCATTGCAAAACGCCGAGCCTTCGGGATTGTACGACTGGCATTTTTTGCACTGCATGTCTTCCGGCTGAACCAGGAGCGCGGTTCTTGCGGCCTTCTTGGCTTCCTCGCCCGGCACATACGTGATTTTCTTGGACTGCTCCACTACAGAGCGCCCCATCTGGGCCCCCTATTCCCTCAAAAGTGACACGCGCTAGCCAAGTTTTTCAAACAGTTTGCCCAGAAAGAGCTGGTAGGGCTCCTTTGGCGAGAAGTCAAAGACTTCCACAAGCACGCCTTTAGTAGGCATTCAGAACCTCTCAAAGAAGTCCGCCTTTTGCAAAGGTACCGGAAAATTTGCGCACAAGATTCTTTCCTTTTCGCCTGTAAAGTTACATTTTTATGAAGAACGGATTTCACAGGTTCCGGGCTCCGGTGGTGTAGTCCGGTTAAGCATTTCGCCCTCTCAAGGCGGAGATCCCGGGTTCAAATCCCGGCCGGAGCACTTTTCTTACTCGCGCAGTATCGGCATTTTGAGCTGGGGGAGCTGAGAAAACTCTGCAGTAGATACACGTGCGCCAGGCGCTGTCTTTGTACCTGATCGTCAGATACATAATGTCCTTGAGGAGGTCTCCTGCCTTAGTAGGAGGTAGTTCACTCACAAGCTGCTCGCTCACGCCCAATTCCAGAAGCTTGGCACAATCCCGGATGATTGCCTTAGTATCTAAATATTGCACGTTTTGGTTTAGAAATGGCTGAGTTTTCAAGCTAGCTTCAAATCTATGTCGACCGAGGCTAGATTGAATCTACGGTCCTTCCCGCCAGGCCCGATTTTATCTTGGCCCTTACAGCCTGCTCTATCTTGTCTTGGTTATAGGGCTTTACGAGCCCGATAAGCACGGTTGTCGAGCCGTCAACGGGAAAGAACATGCCATCCACCGCTTCGTGATGCACGAGGACAAAGCACATCCGCCCGAACAGCCGCTCATTGCTCTTCACTAAGTCCATCACGGTGGCGGTCTGCTCTGAAAGCCTCTCCGCATCCTCGTCCTTTAGCACCGGCACGTTCAACTTTACATGCGAGCCCCGTATCCCCTTCGAAAACACGAAGGCTGCCATTACGGCCTCGTCGACGCCGGCAAGTTCCTCGCAGAACCTGTCATAGTTGGTGTCCGGCACAAAGACAGCATTACCTGCCGGTGATTAAAAACGTTAAAGCCGCAAGGCTCGGCAGTCCGGCAAATTCTCTTCATTTTTTCCGCCTACGCAGGCAGATAATAGGGGGACTGTACACTTCGTCATCACCCTGCAGCCTGTGCTTGTATGGCAGGAAGGGATAAAAAATCATTCGACGACGTGCACGCTGTGGAAGCTCTGCTTGCACTTGGGACAGTGCGCGTGAACGCCCATGCACTCGATGCAAAAGTCCGCAGCCGCGAGGAACTCTGATTCATCACCACGGTAAAAGCAGTGCTCGCAAAAACGCTTTGCCAACCTTAACTCGGAGGTGGCTCTCATGCATTTAACCTTTTGGAAGTTTCACTATTAAACCTTCTTCTTGGACTTTTTGTTCTGTTTTAAGAGCGCGAGCACCTTGTCTCATATTTTAACCGTGTTTGCCTTCGAACTTGTTGAGAGGCACAGGATGCCGGCGCCCAGCGGGAACGTCATCAGGTTCACTTTGCCGTGGTCGGTTATGCTATAGCGGAACTCGCCCAGCATGCCAGAGAACTGCCGGAGCGTCAGGACGTTGGAGAGCGACTGAAGGTACATCTGCTGCTCCGCGGTGCCGTTTGAGCGGCTGCGTGCCCTGCTGGAAGCCGCCTTCGACGACTTCGCCACGCGCGTCTACGATGCCGGCGAAGCGGATGTTCTTGTCAAGTTCGATGCCCCTCTCGCAGAGTGTGCCTTGCATGAAGTCGTAAGCACTTTTGGGGCTATAAATCGTTTACACGGAAAGCCGGGTCTCGACGACGTGACCTTCCTTTATGTGCAACGAGTAGTGTATCCTGACAAGCTCTGTGATGTCCGCGTCGTTGAAATACTTTATCGAGTAGCGCGCAAGCACTATCTTGCAGTTGGCGCAATAAACTTCTTTGAACCGCGTATCTTCTGGCACATCTATCACTTGCCCAAGATTGACGTGTCGTGCTTGTTCTGCGCAAAGCGCATCCTGGATGCCTTGTAGTATATCACCTCGCCCCTGCGCTCGATGACCGCGACGACCGCGTCCTTGCCCATCTTTTCTATCTGCTCGACTGCGCGTGCAAAGCTCTTGGCAGTCATTTTCGCTCCCTCGCTCACCCCGAACACGACGTACCTCGCCGGCTTTTTCTCGTACTCGCCTCTTTCGTAGACCCGAAAGTCGTCGCCAAATCCGAAGCCCTCCTTTGCGACGTAGCCGCGGCTTTTGAGGTCACGGTAGACGAGGAACCGCGTCATGATGTTCCTGTCGTGCTTTAGCAAGAGCTCAAAAAGCGAGTCAAACCTCATCTCTTTTCCCTTCACCGTAAGGCGCTTTGCTTGCATCAGGTACAGTGCCTCGTATGGTTTTAGCACGTACTCGCTTCCCTCTTTATCTCCGTAGCCCCATGAGCGTAGCTCGTCTTGCACGCGCGTGTCATCGACCAGTATTCTGCCGCCGGAAATTCGCGATTCTACTGCCTGCACCTCAACTTGCTTTTCAGCAGCAGGCGGGACTGACATAACGATTAAATCACAGCAGAATTCCACATTTAAGCATTCAATCTAGTGTATCAATATGAAGGGAGTTAATTATCGCGAGACGCGTGGCATGCCGTATGTGAGGAAGGAATACATCGCCGGCAAGCCCCAGTTAAAGATAGCAAGATTCTCGTCCGGCCAGGCAGCCGACAATTACGACTACAAGCTGGAGCTCATTGTCACCGAAAAACTGCAGATAAGGCACAACGCGCTGGAGGCTGCAAGGCTTGCGGCAAACAAAAGGATGTCAACCGCAGGCGAGATGAGCTTTTTCTCGATGCTTCGGGTCTACCCACACGTGATCCTCAGGGAGAACAAGATGATTGCGACCGCAGGAGCCGACCGTCTCCAGGAAGGCATGCGCAGGGCCTTTGGCAAGGCGACAGGCCTCGCAGCCAGGGTAAGGCCGGGTCAGCCGATCTTTGAGGCGCACGTCACTGCGACAAACCTCAACCTCGCGAAGGAAGGATTCAAGGTCGCGGCAAGCAAGCTTGGGTGCCCGACGATTACCAAGGTGACCACCCTCAGACCGCAAGTTGCAAAGGTAGAGGACTAGCCCTACAGTTTTCCAACCAGTGCTTTGACTGATTCGGAGCCGCAGGCGTCGCCTTTTCCTGCGATGCTCTTGCAGACAAGCGCGGTGATGTTGTCGATTTCTGCCCGGATTGCCTTGCCTATCGCAGAATCGAGCTTGTCAAGTTCCGCCCTGACCTGCTCATGCGACATGTTCAGTATCAGCTCGGGCGAAAAGCCTGCGCCCACCTGCATGTACTGCCCGTCAACTAAGAGGAAAGGTATCATCTGGTCAGGGTTGTACATGTCAAGGATTTCATAGTCTGAATCGTCAAGCTCCTGCAGGGGCTCAAAGTTTCGGTCTGCAGTCTCCTTTCCGGCAAACTCTACATGCGCACTAGAATAATTCGCACGCGCAAGGCTGAAGGTGGGAACGTTCAGGTATTTCTCGTCGCGGCCGGCGCTCTTGTCCTCGACAAGACCCTCCCACGTGCCAAAGCGCGCCAATGCCTTCACAATGGCCCAACGCTCTGCAGCGCAGAACGGACAAAATCCAGCGCCCATGAAATAGACAAGTGATTTCCTGCCTGCCCTATTTAGCGGCTGGTCTGTAACGTGCATGAACTTGCCAAGAACCCTTCGTGGTACGAAACTACTCACGCCCAGCTCTCGCCCCCACTATTCTATTAAGTGTTTAGAGGAATTTCACAAGATAAATTAATCCCTGTAATTTTACAGGTGCTGTTGGCCCCAAGAACGATTATGGACGTCGACGACAAGAGTCTTGAAGGCAAACGCGTCCTTGTCAGGGTCGACTTTAACGTGAGCGTGAGCAACGGCTCGGTGGGCGAGGACTACCGCATACGCATGGCAATCCCGACAATCGAGTACCTGAGCAGGAGGGGCGCAAAAGTGATTCTTGCCTCGCACCTAGGTAGGCCCGACGGTCGCGACCCCGACTACACATTGGCGCCGGTGGCGCGCAGGCTGCAGGACATAGCCGGAGGGGCAGGCATAAGGGTGAGGTTTGCAAGCGACTGTGTCGGGCCGGCGGTAGAATCAGAAATATCCCAGATGGGCAGGGGCGACATACTGCTTCTTGAAAACCTGCGCTTTTACAAGGAAGAGGAGGCAAACGACGGAGAGTTCTGCAAGAAGCTCGCAAGGCAGGCCGACATCTACGTCAACGACGCGTTCAGCACGTCGCACAGAAAGCACGCGTCCACTTTTGGCGCGGCGAGGCTGTTTGACATGAGGCTTGCTGGCTTTAACCTCAACAAGGAAGTCGAATACCTCTCGATGATGAGGGAGAAACCTCCCAAGCCGTTCAAGGTGATCGTGGGCGGCGTCAAGATAAAGGACAAGATAGGCGCGCTCGAAAACCTGCTGCCAAAGGCGGACAAGGTTATAGTCGGTGGAGCCGTAGCGTACACTTTCCTGATGGCAAAAGGGGTCAAGACGGGCAAGTCGCTCATCGATCACGAGCGCCTGCCCTGGGCAGAAAAGGCGCTTGCCAAATACGCCGACAAGATAATGCTTCCCACAGATCATGTGACGGCCCAGTCGCCGGCGGACACCTCAATTATGATGGTAAAAGGCGACATACCAGACGGCATGGCGGGCTTTGACATCGGAAGCGAGACCATAGAGCACTTTTCCGAGGAGGTGAGCAGGAGCAACGGAGCTGGCATGATATTCTGGAATGGCCCAATGGGAATGTTCGAATTGCGTGCGTTTGCAAACGGCACCATCAACATTGCGAAAAGCCTAGCACTTGCATATTGGCGGGGCGCCAAGACGCTTGTCGGAGGGGGCGACACGCTTGCGGCCTTGAAAAAGTCCGGCGTAGCAGAAAACGAGGTGAGCCATGTTTCTACCGGTGGCGGGGCAAGCCTGCGCTACCTCGCTGGCGACGAGATGCCCGGCTTGTCCGTGCTTGACATCAAGTAATCGAATTATACCAGAGAGGGCAACAAGCAGCGTTGGCAAGGACCGTCTTGCATGTCGACTTTGACTACTTTTTTGCCCAGTGCGAAGAGCTGAGAACCCCAGAGATAAAAAACCGACCTGTAGTCGTATGCGTTTTCTCTGGCAGGACCGAAGACTCAGGCGTCGTGAGCACGGCGAACTACGTCGCAAGGAAATACGGCGTAAAATCGGGCATCCCAATAAGGCTGGCCAAGTCAAGGCTCGCCGACGCAAAAGACGCGCTGTTTTTGCCGCTTGATACAGAATATTACAAGCAAGTGTCCGAAAAAGGAATGTCAGTAATCAGAAATAATGTCGACCTCTTTGAGCACGTCGGGATAGACGAGTGCTTTGCGGACGTGTCGGTAAGGACCGGGGGCGACTTTGCGGCAGCAGAAAGCCTTGCGCACAGGATAAAGGACGAGGTGAGGACACACACACAGATTTCGTGCTCTGTCGGCGTCGCGCCAAACAAGATGCTTGCCAAGGTTGCATCTGATTTCAGAAAACCCAACGGCCTCACGGCAGTTAGGCCTGAAGATGCGGAAAAGTTTGTCGCCGCGCTTGACGTCGACAAGATACCTGGCATTGGGCCCAAGACCCGCGACCGGCTTGCAAAGCTAGGCTTAAAGACCGCCGGCGATCTTGCAGCGTTCGATCTTTACAGGCTTGTAGACGAATTTGGCAAAAAGATTGCTACCTACATGCACAACGCGGCAAAGGGCGTCGACGACGAGCCGGTGGAAGGGTCGGAAGGCGAGCACAAGCAGATAATGCGTATAGTGACTCTCAAGCAGGACGCGACGGTGGCCTCTGAAATGTACGGCGACCTAGAGGAGATATGCAGGTCAGTTCACGAAAGCACAGGTAAGAAGAGCCTTGCGTTCAAGAGCGTCGGCATCATTCTCATCCTAAATAATTTGGAAACCATAACAAGATCGAGGACGCTCAAGGCCCACGCTGGAGGCCTTGATGTCCTGCACTCGACTGCAAGGGCAATTCTTGACGAGGCGGTGACCGGCGGCATGAAAATCAGGAGGCTTGGAATCAGGGTGTCAGATTTTCAAGACAGTGGGGGGCAGAACACGCTTTTTGACTTTATGCAGCGCTAGCACTGGCCCGTTTCATCCGCTGCATCCTCTTACTCTCGGCGTACATAACTATTCCAAGGTAGATGGCAAGCCAAGGCAAGAACATTATCTCGCCTGCAACCGAATGGAAGGCCTCCCACTCGCTCACTTTGGTGGTGACGACCAGCGCGTAGAGCGAAAGAGCGATTATGCGCACGACGTTGATGGCCACGGTGCCAAAGGTGCCTATGGCAAAGTAGATCAGCTTTCTTTTCAACGGGATTTCCATCTTTAGCAGGAACGCCAGCATGACCAGCGTGTAGATTATCATGCTGTGGACGCCGGCAGAGGGCCAGAACACCTGCAGCGCAAAGGGTCCCTTAAGGCCGTTCAATACAAGCAGGTTGCCCCGCGCCGATGCAGGTGGCACAGGGTTGTCGGGATTCAACGGCCCGACGTTGGTAATTGTGCTGTCGATAAAGTTGATTACTGCTTGGTCTATTTGCAGGTATATCGGGACTATGAACTGGAGCGGTCCCAGAGTGTCGTACGGGAAAAAGGCGTCAAGGGAAAGTATCACGGCACTTCCGACTAGGTAAATGGCGCCGGCAGGTGCAATCTTGTACCAGCGCCGGCCAAAGAGGACTGTGAGTGACGAGCCGACAAACAGTGCCATGACGATAAAGTCCCACATCCACACCCAGGAAAGTGCAAGCTCCACGTTGTATGCCGGCGCAGCGTCTTCGATGGACTGGCGCAGGCCAAAGGGCAGTGCCACGAAATAGACTATAGTCGCAACCGCGAGTCCGAGCACGACTGCAAACTTGGCCTTGCTGACAGGCCGATTGACGCCGATGAGCTCTGCTGCGATGAACGCCATCGCAAAGATAAAGCCGCCCCTGCCCTCGTTCCATGAAAGGCTGAATGTG
>Ga0214471_10000286_pt1 | contig 45882 bp, 47 predicted proteins | sample RVTome_5_FD_207665 | JGI IMG/M metagenome (GOLD analysis project Ga0214471, IMG submission 207665) | Soil microbial communities from uranium-contaminated site in the Upper Colorado River Basin, Wyoming, United States - RVT142D155 | ecosystem: Environmental > Terrestrial > Soil > Contaminated >... | reverse complement strand
AGCGCGCGCGCGATCTCCACGCGCCGCCGCTCCCCGCCCGAGAGGCTTACCGCGAGGCTCGCCCGAAGGTGGCTGACGTTCAGGTCGCGCAGGAGGTCGTCCAGCTTGTCGCGAATCACGTCGGGATCGCTGTTGTGCAGTTCCAGCACCGCCTGCACGTTCTCGGCGACCGAGAGCCGCCGGAAGATGGAAGCCTCCTGCGGCAGGTAGGCCAGACCGAGCCGCGCCCGCCGGTGCATCGGAGCGTGGGTCAGCCGGGCGCCGTCGAGAAAGAGCTCTCCGCCGTCCATCGGCACCAGGCCGACCATCATGTAGAAGCAGGTGGTCTTGCCGGCGCCATTGGGTCCCAGCAGGCCGATGACTTCGCCGCTGCGTACTTCCAGGGAAACGTTCTGCACCACGACGCGCGAGCGGTAACGCTTCCTCAGGCGCTCGGCGCGAAGCTCGTTGCCCGATTTTGCAGGGGCGACGCCCGCGGCTGCGGCACGGCTCGCTTCGTCCGCAATCCTATTTTCTGCGGGTCCCGGTTTCTTCACGTGGCGGGTTGATGGATTCTGCGGGTTTGAGGCTTACCGGCGGGCTCGCCGCCGGCTTGTCCTTGGACTTGGGCTGGATCACCGCCCGCACCCGGCTCTCGGGACCGTTCGGCCCCGCGCCGTTGCCGCCGGTGACCTGGAAGAACTCGGACTTGGCGTCGTATGAGATGTAATTGCCGCGGACCTCGTCCTGGCCGCGCTTCAGCTGCGCCCGGTTGAACATCTGCATGGATTCGGCGCGGCCGTCGTACTCGATGCGCTCGGCCCATCCCTCGATGTACTCCTCGAAGCCGTCCCGCTTCTGCTTGAAGTAGGCGGGGCTGCCCCAGGTGGTGCCGTACTTGAAGCCCTCCTTGTCCTGGCGGACCTGCATGCGCTCGCCGCGGATCTGGAGCGTGCCCTGCGTCAGCACCACGTTTCCCTCGAACAACGCGATCTGCCGGGCGTCGTCGATGGTGACCTTGTCGGCCTCCAGGTTGACCGGCTTGTCGCGATCGGTTTTCTCGGCAACTGCCGGCGCGGCGAGCGCCGCCAGAACGCACCACGCCAGCGCGCGGCTGCGGGCGGCGCGCAGGCGCCGCCGCTCAGCGGCCGGTTGTGCCGCGCGTTGGCTGGCTTGGCTCAAAGGTGCCCCGCACATTCGACAACAACTTGATCACGTGTGTTTCGCTGTTCATCTCGAACCCCTCGGCCGTGACGGTATTGGCGTCGTCGGACAAGACCACCGGCCGGTCCGTACGCGCGATATGGTGGTCGGGAAATACCTGTAGAAAGCTAGTGCGCATCACGAGCTCGCTCGCGTTCTCGTAGGCGGCGCGCGTGACGCGGACGTCATCCTGGAAATCCACGTGGTCGCCCTTGGCCGACACCACGCCTTGGCTCGCAGTGACCGTCAGGAGCGTCTTCGGCGAGCCGTAGCTGACGAACCTTGGCGACGTAAGCAGTGTCGTGTCATCGTCCGGGTAATGAACCATTTTCGCGGCCGCCAGGGAGTAGCGCGCCGCCCCGGTCTCGCCCAGAAGCACCGCGGACAGCTTCTCCACGATATAGTCGGGATCATGGCGGCTCGGGCCGACCAGGTCCCGCTCCGGTCCCTGCGCGAAGCGGTCGAGCCAGAGAGTCAATGCCGCCAGCATGCCGGCAAGAAGCAACGGCACTATGGTCGTCAGCCGGTTCCGCAGCATCGCAGCGCGCTCCCTGTCATGCCCGCGTTTCGGTATTCCGCCGCTCGGCGAACCCGGCGGGCCGCGCGACGAGGGAATTCTGCGCGTGAAGGATGATCTCGCAGATTTCGCGCACCGCGCCGCGCCCGCCGCGGGCGCGGGTGACGTAATGCGCCCGCCGGCGCACCGCGGCCGGCGCGTCGGGAACCGCCACCGCCAATCCGCACCGCTCCATCACCGGAACGTCCACAAGGTCATCGCCGACGCAGGCGCAGGCTTCCGCGCCGACGCGGCAGCGGCCGAGCAGCTCGCCGAATGCCGCGAGCTTGTCCGCCGCGCCCTGGAACAGCAGCTCGATTCCGAGATTGCGCGCGCGCGCCTCCAGGGCGCCGGAGCTGCGGCTGCTGATGATCGCAGCCGCCACCCCGCAGTCCTTGAGCATCCTGATGCCATGGCCGTCGTGAACGCTGAACGCCTTCAGTTCCTTCCCCGAGTCCGCGTAGTAGAGCGCGCCGTCCGTCAGCACGCCGTCGACGTCGAAGATGGCGACCCGAACCTTTCTCGCCCGCTCGTAGATGTCCTGCATTTTTCAGTTTCCAGTTTCGAGTTTCCAGTTTCGAGTTAACGGCACCACTCGTTCGGCACGGCAGCAAAACTGGAAACTGGAAACTCGCAACTCGAAACTAGATCACCTTGGCACGGAACAAATCGTGCATGTTGAGCGCGCCCAGCAGCTTTCCGTCATCGTCGACCACGACCAGCTGGTTGATCTTGAAGCGCTCCATGATCTCGACTGCCTCCGCGGCAAGCTTGCCGGGACCGATGGTGCGCGGCCCCCGCGTCATGACCGTGGTTACGGAGGTGAGGCGCAGGTCCACGCCCTTCTCCAGGCTGCGGCGCAGGTCGCCGTCGGTGAAGATGCCGATGACGCGTCCCTCCCCGTCCAGTATGGCGGTCATGCCCATCTTCCCGCGCGAGACCTCGCGCATGCCATCCAGGGCGGTCGCGGTATGCGCGACGCGCGGGGCGTTCTCCCCGGTGCGCATCACGTCGCGCACGTGGGTGAGGAGCCTCCGCCCGAGCATGCCGCCGGGATGCGCGGCCGCGAACTCGTCGCGGGTAAATCCCTTCGCCTGCATCAGGGCAAGGGCGAGCGCGTCGCCCAGGGCGAGAGCCGCGGTCGTGCTGGCGGTCGGGGCCAGGTTGAGCGGGCAAGCTTCCTTTTCCGCACCGGCGTAGAGGTGGACGTCGGCCTCGCGCGCGAGCGCTGACTGCGGATTGCCGGTCATCGCAATGAGCTTCGCGCCCTGGCGCTTGATGAGCGGGACGATCGCCAGCAGCTCGTCGCTCTCGCCGGAATTCGAGAGCGCGATGAAAACGTCGTCGCGCGCGACCATGCCGAGGTCGCCATGGCTCGCTTCCGCCGGGTGGACGAAGTATGCGGGGGTGCCGGTGCTCGCCAGGGTGGACGCGATTTTGCGCGCGATGTGCCCGGATTTCCCCATGCCGCTCACCACGACGCGGCCGCGGCAGTTCAGGATCGTCTCCACCGCCTGGGCAAAGCGCCCGTCGAGCTTGCCGATCAGGTCGGCGACGGCCTTGGCCTCGATCTCCAGCACTTCGCGCGCGATGGCCAGCGCTGCGTCTTCACGGGAAGCGCGGCCGGCGCTGCTCGATGCCGTCTTCATTGCGGGGAAAGTATAACAGAATCAGACGCCTTCCCCGCCGCGCTCGCCTTGCAAATCGCGTGCGATGAGGCATGATTCATTCATGCATTCGTTGCTGCAATCGGTTCTTATTCTGCTCGCCACCGCGGTGCTGGTGGTGGTGGTGTTCCGATCGCTCCGGCTTCCGCCGCTGCTCGGCTACCTGATCGTCGGCGTCGCAATCGGGCCACATGCGCTGGCCTGGATCCCCGATACGGTGGCGGTGCGCCAGCTGGCCGAGATCGGCGTGGTATTCCTGATGTTCAGCATCGGTTTGGAATTCAGCCTGCCGAAGCTCGTCACCATGCGCCGCATCGTGTTTGGCCTGGGGGCGGTCCAGGTGGTCCTGACCCTGCTGCTGGTATGGGCGGCCGCCGCCGCGCTCGGCGTCGAGTGGCGGGAGGGGTTGATGCTCGGCGGCGTGCTGGCGATGTCATCCACCGCGATCCTCGCCAAGCTGCTCGCGGAGCGCCTCGAGCTCAACTCGTCACACGGCCGGCAGATCATCGGGATCCTGCTCGCCCAGGACCTCGCGGTGGTGCCACTGCTGATACTCAACCCGGCGCTCGCGGCCGGTGCGCAGACGCTCGCGGTAGATCTCGGGCTTGCGTTCGCCAAGGCAGCGGCGGTGCTGGCGTTGCTGCTCTTTCTCGGCCAGCGGCTGATGCGCGGCTGGTTTCATCTCGTCGCGCGCCAGAAGTCCGCCGAACTCTTTGTGCTCAACGTGTTCCTGATCACGCTCGGGCTTGCCTACGCCACCGAGCTTGCGGGGCTATCCCTCGCGCTCGGCGCCTTTCTCGCCGGGGCGCTCATCTCCGAGACTGAATATCGCTACCAGGTGGAAGTGGACATCCGGCCGTTCCGCGACGTCCTTCTGGGGCTGTTCTTTGTCACCATCGGCATGATGCTCGACCTGCAGCTGGTGATCGGGCAGGCGCACTGGATCATGCTGCTGCTGGCCGCGTTGCTGGTGCTGAAGGCGTCAGTCATCGTCGGCCTGAGCTTCGCGTTCGGGGCCGACGTTACGGTGGCGCTGCGCGTGGGCCTGGCGCTCGCTGCCTGCGGCGAGTTCGGTTTCGTGCTGCTGGCCCAGGCCCATGGTCTCGGGGTGGTGACCGGCGAGATCATGCAGCCGGTGCTTGCCGCGATGCTGCTGTCCATGATGGCGACGCCCCTACTCGTCGAGCACAGCGAGCGCGCTGTCCGCGGCTGGGCGCGCTCCGACTGGATGCACCGGGCGATGCAGCTGCACAACATCGCGGTGCAGTCCATGGCCGCCGAACAGCATGTGGTCATCTGCGGCTACGGGCGCAGCGGGCAGAACCTGGCGCGGCTGCTGGAGCAGGAATCGATTCCGTTCATCGCGCTCGACGTCGACCCGCAGCGCATCCGCGAGGCGGCGGTGGCGGGCGAGAGCGTGGTCTTCGGGGACGCCGCGCGCCGCGAGGTGCTGGTCGCGGCGGGGCTGCTGCGGGCGAAGGTGCTCGCGATCACTTACTCGGATACGGCCTCCGCGCTGCGCATCCTCGGCCACGTGCGGGAGCTGCGGCCGGAGCTGCCGGTGGTGGTGCGCACGCTCGACGACTCCGACATCGACCGCCTGAAGGATGCCGGCGCGGCGGAGGTCGTCGCCGAGATCATGGAGGGCAGCCTGATACTTGCCTCGACCGCCCTGATGCTGCTGGGCGTGCCGCTCAACCGCGTGCTCGCGCGGATACGCGAGACACGCGAGCAGCGTTACAGCCTGTTCCGCGGATTCTTCCGCGGGATCACCGACGAAACGGGCAGCGGGATCGAGGCGGAGCAGCCGCGGTTGCACTCGGTCACGATCGCGCCAGGCGCGGCGGCGGTGGGCAGGACGCTCGGCGCAATTGGCCTGGAAGCAATTGGCGTCGAGGTGACGGCGGTGCGACGGCGCAACATCCGCGGAGTGGCGCCCGAGCCGGATACCCGAATCGAAGAGGGCGACGTGCTGGTGCTGCTCGGCGCCGAGCAGAATCTCGCTGCAGCCGAGATCAGGCTGATGCAGGGCTGACCGAGTTTCAAGTTTCAGGTTTCAAGTTCAAGGTTGTATGACGCAATAGAGGTACAGGCAACAAAAAAGCCCGCCAGAAGCGGGCTTTTCAACTTGAAACTTTTAACTTGAAACTTTAAACCGATCTCAAAGCAGGCTTGCTCCACCGCAGTTGGAGACAGTGGGCGCGACCCAGGCCGCGGGTGGACCGGCCACGTAGCAACCGCCGACGCCCGTGGCCGTCGGCGAAGTGCCGCCCGAGCCGCCGTTGTACGTGGAGAACTGGAACACGCCGCCGACAGGATTGCCGTCGTCGATCTTGCGGTCGATTTCGGACAGGATGTCGGACGGAATCTGATTGCCGGTCTTGATGTTGTGGCGAATGGCTCCCCCGCCGACGCCATAGGCGCTGTCGTAGATCACCTGGATGTAGCGGACGTAGGGATTGGTCGGCGCGGAAGCGGAGTCCTCGGGGAGCACCGCGTAGGTATAGCTGCCGTTGATGAAGCCCGCGCGCGAGAGGTGCTCCCACACCACGATGTATTCGAGCGCCTGACAGGCGGGAATCGTACCGCAGACGGCCGCCGACTCGATCTGGCCATTGGCATTGCCATTAGCGGTGGTGTTCGCGATGTTGGTCGTCGCCAGGCTGTAGTCGCCAGGCAGGGAGCGGAAGCGGTCCAGGAAACCGAAGTAGGCGGCCTTGACGCCGTCCTGCTGGGAGATGAGGTTGCGCACGCGTGCGCTGGTGATCAGCTCCTGGCCCTTCAGGACGCCGCCCAGCAAGAGGCCGATGATCACGAGCACGATCGCGATCTCGATCAGGGTGAAGCCGGTTTGCTTACGCATGGCGCATTACCTCCGATAGCCCTAGTGGGGACGGATTACGCAAGTCCCGTGCCAATTAATCCACGGCCGGGACGCGCGTTTCTCCACAGTTCCAACTCCGGCGTGAAATATATCACAGGTCATGAGGTTTATCTTACAACCCCATGTAATAACGGCATTTTTTAGCGCATGTGCCAGGGGAGAACTAGATGAGGTTGATCGGTTTAGTATTTGAAAGATAAGGAAAAATTTTAAGGTCAGGGCGTCGGCTGTCGATTTCCCGGCGGCGGTGACGCTTTTCCGGCAGCTTCAAGTTCCTTCAACCGCCCCATCAGGAATTGAACCTCCTTGGGCTCCGTGACTTCGCCGCTCGCAAGCAGGCCTCCGAGCAGCACCTTCGCGGCCTCGAGCTCCCCCAGGTCCTCAAGTATGAATATGCGCATCTGGCGCGCCCAGTTGGAGGCGTGCCTCGCGCCCTGCGCGACGGCCTCGGCATAGGAAAGCGCGAGGCGCACGTCGCCGACCCGGTGCTTGGCCAGGATGGCGCAGTGCGCGAGCCAGCGCCAGCGCCGGTCGGGGTCACGATCGAACTCGCGTCGCACGAACTCGCACATCCGCCGCTGCTTTGCCGCGTCCGGCACCTGGGTGTAGATCTGCGATGCCATGAGCAGGGGATACTGCCCGACGGGGTCGAGCTCGAGTATCGTCGCGAGCCAGGCGCTGACGCGCGCATAGTCCAGCTCGAGAAACGGGATGCTCACGCCCGGCTGGTTGTCGAATGCCTGGAGGTAGAGCGTGAGGAGCTGGGCAGCCGCGATGGGTTCTCCCAGGGCGAGTGGCCGCAGCAGGGTAGGCGCGGGCGGTGCACCAAGCGCCTCGGCACGCGCGCTGGGACCGGGCTGCAGCGCCTGCCATGTCACCTGCACGCAAAACGCGGCAACGAGCAATGCCAGCACCCAGCGCGGCACCCTACCGACGGGGCGTTCCAGGCTTTTTTTCATCGGGCGGGTTGCGACGGGTCACCGGTCACTGGTCACCGTTCTCAGAAGTTCTTCCTGTAGAAATCGAACATCGTCGCCCCGGCGAGTAACGCGACGTAGAGCGCGCTCAACGCCGCAAGCTCGGCCAGGGTGGGCCACGGAGCGGGCTGATCGACCAGCCACGCGGTCTGGGTCCACATGTCCAGCGCGGGCATGACCAGCGCCAGGGCGTCGACCATGTACTGGATGGCCTGATGCGAGAAGGTGTCGGCGCCGGTCAGTGGATGCGCGCTCATGAGGCGTATCGCCGTGAGCGCCCGGCAAAGGACATAGAAGGCCACGACGAGGCTTGCCGCCGGCGTGAGCTGGTTGAACGTGACGACGCAGAACAGCGCAAACGCCACGACGATCGCGAGTTCCGCCGCGAGCGAACCCGCCCATTGCAGCGCGGCGGGCACGGGGGCGAGCCAGGCAAGCGGGAGCGACGCCGCGGCGGCGATCAGCACGGCGATGGCGAGGAAGCCGGCGAGCTTGCCCAGAACATAATGGGAACGCGGCAAATCGAGCGCGAGCAGCACGTCGAGGTTCTTGTCGTTGAACTCGCGCGTGATGCTGACCAAAACGTATACGGCCGCGATGAAGACGGCTGCGAGCCGCATGCTCGCGGCGTAGAAGCCGGTCTGGAAGCGCGCGCCCTCGGTGACCGATATCGATTCAACGAAGAAACTGGCGGCCAGCAGCAGCAGCAGAGTGACGAGGACCAGCGCCGCCAGGCGGGTGCGCAGCGCCTCAAGCAACGTGTAGCGTGCAATGGCTGCGATTCTGGAATCCATGCCACAATAGCCGGGTCCGGCAGCGGCCACGGCTTACGCTTCGAGCTCCGATGCAAATCCGCCGACAGTATAGCGAAACCACCCGCCGCGCAGACCGCGCGCGGCCGCCTGCGTGAGCGAAGTCGCCGCCACGCACGTCCGAGTCGCCGCGCGCCCGCAATGGTGGCTCGGCCTGATGCTGCTCGCGCTGCATGCCTCGCTCGCTTGGGGAATCACCGACTGGTGGTCGCGCGCGCTCCTGCTGGCGCATTTCGGACTGTTCCTGCTGTGGCAGCCGGTATGGCGGGGCGAGGCGGACATCGAGTCGCGCTACGTTTACTTGGTGGTCATCGTCGGTTTTCTGCTCGCGGCATGGACCACCTGGTGGCTCATGGCGGCCTGGCTGGCGCTGCTGTTCGGCCTGATCGGCGGCTCCGTGCCCGGGATCGCTCAGCGGCGGCAGCGCATGGTGTCGATGCTCGCCGCGCTTTATCTGCTGTCGATGCTGCTGATGTGGGTGGTGCCCCACCTGTTCGCCGACCAGACGCTCGAGGACGCGACGGCCCGGCTGGCGCAACATGGCGTGACGGCGTGGCCCGCGCTGCTGCAGTCACATCCGTCCGTGCTGCCGGTGCTGCTGGTGCAGTACGGGCTGCCGCTACTGCCGATCGCGATCCTGCTGACGCAGGTCGAGTCGGGCCGGAGCGCGGTACCGCTGGCCGTCGATCTGTTCTACAGCGTGATCCTGTTCCTGCTGGTCGCCGCGCTGGTCCTGGGGAGCTTCGTCGTCAAGCAGGTGAGCCATGGCAACTATCCCCTCGCCCTTGCGCAAACGCTGTTCGCGATCGCCGTGGTGCTGATGGCGCTGTCCTGGTTGTGGAATCCGCGCGGCGGCTTCGCCGGCCTCGGCCATATCCTCTCGCAGTATCTCCTGAGCCTGGGACTGCCGTTCGAACGCTGGGTGCAGCGCCTGGCGGAGTTCGCCGAGCAGGAGACCCAGCCGCAACGCTTTCTCGCGCTGTCCCTCGAGCACATCCTCGATCTGCCCTGGGTGACGGGGCTGCGCTGGGAAACGCGCCTCGGCCAGGGCGAGTACGGCGTCAAGTCGGGCTACTCTGCGGAATTCTCGTTCCAGGACCTGCGGCTGAGGATCTATACGCGCTGGTCGCTGTCGCCGGCGGTGCTGCTGCACTTGAAGCTCCTCACGCAGATGGTCGGCCACTTCTACGAGGCGAAGCGCCGCGAGCAAGTCCAGCGCCAGAGCGCCTACACGCAGGCGATCTACGAGACCGGCGCGCGGCTCACGCACGACGTCAAGAATCTTCTGCAGTCGCTGCGCTCGTTGTGTGCGGCGGTGGACAGCAGCAGCGAGCAGCAGGCGCAGGGGCTGCAGGCGCTGATGCAGCGGCAGCTGCCGCAGATTACCCAGCGCCTGAACGCGACGCTCGACAAGCTGCGCTCGCCGCAGCAAGCGGATGCGACGCGCGTGGGTGCCGCGGTCTGGTGGGAGGGCCTGATACAGCGCCATGCCGGTCGCAGCATCCATTTCCAGATGGACGGCACGCCGCGCGACCTGATGCTGCCGGCGGAACTGTTCGACAGCGTCGCCGACAATCTGATCGAGAACGCCGTCAACAAATCGGCTGCCGGCGCGGCCCTTCAGGTGCGGGTGACGCTTTCAGTAGCGCGCGGCGGCACGCTGACGGTCTGCGACAGCGGCGCCGCGATCGCGAAGAGCACCGAAATGCAGCTGTTCGAGGCGCCGGTGCCCTCTCCGAGCGGGCTCGGCGTTGGGCTCTACCATTCCGCGAAGCAGGCGGCCCAGCTCGGCTACCGCCTCGCGCTCGCCTCCAACCAGCCTGGAATGGTGTGCTTCGTGCTGACTCGGGAGGGAGCAGAACCCTAGGGCAACTGCCCTGCCGCGACCAGCCGGTTGAACAGCACGGGAGGTGAAATCCAGGTCACGATATCGTCGAATTCCGAGGCCGGCACGTTTGACTTGGTGCGCATGACGAAGACGCGGTCGCCGCCGGTGAACGCCTCGGAATTTTCGGCTTCGTCCGCGCTGACGCCGCCGCTCGTGGCCGCATTGCCGCCCAGCGACCAGATGACTGCGATGGCGTTCGTGTTGAGAGTTGCTGCTGCCGAGGCACAAGCAGTGGGGGACGATCCGGCCGCAGTATTGCAGACATTAAGCAGACCTGAGCCTACTATGTTGGACATGCCCGCGGCGCGCATGCCCAGCGTATTCGTGGGCGGATTCGGCAAGGTGGTAAATGGCCTCGGGACGCCGTTGACAGTCTGGTAGGAAACCGCATAGCGGATGCGGTTCTGCGTCAGCCCCCACGCGTCCACGGCAAAGCCACTGGCATCCGCGGGCGTAAAGCCGAGCGTGGCCGCCGGCAGGAATCCAATGTAAACGTTCGTTCCGGCCGCTCCGGTTACTGAAGTGTGGCAAAGGCCATTCGCGGCACTCCCGCCTGGGGAAAAAAAGTGCTCCTGCCCATTGCTGGTATCCGAAGCGGGGCAAGGAAACCGGCCGGTGGCCGCCGCGTAGCCGACCAGCGCCTCGCGCGCCTGGTCCAGGATGCGCTGGGTAGTGTCGATATTCCGGCTCTCGACCTGGGTGGCGAGCGGAACCAGGATGCTGGTGAGCAGAAGAGCGATGATGAATACGGCGATCGCGATCTCGACCAGCGTGAAGCCGCGAGCGATGTGCCGCACCCCGGTGCGGAAGCGTGAGTCCGGCGAAATCCTAGGGTCTGGTGTAGAGGCGGTTGCGCGCATACGCGGTGGACGAGGGCCTGACGTAGGTGTTGTCGTTGTGATCGGCGTTTTCCGCATCCTTCAAGTACTCGGCCCAGTATGCAGCGGTACCGGGAGCATTCAAGGGACGCGGGACACCCTGTGGCGCCGGCCCGGGCGTGATCAAAATGACATTGGTACCTGGAACGCCGTCAAGTGTCAGCGTCCCTCCGCTCTTGTTCTGGGATTCGTCGGGCGCGACGGCGTAATAGATGACTTTCCACCAGTCGTTGTTCGAAAGCCAGGCCGGGATAGCGATGCCCAGGTTGATCGGGGGACCGGGGTCGGCGGGGGGCGGTCCCCAAATGTGCGGGTCACCTTCCCCCAGCGGCAACCAGCCGCGGAACACGTCATTGTCGCCTTCATTGTTGAAATCGTTGTCCCCCCACGTGTAGCAGCCGCACGTATTTCCGGCCGCGCTCTTGTAGAGATCGAGAAGCGCGAGCATCTCGCGGGCGACCCGAATTTCAACCAGCGGCATCAAGTCTGCCGTCGTGATCGCCATTACCCTATCGTTGAAGGTGTCCGAGCTCGGCGCCGAAATGAAGGGCCCATTGATGGTGGAATTGTTGACGGTCGCGGCGGTTTCCAGGTAGTTCGCGGCGCACAGATTGAGTGCAATATTAGTCCCCGTCGTAGGGCACAACGCAGTAGCCGTGGTATCCCGGTTCTGCGCTCCGAACGATACACCGGGCGCGAACACGACGGCGATTGCCTCGGTGGTGATCGTGCTCGCCGTGCTGTCCCGATAGACGGTGAGGTTGCCCTTGGTGTCGCTGTTGATGGGGTTGGCGTTTACGCCCCAGATCCGGAACGGGCCTGCGATTGCATACCAGAGCGTCTCGCCCGCACCGTCCTTTGGCTCTGGTATCCCGAGCGTCTTCCAGGGCACGCGTCCCAGTGCTCCCGCGGCACAGTTGCCGTCTTCAAAGCCGTCGTTATTCATGTCCGGGCAAGGAAGTTCGCCGGGGCGCGCATTCGGGAGCGCGCCCGACGAGGTACGCTGAACCGACCAGCCGATCAACGCCTGCTTGACATTGGCGAACGCTGCCGCCGTGTCCTGGTTGCGTCGGAGCTCGATGGCGGTGGTATCGACGATGCCGAAGACGAAGAGCGCGGCCACGATTCCGACCAGCATCACCACCAGCAGCATGGCCTGGCCGCGCTGAGAACGGCAACGGGCGTGTCGTGTGCGGTGCGTGTCGAAAGACACCGCGGTCACGGTTGCGCCGGCGCCGCCGGGGCCGGCGCGGCGCCCGGCCGGGCGCTTGCCGTCTCCGTCAGCGCCCGGGAGATGGCGTCTCCAATACGCTGGGCTTCGCGTTCCTCGCGTTCCCGCTCCGCGGCGCGGTCGGGCGCGGGCGGCCTGGCGGACTTGGCGTCCGCTGCCGGCTTGGCCGCCGGCTTGGGCTCGGGCTTGGGGGGTTCTAACCGGCGCGAGTATGCTTCCTCGACGGCGCCCGACAGCAGCTCGACACTCTGTCCGGGCTTGAGGCTGACGCTGCGTCCGGACTGGGGCACCTGCAGCGTGACGCTGCCGTCCGGCCGCACCCGCCCGACGATCGCGGCGGCGCCCGCCGACTCGCGGTCGTGCACCGGCTGGTTGTTGATCCAGACAGTGGTCTTGCCGTCGCTGCGGCGCAGGACACCGCTGTAGGTGATGGTCTGCGGGACCGGCGTGGCTTCTACCTCGGACTTCTCGGTCGCGACCGCGGCGCGCGCGCGCTGGCTGCGCGCGACGTCGAGCGAAGCGCGCTGCGCAGGGGTGAAAAACAACCGGCCGAGCCGTTCCTGGGCGGACGCCGGCACCGACACCGCCGTTGCGGCAAGCGCACCGCACGCTACAAGGCTGATTTTCCAGTCACGTGTCACAGGGCTGTCCTGAGCGGGCCTGTCCTGAGCTTGTCGAAGGATCGAAGGGTCACTCGTCACGGTTTTTTCTGCGCTCCGCCCGCGCCCACTCTCACCGTAATCCAGGAGAGGTCGCATTCCGCGCTGACGTTCGGCTGGTAGCGGATCACGCCGCCGGTGTCGATACGCCGCAGCTGGCACTGGTCGATGGTGAAGATCCCTGCGCCCTCGCGCGCGAGCGCATCGAAGAATCGCCCCAGGTCCGCTTCGTGCAGCAGGCGGAACCGGACGCGCATGGCCGATTCATTCAGCGCGAGCGACCCGGGGCTGAATTCGGAGGCGAATGCGTAGGATTTCTGTGCCCCGATCTGGTAATCCACCCCGAACAGGTCCGCCTGCTGGTTGGCGAGCCGCAGTCCATCGAGCCAGTCGATGCGTTGCTCGTCGCCCACGAATCCGGTGCGCTCCAGCTGGCGGAAGCCGTCGATATAACGCACGATGATGTTCTTTTCCTCCCCCGATTTCTGCAGGCGGGTCCGCGCATCCTTGAGCTGGACCTGTTGCTGCGCAAGTTGCTGACGCGCCGAAACCATCAGGCGCCCGGAATAATAGACGGCCAGCGCGCCGATCAGCGCCACGGCCGCGAGCACGAGGAGCGGATTTCGCAACGCCTGAAGGTCGGCCTGGTTCATCTTGCGGGTGTGAGGACCAGTAGTAGTTTGAATTCCGCCGCGACGCCCTGTTCGGGGTTGTCGAGCGTGTTGCCCGAGAGGGACAGCGCAGGATTGACATTGAGGGGAAGTTTCATCACCCTCGCCTCGGCGACTTCCGGCTCCTCGCGCAGCCGGTCGGCGAAACGGTTGATGGTGTCGATGGCGCCGCGGTAATCGCCCCGGAACGGCCGGACCTCGCCATCGATGAGCGCGCTCTCCTTGCGCTGCCCGGCGGGCCCCGGGGCGGCTGACGCCCGATCGGGCGGAGCGGCTTCACGGCCCCCCGAGCCCTCGACAGGAATTTCCGCGATACCGTATTTCCAGCCAAATACCCGGATGACGATGGCGGGGCTCCTGTCCAACGCACGGCCCAGAAGCGCCATCACTTTTTGGGGGGAATGGGCGGTGGCCCGTAGCCGCTGTGCGATCTCGACCGTTTTCTTCAGGTTCTCGGCCGAGGTCGGGGCCTGCGGAAACTGGCGCGTAATCTCCTGGTACTGGGCGGCCAGAATCCCGGTCTGGCGTGCGGCGTCTTCCCGGTCCCAATTGAGCTTCACCGTGTTGTAGAGGTTGATGCCGGTCCACACGGCGGCCGCGGCCGCCAGGGCGCCGCATCCTGCAAAGATGGCACGCCGCGCCTGAAAGCGCTTGTAGCCCACCATCGCGTTTGCCGGCGCGAGGTTGCTGGGCGGCGTCTTCAGCCCGAGCAGGTGGAGGTAGATCGAATAGGGCGAAGCATCGAGCAGCGCACTGTCGAGGCCGAGGCGGCTCGCCAGCTCGCCGCGGCCGATGCGCGCGCATTCCAGGCTCGGGTTGTCGCGCGCGATTCCCGCAGCCTCCTCCTGCAGCTCGTCGCCGCGGTCGATCAGCAGCACCGTGAGGTGCTCGTCGAGCGTCATCGTGCGCAGCGCGTGCAGGTAGAGCCGCGTATTGGAAATCTCTTCGGTGAAGTAGCGAGTCCGGTTCTCGGGCCTGCCGCCGTCCCCGCGCGTCAGCCGGCTCAGGCGGAACTGGCGGTCGCGGAAGAAGGTGAGCCGCAGTCCTGTGGCGTGCTGCGCGACCAGCAGCAGGTTGGTCGCTTTCACCTCGAGCCTGCCGAGCAGTTCCGCGCTTACCGTGGGCAGCAGGTAGATCCCCGCGATCGGCATCCCGCGCGCGGTCACTGCCTGCAGCCAGTCCGCGATCAGGTCCGAGTTGGTGAGCGCCGAGAAGAGATAACGGTCGTCGCGTCGCTTGCCGGTGTCGCGGCCGAGCGGCGTGGCCGCCATGTACGGCGTATTGCGGTAGTGCTGCCTGAGCTTGCGGCTGACCATGTCCGCGCGGTCGCTACCGAACGCGTGCGGCAGGGTCTCGAAGCGGTAATCCTCCTCGACGGCGTCCACCATGATGTAGGCGGGCGTGTCGGCGAGCCGGGCGAGGTACTCCTTGAAGTCAGCCTGGCCGCCTTCGTCATTGGCGAAGGTCAGGCACTCGGCGATCCTCCCGCCGCGCCAGTGCGCGGCCGTGACGACCGGCGCCGAGACGCCGATGAGGAGCTTGTCAGCCATTCAGGTTCCGTGAGTGGTGAATGGTGAATGGTAAGGGGTCGCGTCCCCCGAACCCCGGAATATCGTCACGATTCGCCATTTAGCATCCACGAATCAATGCGTTAGAACTTGATCTTGCCCAAGATATCATACACCGGTCCCAGCACGGCCCAGACGACGAAGGCGAGCAATCCTCCCAGTACGACGGTCATCACGGGACCCAGCATTTTCTGTGCCCTGTCCACGGACTCCCTCACGTCGCGGTTGTAGAAATAGGTGATATTCATGAGCGCGCTGTCCAGCGCGCCGGTGCTCTCGCCCACCCGCAGCATGCGAATGACAAGCGGCGGGAAGACCCCCAGGTTCTGGAAGGTCTCGCTGAGGCTTTCCCCGGCGGTGATCTGCTGACCCGCCCGCACCAGACCGTCCGAGATGACCCGGTTATTCACGACGTCTTCGCTCGTCTTGATGGCGTCCAGCACGGTGATGCCCGACCGGTAGAGGAGCGCGAAGACATTCGCGAAGCGCGACAGGATGATCTTGAGGAGCGTCGGCCCGACGAGCGGCAGGCGCAGCTTCGCATAGTCCCACGTGTAGGCGGCCCGCGGGCTGCGCTGGACCGCCATGGCCAGAACCGTGAACACCACGACCGGAAGCCCGAAAACCACGTACCAGTAGTGAGTCATGAAATCCGAGATTGCGATGAGCACCCGGGTTTGCGCGGGAAGGGCGAGTCCCATGGTCTTGAACAGCTGCGCGATCTGCGGCACGAGGAAGATCAGGAGCGCGACCAGCACGCCGAGCACGACGATGAGCGTCAGGAGCGGCAGAATCAGCAGCCGGCGCGTCTGCGAAATGAGCTCGTCGAGCCACTTGAGGTTGTCCGCCAGGTTCTTGAATACCTCCGGCAGCTGGCCGGACAGCTCGCCCGCCCGGACCAGGCTGACGAATACGTTGTCGAACACCGTCGGATGGTTGGCCATGCATTGCGAGAGCACTTTTCCGCCTTCCATGTCCTCGGTCATCGCGGTCAGCACGTCCCGGAAGCGCGGGTTGCCGATCGATTCGCGCATGTCGCGCAGGCCGTCGAGAATCGGAATGCCGGAGCGTGCCATCTGCTCCATGTCGAAGCAGAAATTGATGAGGTCCTGGCGCGTGATCTTGCCGCCGGTGCCGAACAGGCGGGCTTGGCGCTCGACCTGCCGGAAGGTGATGAGATCGAGCCCCATGCGCCGCAGGCGCAGCTCGAGGTCCACTTCGTTGACCGCCTCGAGTGCCCCGCGCGCCTGCTGGCCGGTCTTGTCGACTGCCTTGTACTCGTAGGAAGGCACGGTTCCGCGCTAGCGGTAGCGCCCGGTCAGATCGATCTCGCGCGCCACCTCGGTGAGGCTCGTCGTGCCATCGATCGCCCGCTGCAGGCCTTCGTCCGAGAGCGAGCGGAAGCCCTTGTCCAACGCCACCGCGCGCAGCTCTTTCGCCGTCGCTCTGCGCGCCACGAGCTCGTCGAGGTCGCTGTCCATTACCAGCAGCTCCATGATGGCGCTGCGGCCCTTGAAGCCCTTGTTGTCGCATAGCTTGCAGCCGACCGGGCGGTGCAGAAACGAGACCTTTTCCCCTGCGGGCCCGAGCAGCTGGCGCTCCTCCCGTGACGGGGCGTAGGCTTCCTTGCAGTGCGTGCACAGCACGCGCACCAGGCGTTGCGCGATCACCCCGATGATGTTGCCGGCCATGATGTCGGGCTGAATTCCGATGTCGAGCAGGCGCGGGAAGGCGCCGAGCGCCGAGTTCGTGTGCAGCGTGGTGAATACCTGGTGGCCGGTCATCGCGGCGCGGAACGCCATCTCGGCGGTTTCCTTGTCGCGCACCTCGCCCACGAGGATGATGTCCGGGTCCTGGCGCATGATGGAGCGGATGCCGTCCGCGAAATCCATGCGCGCGACCTCGCCCACGGAGGTCTGCCGCATCAGGGTCAACGGGTACTCGACCGGGTCCTCCAGCGTCATGATGTTGACGGTCTCGTCGTTTACCTGCGCGAGCAGCGAATAGAGCGTCGTGGTCTTGCCGCTGCCGGTCGGGCCGGTCACGATCAGGATGCCCTCGGGGCGCGCGAGCATGAGGTTGATCTTATCCGTGGCCGGCTTGGCGAGCCGCATGCGGTCGAGGCTGATGATCGATTTCTCGCGGTCGAGCACGCGCAGCACGATGTTCTCGCCGTAGATGGTGGGCTGGGTGGACACGCGGAAGTCGATCGGCCGGCCGTTCAACGTGAGCGAAAGCCGCCCGTCCTGCGGCGCGCGCGTCTCGGCGATGTTCATCGCGCTCACCACCTTTACCCGCACCGTGATGCCCGGCAGGTAGGTCTTGTGCAGGCTGCGCACGGTCTCCAGCACGCCGTCGATGCGGTAGCGAATGCGCAGGAAGGCATATTCCGGCTCGAAATGAATGTCGGAGGCGCCGCGTTTGACCGCGTCCACCAGCAGCGCATTGACGAGCCGCACCATCGGCTGCGTGTACTCGTCGCCCCCGCCTGCCACCTGCAGGCTCTCGTAGTCGATCTCGCCGGTCTCGATCTCCTTCAGGATGCCGTCGACCGAGAGCTCGTAGCCGTAGAAGTGGTCGGTATAGTCCTCGAGCTGCGCCTCGCTCGCGAGCTGCGTCTTGATCTCGATCTGTGGGCCCAGCATGGCGCGCAACTGGTCCATCGCCACCACGTTGAAGATCTCCGTGGTGGCGACGGTGAGCACCTGGTCCGCGGGATCGTAGGCGATCGGCAGCACGCGGTTGCGGCGCGCGAAGTCCTGTGAGACGAGCTTCAACGCCTCGGGGTCGGCGACCACCTGCGCCAGGTCGATCGCCTCCTGGCCGATGGTGCGCGCCATGATGTCGCGGATGGCGCTTTCCGTGACGAAGCCGAGCCGCACCAGCAGGCGGCCGATGGGGATGTTGTTGTGGCGCTGCTCGGCGAGAACGATCGAGAGCTGATCGGTGGTGATCAGCCCCTGCTGCACCAGCAATTCGCCGAGGCGGAGTTTCTTGCGCTGTTCGGCCATGCGAACCGGTCCACTTTCCAGAGAGCCGGCTATTCTACCTGCGCGACGAGCTTGCCGATGCGCTCCTGGGCCTGTGCGAGGTTGAAGTTGGCGCGGCCCCTGACCGCCGCCAGCTGCATCGCGCGCTGGTAGTAGCCGAGCGCGAGCTTGGGCTGGCTCACGTGCTCGAGGCCGACCGCGAGGTTGTAGGCGTAATCGGGATTGGCCGGCTCGAGGTGGTGCGCCTGGAAATAGGCGTGCTGCGCCGCCGCCCACTGCGACTGGTCGGCGTACAGGTTGCCCAGCGTGAAATACAGGTGCGCGGAGGGCTCGCGCGCGATGAGCTGCTTGAGTTTAGATTCGGCCGCGACCGGATCCGCGCGACCGAGCAGCGCGATCAACCCGCTTTGCGCGAACGCGTTCTGGGGTTCGAGCTCCAGCAGGTGCAGGTAGCGCCGCGTGGCCTCGTCGCTGTCGCCCCGCCGCACCGCCACCGCGGCGAGCCCGAGCAGCGCATCGAAGTTCTTCGGATCGGCGCCGAGTACGTCGCCGTACAAGCGCTGCGCCTCGTCGAGCTGTCCTGACTGCAGCGCGGCGTAGGCCCGGGGGAGCGCCGGATTGAGGACCGGCTCGGCACTGCCCGCGCTCACCACGACCGTATTGCGCGCCGCGGGTTCGTCCGGCGCAGCGGCAGCCGGGACCGCGGGCCGCGGCTTCGGACGCCGCGCCGCCGCCTCGGACTCGGCAGCAGCTTCCTTGAGCAGGGGTGCCGCCGGAAGAGGGCCGGCCGGAGCGGGCGCCTGGGCGAGCGGCGCCGCCGGCCCCTTGGCGGGGGCGAGCAGCGACTGTTCGATGAACAGCCCGGGATGCGCGATCTGCAGATAGACGTAGACGCCGAAGCCGAGCGCGAACACGCCGGCGATCGTTCCCAGCACCGGGAGCGGATGCGCGCGCACGTAAGCGACCACGCCTGGCCTGGCAGGCCGGCTCGCAGCGGTGGCGTGAATGATGGTGCTGGCCTGCGCCTGGGCCTGCTCGCGGGCAGTAGCCGCCGCGGCAACCGGGCGCGGCGCGACGTCCGCCCTCGGTGCGGCGGGCGCTTCCGCCGCGATCGGTTCCAGCGAGAGTTCCTTTGCCGGCGGAGCGGGCGACGCCGCCTCAACGGCGACGGGCTCGGCGCGCGCATCCATCCGGTCTTTGGCGGCCTTTTCCAAGGCCTTCATCAACAGGCTCATTGCGGCGCGGCGCTGGTCTTCGCTGGAGCGGGTTCCGGTTTCGGCAGGAAACGCTGAAAGAACTTGAGCTCGTCGCTTTCGAGTGATGGGTTGGCGACGACGATCGGGCGCAGGAATATCATCAGCTCCGACTTGATGACGCCCTCGGCGCGAAAGCGCAACAGCTCGCCCGCCGCCGAAAGCGCGTCGGCTCCCGGAATCTGCTTGCGGCTCCGCTGCGTGCTGTCCTGCATCAGTCCGCCCAGGACCACCGTCTGGCCGCTGCCGACCTGCAACACGGACTCCATTTCCCGCACCTGGACTTGCGGCACTGGGTTGGGGATCGGGGCGATGCTGCAGGTGCCGGTTGGGTTCTGACCGCACGGATTGGCAAGCGAGGGGTTGGGGTCGTTCACGAATGGCGTTTGCGGATTCAGACGCGTCACCGTCGGCCGCACGGTCAGCGAGACTCGGCCGTCCTCATTGATCTGCGGCGTCACGCTCATCACGACGCCAACCGCCACCGTCTTCGCCGTGGTCGAGAAGCTCTGCAGCGTGCTCCCCTGCACGCCCTGGGAGGTCGATGAGCTGACCTCGAAGTACACGACGTTGTCCACCACCTTGAGCAGCGCCGTCTGGTTGTTGAGCGCCATCAGCTTGGGGCTCGACAGCACCTGGGTGTCGCCGAACTCCTGCAGCAGCGTCACCATCGCGCTGATGTTGCCAACGCTGGAAGTCGGGTTGACATAGCCAAACTGGAATAAGTTAGCAGTGCCCCCGCTGAGCCCGGTGCCGAAACCAGGGAAGGTCAGATTCTGTGTCAGCGTTGGCCCGCTCCCGGGACTGACCGGCAACCGGCTCCAGTCGACGCCTCCCTGATATTTCTCGGACAGCAGCACTTCGACGATGGTGGCCTCGATCAGCACCTGGCGCTGCATGGCGTTGATGATGCTGTCTAGATGCTGCTGCACCAATTGCTGCTGCTTCTCGGTCGCGTTGACGGTCACCGTGCCGGAGATCGCGTTGACCACCACGTCGTCGGGAAGCAGGGAAGCCTGCTGCTGGGCGCCGCCGCTGGTGGAGACCACCGAGGATGCCAGCGAAGACGCGCCCTGCCCGGCGCGGCTCGCCGCTTCCATCTGCTTGACGCGCATCTCCTGCTCCTGCTTGATCAGCGCGAGGCGCTCGCCCTTGGCCTCGGCAGTCAGGCTTTGCAGGCGCGTGGAATTTAGGATGGAGCGGAGGTTGTCCCGCAGCTGGTCCCAGAAGTCGTTCTTGGAAACGGTCCGCACCACCGTATTCGAGCCGCTGGTGCCCGCGCCCGCGCCGCCCGCGGCACCGCCGGCCCCCCCGCTGGCGCCACCGACTACGGTCAGCTCGCCGGAAACGCCAATGGTCGAACTCATATCACGCGCCATGTTTACGTAGTTGACGCGGTAGGTCTTGACGTACGGAGTGTCGGGCGACACGACGATGGTGTTGCCCTCGAGGCGGTAGCGCATGTTGGACTGCTTGCTGACGCGCTCGAGGATCGCCGGCAGAGTCTCGTTGACGGCGTTCAAGCTGACGAGCCCGCTGATACCGGGGTGCACGTCGATGTTCTGCTTGGTGTCACGCGCGAGCGCGACCAGCAGGTCCTTCACCGGCACCTCACTGACGACCACGCTGTAGGTTTGGGGCTTGACGGCCGGCTTGGGAGGCGGCACGAGGTCGCTCACCCGGGCGGGCGGCGGAATGGCCTTGTCGGGTTCGGGCTTGGCCTCGGGCCTCATGATGTGGCCTTCGGAGGGCGGTAGGTAGGGCTTGATGTTGGCGCAGCCGGAAACGGCCAACACCATCGACCCGACAAGAGCGGCGGTGGCGCGTGCGGACAGGGAACGCAAGCCGGCTACGGCATGCGGCGGAACTTTTGTCGGATCCATCGCTTCTCCCTGCGCAAAGCCCACTTAACGCGCCACATATCCGATGGCGCCGTGCTCAGGACGCCTGCTGCCGCCTGAGTTCGCCGCGGATTCCCTCCACCGTGCGCAAGATCGGCTGGTTGGCCTTGAGGCCTTCCGGCAGTTTCTCTAGCACATCCTGTGCCGAGCGGCGATCGCTGAACGTTCCGTAAAGCAAGGTCAGCAACGGGCGCCCGTTTGCGCTAGTACGATACACAAAAACCTTATTCATTTCAACGAATTTGGATAAGTCATTGAGGTGCAGCTTTAGCTGTGTTGCATCCTCCGTCCCAAGCAGCTGGATGCTGTATAAACGGCCCGATTCCGTCGCAAGCCACCGTTCGGTGGCGGCTAGCCGGGCTTCGAGTAAGTCGGATTCCGTTGCCGTCGTGACTTCGGTCACGTTTGCGCGCTCTGCCGCCACGTTTTTGCTCGGGCCCATGACAACAGAGGCACGGGCAGGAGCCTCGATCACTCCAGACGGTGCATGAGGACGCACATTGACTCGAGATGTCTTAGAAGATTCAGAGGCTTGCACATCGATTGCCGGAGCGGAGGGGGTCTGTGCTTCGGGCCGCGGGGCCGGCTTGCTCGACGCCGCCCCGGTCACGGGAGCAACCGCCAGTTGGGCGGAACTCGGAGTGCCGGGCCCAAAAACCATATACCCACCGATACCCAGTAGCGCTCCAGCGGCGAATACCGCCGCGCCCCACAGGAAGCGCGGCGCGGCTTGCGGCCCCGCGTCCTGGCTGAACTCGCTGTCCCGGATGGCCGCCTCGACGTGCTTGGGGCGAACCGTGTGAGTGTTCTCGGAGAACGCCGCGAGCAGCGCCTTGTCGGCGATCAGGTTGACGCGCCGGGTCAATCCGAGCGAAGCGCGCGCGACCTGCTTGACCACCGGGTCCGAAAAAAGGTCGGGCCCGTGGTAGCCCGCCGTGCGCATGCGGAACATCAGGTACTCGCGAATGTCGCCCGCGCCCAGCGGTTCAAGCCGGAAACCGTGCGTGATGCGCTCGCGCAGCGGCCGCAGGTTGGGCTGCCGCAGGCAGTCGTCGAGCTCGGGCTGGCCGAAGAGCACGATCTGCAGCAGCTTGTCATTGTGCGTCTCCAGGTTCGAGAGCAGCCGGATTTCCTCGAGGGTGGCGAGCGGCATGCTCTGCGACTCCTCGACGAACACCACGACGCGCTTGCCCTCGGAATAGCGCTTGACCAGGAAATCGTGGAGCACCTGCATGACTTCGAGGCGCGGCGCGCTCCGGTCCACCGCGAGCTGCAGCTCGATCGCGATGGTGTGCAGGATTTCCTCCGGCGAGACGCTCGGGTTGGCGATGTAGACGGTCTCGACCTGCGGCGGCAGCCGCGTCGGCAGCATGTGACACAGCATGGTCTTGCCGCTGCCGACCTCGCCGGTGACCTTGATGATGCCCTCGCCGTGGGTGATGGCGTAGATCAGCGCCTCGAGGATCGGCCCGCGGTTGCCGCCGGCGAAAAAGAACTCCGTGTTCGGGGTGATCTTGAAAGGCGCCTGGTTCAGTCCGAAATGGCCGTAATACATCGTTATCCCCCCGGCCGCGCGCGTCGAGGGCGCCGCGGCGCGCCGTTGTTGCCGCTATGGACTCTTGGTGGCCGGCTGCGGCACCTTCGCCGCATCCTCGGCTTCGCCGTAGCTCTGCATCCTGCTGTAGAGGGTGGTGCGATGAATGCCGAGCATCTTTGCCGCCTGCGTCAGATTGCCCTGCGTGATCATCAGCGCCGCCTCGATATAGCCGCGCTCCCATTGGGCGAGCGTGTTGTCGAGGCTGAAGTTCTTGTGCAGCTGCAGGTGGCGCCGGGCGGCGTCCAGCACCGACTTGAAGTCCTGGCCGACCGCGAGGCCCGGCAGCTCGACATCGAGATTTTCCAGGTCGAGCTCCGGCTGCAGCTCGGCGGTGGTGACCCTCCGGCCGGCGCATTTCGTCGTGAGGCGGATCACGATGTTGCGCAGCTCCCGCGCGTTTCCCGGGAAACCGTAGTCGAGCCACGACTGCAGCGCGCCGGCATCGAACTCGAACGGGTCCACGTGTGCCTGGCGCGCGTAGAACTCTCGGTAATGATCGAGGAGCACCCGCTTGTCCTCGCCCAGCTCGCGCAGCGGCGGCACGTTGATGGTGAACACCGACAGGCGGTGGTAGAGGTCGGCGCGAAACCGGCCGGCGCGGATTTCCTGGCGCATGTCTCGATTGGTGGCCGCCACCACGCGCGCATTGGAGACGCGGCTCTGGGTCTCGCCAACGCGCTGGTACTCGCCGTTCTCGAGGACCCGCAGCAGCTTGGCCTGCAGCTCCAGGGGCAGCTCTCCGATCTCGTCGAGGAACAGGGTGGAATCCTTTGCGTCCTCGAAGTAGCCCGAGCGCGCGCTGGTCGCGCCGGTGAACGACCCCTTGGCGTAGCCGAACAGCGTCGGCTCCACCAGATTCGGCGAGATCGCCGCGCAGTTCAACGCGAGGAACGGGCGCCCAGCGCGCTGGCTCATGCGGTGGAGCGCGGTCGCGACGAGTTCCTTGCCGCTGCCGGATTCGCCTTCGATCAGCACCGGGAAGGGCGCATTCGCGAACTGCGAGATCTGCTGGCGCAGCTTCTCGATGAGCAGGTGTTTCCCGAGGAGCCCGGCTTCCGCGGGCGCGCCGATCTCCGCCTCGCGCACCTCGAGCGCACGCGTGAGCAGCGCCTTGAGCGTATCCGGCTCACACGGCTTGGCGACGAACTCGATCGCGCCGAGGGTGCGCGCGTGGCGGGCGTTGGTTTCGTCGTTCTGCCCCGAAAGCACTACGATCTTGATGCCGGGGGAGTAGGCGAGGAGCTCGCTGATCAGCCGGAATCCCTCGTCGGGCCGGTGCGGGGTGGGCGGCAGCCCGAGATCGACCAGCGCGAGCTGGGGCGCGTTGTCGAGCTGGCGCAGCAGGCTTTTCACACGGCTGCGCGAGTCCGCGACATACACGGTGAAGTCGCGGCTCAGCACGAAGTTGAGCGTATCCGTGATCAGCGGATCGTCGTCGACGATCAGCAGATCGGGTTTGGCGGATTCAGCCTGCTTTGCTGGCGACGCCAATCAGTCGGTCCTCTCCCGGGCGTTGGGTTGCGGACCCGCGTGGGCTCGCGGGATCACCTAGCGTACCACGTTACGCCTGCTTGCAATTGTATAACAAAGGCTTAGAGCCCCTAACACAATAAAACGCGCGATGCGCTGTCACGATTTTGGCTCAGGGCGCGAAGCAAGGCCCGCCGCTTAGACCGACTCAGCAAGGGACTTGCGACAAAGCCATGGGCCAAAACTCGTGCCAGCCCCTGAGATGCCATTGGAAATCCTGATGCCTGCGCCGGGGTTGTTGCCAGAATCGGCGCTGACTTTGTCGCTCGGCTTGCCAATATCGACATATTGGCTGCACCTCGCTTCGCGTCATCACCAATTCTGGCAGCAACGCACGCGTGTTTCATTGTGTTAGGGGCTCTCTTACCGCTCGCCGCCCGCCTCTTCAATCTGCGATGCAGGCGAGAAACGCCTCCTCCAGGCTCGATGTGCGAGTGCTTATGGTCAGTTCCGACGGGGTGCCTGCGAAGCGCAGCCGGCCGGCATGCATCACCGCGAGGCGGTCGCACAGGTCGGCAACGTCCGCCAGCGTGTGGGACGTGAAGAAGAGGGTCCGTCCGGAGCGGCGCAGCGCGATGAGCTCGCGTTTCAGCAGCGCCCGGGCCTTGGGGTCGAGGCCGCCGGTCGGCTCGTCGAGCACATAGAGGTCCTTGCCGGAGAGGAGGCAGGCGGCGAGGCCGAGCTTCTGCATCATGCCCTTGGAATAGGCGCGCGCGGGGCGGTCGAGCGCGGCCGGCTCGAGGTCGAGCGCAACGAAGGCGCGCACCGCCTCGGCCTCGTCGTAGCCGGCGCGATGGAGGCCCAGCATGTACTGCAGGAAGTCGCGGCCAGTCAGGTAGAACGGCGGATTGAAGCGCTCCGGCAGATAGGCAATCCGGGCGCGCGCCGAGGTGGACGTGTGCGGAACGCTGAAGATCTCGATGGCGCCGCCGTCGGCGTCGCAAAAATCGAGCAGGCACTTGATCAGCGTGGTCTTGCCCGCGCCGTTGACGCCGATCAGCCCGAAGAATTCCCCTCGCCGCACGTCAAGCGAAAAGCCGCTCACCACCGGCGCGCCGCCGAAACGCTTCTCGACCTGCGCGAAACGCAGCGCGATCTCGCTCATATCGAACGGCAAATTAGCCCAAAGGACGGGATGCGACAACCTGTTGCTGCATCTAAGGGTGAACGGCCGCCAGCCGCGAGGTGTTTTTCGAGGCGCCGCCCGAAGTTGATTGTTGCGCTGTGGGGGGTGGTTTAAAATCAGCCTGCCTTTGGCGCGCCCGCCCCCGGCCCGATGGAAAACCTCGTTGAAATCAAGGACGTCAACTTCGCGTACGACGTCCGCCCGGTGTTGAAGGGCATCAACATGACCGTGCCGCGCGGAGGGATCGTGGCAATCATGGGCCTCTCGGGGTGCGGGAAGACCACGCTGCTGCGCATGATCGGCGGCGTGCTGAGGCCGTCGACCGGAACGGTGACGGTGGCCGGCCGCGCGATGAACCGGCTCGGCGAAGAGGAGCGCTATCAGATGCGGCGCAAGATGGGCATGCTCTACCAGTTCGGTGCGCTGTTTACCGACATGTCCGTTTTTGACAACGTCGCGTTCCAGATGCGCGAGCACACCGAACTGCCGGAGGCCATGATCCAGGATCTCGTGCTCATGAAATTGAACGCCGTGGGGCTGCGCGGCGCGCAGCACATGATGCCTTCCGAGCTCTCGGGCGGCATGGCGCGGCGCGTGGCGCTCGCGCGCGCGATCGCGCTCGACCCCATGCTCATCATGTACGACGAGCCGTTCACCGGCCTCGACCCGATCTCGATGGGCGTCATCAGCAATCTGGTGCGGCGGCTCGGCGACGCGCTGGGTGCGACCTCGATCGTGGTCACGCACGATGTCCAGGAATCGCTCAAGATCGTCGACTACGTCTATTTCATGTCGGACGGGGTCGTCGTTGCGCAGGGCACGCCGGACGAGATCCGCAACTCGCGCGCGCCGTTCGTGCACCAGTTCGTGTGGGGCGAGATGGACGGTCCGATGCCGTTCCATTACCCCGGTGCGCCGTATGCCGCGGACCTCGAGCTGGAGGCGGCCCATGGTGACTGAGCAGCTCGGCAAGGGCCTGCGCATCGTCGGCCACCGGGTGATCAACGGCATCTGGCGGCTCGGCTTCGCGAGCCGCTTCTTCCTGTTCACGCTCGCGCGCTCGGCCACGAGCTTCCGCCGGTTCCGCGGGCTGACGTTCCGGGAGATCTACTTTGCGGGGGTGCTCTCGCTCATCATCATCATCGTGTCGGGCCTGTTCGTGGGCATGGTGCTGGGACTGCAGGGCTACGAGACGCTCCAGAAGTACGGCTCATCGGAGGCGGTCGGCACGCTGGTCGCGCTCTCGCTCACCCGCGAGCTCGGTCCCGTGGTCTCGGCGCTGCTGTTCGCGAGCCGGGCCGGGTCGGCGATGACCGCCGAGATCGGCCTGATGAAGGCCACCGAGCAGATCTCCGCGATGGAGATGATGGCGGTGGACCCGATCGCGCGCGTCATCGGGCCGCGGTTCTGGGGGGGCGTGCTCTCGATGCCGCTGCTGGCCGCGATGTTCAGCGCGGTGGGCGTTTTCGGCGGGTATCTGATCGCGGTGGTCGTCATCGGCGTGGACGAGGGCGCGTTCTGGTCGCAGATGCAGAGTGCAGTCGATTTCCGGCAGGATATCGTGAACGGCGTGATCAAGAGCGTGGTGTTCGGCGTGGCGGTCACCGCGATTGCATTGTTCGAAGGCTACGACGCACCGCCCACCGCCGAAGGCGTTTCGGGCGCCACGACGCGCACGGTCGTCACCTCGTCGCTTGTCATACTGGGGCTCGATTTCGTCCTCACCGCTTTCATGTTCAAGGGGATTTAGATCATGGACAGGACCTTGCTTGACCTGTGGGTCGGCATCTTCGTTGCCGCCGGAATCGCGGCCCTCTTCGTGCTCGCTCTGAAGGTGGGCAATGCCAGCGACACGTTCAGGACCGGGGCCACCTACAGCCTCGTCGCCGAGTTCGACAACATCGGCGGGCTCAAGGTGCGCGCGCCGGTGAAGAGCTCGGGCGTCGTGGTGGGCCGGGTTGACAACATCCAATTCGACGGCAAGAAGTTCACTGCCCGCGTGGTGATGAATATCGACAAGCGTTACGAATTCCCGAAGGACACCTCGGTGTCCATCCTGACCTCGGGGCTGCTCGGGGAGCAGTACATCGGGATCGAGGCGGGCGGCGACAGCGCGATGCTCAAGGACGGCGACACCGTCAAGCTGACGCAGTCCGCGGTGGTGCTCGAGAAGCTGATCGGCCAGTTTCTCTACAACAAAGCGGCCGAAGGCGGGTCTAAGTAGTGTTAAACCGGACGCACTGCGCCGGTTTAACTCCGTGCGATGGAACGGACAGGCGCGCCTGCCGTTCATCGCACGGGAAACGAGTGCAGAGTGACGAGTAATCCAGCAACGGGAGACAGGATGGCCAGGAAACTGTTGGTAGGATTCATGGCGGCGCTCTGTACGGCAGCCATGCCGACGGGGGCGCAGAACATGACCCCCCCGGATGCGCTGGCGAGAAGCGTGACGGACGAGGTGCTGGCGGTGCTGCGGGCGGACAAGGACATCCAGGCGGGCAACCGGAAGAAGGTGATCGATCTCGTCGAGAAAAAGGTGCTGCCCCATTTCAATTTTGTCCGCATGACGCAGCTCGCCGCGGGCAGGCATTGGCGGCAGGCGAGCCCCGAGCAGCAGAAATCGCTGGTAAGTGAATTCCGGATGCTGCTGGTGCAGACCTACGCCGCAACGTTCACGGCGTACCGCGACCAGCACGTCGTGTACCGGCCGCTGCGCATGCAGCCAAATGACACCGAGGTTGTGGTGAAGTCGCTGATCAACCAGCCGGGGGGCAAGCCCGTCACCGTGGATTACAAGATGGAGAAGAACGATGCCGGGTGGAAGGTGTACGACGTCGTGGTGGGAGACCTGAGCCTGGTGCAGAGTTATCGCGGCACCTTCAACACCGAGGTGCAGAAGGGCGGGATCAACGGGCTGGTCAAGGCGCTCGCCGAGAAGAACAAGCAGCTCATTGCCCGCCAATGATCGTCTGCAACGAGGACCACTGCACCATCGAGGGGCCGGTCACCGCCGACAACGTCCTTTCCCTCCTGGCGCAGGGCACGCAGCAGTTCACCGGGCCGCGCGTGACGGTCGATCTCTCCGGCGTCACGGAAGTGGACTCGACGGCATTGAGCCTGCTCCTCGAATGGAGACGCGAGGCGATCCGCAACGGCCGCGACATCCGCTATCGCAACCTGCCCGCCAGCATGAAGAGCCTCGCCGCGCTCTACGGCGTCACCGAGCTGCTCGGCGAGGGCTGAGTGATTCCAGCGATCGAAGTCGAGCAAATCTCCAAGAATTTCGGCGGGATACGGGCGCTCGACGCGGTGAGCCTGACCATCGGGCAGGGCGAGTTCTTCGGCCTGCTCGGCCCTAACGGCGCGGGCAAGACCACGCTCATCAACGTTCTGGCCGGCCTCGTGCTCGCCTCGAGCGGCTCGGCGCGGGTGCTTGGCCACGACGTGGTCGCCGATTACCGCTCGGCACGGCGTGCCCTGGGCGTGGTGCCGCAGGAGCTGGTGTTCGACCCGTTTTTCACGGTGCGCGAGACACTCGTATTCCAGTCCGGCTACTTCGGCCTGCGCGACAACCACGGCTGGATCGAGGAGGTGATGCACAACCTCGACTTGAGCGACCGCGCCTCGACCAACATGCGAGCGCTCTCGGGCGGGATGAAGCGGCGCGTGCTGGTTGCCCAGGCGCTGGTGCACAAGCCGCCGGTCATCGTGCTCGACGAGCCCACGGCGGGGGTGGATGTGGAGCTGCGGCAGGCGCTCTGGCAGTTTATCCGCCGGCTCAACCGCGACGGCCACACCATCGTCCTCACCACCCATTACCTGGAGGAGGCCGAAGCGCTGTGCGGCCGCATCGCCATGCTCAAGCAGGGACGGATCGTTGCGCTCGACTCCACGCAGAACCTGCTGCGCCTGCATTCGGGATGCTACCTGGAGTTGAGGCTGCAGCCGGACCGCTTGCCGGAGTCGCTTGCCGCGCTGGTCACGCTGCGCCGCGAGGGCGGCTATCGCCTCGCGCTGCGCGATTACACCGAGGTGGAGAGCGTGATCGCCGGGCTGCGTTCCGCCGGGATCGCAATCCAGGAGCTGGAAGTCCTGCAGCCTGACCTGGAGGAGATATTCGTCCAGATCATGCGCCGGACGTGATGAGTGACGAGTGACGAGCGAAATGACAATGCGCCGAAGCGAACGCAAACGATGAGCAAGATCCCCATCACCCCCCACCCGTCACCCGTCACGGGGTTCTGGACACTGTTCCGCAAGGAATGGCTGCGCTTCTGGAAAGTCAGCGTGCAGACCATCCTGGCGCCGATCCTGACCGTGTTGCTGTTCCTGGTCGTGTTCGCGCACTCGCTCTCCGGGCGGGTCGAGATTTTTCCCGGCGTGGACTACGCGGTGTTCCTCGTGCCGGGGCTGGCGATGATGTCGGTGCTGCAGAATGCATTCGCCAACAGTTCCTCCAGCCTGATGCAGTCGAAGATGACCGGCAACATCGTATTCGTGCTGCTGCCGCCGTTCTCGCATCAGGAATTCTTCGGCGCCTACCTGCTCGCGGCCATCGTGCGCGGCGTGGTGGTGGGCGCGGGCGTCTTCATCGCCACGGTGTGGTTCGTGGACCTGCGGCTCGAGCGCCCGCTGTGGTCGGCTGCTTTCGCGCTCGCCGGCAGCGGCGTGATGGGAGCGCTCGGCATCATCGCCGGCATCCATTCGGACAAGGTGGACGAGCTTGCCGCGTTCCAGAATTTCATCATCCTGCCGCTGACCTTCCTCTCCGGGGTGTTCTACTCGATCCAATCCCTGCCGCCGTTCTGGCAGGCGGCGTCGCATCTCAACCCCATCTTTTATATGGTGGACGGGTTTCGCTACGGCTTCTTCGGGGCGAGCGATGTCTCACCGTGGCTGTCGCTGGCGATTGTCGGGGGCAGTTTCTTCGCCTTATCATTTTTCACCCTGTGGCTTCTGCGCTCCGGCTACAAGCTCAGGCATTGAGGTGCCCCGTGATCGACCCTGACCAAATCAAGAGCTGGATCCAGGACGGCCTCGTCTGCGAGCACGTCGCGGTGCAGGGCGACGGGCACCATTTCGAGGCGGTGATCGTGAGCCCCGCCTTTCGCGGTCGCACGCGCGTGCAGCAGCACCAGCAGGTCTACGCGGCGCTGGGCGCGCGCATGGGCGCGGAAATTCACGCGCTCTCGATGCAGACCTACACGCCCGAAGTCTGGGCGGCCAGGACGCGCTAGACCCGATGGACAAGCTTGTCATCGAGGGTGGAGTGCCGCTCGCGGGGGAGATTGCCGTCTCCGGCGCCAAGAATGCGACGCTGCCGATCCTCACCGCCGCGCTCCTCACCACGGAGCCGCTGATTCTCTCCAACGTGCCCCACCTGCGCGACGTGACCACCATGCTCAATCTGCTTGCGCAGATGGGCGTCCGGGTTTCGATCGACGAGAGGCTCGGCGTGGAGCTTTCTTCCGCGCGCGTCGCGGAGCCCGTCGCGCCCTACGAGCTGGTGAAGACCATGCGCGCCTCGGTGCTGGTGCTGGGGCCGCTCACGGCGCGCTGCGGGGAGGCGCGCGTGTCGCTGCCCGGAGGCTGCGCCATCGGGCTGCGCCCGGTGGACCAGCACCTGAAGGGACTGCAGGCGATGGGGGCCGAGGTCGCGATCGAGCACGGCTACATCTCGGTGCGCGCGCAACGCCTGCAGGGCGCGCGCGTCTGCATGGACCTCGTCACGGTCACCGGCACCGAAAACATCATGATGGCCGCCACTCTCGCGAGCGGCACGACGGTGATCGAGAACGCCGCGCGCGAGCCGGAGGTGGTGGACCTTGCCAATTGCCTGAACGCCATGGGCGCGCGCGTGCGCGGAGCGGGCAGCGACGTCATCACGATCGAGGGCGTCGACCGCCTGCACGGCGCGCGTTACCGCGTGATGCCGGACCGCATCGAGACCGGCACCTACCTTGCGGCGGCCGCGGCAACCGGCGGCAGCATACGGCTGACCGGAGCGCGGCCCGATTTCCTCGATGCGGTGCTGGAGAAGCTGCGCGAGGCGGGAGCGACGATCACCACCGGGCCGGACTGGGTCGCGCTCGAGACCAACGGAGCGCCGGGCGCGGTCAACGTGCGCACCGCGCCGTACCCGGCGTTTCCCACCGACATGCAGGCGCAGTTCATGGCGCTCGACAGCATCGCGCGCGGGACCGCCCTCGTGACCGAGACTGTTTTCGAAAACCGCTTCATGCACGTGCAGGAATTGAAGCGCCTTGGCGCCGACATCGAGGTCGAAGGCAATACCGCGGTGGTGAAGGGGGTCACGCACCTCGACGGGGCGACCGTGATGGCGACGGACCTGCGGGCCTCGGCGAGCCTCGTGCTGGGCGGGCTGATCGCGCGCGGCTCCACCACGGTGGAGCGCGTCTATCACATCGACCGCGGCTACGAGCGGATCGAAGAAAAGCTCTCGAAGCTCGGGGCGCGCATCAAGCGGGTCCGCTGAAACCGGTAAGCCGTGACCGGTGGGCTGTTTTGGGGATCGTTGTCCATCTTCGCCCGGCGCGCCGACAGCGCGCGGCCTGGGCGGCTAATTAATTGTTTTTGCTGTAAAATACCGCCCTCTCTGAAATGATCGGGTTGCGCACGTGATTACCATTGCCCTTTCCAAGGGCCGCATCTACGACGAAACCGCGCCGCTGCTGAAGAGCGCGGGCATCGTCGCGCGCGACGATCCGGAGCGCTCGCGCAAGCTGATCTTGCGCACTGGCCGCAGCGACGTGCGGCTGCTCATCGTGCGCGCGACCGATGTCCCCACTTACGTGCAGTACGGCGCGGCCGATCTGGGCGTGGCCGGCAAGGACGTGCTGGATGAGAACGGCGGGCAGGGGCTCTATCAGCCGCTCGACCTCGGGATCGCGCGCTGCCGGATGGTGGTCGCGGTGCCGGCGGGATTCGACTACCGGCGCGCGGTGCGGCAGGGCGCGCGCCTGCGCGTCGCCACCAAGTACGTGCAGACCGCCCGCGAGCACTTCGCCGCGAAAGGCGTGCACGTCGACTTGATCAAGCTCTACGGCTCGATGGAGCTCGCGCCGCTCACCGGCCTGGCGGACGCCATCGTCGATCTTGTGGATACCGGCGGGACGCTCCGCGCCAATCGCCTCAAGGCGGTGGAGGAGATCGCCCCGGTCAGCGCGCGCCTCATCGTCAACCCGGCTGCGTTGAAGCTCAAGCGCGCCGCGATCCAGCCTCTGCTCGAAGCATTCGCGCGGGCGGCGCGATGATCACGATCCGGCGGCTCGCCACGACGCAGCCCGACTTCGAGACGCGGCTCGCGGAGCTGCTCGCGTTCGAGTCCGTGCAGGACTCGGCGGTGGAGACCGCGGTCGCGGTCATACTGGCCGACGTGAAGGCGCGCGGTGATGCGGCGGTGCTCGAGTACACGCGGCGGCTCGACCGCGCGCGCGTGGAATCGGTCGCCGAACTCGAGGTGCCGCGCGCCGAACTCAAGCGGGCCCGCAGCCGGATTCCGAAGGCGCGCCGCGCCGCCCTCGAGACCGCGGTGGGGCGCGTGCGCGCCTATCACGCGAAGCAGCGGGCCGCGTCATGGCGCTTTCGCGACCGCGCCGGCACGACGCTCGGTCAGCGCGTGACGGCGCTCGATCGCGTCGGCATCTACGTGCCGGGCGGGAAGGCGGCCTATCCCTCCTCGGTGATCATGAACGCGGTGCCGGCAAGCGTGGCCGGCGTGCGCGAGGTCATCATGGTGGCCCCGGCCCCGGACGGCGAGCGCAACGATCTCGTGCTCGCGGCGGCCGCGATCTGCGGCGTGGACCGCGTGTTCTGCATCGGGGGCGCGCAGGCGGTCGCGGCGCTCGCCTATGGCACCGCGACGATTCCCGCGGTGGACAAGATCGTGGGCCCCGGCAACGCCTATGTCGCGGCCGCCAAGCGGCGCGTGTTCGGCGTCGTCGGCATCGACATGATCGCCGGCCCGTCGGAGGTCGTGGTGGTGTGTGACGGCAGCACCGAGGCCGACTGGGTGGCGATGGATCTCTTCGCCCAGGCCGAGCACGACGAGCTGGCGCAGGCGATCCTCATCTCGCCCGACGCGCGGTTCATCGAGGCGGTCGCCGCCAGCATGGCACGCCAGCTCGCCGCGTTGCCGCGGAGCAAGGTGATTGCCGCGGCGCTGTCGAAGCGAGGAGCCCTCATCCGCGCGCGGAACCTCGACGAGGCGTGCCGGCTGGTGAACCGCATCGCACCGGAGCACCTGGAGCTGTCCGTCCGCGATCCGGAGCGGCTGCTGCCGAAAATCCGGCACGCCGGCGCGATCTTCCTCGGAGCCTACAGTTCCGAGGCGCTCGGCGACTACTGCGCGGGCCCGAACCACGTGCTGCCCACTTCGCGCACCGCGCGCTTCTCCTCGCCGCTCGGCGTCTACGACTTTCAGAAGCGCTCGAGCGTGATCCGCGTCTCGCGCGACGCCGCGGCGAAGCTCGGCGCCGTGGCGGCCGAGCTCGCGCGCGGCGAAGGATTGACCGCGCACGCAATGGCGGCCGAATTCCGAATGCGGGGAATGAACCGCCAAGACCCCAAGAAAATCAAGAACAATAATTGAGCGGCAGACACGCAGAGAGAAGCAAGGACTGGAAAATAGTGTCCGGAACCACTCGTTTTGGGCTTGATTTGCTCCTCATTCTGTACTTGTTTCTCTTGGCGGCTTGGCGGTTAATTGATACTTCATGCCGAAGACACCCGAAGAAATCATCCGCGACGAGGTGAGGGCGCTCAAGGCGTACCCCGTGCCGGACTCGACCGGCATGGTGAAGCTCGACGCCATGGAGAATCCGTACCCGCTGCCGCCGGAGCTGCGCCGCCGCATCGCGCGGCTCGTCGAGCACGCTGCATTGAACCGCTATCCGGATCCGTCCGCGCCCGCACTCAAGGAGCGGCTGCGCCGGGTCCTCGGTGTCCCGGACGGCATGGAACTGCTTCTGGGCAACGGCTCAGACGAGCTGATCCAGACACTGGCGCTCGCCATCCGCAAGCCGGGCGCTGTCGTCCTCGGAGTCGAGCCGTCGTTCGTGATGTTCCGCATGATCGCAACCGCGGCCGGTGCGCCCTATGTCGGCGTCGACTTGCGTGATGACTACTCCCTCGACATCGAGAATCTCCTCGGCGCGGTCGAGCGGCACCAGCCGGGCCTGATCTTCATCGCGTACCCCAACAATCCGACCGGCAACCTGTTCGACGTCGGATTGATCGCGCGGGTCATAGAGGCGGCACCCGGCCTGGTCGTGATCGACGAGGCGTATCACGGGTTCGCTGGCAAGAGCTTCCTGCCCCGCCTCGCCGATTACCCGAACCTGCTGGTCATGCGCACCCTGTCCAAGCTCGGGCTCGCGGGCATCCGGCTGGGTGTATTGATGGGTGCGGAGCGCTGGATCCGGCAGCTCGACAAGCTGCGTTTGCCTTATAATGTGAACACACTCACACAGCTCATCGCGGCCGTAGTGCTCGAGTACGGTTCGGTGTTGACAGATCAGGCCGCGGCGATCAAGCTTGAGCGAGGTCGCCTGCTGGGCGAATTGCGGCGGGTGCCCGGGGTGACGGCGTATCCGAGCGACGCCAATTTCATACTGTTCAGAATCAGCGAAGCGGAGCGCATTTTCGACGGACTGAAACGACGCGGAGTACTGATCAAGAGTCTCCACGGTTCTCATCGCCTGCTTGCAGACTGCCTGCGGGTGACGGTCGGCACACCAGATGAGAACACCGCCTTCCTTACCGCTTTGACCCAGACCCTTAACGCTTGAAATCCACGCCTGTTTCGCGCGCGGTGCGCCCGTACCGCTGCCAGCACGGCCATGCGTAAAGCCGAAGTCACGCGCAACACGAACGAGACCCGGATCGGCGTCAAGCTGAACCTCGACGGCTCCGGAAGATCGAGCATCGCGACCGGGGTGCCGTTTCTCGATCACATGCTCGAGCAGGTCGCGCGCCACGGCGTGTTCGACCTCGAGGTGACGGCGAACGGCGACCTGAAGATCGACGCGCACCACACCGTCGAGGACGTGGGCATCACGCTCGGCCAGGCGTTTGCCAAGGCGATCGGCGACAAGAAGGGCGTGCGCCGCTATGGACACGCCTACGTGCCGCTCGACGAGGCTCTGTCGCGCGCGGTGGTGGACCTCTCGGGACGCCCCGGCCTCGAGTACCACATCGAGTTCGCCCGCGCGCGCATCGGCGAGTTCGACGTCGACCTCATCCACGAGTTTTTCCAGGGCTTCGTCAATCACGCGCAGGTGACGCTGCATGTGGACAACCTCAAGGGCACGAATGCCCACCACCAGGCGGAAACGGCATTCAAGGCGTTCGCGCGCGCGCTGCGCGTTGCGATCGAGGCCGACGCGCGCGTGAGGGACGTGCCTTCCACCAAGGGCTCCCTCTAGAACAGGCGCCTGTGAGTGACGTCGCGGTCGTCGATTACGGCATGGGCAACCTGCGCTCGGTGGCCAAGGCCATCGAGCACGTCGCGCCTCGACTGAGGGTCGAGGTGACAAGCGATGCGCGGCAGGTCGCGCGCGCGGCGCGCGTGGTGTTCCCGGGCCAGGGCGCGATGCCGGACTGCATGCGCGAGATGGAAGCGCGCGGACTGCGCCAGGCGGTGCTGGAGGCCGCGGGCGCGAAGCCTTTCCTCGGCATCTGCATTGGCCTGCAGATGCTGTTCGAGTCGAGCGAGGAGGGCGACACCCCCGGGCTTGCGCTGCTGCCGGGACGGGTGCGGCGCTTCCCGGCGGAGGGCATGACGGACGAGCGCGGGCTGCGCCTCAAGGTGCCGCACATGGGGTGGAACGAGGTGCGGCAGACGGTCGAGCACCCCCTGTGGCGGGGGATCCCGCAGGCGAGCCGCTTCTATTTCGTGCACAGCTATTACCCGGTGCCCGGCCGCGGCGAGCTGATCGCGGGCGAGAGCGTCTACGGCGTGCCGTTTACCTGCGCGGCCGCGCGCGGCAATGTCTTCGCCGTGCAGTTTCACCCGGAAAAGAGCGCCGAAGCCGGGCTGAGGCTGCTCGCCAATTTCGTGGAGTGGCAACCCGCGGCGCAGCACCCGGCGCGGAGCGCCGCGGCATCGCCGGCCGCGTGACATCATGCTGCTGATTCCTGCGATCGACCTCAAGGACGGCAAGTGCGTGCGCCTGAAGCAGGGCGCGATGGACAAGTCCACCGTCTTCTCCGATGACCCGGCGGCGATGGCCGAGCGGTGGCTGAAGCTCGGCGCGCGCCGGCTGCACGTCGTGGATCTCAACGGCGCGGCCGCCGGCCGCCCCAGGAACGAGCCCGCGATCAAGGCGATTGCGGCCGCAGTGGGCGACAAGCTGCCGATTCAGTTCGGCGGGGGCATCCGCGATCTCGACACCGTGGAGCAACTGCTCGATTCGGGCGCGAGCTACGTCATCATCGGCACCGCGGCGGTGAAGACGCCCGGTTTCCTGCACGATGCGTGCACCGCGTTTCCCGGGCACGTGCTGGTCGCGCTCGACGCGAAGGACGGCAAGGTCGCCGTCGACGGCTGGTCGAAGCTGACCGGTCACGAAGTGCTCGATCTTGCGAAGAAGTTCCAGGACTACGGCGTGGAGGCCATCATCTACACCGACATCGGGCGCGATGGCATGCTGACCGGCGTCAACATTGCCGCCACCGTGACACTGGCGAAAGCGCTCACGGTGCCGGTGATTGCGAGCGGCGGCATCAGAAGCCTGGACGACATCAAGTCCCTGTGCGCAGTCGAGCACGAGGGCATCACCGGCGCCATCACCGGCCGTGCCATCTACGAGGGCAAGCTGGACTTTGCGAAAGCCCAGAAATTGGCTGATGAACTCTCAAAGAAGGAGAAATAGTGGTCTGCCGTCCAAGGGATGAGGGCGGAGGGCGGAGGGATGACCTGAACCGGTTTCTTGCTCTTGATTTTTCCCTCATCCCTCATCCCTCATCCTTCATCCCTCGGTCTTAATGGGTCTGGCGAAGCGCATCATTCCCTGTCTCGACGTCACCTCCGGGCGCGTGGTGAAAGGCGTCAATTTTGTCGGCCTGCGCGACGCGGGTGATCCAGTCGAAATCGCGCGGCGCTACGACGAGCAGGGCGCCGACGAGCTCGTGTTCCTCGACATCACCGCGTCGAGCGACGGGCGCGACCTGATCGTGAGCGTGGTCGAGGCGGTCGCGGCGCAGGTCTTCATCCCGCTGACGGTGGGCGGCGGTGTGCGCTCGGTGGAGGACGTGCGGCGGCTGCTCAACGCGGGCGCCGACAAGGTCAGCATCAACACCGCCGCAGTGCAGCGGCCGCGACTGGTGGAGGAGGCGGCCGGCCGCTACGGCTCGCAGTGCATCGTGGTCGCGGTGGACGCGAAGCGGGTGCCGGGCGGGGGCGCACCTCGCTGGGAGGTGTACACGCACGGCGGCCGCACCGCGACCGGGCTCGACGCGCTGGAATGGGGCCGCCGGATGGAGACGGCCGGCGCCGGCGAGATCCTGCTCACCAGCATGGACCGCGACGGCACTCGCAGCGGTTTCGACCTCGAGTTGACCCGCGCTTTCTCCGACGCACTGTCAGTCCCGGTGATCGCGAGCGGGGGCGTCGGCAATCTCGATCATCTCGCCGAGGGCATCCTGCAGGGGCGCGCCGACGCGGTGCTCGCGGCGAGCGTGTTCCACTACGGGGAGTACACCGTGCGCCAGGCCAAGGAGCACCTGGCGCGGCGCGGGATCGAGGTCAGACTCTAGTTTCGAGTTTCAAGTTGCGAGTTTCGAGTTAAAGTTGACAGGCGCCAGTTTTTCCCCGAACTTGAAACTTCAAACTGGAAACTGGAAACTGGACGGATGAAAGACGACTGGCTCGACAAGGTCAACTGGGCGCAGGATGGGCTGGTGCCGGCGGTAGCGCAGGAGTCCGGCAGCGGCAAAGTCCTGACTGTGGCGTGGATGAACCGCGAGGCGCTTGGCAGGACGGCCCAGAGCGGCGAGGCCCACTACTGGTCGCGCTCGCGCGGGAAGCTGTGGCGCAAGGGCGAGACCTCGGGAAACGTGCAGATGGTGAAGTCCATCCGCCTTGACTGCGATGAGGACGTGATTCTGCTGGAAGTGGAACAGAGGGGCGGCATCGCCTGTCATACCGGACGCCACAGCTGCTTCTTTCAGCGGCTCGACGGGGACAAGTGGGTGGTGACCGAGCCCGTGCTGAAGGATCCCCGGGACATCTACAAGCGATGATCGACGAAAACCTGCTCCACCGGCTCGGGAAGGTGATCGCGGACCGCAAGCAGGGCGATCCGTCCGCCTCCTACGTCGCGAGCCTGTTCGCGAAAGGCCAGGACGCGATCCTGAAAAAGGTTGCGGAGGAAGCCGCCGAGACGGTGCTCGCCGCCAAGGGCGGTGATAAACTGAATATCGTGCGCGAGACTGCGGACCTGTGGTTTCACAGCCTGGTGCTGCTGGCATGGCATGGCCTCGCTCCCGAGGATGTGCTGGCCGAGCTGCGCCGCCGCGAAGGAATTTCCGGCATCGAGGAAAAGAAATCCCGCGGTTGAGCGGATTTCCTGAGGAGAACGACGATGGGATCGCTGAGCATCTGGCACTGGCTGATCGTGCTGCTGGTGGTGATGCTGATCTTCGGCACCAAGAAGCTGCGCAATATGGGCGCCGATCTCGGCAGCGCGGTGAAGGGCTTCAAGGACGGCATGAAGTCGGAGGACGACAAGTCCGCGCAGGCCAAGGCGGAGCTCCCGCCCGCCACCGGCCAGACCATCGAAGGCCAGGCCAAAAAAGAAACGCCCAAGACGTAGCCCGAAAAGCGAGAGGCCAAACTCTCGCCGCCACATGTTTGATATCGGATTCTCCGAGCTGCTCGTCATCGCGGTCGTGGCCCTGATCGTGATCGGTCCCGAGCGCCTGCCCGGCGTCGCGCGCACGCTCGGCCACCTGTTCGGCCGCATGCAGCGCTACGTCAACGACGTTAAGGCGGATATCTCCCGCGAGATGGAGCTGGAGGAGCTGAAGAAGATGCAGTCGAGCATGGAAGACGCGGCGCGCTCGTTCCAGAGCTCGGTCAGCAAGGAGATGAACGACGCCGAGGGCGAGTTCAACAAGCTCGCGCAGGACGCGCAGCCGGGCGCCGATCCGTTCGCAGACATGGCTTCCGACACACCGCCGCCGGTCGCGCAGCCGGCCCTCCGGCAAAGCGAGCTCGCGCTGGACACGAATCCACCGGCCTCTCCCCAGAAACAGAGTTGACGTCGGGGAATGACGGAAGACACCTTCATCTCCCACCTGATCGAGCTGCGCGACCGCCTGCTGCGCATGCTGATCGCGGTGGGCGTGGTGTTCGCAATCCTCTTCCCGTTCGCCTCCGAGCTCTACGATCTTCTCGCGTATCCGATGATGCGCGCGCTGCCGGAAGGCTCGAAGATGATCGCGACCGGGGTCGTCGCCCCCTTCCTCATACCGGTCAAGGTCGCGGCGATGGTGGCGTTCGCGGCGGCGCTGCCCTACGTGCTCCATCAGGTCTGGGCGTTCGTCGCGCCCGGCCTCTACGCTCACGAGCGGCGCCTGGTGGTGCCGCTGGTGGTCGCGAGCACCATGCTGTTCTTCGTGGGAGTGGCGTTCTGCTATTTCTTCGTGTTCGGCGTGGTATTCGATTTCGTCTACAAGATCGCCCCCAAGAGCATCTCGGTCGCGCCCGACATCGAGAACTACCTGAATTTCGTGATCACGATGTTTCTCGCGTTCGGGGTGACCTTCGAGGTGCCGATCGCAGTGCTGATCCTGGTGCGCATGGGGGCGGTCACGATCGAGCAGCTGACGGGCATCCGCCCCTATTCCATCGTGGGCTCATTCGTGATCGCAGCGATCGTGACGCCCCCCGACGTGCTCTCGCAGCTGCTGCTTGCGGTCCCGATGTGCGTGCTCTACGAGGTCGGAATCGTCGCGGCGCGGGTGTTCGGCAGGTCGCGGCAAAGCGGGGACGACGGCGAGAAACTCCCGGAGACCGGGGGAGAGCGCGGGCCCTAAGGCCCCTAACACAATGAAACGCGCGTGCGTTGCGAGCCAAAATCGTGCCAGCGCATCGCGGGTTTCATTGTGTTAGGGGCTCTAGATCAGCGCTTTTCTTTGCGCTGCTGCGGAAGCGGACGCCTGCCGATGGTGACGGTCAGGTCGGCTTCGACCTGATTGCGCGTCAGCCTGATAGCGGCTTGCTGGCCCGGCGGCAGCGCAGCGATCAGGTTGAGCATGGTGGTGGTGTCGGCGACGGGCCGGCTGTTCACTGTAAGCAGTACGTCGCCAGGCTTGATTCCCGCCTTGTCGGCGGGGCTGCCGCGCTCGACCTGCGTGATCAGCACACCGCGCGACGCGGGCAGGCTGAACGATTGCGCAAGCTCCGGCGTGATGTCCTGCACGCCCACCCCGATCCAGCCGCGCGTGACCGATCCTTTCTGTACGATCTGCTCCATCACCTGCCGGGCGATCGAGACCGGGATGGCGTAGCCGATGCCCATCGAGCCTCCGGTCTGCGAGTAGATCGCGGTATTGATGCCGACCAGTTTGCCGCCCGCGTCCACCAGCGCCCCGCCCGAGTTGCCGGGGTTGATCGCCGCGTCGGTCTGGATGAAGTTCTCGAAAGTCGTGATGCCGAGCTGGCTGCGCCCGAGCCCGCTCACGATCCCCAGGGTGACGGTCTGGCCCACGCCGAAGGGATTGCCGATGGCGAGCACGACGTCGCCCACGCGCAGCTGTTCCGCCTGCGCAAAGGTGATGGAGGGCAGCTTCTCCAGCTCGATCTTGAGCACCGCCAGATCGGTCTCCGGATCGGTTCCGACCACGCGCGCCCGGACCTTGCGCGAGTCGGCTAGCGCGACCTCGATCTGGTCGACCGACTCGATTACGTGGTGATTGGTGAGGATGTAGCCGTCCGCGCTCACGATTACGCCCGAGCCGAGGCCCTCCCGACGCTCCGGGCCCGCGTCCTGCGGATCGCCGAAGAAGTAGCGGAAGAGCGGATCGTTCATGAACGGCAAGCGCGGCCGCTTCACTTCCTGGCTGGTGAAGATGTTGACGACCGCGGGCATCGCCTCGCGCGCGGCGTCCCGGAACGAAGCGGCCGCGCGCGCCGGCGTCTCCGCCTGCGGCTCCGTCACGGTCACGATGCCCCCGCGCGTATTCCAGGTGAGAAGGTCCGGCCGCAGCGTTGAAACGACGAACAGGGCCGCAAGGCAGACGGTCGCGGTTTGCGCAAATATGAGCCAGAACTTCCGCATCGGGCGAGGGAGGAGGGGGCGGCTGACGAAGCAAGATTCCTGCTGGCATTGAATCATAGCAAAACGCGACTGCGGACTCGTGACGGTGGCGCCGGCCGCGATCGTGGAATTGCGATCAGGATCACGCGGAAGAGGGGTTAATGTGCGCGGCGTCACCGCGCGCGTTTCCGGTCCGCCCAGCCGGGATCGAGGCCCCCTCTACAACTCCTTGATCAAAAGGCGTTTTTTCACGTCTTGCTTTAAATCCACTGCGGCCTATGTGTAGAATGGCGGCTTTTCGGGGGCGGGGAATAATCGTATGGCAGACAAAGAGTTGGATCAGGGCAAGCGGCGTTTTCTGGTCGCCGCCACCGGTGTTGCGGGCGGCATCGCCAGCGCCGCCGCCGCCGTGCCGTTCGTCGCCAGCATGCTCCCGTCGGAGCGCGCGAAGGCGGCCGGCGCGCCGGTCGAAGCGGATATCGGCAACCTCGCCCCCGGTGAGATGACGCGCGTCGAATGGCGCGGCAAGCCGGTGTGGATCGTGAGGCGCACGCCGGAAATGCTGGAGTCGGTCAAGCAGGTCGACGCCAAGGTCGCCGATCCCAGGAGCGAGCGCAAACCGGACGAATTGACGCCGCGCTACGCGCGTAACGAGTTCCGCTCGATCAAGCCCGAGTATCTGGTTGTCGTTGGCATTTGCACGCATCTTGGCTGCTCGCCGGTGGACAAGTTCAAGGCCCAGCCCGAACCCTTCGAGGCGGACTGGAAGGGCGGCTTCTACTGCCCGTGCCACGGCTCGCTGTTCGATCTCGCGGGCCGCGTCTACAAGAACAAGCCGGCGCCGGACAACCTCGCCGTTCCGCCGCACTCCTACCTCTCCGACAGCAGGATCCTGATCGGCGTGGATCAGAAGGGAGCGTAATGAGCGTCGAAAGAATTCCAGGCGACGCTCATCCCTCACCCCCGCCCCTCTCCCGAGCGGAGAGGGGGGTTTCGAGGCGCAGATGCCTAGTCGGGCATTTGCGCGGGGATCGATAGGGCATGGCGGCCGCGGAAAAACAGCCGGTTGCGGTGACCTGGGCCGGCCCGCTCAACGGCGTGATGAGCGGCGTTCTTACCTGGGTCGACCAGCGCTTCCCGCTGATGTCGCTGTGGCGGGATCATCTCGCCGAGTACTACGCGCCGAAGAACTTCAATTTCTGGTACTACTTCGGCTCGCTGGCGATGTTCGTGCTGGTGCTGCAGATCGTGACCGGGATCTTTCTCACGATGCACTACAAGCCGGACGCCGCGCAGGCGTTCGCCTCGGTGGAGTACATCATGCGCGACGTGCCGGGCGGATGGCTCATCCGCTACCTGCACTCGACCGGCGCCTCCGCCTTCTTCATCGTGGTCTACCTGCACATGTTCCGCGGGCTCATGTACGGCTCCTATCGCAAGCCGCGCGAGCTGATCTGGATCTTCGGCATGCTGATCTACCTCTGCCTCATGGCGGAGGCGTTTTGCGGCTACCTGCTGCCGTGGGGTCAAATGTCGTTCTGGGGCGCGCAGGTGATCGTCAACCTGTTCGACGCGATTCCCTGGGTCGGGCCGACGCTCGCGATCTGGATCCGCGGCGACTACGTGGTGGCGGACGCGACCCTGAACCGCTTCTTCGCGTTCCACGTCATCGCGATCCCGTTGCTGTTGCTGGGACTGGTCGCGGCGCACATCATGGCGCTGCACGAGGTGGGCTCCAACAACCCCGACGGCGTCGAGATCAAGAAGGTGAAGGATCCGCGGACCGGCCACTCGGTGGACGGCATCCCGTTCCATCCGTATTACACGGTGAAAGACACGCTGGGGGTGGTGGTTTTCCTAATTTTATTTTCCGTGATCCTGTTCTTCATGCCGGAATTCGGCGGCTACTTCCTGGAGTACAACAACTTCATCCCGGCCGACCCGCTCAAGACCCCTCCGCACATCGCCCCGGTGTGGTACTTCACCCCCTACTACTCGATCCTGCGCGCGGTCACCGAGGATTTCATGATCTTCCTGGCGCTCGGCGTGACGGCGTATGTGGTCTTGATCTGGTGGACCCTCGACGGCTTCCGGATAAAAGTAACCGCAGCCGTCGTGGGGGTCGTGCTCATTATCTTCATGAAGGGGCCCGAGCGATTCGTCATTGAACCCAAAGTATGGGGCGTGGCGCTGATGGGCATCGCAACGCTGATCTACTTCCTCCTGCCGTGGCTTGATCAGAGCCCTGTGAAGTCCATCCGCTACAAGGGCCCGATCACGAAAGCGGCGCTGGCCCTGTTCGTGGCCGCCTTTGTCGTGCTCGGCTATCTGGGCACCCTCTCGGTCACCGAGGGCCGCACCCTGGCGGCCCAGGTCTTCACGTTCATATACTTCGCGTTCTTCCTGCTGATGCCGTGGTACACCCGGCTGGACAAAACCCGGCCCGAACCCGAGCGGGTGACCGGGTGAGGGGCGCGGCCATCATGCTCGCAAGAACGCTGGCGTGGATGCTGCTCGCGGCGCCGCTGGCGGTAGCGGCGTCGGAGAGCATCAAGCTCGACCGCTTGCCGGCCGATGTCAGCCCGAACGATCCGGTCTCGCTGCAGCGCGGCGCGCAGGTCTATGTCAACTACTGCCTGGGCTGCCACAGCGCCGCCTACATGCGCTACAACCGGCTGCAGGACCTGGGGCTCACCGAGCAGCAGATACGGGACAACCTGATCTTCACCGGGGCCAAGGTCGGCGAACTGATGAAGATCGCGATGGACCCGAAAGACTCCAAGGAGTGGTTCGGCACGCCGCCACCGGATCTCACCGTGATTGCGCGCTCCCGTTCCTCGAGTGCCGGCAGCGGCGCGGACTGGCTCTACAGCTACCTGCGCGGCTTCTACCGTGATCCCGCGCGCCCCTCGGGCTGGAACAACACGGTATTCCCCAACGTGGCCATGCCCCACGTGCTGTGGCAGCTGCAGGGCGAGCAGGTGCTCAAGACCGAGGTGCAATCGATCCCGCGCGGCAGCAAGGGCGAGGTGGAGAAGTACGAGGTGCAGAAGCTCGTGCTGGAGAAGCCCGGCTCGATGAGCGCCGCCGAGTACGACCGCTTGGTGGCCGACCTGGTGAACTTCCTGGTCTACATGGGCGAGCCGTCCCGGAAGTTCCGCGTCGGTCTCGGCATCTACGTGCTGATGTTCCTGGGCGTGATGTTCGTGTTCGCCTACCTGCTCAAGAAGGAATACTGGAAGGACGTGCACTGAGACATGATGACCCTCTACTCCGGCACGACCTGCCCGTTCAGCCAGCGCTGCCGCATCGTGCTCTACGAGAAGGGCATGGACTTCCAGATCGTGGATGTCGATCTCTTCAACAAGCCGGAAGACCTGGCGGTGATGAATCCCTACAACCAGGTGCCGGTGCTGGTCGAGCGCGATCTCATCCTGTACGAGTCGAACATCATCAACGAGTACATCGACGACCGCTTCCCGCACCCGCAGCTGATGCCCGCCGACCCGGTGATGCGCGCCCGCGCGCGCCTGTTCCTGTTCCGCTTTGAGCGCGAGCTCTTCAGCAATATCGAGACGATCGAGAAGGGCACGCAGAAGCAGGCCGAGAAGAGCCGCGCCATCATCCGCGACAACCTGACCCAGATCGCGCCCGTGTTCACCAAGCAGAAGTTCATGTTGGGGGAGGAGTTCACCATGCTCGATGTGGCGATCGCGCCGCTCTTGTGGCGGCTCGACCATTACGGCATCTCGATGCCCAAGACCGGCGCGCCGCTCATGAAGTACGCGGAGCGCCTGTTCAGCCGGCCCGCGTTCATCGACGCGCTCACCGCCTCCGAGAAAGTAATGCGGAAATAGGGAGCCCGGCACAGCCATGGCGGAGCGCTCCACCAAGCCGTATCTCATCCGCGCGGTCCACGAATGGTGCTCGGACAGCGGGTTGACGCCCTACCTCTCGGTGAAGGTCGACGCCGGCACGCGCGTGCCGGTGGAGCACGTCAAGAACGGCGAGATCGTCCTCAATATCGGCAACGACGCCACGCATCGCCTTACCATCGGCAACGAGCGGATCCAGTTCGCGGCGCGCTTCGGCGGCGTTTCGCGCGAGTGCTCGATCCCGATCGAGGCCGTGACCGGCATCTTTGCCAAGGAGAACGGGCAGGGGCTGTTCTTCCAGCGCGAGGCCGCGCAGGAAACGGCCGCCAGCTCGCCCGCTCCCGAGACGCCGCC
>Ga0214471_10000284_pt1 | contig 46117 bp, 76 predicted proteins | sample RVTome_5_FD_207665 | JGI IMG/M metagenome (GOLD analysis project Ga0214471, IMG submission 207665) | Soil microbial communities from uranium-contaminated site in the Upper Colorado River Basin, Wyoming, United States - RVT142D155 | ecosystem: Environmental > Terrestrial > Soil > Contaminated >... | reverse complement strand
TCGAGTCGTCCGCCGTCGTCGGCTGCGTACCCGAGTAGATGCGGATCAGCGCGGCGCTGCCAGCGTCGACCGCCACCCCGAAGGCCGTGGCGAGCGCTTGCGCGACCGCGTTCGTGAACTGTGGATTATTGGCCATGGCTGCCCCCCTAGGGTGTGCGACCGCTGATCTGCTGTGGCCGCTTCCGCGCCGAGGCGTTGAGCGCGGCCATCTCTTCCGTGAACTCCGCCTCGGCGATCAGCCCGCTCGCACGTGCCTCTCGCAGCTCGTCTGCCGCGCGTGCGAGCTGCTCGTGGTTCATGGCGTCGTAATCGTTCATCGTGGCCTCCTGCGCTACGTCGTGCTGCCCACGAGGCCGCCGACGATGTCGTTGAAATTGCTCACCAGCGGCGCGTAGAAGACCAGCGCGCCGGGGTTCACCAGCAGCGGGCTCAACCCCTCCGCCAGCATCTCCACCTGCGCCTGCGCCAGCGCCACGTTCCACACCGCCAGCTCCGCCGCCTTGCCGTTGTAGAATTCTTCCGGCGAGCTGTCGAGGCGCACCCCCAGCGCGAGCGTGTCGACGTTGTCGGGGCTCAGCGAGGCGAAGCTGAGCGCGGCGTCCGCCCAGTCCCCGTCCAATATCAACCGGTGGTTCGAGGCGGACGCCTCCCGCGCGCAGACGTGGTGCCAGGCGCCCGTCGCGTAGTTGTTCCCGGTCGCCGGGTTTGTCTCCGTGCCGTCTCTGATGTGATAGCGGACGATCGCCTCGGGTAGTGGGGTGATCGTCCAGTTGTCCTCGTCGTCCACATCGATGTCGGTCAGTGAGACGAGCGTTTGCAGGCTCAAAAAGTCCTTGTTCATCCAGCAGGAGATCGTGAACGGCGCGCTCGTCACCGGCGCCGCCCAGGAGACGTACTGCGTCCCGTCGAAGTCGTAAGCCACCGGCCTAGGTCTCCGTGATCTGCACGCCGTACACCTGCACGTCGTCCGTGCTGGTGTCGTTCGCCGCATCCCGCGTGAGCTTCAAGCGGAAGCGGTCGCCCGCCCCCAGCGAGTCCATGTCCGCCCCGTCGGTGAACGTGACGGTCGTGTACTTCAGCGCCCCCGAGGTTCCCGGCACGGTGGTCCCGTCCGTGCTGTTCGCCGCGGCGAACGAGTCGGAGTCGGTGTCGTCGCCCCCGTCCGCCAGCGTCTCGATCGCGACGTCCCAGTCGACGTCGCCGGTGGTGCCGTCGGAGGCCCATGCGATCTCGACCGTGATCCCGCCGCCGTCATAGGAGGGGGAGAGCCAGCCCGCCCAGATGATCGACTCGTCCGCGCTGCCGTCGAAGTCGAGCACGTGGTGCCCGTTGCGCGCGTCGAACTGCGCGTAGTCGCTGCTCGGGTACTGCGCGCCGGCGGGCTCGAACGCCGCCAGCAGGTCGCCTGATGCCATCGCTCGCTCCTTACGGGAACCCGCTCGCGTTCGCCGCCGTGATCACGCCGATCCCGGCCGCCGGCTCTGTGATCTGGAAGGTCGACGACAGCGAGCTCTTGTCCTCGCCGAAGTCCAGCCAGCCGATCAGCGCCTTGTCCGCGTCCGTCGCGCCCGAGTCGTCGTAGTACACCGCTCGCCGCGCCGTGATCGTGGAGTTCGCCCAGGAAGGGTTGTTGGCGTCGAACGAGATCACGTTGTTCGTGACCGTCACGCTCTTCCCGGAGAGCGTCGCTCCACCGGCGGTGTAGCCCGTGCCCGTCACCTCGTTCGTGACGTCGGCCTTGTCTTCGTGCGTGTCCTGGTTCGGGGTGTAGCTGTTCGTCGTCAGCATCACCTTGATCGTGTTGGTGTCGAAGTCGATGTCCTTGAGCCGCGTCAGCAGGTGCGCCAGCCCGTTCGAGTAGAAGTACGCCGTGACCGCCATTGGTTACTTCCGCGGCTTCGGTCGGCGGGGCTTGCGGCTCGGGTAGTCCTTCGGACTCATCGACCGACTCCTTAGCTGACGTTGCCGTCAACACTGATGGCGTGCCAGTAGATCGTGAACTCGATCACCCCCGCGTCGGTGTCTTGCGTCGCCGGGGTGACGATCACGTTGTCCGTGACCACGATCCCCTTGAGCGCCGCCGGGATCGCGACCCCGTTGGCGTCGGGAGCGGTGTCCACCCAGAATTCGTTCGCATCGAGCTCCACGGAGTTGGTGGCGGCGATGAACAGCGCGACCGAGCCCACCACCCCCAGCGAGATCGTCGCCGTCGGCGTGGCCTCGGTGAGGTTGGTGGTGCAGTAGGCGTGGATCTCGTCGATCACCACTTCGCCCGTGACGGTGAAGACGGGGACGGCGGTACCGGCTGCACCCAGCCCGGCGGAGCCGTCGAAGGTGACGGTCGTACGGCTGACCTTCGTGAACTGGCGGGGACCGGGAACGATCATGGCGCCCACCTAATCGAAGTACGCGACGGCGAGCGTCGCGTCTCCACCGGCTGAGGTGTCGCGGATGAACTGGACGTTGCCGATCAGCCCCCGGTAGTTGGTGACCGAATCGGTCCAGTCGATGTAGTCGCCGGCCGCCACGTACATCCCCGTCGTCGACGTCGGCGCCGTTCCATCCGCACGCCAGCGGATCGGCGCGTCCCCGACGTGGATCAGCACCCGGTTCGAGGTCTTGCCGCTCACCCCGGTCAGCGCCACCTCCGACGTGCTGACCGCCAGGTTCTCGGCCCCGATCTGGTTGATCGCGTACATCACCGCGCTACCGCCTGACGATCGGGCGACGTCAGCATCGGGTCCGCCGGCGCCGGGCGGATCCCCAGCACCATCGCCTCCTCGCTGTGGTACGCGAGCATGTGACGGCCGAGCCGCGCCCGGATCCGCAGCTCCGGCGTCGATCCCTCGTAGGTGCCGATCGAGATCTCCATCGGGTCGGCCGCCTCCCCGTCGACGGTCGCGCGGCCGTCGGGGTTCTGGGGGTCGTAGAAGCGCTTGCGGCAGACCGGGCAGCGCACGAAGTTGCGCTTCGGCATCTGCGGGCAGTCATAGGGGCCGGCCGTGCGCGACGCGCGACAGGTGGCCAGCCCGCAGTGCCCGCAGGCCGGCTTCGCCCCGTCGGCGAAGAGGATCGCCAGATTCGCCACCGGCACATTTCGCGGCATCCAGCCGTCCTGCGTCAGCACGAACACGCGCCGCGTACCCAGCGTCCGGTGGTCGACGCTGCCCCCGGTCACCGCCCCCTGCTCACCGGCCGCCTTCGCAGACGCGTTGGCCGGGTTGGCGAAGATGTCCTCATGGGTGCTGATGCCCGTCCCTTCGGCGGGACCGCCCCCTGCCAGCGCCAGCTCCTCGTCGCTGATGCTGCCGTCCATCGCCCGCTCGAGCGTGAGCGTCCCGATCCGCGCCGCGATCGCCTGCTGCACGCCGCGCCGGTCGTCGCTCTGCGAGATCGTGAGCAGCGCCTGGATGTCCGTGATGCGGTTAACAAGCGCTTCGACCTGCTTGACCGTCTCGCCCTGCGTCAGCACCGGCAGTTCGTTCTCGGTCGTCTCGAGCTCCGGCATCGCCGGTTCGGTCGTCATGCGATCCTCTTCCCTGGCACGGTGCGCTGGTTGCGCTGCTTCCAGCCGACGTAGTCCAGCAGCCGGTTCCGCACCTCGGCGTCGGCGTCGGCGAAGCTCGGGATGCCGTGCTGTTCGCGCAGCGCGTCGAAGTCGAAGATCCGCCCCCCGTTCACCGTCATCCGGTCCAGGTAGCGCCCCCACGTCACGACGCAGAGGTCCTGCAGCTCGGCCGCGCTCGTGTACCCCGCCCCGTCCACCACCGCGTGCTCGCCCGTGGGGAACAGCAGCAGCACGGGTCGCAGCGGGCAGAAGTCGGCCGCGCCGAAGAACCGCACCAGCTCCCCGCACTGCTCGAGCGAGCGCGCGACGTAGCTGACCTTGTCCCACCACGACATCCGCAGCCCGGTGCGATCGAGCGGCTCGAGGCCGGGGCGCGGCACCAGGATCTCGATCATCGGAACGTCCCGCGCTCGGCTGCCTGCCGCACGAGCTGCCCGCGCAGCCCTCGCGCGACCTCGACGGGCTCCACCGGCCCGCCCCGCTCCCAGAGCACGAGGCCCCGTGTGTCCTCCAGCGCCGCCTCCTGCGCGAACAGCCGCAACGCCTGGTCGCGGAGTTCGCGCGCGTTCATCGGCTGCTCCTGCTGGGCGATCCCGATCAGCGTCGGCCCCGTGGGCAGCAGCAGGAGCACGGGGTGGAGCGGCACCCACGCCGGGGTCCCGTACCACCGGGGAAGCTCCTCAGCGTCCGCCACGTCGCGCACAACGGCGGAGACGGCGCCGTGGAAGGCCGGGGGCACCCCCGTCCAGTCGATCGCACGTGACCGCGGCTGGCGGCGCAGCACGTTCACTGAACGGCCTCGCGTTCACGGGTGGCGGTGCGATGGTTTCTCGACGCTGTCTTCACCCACGGGGTGAAAATCGTCTGCTTCGTCGGATCGATCGCCCGCGCCGCCCGCCGTGCATCGATCGGCCAGCCCGCTGCCTGGAGCCGCTCGTACACACCCTCGGGATCGGCCAGCAGCGTCCCGAACCACACCTCGACGAGTTCCACGTCGGGGCGCGCTCGCCACTGCTTCAACTCGTGCTCGACCGAGCGCTCGACCCCACGCTGCTGGTAGGGGATGCCGGTCAACCGCCGCCCCGATTCCGCGATCTCCACGACGTTGCGGCGCATGAACACGACCTTGATCGGCACCGGCTGCGGGTCGAGGTAGCGCGCCGATCCCACCAGGCACTTGATCAGCCGTCCGCGATGCGCCGAGGGGAACCGCTGGCCGGGCGGCAGCTCCACCGTCCCCGCCCCCTCCGAGTACCAGCCGCGCGCCTTCTGCTGCTCGGAGAGCTCGTAGAACTCGCGCAGCGGGTCGCCCTTGGGGGCGCGGTCGACCCGCAGCCCGCCCGCCTCGAGGCCCTGCATCATCGCCGTGGTGCCGGAACGCATAAAACCCGCGACCACATAGACGGTGCGGTCGCGGCGCAGCAGGCGACGGAGGATCGCGCGCCAGTTCATGGGAGCGCCGACCGCCCGTAGTCGATCACCTCGGTGTACGTCTTCCCCGCGATCGCCGCCCGCAACCGTGGCAGCACCTCATCGGTGATCAGCGTCTCCACGCGCGTCAGCTCCGCGATGTCCATGCCGCTCTCGGTCGGGAAGTCGCTGATCCCGACCGATGGCGGCGAGAGGTCGGTCAGGTAGTTCAGCAGCGTCTCGTAGAGGTTCGCGGTGCTGTCACCCAGCGCGGTCGCTACGTCGTCCGGAACCGGCATCGCTGCCTCCTCATCGGGCGGGCCCTGGCCACCCGGGCGGGGCATGGGCAGCCAGGGCCCTGACGACGGGCTAGGAGATCGAGAGGTTCACCGCCGAGTGCTCCCCGGAGATCGAGACCTCGGCCACGACACCGAGGATCGCTTCGTCGCGCCCGGATTCGTCGTAGTCCAGCGCGGCGACCGCGCCATCGGTCGTCTCGGAGGCGCGCACCTGCTGGCTGATCACGACCGTGCCCTCGGCCAGCACGGATGCCATCCCCTCGGTCTGGAGCCAGCCGAACTGGTTCGCGGTCACCGCCGCCGCCGCTACGCCGACGACCGGCGCGGTGGGCGGCGAGGGGTGGATGATCACGTCCTTGAGCGGGTGCTTGAGCAGCAGCACGGTCGAGGACGCGGTCAGCGCCACCTCAACGCCGTGCGCCAGCAAGAGCGAGAAGTCGACGGAGGCGGAAGCGGCCGGCGTGTCTTCGACCAGGTAGGCGCGGCCTTCGCCAGCGTCGTCCTGTACGACCATGTAGCCGCCGTTGAACTCGTCAGCGACGATCGCCTCGGCGTTCGCGGTGATCGTGATCGACCGCGCCCCAACCGCGGCGGCGGCGACCACGAGGTCATCGTCGGCAGCGTTCGGCACCTCGGACTGGTACACGGAGCCCGCGACCAGCGCTGGGCTGCCAGCCTCGGTGTAGCGCCAGGCGCGTCCGTCCTGGCTCACCATCCGTGTCCCCAGCGGGTAGGCCGCGGCGGCGGTGAAGTCGAACGGAGTAGCGAGCGTCGCGGTTCCTGGAATCTGCAAGATCGCGGGCATGGTGTGAACTTCTTTCTCGCGCCGCTAGCTCGTCGGCACCGACGCGTCGGCGGTGACCGCGATGCCCTTGTTGGCCGGCCGGTAGAGCCCCCAGGCGTACGAGCCCCAGAGGTTCATTTCGACCGCTCCACGCATCGACTTGTCGCTCGTGTCTGGGTCCATCCGCGCGGCCACCTCCTCGACGTGGATGAACCCCTCGCGGCTGTAGACGGCGTTGACGGTGTCGTTGCTGCTGTCGACCGAGAGGTTGGCGTTCTCCTTGAGGATGACCTGTGCCCACTCGCCGAGCCCGCCGGGCCCAGCGCCGAGCGCCGCTCCCTGCCGCCCGACACCGGGGTTGTTGGAGATCGCGACACCCGCGTGCGCGCCGTCGGCGACGCCGTAGGCAGTGCCGCCCTGGGGCGTGGTCGCGTAGCCCGCCACCCGGCCCCGCACGGCCGTCGCCGATCCGGGGTGCAGCTGCCCGTACCACGGCTTCTCCGCCGGCTCCGGGTTGGCGAGCGAGTTGCCGATCCGCAGGATCGTCGCCGCAGCCTCGAGGATGCCGGGCGACATCACTGTCCCGGCACCACCGAGCGTGGCGGTGAAGCTCGGGAACTGGGCGACCCCGTCGGAGTCTTCCTTGATGTCCCAGGCGTTGAACATGATCCGCGCGGTGCGCTGCATCAGCTGGCGATCGGCGCCCTGCCGCAACGCCTGGCCGCTCAAGATCACCTGCACCCCGGCCTCACCGGGGGTGTAGGAAGTGCGCGCGTCCGCGAGCTGCTGCGCCTGCGCCAGGTCGACCCCGAAGTCGAGGTTCTGGCCGACCAGCCGGTTGTAGTTGTTCAGGTGGTAGCTCGGGCCGCGTCCCGGCTCGAGCGTGAGCGGCATCGCCGTCGACCGGCTGATGCCACCTTCCTCCTGCGTGAGGAGCTTGAACTGGGAGATGATCGTGTTGACCGACTCGTTGAGGGCCTCACCATCTCCGACCAGGACCTGGTTGCTGACCATCTAGCGGTCTCCTATCGATCGGGCAACGAACTGAACCGCCCATCGCGGAACAGCCCGGCCATCTCGGCGTCGGTGATCTCACCGCGCACGTGCGCGGCTTCGACTGCGGCCTTCGAGCCGTAGACCGTGCCGCTCTGGCCCTGGATGGCGTAGGTCGGGGTGCTGGTCGCGGCTCGCGCAGCCTCGGCGTCGCGGCGCTGCTGCACCTCGGCACCCTGCGCGCGTTCCGCTTCGAGCTCGGCGCGTAGCTCCTTCTCACGCTCGGCGAGGCGGCGTTCCACCTCGACGTCGCGCAGGAGGTCGAGCTGGGCGTGCAGGAACTCCTCGGGTTGTGCCTGGCCGTTGTGTACGCGATCGGCGAGACCCACCAGCTGGTCGACCCGCGCCGCCGGCACGCTCGCATCGCCCAGCCGCGAGCTCACGACCGTGGACAGCTCCTCGCGCGCCAGGTCCTGCATCGCGGCGAACTGCCGTCCCGACAGGGCGTCGACGCCCTCTGCGTCGAATACCACCTGCCCGTCGTCGCTCACCGTCGCCAGCGCCTGCAGGTCAGTTTTGTAGCCGCCCTGCTGGAACCACTTCTGCTCGGCGCGCCGGCTCGCGCGTTCGGCCTCGTCGCGGGTGGCGTCGCGTACCGACTGCTCGCGCCGCTCGATCAGGTCCTTGACCGCCGGCAGCTCGGACAGCGTCTGCTCGTCTTGCGTCGCCAGCCAGCCGGCGTGATCGGGCTCCGGCGGCGCTACGGCCTCGGGGGTCTCGGGCGTCTCGGGTGCTGGCGTCTCGGCAGGGGTGGCGGGTGCTTCGGGGGGCGGCGCGGGTGGTTGTTCAGCGGCGGGCGGTGGTGCCGCAGGAGCCGCCGGAGCGTTTGGCTCCGCGCTCACCTCGGTCTCGACGGTCGCTGGGGTCGTCTCGGTGACCACCCGGCCCTCCTCGTTCGGACCGGTTGAGTGTCACGCTCCCGCCGCAGGCTTCGCCAGTGTCAGATGTACCATGCCGCGCTGAGGGGGCGAGCCGGGGTTCCTAGTCCCGCATGCGGTACCACTCGGCATCATGGGGGCGTCCGTCGGCTGGCAGTTGGTGCCGTTGCAGGTACGCGGCGACGATGAACGGCAGCCAGGCCGCCGCGATGACGGGAATGGACCACCGATCGGGCGCGTGCAGCGACAATTGCAGCGCTAGCCACCAGTAGCCGGCAAAGATCACCATCACGGCGATCGCGGCGGCCACTAGACCGATCGTGCGCAGCAGGCCGCGAGGGCTGTCCATGGCGGGATTATGTCCATCCCGCCAGCGACGCGTCAAGGCGTAGCGGGCTCCCGGGCGCCCGGCCGGCGCTCGTAGAGCGTGGCGTCGATCAGGTCCTCGACGTCCTTCGGCGCGTTCCACAGCCCCCATTCGAGCATCTGATCCGCGAGCTCGATCCGGTGGCGGCTCTCGGCCACCCACTCCAACCGCCGCATCCGCACCGCCTCATTGAAGTAGCCGGTGATGTCGATCTTGGCGAACTCCTCGCCCGCCTGCTCATACGCGCGGCCCGCCGGCAGGCCAGCCGCGACGAGCTGCGCTTCGATCTCGCGGGTGATCTCGTCGCGGAACTGCTCGTAGGTGGCGTAGCCCGTGCCCTTCGCGAAGCCGTCCGCGCTCCAGGTGTCCTCGCGCAGGTCCCACCACCCGGCCTCGCCCAGCTCCTGCGAGAGCAGGTCGTATTCCTGTTCCCAGGGGTGCTCCCGCACGTCGACGGCGTTGATGACCTCGCGCACCTGCTCGCGTTGCGTCGGGCTCAGCGCCGCGTCGAATTGACCCTGGAGCTCCTCGAGCAGGTCGAAGTCCAGCTCGGACCCCACCACCGCCTCGTCGCGAAGCGCGTAGCGCTGCCCCGCCAGCTTGAGGATCGGGTCGGTCGACTCCGCGAAGCCGCGGAAGATGTCCTCGTATTCGGCCTGCGCGCCGATGTACTGCTGGATCGCGTTCTTCCGCCGGAAGCGGTACTCGGCCTTTGTCTGCGACTCGTCCGCGATCCGCGTCAGCTCCTCGCGCAGCTCGACCGAGAGCAGCAGCGCCAGCGATCGCCGGTGGCCGCGTCCGGCCAGCTCACGCAGCTCCTCCACCCGCCGCGTCTCGAGGCGCTCCAACTCCTCCTGACCCAGCGTCTCGGCGATGTCCGCGTTCTCCTGTGTGTTCGAGCGGCCCTCGGTTTCGATGCCCGCCTCTTCCAGCACCCGCGCCCGCTCGGCGAACGACGCTTCCTGGTAGTTGGCGAGCCCGACGGTGTCGAGTGCCGCGCCCATCGCGTCCCAGCCCTCGACGATCCCGTTCATGACCACCGGCGGCAACGGTGCGAACTGGAGCAGGGTGCCTGTCTTGGTCAGGTCGCCGAAGCGGAAACCGGCCCCCGGCTCGAACCCGACCCCAGCCAGCGCCGGCGGAATCCGCCCGACGATCGACGCCGAACCGAGAAACACCTTGGCCCACGCTTGGCCCGCCGCAACGGGATCGCCCAGGCGGATCTCGTCGATGCTGCGTGCGAACGCTCGCACGACCGGGTCCTGCGGGATCAGGTCTATCACGCGGCCACCGGAAGTCGTGATGGTGCCAAAGCCCCCCTTGCGCGGATCCCATTCGTAGTCCCCGACGCCGAAGAGGTTGTTGAGGTACTGGCCGAGGATCAGCGTCGTGCTCACCGCCGAGGTGATCGTGATCGCCGCGAGGGCCCGGTCGGTAGCGTTGTTCGCCGTCAGCAGCTTCGCCATCTCGTTGATGTTGGCGAACCGGGCGCGCGTCATCCGCGCCGAGGTGAACAGCACCGCCTCCGCCTCCGCCCGCTGCGAGCGAAGCGCCGGCCGCGCCGCCGAGCCGACGTGGTTGGCGTGGCGCGCCGCCCGCGATCGCACCAGCGGGTCGCTGACGTCGAAGCTCGCGTTACCCGTGAGCTGATGCAGCACGTGCATCATCACCAGATCGCCTTCGTACGAGGCGTTGCGAACCGCGGTGAGCACCGTCCCGAACTGGACGTCGTTGAGCCAGCTCGTGACCCTCGTATAGAGGTCGCCGACGCCCGGAATCCACGAGATGAGCGATCCTTCATCAGGCCGCATCGCGGAGGACTTCCCCGTCTGGTCAACGCCGTCGATCGCGTACTGGATCTGGCGCGGTAGGAAGCTCTCGGAGTAGGCGAGCCGCGCGTGCGGGAGGTGCAGTGACGCAAGGATGTCGTTGGCGGACTTCGCAAGCAGCGCTACCCCACCCCGGAAGATCGCAGTGTTCGCCTGGATGCCGAAGATCGCGGCGTCGAGCCCAAACATCGTGTTCTTCGTGCGCTGCACGGCCGCCCGCAAGCCCTGGAAGTTCGCCGGCTGGTTGAGAAGCCGCAGCTGGCGATCGATCATCCGCTCGTTCGCCACCGCAGCCGCGCCGTGCTGTTCGGTGAACCGCGCCCGCAGGCGCTCATCCACCGCGAGATCGAGCGCGGCGTCGTCCAGCGGGTCCTCGCCGGCTCGCCTGAACTCGCCCTTGATCTGCCGCTTGACCCGGTACCGCTGGCGCCGCACGGCCGTGAACCCGTCTCCGAAGCGTTCCGCGAGGCGGTTGTCCATCAGCCTGTCGGCGATCTGCCGCGCCACGCGATCCTCGACGCCGAACTGGTTGACGAGCGCGTTCTGGAGGTTCATGCCCTGGTACACCAGCTCGGTCAGGAACGGGCTCTCGAGCGTGCCGTTGATTTGCGCGTCGATCGTGCGAAGAATCACATGCCCATTGGTGCTCATGTTGGCCAAGACCGCTTCGGACGCGTCGAGCCACGCATCGATCGTCTCGCGCACAGCCGCCGCTAGCTCCACCGGCACGTTCGGGACCGGCGTCGGCTCGCGGACCCCGGTGGGCTTGCCCGATTCCCCGACCACCCGAGCACCCTGCGGCGTGTCCGGTTGCGGCCGATCGAGGATCGTCTGCGCACCTCGTTTCAGTTGCTCGGCGTTCGGCACCGTCTCGTCGAGCGCCTCACGTAGGCGCCGCTGGGCGTTGAATGCCTTCGCTTCGGAGGCGTTGCGGGCGTTGTTCTGGCGGCGGGTGGCCTGCTCCGAGAAGCGCTCCGTCTCGGCCCGCAAACGGCGATCGAGATCCGCGAACTCGCGCAGTTCCCGCCCCCGTCGTGGGACGTCGATGAACGAGGCCCGGACCCCGATCGGTGTGCTCGGGTCAACCGGCTGCTCCAACGCGGCGATGCGGGCGTCGAGCGCCGCCTGATCGGCCCGTGCCTGCGTCGCGAGCGCCCGGTCCTCGGCGCGCTGGGCCTCGGCGATGAAGCGGTCCGTCTCGCGGCGGATCCGCGCGTCCGCCGCCGCCAACGTCTGGCGCGCCGGGCGCTTAGCGATCTCGTCGACGATCTCATCGCCCAACAGCGTCCGTAGCGGCCGCGACTCCACCTCGAAGGGCCGCAAGCCCTCGCCCTTGATCAGCCGATCGATCGCCGTCCCCAGCTGGAGGAACTGGAACGAGTCGATGTCACCGTCCGAGAGCATCCGTGCGACCTCGCCGAAGATCGCTTCCCGCTCCCCGGCCCCGAGGTCGACGGGCTCCGCGAACGTCTGGCGGATCGTGCCTTCGACCCGCGCACCCGCCCGCGCCCGCCGCACCGCCTCTTCTGCTGGGCCGACGGCCTCCTCTTGTAGCGCTGCCGATTGGCGGGCGGCGAGCGCGGGATACAGCGCATCCGGTTCTTCCACCACAAGCGCTGGGAAGGATTTGGCGCCGAGTTCGTGGAGGGCGGCGAGACGATGGGCACCTTCAAGAACGTACGGGCCTTCCGCGTCGACCGCGATGATCAGCGGTGAAATCTCGCCCGACTCGCGGATGGCTGCGGTCAATTCGCGCACCTGATCGAGGTCGGATTTGCTGTAGAACATGTCTCGGGGTGCGGCACCAGGGAAATCCGCGACAGGGATCTCGCGCAGCCCAGGGAGCACCTCGTATTCGGTGAAGGTTGCTTCGATTGAGCCAGTATTCTCGACGGTTCCACCGCCAGTGATGCGACGCCCGTCTACCGAGTCATCAAGCCGGAGCTCGGGGTAACCAGACACCGCAGGTGAATCTGTTATCCCCGGACCTACCGGCCCGCCACCGATCGCCTCGTCGAGCTGGCGCTGGACGCCGCGCGCCTGCCCGGCACGGCCCTCCCGCAACTCGCGGCGAGCCGTGCCCAGCCGCTCGATCGTCCGTTCGGAGCGGTAGGCGTCGAACAGGCTCCGCCGCGCCCCCTCGAGTGCGTCATCCCCGATGTCGCGGACACCGAGGCCGATCGGGACGTTGCGGGTCAGATCGCGATAGCGGAGCGCGGCGTCGACCAGCAGTTGCGGCGCTTCCTGCCCCGCTCGGACCCCGAACCGTAGCGTCGACGCCGAGATCTCCGGGCTGAACCCGGTCAGCGTCCCGGCCGCCACCGCCGCACCGAACCGGACCCCACCGGGGAGGCCCTCGGTGCGGGCGAACGCCTCCTGCGCCACGACATCCGCCGCCACCTCGCGGCCCAGCGCCGAACCGCCGCGTCCCGCGAACGGCTCCACCGCGCCCGCGATCTGGTTGAGCGTCACCCTTGCCACGCGCGAGCGCCCCACGCCTGCCGCGCGGATCGCTGCCGCGAGCCCTGTGCCCTGCCCGGCGATGAAGAAGTTGATCGGCGCGAGTGCTTCGATCAGCTCGTTGACCAGCCGTGGCGAGGTGTCCTCGCCCAGCCCGAAGTCCTTGAGACTGGCCTGCCCGTCGGTCCACAAGCCCAGCGCGTTATCGATCGCGATTCGGCCGCTGATCGGCGTCAGCGGGTTGATCTGTGAGCTGCTGTCGAACCCGACGGGCGAGAGCAGCCGTGGATCCTTTCCCTCGACCGCGGCAACGACGCGCCCGCGTCCGGCGAGCTGATCGAGCGGTCCTGACGGGCCAGTGATCAGGTTGCGGCCGGCGCGTCCCACCGCTCCCGCCACACCCCCGATGTCGCCCTCGAGCGCGGCGCCACCGGCATCGAGCAACGGGTCCGTAAGCCCCCGCAGGGGATTGATTACCAGCCCCTCGGCAAAGCCCTTCGCGATCGCCAGCGGATCGGCGCTGCCCAGATCCGGTTCCAGCGACCGCAGCTCGGTGATCCGCGGGTCCTCGCGGTAGCCCGGTTCGTTGCGGTTCGTCTCGGTCGGAGGGCGGGCGCGGAGGCTGTTCATCAGCGACCGGCGCCGTAGCTCGCCGGGCGCGAACTGCTGCGCCCCCAACTCCTCTTCGCTGGGAGCCCGCTCCGTCACCTGCCGCCGGCGGGTGAGCTCCTCGACCGTGCGTCGGAGGTTGAGCGCGTAGTTGATGTTCGCCGCCGTGTCGGCTCCCGGTGGCCGTGGCCCGAAGGTGCCCCCGGTGCCCAGGTAGCCCGTGCGGGCGCTGCGGAACACCCCTTCGAGGCGCTGGTCGCGCCGCCGCTCGGCGTCCTCGTTGCCGCGGAGCCGCTCCAGCGTGTCGCTGGTCAGCCGGTAGGGCATGTGAGGCGGTGTCCCTCCGCAGCTATGGGAGGCGCTGGAGCGCCCGGCCGTGCAGGATGACGATCACCCGCTCCGGCGGCACGCCGAGTTGCTGGGCAACGTCATTTCGCCCCTGGTCGGTGTAGACATCGAGGCGCTCCCCTGGCGCGAGGGTGAGCACGTACAGGGGCTCGTCGATCTCGCGGTCGGTAGCACCCACCAACTCCGCCTCGTCGTCGGTGACACCCATCAGCCCCGCATCAAACAGGATGTCGACCCGATCCGGCGACCACGTGTCCTCGGTACCCTTCGCGGTGGACTCAGTCTCGCTCACGTACTTCAGCCTTCCCATTAGCGACCCAAGCGCCTTAGACCGCTCGCGCTCCATCGCGGCCTGTCGGATGGCGAGCTTTGTCGTGAAGCCTAGGGTCTCGGTGGCCATGTAGTCGTACACCGACTCGGACTCGCTCACCTGCTCGCTCCCTTGCTGCGCTAGGCCATCCTAGCCGCTCCCTACGGGCTGATCGTTGACGTTATCCGGCTCCACGATCGCGAGGGGTGCTAGCTGAACAACTATGTCACGACCGGCCTGGAACGCGGCACCGCCCGCCCGCTGCTGCTGCGCGCCACGATTGAACAGGGCCATCGCGATGAGGCCTCCCGCTGCACCGAGCAAGAGGCTTGGGACATGCAGCTCCACACACCCTCGGCGCACGCGAGCGGGCACGCTCAAGCCCACTTCTCTAGCCGCTCAGCGCCAGCGAGCGCCGGTTGACGCCACTCAGACGGCGGCGGTTCGCCTCGGCACCGTAGGTGGACGCCGACACCCCGCTACGCGCCTGTAGCGCGTTCACGAAGCCCGTGATCGAGTCCGGAGCGGCGTTCGCCAGCCCCACGTTCTGCAACCCGAGGTCGTCTGGGCTCGCAGCGTTGTTGAACAGCGTCGGCAGCTCGACCCCCTGCCGCAGCTCGAGGATGCGCTGCCGCGCCGCCTCGATCGGGTCGCCCGAGAGCGTCGACGCGATCTGCGCCGCCGGTTCGATCGCGTTCTTCGTCAGACCCGTAGCGCCACCGGCGAGCGCGCCCTGGATGTTGGAGCCGAACACCTGCTGCGCCAGCGGATCGGCCATCGAGATGACGTTGGAGAGCTCGCGGGCGGCGCTGACGCGATCGCGGATCGCCTGCGCTTCCCGCTCCGCCTGCACCTGCTGGATCTGGAACATGAACTGCGCCTCGGCGAGCGCCGTGTTGCGACGCGCCAGCTCGTACTCCTGCGCACGGAACTGCGCCGCCTGCGCCCGATCGAGGTCCGCCTGGTAGCCCTGGAAGGCCCGAGCCACCGCGCTCTCGTTCGCCGCGAACGCCCGCGCCGACGCCTCGTCCTCTTGCCCGAGCCGCCGTTGCACGAACCACGGCGGCTCGGCCCCACCTACGTTGACACCGGGGTCGACGCGCTGGCCGGTGGTGGGGTTGAAGAAGATCACGTTGCCGTTGGCGTCGGTGATCGAGCTGAACGACCCAGTCGAGCCCGAGGCTGCCTTCGGTTCCTCGCCGAAGTTGCGCTGGAGGATGCCCGGTGGGGCCGGAGCGAGCACGAAGCCCGGCTCTCCGCCGGTGCCACCGCCTGCGGGCGTGGGTTGGCGGATCAGGACGCGCTGGGTGTTCGGGTCGAGCCACAGCGGCTCGCCGGTCTCGGTGTCGAAGCCCAGCAGCTCCAGCGGCTCCGGCTCCCTCGACGCTTGCTGCTCTACCTCCTTCTCGTATTGCTCCTGCGTGACCCAGCCGACCGGGCACGCGGCGATCGCGAACTCCCAGTCGTTCGGGTTGTTGGGGTTGATGCAGATCGGCATGCGCTACCCCTCGCTCTGGGGACGTGCCTGCTCGTACCGCTTGACCAGGTCCAGCCCGCCGTCGACGAACGGCAGCGCCGCGATCCAGGGGCTCATGTACCGCTGCGAGCCGTCCGGGAACGTGATCGGCAGCGGCGGGTACTCGGCGATCTTGAGCTCGAACCAGCGCGCGAACTGCTCGTCCGTCGGTTCCTCGGTCCCGATCGCGTCATCCGGGAACGACTCCTTGATCGTCTCGCGCGTGCCCTCGGCGAGGTCCTCGAGCCGCGTGATCTGGTCCGTCATGTAGGCGCGGTCGTAGCTCATACCGGCAGCCCCTGGGTGGGTAGCGTGCCCGGCACGTTGAGGTCATTCAACGGCGTCGACGCCTGCCCCTCCGCCTGCACGCTGGGGTCAATCGGCGGCGGCTGCTGCACCGACGCGCCGTTCTGCGCCAGCACCTGCTCGGGGCTCAGCTCCATCCCGCCCGGGCCCACGAAGCGGCCGTCGGGGCCGAGGACGATCAGCGCCGCGAACTTCTTCGCCAGCTCCTGCGCCACCACCACCGGCTCCACCCGTGTGCGGTACATCTGCTCCGCGTTCCAGGTGGCGAGCTGGTTGTCGGGGTCGGAGATGTGGACGTAGTCCTCGAGGTACTGCGTCTGTGTCGGGTAGGGCACGTTCGGGTCGTTCAGGAGCTGGCGGCCGTGCTCCTGCGCCGCGATCGTCTGGGCGTTGGAGTGCGGCGCGATGTCGACCTCGATCTGTACCGAGACGATGTCGGCGGGGTCGACCGCGATCAACGTCTCCTGCTCGACCTTCCCCTTCTTCACGCGCGCGTAGACCGGCACCGCCTCCCCGATCCCCCCGCGCTCCGCCGGCTTCTGCATCACCAGCGCCATGTTCCGCACCATCGTCTTGATGCCACGGGCGATGCTCTGCTTGTACTCCGCCACCGGCGCGTTCGCGATCTCCTGCGCGAGCCGGATCGTCCACGGCTGGGTGGAGGCGCCGATGTCCACGTTCCCCGCCTCCGGGGCGGCGTCACGGAGCTGCTCTTCGGCGCGGTTGAGGAACTCCACGAACGCCGGGTTCATCTCGAACTCGACCTTCATCAACTCCGCCCCCGGTGGCAGCGCGAACGCCGCCGCCGAGTTGTGGCTGAGCACCACACGGTTGCCGCCATCGTCGAACATCGGCGCGCCGTCGGAGAGCTTCACCCAGTAGAACGGCATCGCGATCTGGTGGGCGAGCAGCCGGCCGACGGTGGTGTCGTAGTCGACGAACGGCTTGAGCTTGTAGATCCCCTCGAGGTACGGCAGGTAGCGGCGGGCGGGGTCGGGGCTGTTCGTGCGGTCCGCCGCGATGATCGCGAACGGCGGCATCTCGTAGCCGTGCGGGCCGGACTTCACCAGCGTCCATTCGGTCGCGATCGTGCCCCGTTCCGAAGGCGCCACCAGCTCATAGAGCTCGTCGCGCGTCCAGACCTGCGCGATCGTCACCGACTGGCCCCAGTCGTCAGGCCGCACCCCGGAGGGCTCCCAGGTGGCCGGCTTGGTGCGTTCGGTGTAGATCGCGACCCGCCGCGAGTGCTGGTTGACGCTGACCGTCCCGATCTCGATCCCCTCCTTGCGGAGCTTCTCGCGATAGTCCAGCACCCCGACGTCGCGCATGTAGACCATGAGGCCCATGCCGTTGGCGCTGGAGCGGTCCTCGATGAAGGCGATCTGGTCCGCGCGCGGGCACTCGATGTAGAACGGGAACCCCGCCAGCGCCTTGTTGTGACGGTCGCGCTCCAGCACCGACTCGGGCTTCTCTTCGTACGCGTCACCCGCCGGCCGGTAGCGTGATTGCTCGTCCTCGTCGATCTCGTCGAGGCTGGAGTAGAGCTGCGGTTCCGGCACCGCCGGCCACATGTCGGTGGTGCGGATCCAGTGCAACACCCCGAAGCAGTCCTTCCCCATGCCGTCGGCGAGCTCCTGGAGGATGCTGATCCCCTCACGCTCCTCCGCCTGTTCGAGTCCGAGTTGCAACACCCGTTCGAGGTCGTCGGAGGCGACACGCTGGCGCCGCAGGTCGCGCGGCGGCTCGCAACGGATCCGGTACGGGTTCTCGGTCAGCCGCCGCCGCATCTCGAAGTGGACGCGCCGCAGCGTGTCGACCTGGAACGCCTCGGTATCACCGGCGTGCGGCGCCGGGAGCCGCGGATCGGCTTCGGCGGACCCGTAGAAGTGGTGCTCGCGCATCTTGATCAGCGTGTGCAGCTGAGCGAACCGCCCCTGTACGCCGGTCTCGGCGCGCGGCGCCATCAGCGAGCGGATGATGTTGCGCAGCTCCGGCTCGCTCAGCGTGGTGGCCGCGATCCGTCCTTCGCCTCCGGCATTCCCAGCGGCTGTGGACTCGGGAATCGCCGGCATCGAGCCGAGCTCCTATCGCGCGCGTTGAACCGCGCCGGCCGACCGGCCCCGAGCGCGCTCCGCCAACAGCTTCCGGCGACGCTCCGACATCCCGCCAGTGTCGGATGTACCAGATGTACCAGTCCCCGGCAGCTCCACCCCCAGCGGCAACGCCGCGAACCGCCGGGTGAGCTGGCTCAACGCGAGCGCCGTCGTGTCGACCTGATCGTCGTAGGCCGCGTTCGGGAACCCGATGTGCTCCTCGATCCAATCCTCGAGCCAGTCCGCCCGCTCGGGCAGCAGCACCGCCCCCGACTCGAACCACGGCGTTACCGCCGCCGCCCGCGACTGCTTGCTTCCCACGGGCCGCACGCCCACCACCGGGACGTTGAGCCGTCGCAGGTCCTGCACCAGCGGACGGCCATTGGCGGCGTCCTCGACGAACACCCCGAACGGCCGCATCGGGTGCTGGCGGGCGTGGATGTCGAGCACGGCGCGCTTGAGGTCGGGGTACTCCACCCGATCGCGCCACACGTAGAGCAGGTAGTAGTTGCGCAGGTCGGTGCCCCAGACCGCGATCACGCTGTAGTCGTGGCCGACGCCCTTGTCCCACGCGGAGTCGACCGTCAGGCAGACGTGCCACGGGGTGTCGAGCACCCGCCCCTCCTGCGTCGCCCGTTCGAGTGGGGTCAGGCTGTAGCGTTCGAGGAACCAGGCGCGTTTGAACATCCCCCCTTCCTCGGCGGTCGGGCGCTGCTGGTAGAGCGACACGAACGAGCGCGACCCGAGCAGGCGTTGCATCCCCTCGAGGTAGAGTTCGTCGAACCAGCCCGGCCACAACGCCTCGCCGCGGCCACGCCCCATCGGATCGTCGTCTTCCGCCAGCGCCGGGAGCCGCAGCACCGTCCACTCGTTGCCCTCGTCGGAGTCCAGCAGCCGGCCCACCAGGTCCGCCTCGTGCCAGCGCGTCATCCCCACCAGCTGCGCCGCATCGGGCATCAACCGGGTCCGCGCGACGTCGGTGTACCAATCCCACACCTTCTGGCGGATCACCTCGCTGTCGGCCTCTTCGCGGTCCTTGATCGGGTCATCGATGATCAGCAGCTTCGCGCCGAACCCGGTCAACGCACCGCCCACGCCGGTCGCGGTTACCTCACCGCCGGCCGTCGTCTCCCAGAGGCTCACGGCACGCGTCTGCCCCGACACCCCGGTCGGGAACGGGTAGCGCTCGGACTCCACCAGCGCCCGCACGCGCCGCGACTGCCGCTCGGCGAGCTGGGCGCCGTAGGAGCTGATGATCACCGGATGATCGGGGTGGCGGCCGAGGTACCACGCAGGGAAGCGTTCGCTGAAGTGGTAGGACTTCGAGTGACGGGGCGGCATCTCCACGATCAGCTTCTGGATCTCGCGCCGCTCCAGCGCTTCGAGGTGCTCGATCAGCAGCAGCGTGTGTGCCGCCTCCTCGTAGCCCGCTGACATGCGGCGGCAGAAGTCCAGCAGGTAGCCGCGTGCGAGCTCCGCCTGCGCCGCGTCGCTGATCGCCTCCCGCTGCGCCGGGCTGTAGGTCACCACGTGTTCGTATTAGGGATGAACGCCTTGGGCGTGCGGTACCAACCGTGCGAGAGAGCAAAACCATCGCCGTGTAGTACCTGTTCGAATAGCTCCTGCGTGATGCCGGCAGCGGACCACGCCCCTCGCGCCCACGCGGGCTGTTCCTCCCACGGTGCAGTCATATCGAGCTCCGCCCCCGCTTCCTCAGCAGCCAGGCGGCGCTCATGCTCTCGCACGGCTGCGCGATACGCAGCATCATCGTCAGTCACGGTGAACGAGGCGTACTCCCCGAGCGTCCCGTGCCTCAGTGGACGCCCCCGCTCACTCCACACCCCCAAGCCGAAGCCGACCAGCAGCAGCGCCACCGATAGCAGCACAACCAGCGCGAGCTCCATCACCACTAGCAGCGCCGTCAGCAGCACCCCGCTCGCGAACCCGGCCAGCCACCACCAGTACCTCATTGCTCCCCCTGCTCTCTTCGCTCTGTACCCGGCTGCCAGCGCAGCCCGCCTCGCGCTCATGGCTCCCCCTGCTCCCGAAGCCACTCCCGGAGTTTCACCACGAGCACCCACGTCGCCACGAACACCACTAGGCCCTCGCGAATTTCATCCCAGCCAGGCGACCAGTCAGGCATGCTCCCCCTCCTCGAACTGCGCATCGACCACCCGCCGGTCGTAGGCGAGCGCCCGCAGGTCATCCAGGCTCAGCCCCGCCGGCAGATGATAGTGCGTATCGCCACCCGCTCGCTGGTCCGCGTCGAACAACCCCAGCCGCCGCATCAGGGAGTCCAACGCCCCCTTCTTGTCGTGCATCGTGATTTTCGTCACGACACGCTCAACCTCGTACTCGTCTTTCCCCCTGGTCACGGTCCGCGTCACCGTCACCTCCTTCACCGCCGCCGCGACGTCGGGCGACAGCTCGTCGGAGGCCACCAGCTCCAGCCCGTCAGGCCCCCAGCTCGCGACGTCGGTCAGCTTCGCAAAGCCGATCCGCGTCAGCTCGCGGATCACGTCGCCCGCCTCGACGTCCGACCGCACGCGCAGCCGTTCACGGGCGGTGGCCAGCGCGGTGGCGACTTCAGCGTTTTTCAACAGCCGCTGGCCCTGCGCGTAGGCCGTCTTCGGCGAGTAGCCAGCGGTGATCGCCGCCTGCGTCGCGTTTGGCTCGACGATGTACGCCTCCAAGAATCGCCGCCTTCGCTCGTTCATGCTTCGTGCTCCCCGCGCCAGGCCCGCTGCTCCCAGTGCCCGGCGTTCACGGTTGGATCGTATCCCCTGGCGCAGGATCGACTTCGGCCAGCAGTTGGCCATCGAGCGACCAGTATTGCGTGACCAGCCGCGCCAGCTCACCCTCGGTTTGCGCTCGTTCGCTCACGCCACGCAGGGTCAGGGTCGTCTCGATCACCGAGATCACCCGCGCCCGCGAACCGATCAGTGCCTCGTAGCGCTCGTTCATGCTTGCTCCTCAACCTGGAACGCCCTGCCGATCCCATCGAACGCGTGCCCCGTCCACCGCTGGTGGTCCCAGTCCGGCGCCATCGGCGGCGCGTCAGGGCGCCCGCATTGGACCGTCCGACGCCGGACATGATCCCCGCCGCTCAAGCCGCAGGGCACGTCAGCCTCGTTGTAGCCTGCGGCCAGCATCTCCTCGGTGATCCAGCCAGAACCAGCGCAGCAGCCCTTCCGCAGCACGAACCCGCAGCGCAACACCACCTCAGTCCTCGTCAGCGCCACCTAGCGCCTCCTGTCGCTCCCCACGGCTTGCCAGGGCGTCCGCAAGCAGGCGCTCGACGGTACGCGCTCGACCCAGCTCCCAATCCACGCCCAGGTGATCAATGCGCTTGACCAAGCTCTTCGGTAGACGGATGTGGATCATCGGTCGTTCCTCACTCACCAGCGACTCCCTCCTCGACCCATTGGCATCGTGCGGCGTCCCATACGTAGCCCGCGTCGAACTCCCATAGCGAACCCAGGTCGAGGCCATCTCCGCAGCGAAGCACCACCTCAGTCCTCGTCAGCGCCACCACGCGCCTCCTCTTCGTTCAGGACGGCCATGACGTCCTGCCAGGTAACCACCTCAGCCGGCACGGTCAGCTCCGCGTCGTCGATGCACGTGTCCTCGGCCGTCGGCACCCGCGTGTCCTTGCTGGCACAGGCCCACCCCTCCACCACCGGGAACACCGCCGCCAGCCGGTCACGCCAGGTACGCGCGTACTGCTCACCGCCACCGGACCAGATCACGATCTCCGCCTCGGGCATCATGAACTCCAGCACCAACAGGAAGCCGACGAGTTGGTGATTCCACCGCCAGCGCTCCGCGCCACCGCCGTACGGGTTCTGCCCTTCGAGCGGCTGGCCCTCTTCGCCGAGCCAGAGCACCAGCGTGTCATCACAATCGACGAACACCCTCACCTAGTCCTCCCCCTCGAGCGGCGACGCATGGGCGAGCCGTGCCCTGATCAGCTCAGCCAGCGCCTCGGCGCGGGGCACGTCGAACGGGTCGATCCAGTCGCCCGGCCACCGCTGCACGCACCAGCCGAGGGCGGCGGCTTCGTTGTACTTCTCACAGTCAGCGATGAAGCCTGAGCCTCGACCGTGCCTCCCGCCCGACCACACCCCACCCTCGACCTCCAACGCGACGCGCGCCGCCTCCCAGGCGAAGTCGAAGCGCCACATCCGCCCCTCGGCGAAGCGCATCTCCCGCCGGATCGGCTGTAGGTCGGGCGCGATCATCGCCCACTGCCGCGCGAAGGCGAGCTCGAGGTCGGAGCCGCCGCCGACGCCGGGAAGCACGGGGCGGTCGCTCACGATCATGTCGTCGGGGATCTCGATGCCGTCGATCCGCGCCATCACGCCTCACCCGCCAGGATCGCCTTCAGGAAGGTCTCGCACTCGCTAATCAGCCCGGCGAGTAGCGCCTCCTCATCTTCGGTCGCCGGTTCGTTCGGGTCGTCGCCCACGTTGTTGAGCAACGCTTGAAGCGCCGCGTGCGCTCCTCCGTAGAACGCGCGGCGTGTCTCCTGCCGCTGGACCGGGCCCGCCGATGACGGCAACACGAGGCCGTTGTACGTCTCCCACTGCTCGCCGATCGTCCGCGGCAATCCGCTCACGCTTCTCTCCGATCCTGCTGGGCGTGTTGAGTCGCCGCAGCAGATGCGAGGTGTCCTTCGTAGCAGGGTTCGCCGGCAGGCTTCCCGATACACGATCCATCCTCCGCGATCAGCACGAACCCGCAGCCTTCGCACACGTCCACAAACGGCTCCCGACCCGGCTCCTCCGTCCAGTCTGACCACCCTTCCGGCGCGCCAAGATCGACTGAGCATTGCTTGCAGTAGTTCGCCATCACTCTCCCCTGTCCATGCGCACGTGCTCAGCCAGTCGCCGCCGCAGCCGCCAGCGCCATCCACGAGGGCTCGGGCTGTGCTGAGGCTGAGCAGGAGTGCGCGGCCACATCCTGAGCAGTTCACCCGCCTTCGGGCGCGGGCCGAACCCCACGCCCCGTGCGAAGAGGCCGTCAGGGAGGCCGTACCCGCCATGCGACTCCAACCGCGCCACCAGCATCTTCCGGCGACGAATCCCCGCCAACACCGGTGCGAGCTCCGTCTGTCTCGCGAACTGGTAGGCGTTCACGTCCGCGGGACCTTCCCGATGCCGCCGGGCGGGCGCTCCGCCCCACACCGGCTGCACGTCTGATCGATGAACAGCCCGACGCCCGGCCCGTAGGGCTCCCAGCGGTGCCCGAAGTAGCGCCCCTGACAGACCGGCTCGCCCCGGTCACGGAGCGCCGTCGTCCCCCAGCGCCCCCGCTTCGGTGCCCAGCTCATCCGAGGTGCTCCGCGATGGTCGCGTGCTCGTAGCCACCGGCCAGCTCCGCCGCCAGCTCCCCGCCACCGATGCCCGCACAGGCCGACCCGTGTGTGAGCGTCACAGCCCCAGCCCCATCTCGTGCTGGATGCGGTCGATCCGCGTCCGGCTCTGCTCCACCAGGTATTCACGGCTGATGTCGAGCCCCACGTAGCGCCGCCCGTGGCGCAGCGCGACCCGGCCCGTGGTCCCCGAGCCGTTGAACGGGTCGAGCACGATGTCACCGGCCGCGGAGCCAGCGAGGATGCAGCGCTCGGCCAGCCGCTCCGGGTAAGTTGCGAAATGCGCGCCGGGGTAGGGCTGGGTGGCGATCTCCCAGACGCTCCGGGCGTTGCGGCCGCCGTTGGCGTAGTAGCGCGCCGCCGGGTCATCGGTGTGCTCGAGGTTGCCTCGGGGGCGGATTGCCTCTTGGCCGCGGAGCGCCATCGCGCCGTGTTTGTTGCCGCGGCGCTCCACTGGAGTCGCATGCGGCTCCCGGATCGCGTCCGCGTCGTAAAAGTAGCGCTCGGCCTTCGAGAGCAGTAACACGTACTCGTGCGCCTTCGTTGGGCGGTCCCGCACGCTCTCGGGCATCGGGTTCGGCTTGCTCCAGATCACATCGCATCGGAGAATCCAGCCGTCCTGTTGGAGCGCCAGGCCCACCAACCAGGGAATCGGGACGAGCTGCTTTCGGCCGAGGGTCGCGGTATACCGGCTGGGATCACGACCACCAAAGACGCTCCAGCCCGGCCGCTCAGTAGCGAACGAGCCGCCGCCGCCGTTTCCACCGCCCGCATAACTTGAACCGAGGTTGAGCCAGAGGGTGCCGTCGGGGCGGAGCACGCGCCTGACCTCGCGGAACACCTCCACGATGTGCTCGACGTACAGCTCCGGCGTCGGCTCGAGGCCCAGCGCCCCGTACCACGCCCCGCCACCCCAGGCGAATCGCTGCTCGCCCTGGTAGGCCCGCAGCCCCCAGTACGGCGGCGAGGTGACGCACATCTGGACGCTCTCGTCCCCGAGCGGGAGCGCGTGCGCCGAAGCTTGCGCGAGCATCAGCATCAGCGGTCCATCCAGCTCGGGCGCAGCAGCGCGACCCCGTGACCCCCAGGTGGGCTGTCACCCGGCAGGCCCGTATCGGGGTTGATGAAGCGGACCCGCTTGGCCAGCAACCAGATCGTGGCGTGCTTCTCCAGCCGCCGGTACCACTGGGCGTCCGTCGCCGCCGGGATGAGCAGCACGATGTTCGCCGCGCGGTCCCGCTGCTCGATCGCCTTCTCGACCGCGGGGTCCATGAACCCACGGCTGTAGGGCGGGTTGCCGAAGCACCGCTGCCCGCACCAGTCGGCGTCGAACGCGGAGCGATCCTCCGAGTACCAGGTCGCACAGAGCGCGTTGCTCTCGCTCGCGAACAAGTCGGTGTCGAACGCGAAGATCCGGTGCAGGGCCTCGAAGAGGGCCGGGGGCGTTTGCCAGTCACCGCGCCCCGCGCCCGTCTTGTCGTTCGCACCCATCAGGCCAGCACCTCCACCGCGCGTGTCACAGCCCCAGCGACCCGACCAGGCCCTCCACCGAGACCTCGATCTGCTCGGCTCGTGCCGCGGCCGGGATATCGCCGATCGTCGCCGGGCAGCGCAGCCGGATCAGCACCGCCCCGATACTGCTTGCCCCGCCAGACGGGCGATTCCGGGTGATCTTCCCGAGCGCGAGATACGGCGCGCCGAGCGAACTCGTCCGCAGCTCGATCGACACGTACCCCTCGACCGTCAACAGCTCCTCATCCGTCGCGTGCATCACACTCTCCTCTCCTCATTGCTGATTCTCACTAGAGCCTCCGAACCCGCTCAGTCTCGTAGTCAAAGCCCCTCCGATGATGCCCCAGCGCGATCGCTTCCTTTTTATGCAGTTCCACCCACTGGCCGCAGTGATGACAAGCGGGCTTCCAGTTCGACTCGTCCAAATAGCCCGCACCGCCGGTACGTCCGTTGCCCGCGATGTGGCTCACCTCCGTCGATCGCCCGGAGCAACCTGGAGCTTTGATGGCACAGCGGGGGTTCGCCTCGAGGTAGGCGCTTCGTTGGCGGGCGTAAGTTCGCCGGGCCGCGGCTCGACGGCGCTGCTGAGGATTCATGGTTTTGAATTCACCCCCGTTTTCAGGAACCCCTTAAGGGGGTTCCTGGAGGAGAGACGGCCCGCATTCAGGCCTGAATTCACCCCTGAAAACCCAATGAAACTGCTACTTTTCATCCGAATTCAGGCCCCCTGAATTCAGGGGTGAATTCAGCCCCGTGCCGGGTGTCGAGTAGCGCCCAGCCGTAGGGCCTGCGATCCCCAACGCGGACGAACCAGCCCGTGTGCTGCCGGAGTACCTCGGTGACGCGGTTCGGCTGAATGTCGCTGATCCAATCAGCGATCTGAGCCGCCGTCGCCACCCCTCCCATGTCCCGGATCGCCTGCGCGATCTCGTTCTTTCGGTCACCGGCACCGGTGATCCTTCGGACCTCGGTGAAGCTGGCATCCTCGATCGTGACCCGCTCCAGGTACTCCTCTCCGTCGCGGATCGTGTTCTCGAAGTGCAACCGGAGCCCCCGTCTTGTCGGGAGGCGGCCGAAGTTGAACTTGTCGATCACGAATCCGACGGTGCTGTCGTCCGCACCTTCGTCCTGTTCCTTTTCCACCACCCACAGCAAGCGAGCGTTGTTGCGGGTGTAGACGCTGCCGATGCTGGTTCGCTTCTTGACGTTCCCCTCACGCTGCTGCTTGCTGATGTGGTCGATGAAGAGGCACGGCACCTTGAGCGTGCGCGCGGCCTTGAACGCCGCGTTGGTGGCCTCGTCGTCGTTCACCCCGCCCCCGCGCGCCTGCCCGAGCGAGTCGACCACCACCATCACCGCGCCGGTTTCGTTGACCCGCCGCCGCAACCGAGGCGCGATCTGCGGGAGTGACGCGGTCTCTTCCTGGTAATGCACCGCGCACGATGGGAGCGGGCCTTCCTCACCCGCGCCCCGCCAGAGCGCTGTGACGCGCTCACCGTGCGTGACGGCGTCGGCCTCCCAATCGACGTAGATCACCGGCCCGCTCAACTGCGGCGCCGGGCCCAGCAGCGCGATGCCCGTCGCCACCGAAAGCGCGGCGGCCGCACCGAGCATCGACTTCCCCGTGCCCCCGTCGGCCGCCCAGACGGTCGCTCCGTGCGCGGAGATGTACGGCGCGAGCAGGTAGCGCGGCCCGGCGAGCGGATCGACCTCGGCCAGATCCACCAAGGGTGAGCCTTCGCGGTAACGCATGACGGCGATCCCGTTCGCCTGCGTGATCAGCCCGTCCCAATCGACCCCCGCCACGCGCGAGCTCAGCCGCTTCACGAGCTGGGCGTTGTTGGTCATGAGGTTGTGCAGCATCGGCGACTGGAGCACGCCGGCCTGACCCGCGCGGGAACAGGTCACCGTCAGCTCGCATTTGAGCCCACCGCTCGATTCCTTGAACTGCTCTAGCACCATCTCTACGCCTTCAGAGCCCCACTCAAAGCGGTACGAATCCTCGAGGAACGCGGCACGGGGCTGGCTCACTCTCCGTAGTCCAGCGACACCCCGCCGGCGTCGGTCAGATCGCGCGCTCGCTCCAGGTTGCCCCGGTTCGCCTCCCGCACGATCTCCTGCCCCACCCGCTGTAACCGCCGCCGCTCGCTGTCCTGCTTGACGATCTTCGCGTGCGCCTCTACGCCGATCGCGGTGAACCAATTGCCCACGATGGTTTGAATGAGCACCTCGTCCAGCACGTCATCCAGCGCCCCGCGGGTAGCGAGCTCGTGCGCCAGCGTGATCACCGTGACGAGCTCACCCCTCGCCGAGAGGTGCTGGATCGCCATCCACATCGCACGGTTCTGCTCGTTTCGAAAATCACCCGGCTCGAGGTCCGCAACCAACACGTACGCCTCGGCGTCGAGCAGCACCGCGGCGATGACCGCTTCTTCCGCGAGCAGGACGGTTGGGGTGGTGCCGTCAGGGAGTCGAGACGACATCGTTGGCATCCTTGCCTACATTCCTGCGCTCGTTGTCGATGGGCAGCGGGGCCCGGCCAGAGGGCGGTAACTGACGGCCCCTATCCCTCGAGGGCAGCGGCCAGCAGCAGCGCGCAGCGGGGCGTCCGGTGTAGAGCGCGGCGGGCCGCTCGCAGTCGGCGCAGCGAATCATCAGCGACCGGAGCAGCTTGAACTTCGCAGCGGTCGTCATTCGCTCGTTCACCCCGCCCTCCGTGCCTGGCAAGCCCCGCAGCCGCACCTGGGGGCCTCGGGGAGGCGCAGCACCCGCGCAGCGGGGGGAAGTGCCACCCGAGCCCAATACGAGGCGCTGTCGCGCAGCCAACGCCGCTGACGCGGCGATCCGAAATGCGTGACGTGGCCAAACCTCTCCGCCGACGGGGCCTTCATCGTCGTCCACCCGCAATCCACTCGGCCAGCCGCTCGCCGACGCTCTCGGCCACCGGCAAGCAGAACCCGATCAGCAGCGCCAGCAGCACCCACACGGCGGCTTCACCAAATCCGCGCGTCACCAGCAGCGCGATCGTTGAGCCGAAGACGAACGGCTGGAACGCGCGGTCGGTGTCGGCGCGCATCACCGACCGCCCGCGGTCCACCCGGCCAGGTCGAGCTCGTCTGTGTGGTTGGGATGGACGGTCACGACGTGACGCCGCACGTTCTCGAATGAGCGGTTGCACCAGGGACAGACACCGTTCGCGATCCGGTTGCGGATCCGGGTCGCGTACGCCTTGTGCCCCGCCGCCACGTGCCGCGCATGATCGGCGTCGGCGCGCGCCCGATCGCGCTGCTCACGCGCGTAGGTCAGCTCGGATTCGGCGCGCTCCCGGGCCGCCCGCTCGCGGTCGAGGTCGGTTGTCGTGTAGTGGGTGTTATGCCCGTTTGGGCACAACCACCCCTCGCCGTCCTGCTGGCGCTGCTTGGCGAAATCCGCTGTCAGGGCGTAGACCAGCCCACAGTCCCAGCAGTCCATCACCCGCAGGTTGACGAGCACGCCCCCGTAGTCGTACTCCTCGCGCCTGCGGTAGACGATGCCGGTTCGGATCGTTCGGTTCATCGTTCGTTCCCTTCGCTCGTGCTCATCGTCGTCTCCGTCCCAGCGCTAGAAGGACGGCCACATTGCGACGATGGTCTCGATCCTGGCGACGAGTTGCTCCCAGACATCGAGCGGGAGTGCGATCGCGTCGCCGTCGGCAGGATGCCGCTTCAGATGAATCGCCAGTGAGCCCTCGTCGTTGTAGACGCCGACCTCGTATTGGTCGTACACCCACACGGAGACCTCGGTTAGCGTCTCGGTGGCTTCCTCGATGGCTTCTTCGGTGGCTATGGTCTCGAGTTCAGGCATGCTGACGTACTCCTACTACTGACGTGTTCGTGTGATGTCCTCTGACCGCAACCGCGCCACGTAGACGACGCCGTCGCGGGTGAGCGTCCTGATCGATATGCCCGCCGATCTCGCCGCCCCGTGCAAGCTGCTGGCGACGGAATGGGGCCGCGTTCCCGCTCGCGGCGGATGGACGGCCCGCACCTCACCGGGGCGCATCGCCTCCAGGAGCTCCGGGTAGTAGCGCCGCCGCGGCCGGGGATCGAGGATCTCCGCGTACGTAGGCATCCGGCCGTCGCGTTGTTCCGCGCCGTTCAGCGCCACTGTTGTTTCCCGCGTCATCGTCGTTTCCGTCCCAGCAGGTCCTTCTCGCGCCTCACCGCCGGCGGCATCCGAAGCCGGTTGCGAACGAACTGCTCGATCAAGCACACCGCGCTGATACCCACCAGCGATACGACGGCGATCTCGAAGGCGCTCATGGCCGCAGATCCGGATGTTCCCAACGGGTGCTGGCGCCCCGTCGCTCCATCTCGAGGCCGACCTGTTCCATGTGGATCGCGCAGAGTTCCTCGACGGTCGCTGCATTGACGGAACGGGCACCCTTGCAGGCGGGGCAGTCCGGGCCCAGCCGAATAACCGTGGTGATCTCGTCGTGCCGCGTCACGATGTCTGCCTCCGCCAGTGCACGGGGTCCATCGTTTCGACGTCAACGAGTGGCGGAGCCTCGGGTATCGAAGGCAGCGCGGGTGCCATGGTGACATCCTTGAAGGTCGCACCGCCGGCACCCAGAAACACCCCTCCGGGGACGCCCCGCTTCCACATGTCGAGCGCGATGGGGTCGAACTCCCACGGCACCTCAGGGCGGGGCTCAGAAGCCGTGGAGGCACGCCACCGGGCCGGGAGGTGGTGCGCGCCCCACAGCCCCGCGATGGTCCCGAAGGCGGCACCCGAACAGAAGATGAGCAGCTCGATCATGGTTGCTGGCCTCGCAGGATCTCCTCGGCGGCCTCGAGCGCCCGCGCCTCGTCCTCGGCCCATTCGTCCGTGGTCTTGGCGATGTACCGGCGCATCATCCGCACGCGCCACGCCTCGTAGAGGAACAGCAGGTACACGGTGATGACCCCCACACCGAAACCCACGACCACCTCCATCACGGCACCCCTGCCGTCGCGCGGATGTCCTCGCCAGCCAGGTACGCGCCCAGCGCCACCAGCGACACGACTGCGATCTCGAAGGCCATCAGTCGGCGTCCAAGTCCTGGATCAGGTCGTCGGCCACGTAGATGTAGACCGCAACCTCCGCGCCACCGGCTACCCGCCGGACTTCGGCGTCGTCTTCAACCTCTGGATCGGCCGCTTGAGCCGCGAGCAGGCTCCGCGCCACCATGCGGTACAGCTCATCGCTGATGCTGTTGTCTGACTCGTCGGCCATCACGGCCTCGCTTTCGGTGGGGAGAGCGCCTGGACATCGACGGGGGGCGGAGCCTCGGGTATCCGGGGCTCCACCGTGGTCAGCGACAGCACGCCAGCAACCACCTCGGTTCGGTTGCCCCGCTTCCAGAGGTCCAGCGCGACCAGGTTGGCCGTCCACGGCACCTCAGGGCGGGGCTCAGAGGCCGTGGAGGCACGCCAGTGCGCGGGGAGGTGGTGCGCGCCCCAGAGGCCCGCCAGGAGGCCGCAGGAGAGGCCGCCGAGGTAGATCAGCAGCTCGATCATGGCTTCGCCCCCCTGATCGCGGCGTCAAACATCTCAAGCACTGCCGCGTGCCCGCGTTCGTCGTTGACCCTCGAGGCGAACACGCCCCCGCGTTCTTCCGCCGTGCGGTCGAGTAACGTCGCGGCCTGATCCTCCAGGTCGACATCGGGGCTGACGGCCGCGACGGCACCCACCGCGCACCAGCACACGGCCCCGTTGTCTTGTGGCTCTATCCACTCGCCGGCGGCGTCGCGTGCGAGGACGCCCGTAGTCCAGTGCTCGGGGTCCTCGATCAGCCTGCGTGCCGCGCGAAGCACGCCGCGGACGGTCCGCGCTCGCGAGCGGTGGGGGTAGCTCATGGTTGCTGTTCCCTCAAGATCTGCTCGGCGGCCTCGAGCGCACGCGCCTCCTCGTCGGCCCACTCGTCGGCGGTCAAGGCCTTGATCGTGGCCGTGACCTCGGCGATCAGTTCCTCGAGCTGCTGTAGCTCGAGCGCCTCGGCATCGAAGTCGGGGCGTGTGCGCCACATTCCGTAGGTGACTCCCAGCACGACCAGCACCATCCCCACCACCACGCCGGCGATGAACTCCATCAAAACGGCTCCGCTCGGATGTCCGTGCCGGCGAGGTACTCGTCGAGCTGCTTGCACAGCAGCGGGATGTCCGCCGCCGCGATCGTCGCCGGCGTGAAGTCCATCGCTCCCGCCTCGTCCTGCTGGCACAGCGCCATCAGCGGTACGCCCGAGAAATAGGTCCAGAAGGCGAGCCGCACCGTCGCCCGCGCCCGCTCCCATGCCTCCGAGCCGGGCTCGTGTTGCGTCGACTCGCGGGCGTAACCGAACTTCTCGACGAGGATCTTGGTGAGCCGCGGCCGCAGCTCGGTCGTGTAGAGCCGGTCCCACTCCTCGGTCACCGGGACGCCCTCCTGCGAACGTGGCGTCGAGGTCATCGACGGCTCGGGCGTCGCCTGCTTCGTCGCCTTCGCTTTCGGAGCCGCCTTCGCCTTCGGTGCGGGCTTCGGGGGCTCGCTCTCCGGCTCCACGGGAGCCGCCTGGCGCGTCGTCTGCGACTTCCAGACGACGTGGTTCTTGCGCAGCACCGTCCCGCCACCGTCCCCGAAGGGCACGAGCTTGTGGTGCTCCTCGGGCAGCGGGTGGTAGAACTTGTCGACGTTCCGCACGCCCTCGTGGTAGCTCGGCTGGAGCGGCAGCCCGCCGGGACAGACCGTCTCCCCGTTCTCGACCAGCGGCTTGCAGTACAGCGAGGCGTCGAGCCCGACCTCGAGCAGGTCGCGGATCTCCCGCAACATCCCGAGGATCTGCTCCAGCGTCAGCGGGTCGAGCTCAGGTTCGTTCGTCATGCCCGCGCCTCCTGTTCGTACCGGCTGACCGCGTCGGCGAGCTGCTGGCCGTCGACCTCGGCCTCCCGCCGCACACCCAGGCGCTCGCACCAGTCCTCGGAGCCGCCCTCCACCAGTACCCGCAGCCGCTCATCGTCAGCGCTCAGCAGCTCCACCTCGACCCAGAGGCGCGCGGCGGTGGGCACGATGCGCTTGATGTCGCTGACCGCGACCAGTTCAGGCGGGGCCCCTCGGATCGCCATCTCGACGAACTGAGGTGTCGTCATCGCGGCTCCTCCTTGATCTGCACGAGCCGGCTTCCTTCGATCGGGTGCACGTGCGGGCGCACTGCCGCCACCAGGTCAAGCAACTCGGGCTTGCCCGTCGCCTGCGCCCGGTCGCACAGCCCGTCCCAGCGGCCCACCGCGAGATTCAGGCAGCCCTCATCGGCGAGCGCCCACAGCTGGGCGGGGGTGATCCCCGAATGGTCGAGCGAGCGACCCTCGCCAACCGTCGTGTGCTTGAACCCCTCGCCGTGCTCCCCGTCCCAGATCCAGGGCTCGGGCTGGGCGCTGAGGTACGCCCTGAGCATGTCGCTGGCGGTCCGTTCCGCCTTCGTGATCTCGCTCTTGTCCTTGCGCATCTGCGTGAGCGGGTGGACCAGGTTCAGCATCCGCTCGCGCTCGGCTTCGTCGGTGGTCGGGAACCCGGTGTACGTCTGTTCGGTCATGACCGCACCGCCGCCAGCAGGGCCCGCTTCTCTTCTTCCAGCCGGTGCTCGTCGATTCCGAAGAACCGGGCCATGAGGCGGTGGCTCGCCTCAACAGGCACCCACCGCTCGCGGTGCGACTCCTCGTCCATCGCGCTGGTCATCAGGAAGATCCCTTGCTCGCCGAGCCAGTCGATGAACTCCCCGACGGTTTGCGTAGCGTCCTGTGCTTTGGCGGCGGACAGCTTGTCGTGCTCTGGCATCGGGGGCGCCGTCATGAGCCCACCGCCCCGACCGGGCGCGCGTACCGCTCCGTCAGTTCCGCACACGAAACGAGTGACAGTAGTTCGAGGTCGGCGGCCGTCAGCCCGCCGATCGGGACCGACAACTGCCCGGCGCCCTCGCAGCCGTGGCAACGGACATCGTCTCCCGAGTAGTACGAACTCGTGAGCCCCGACCCGTGGCAGATGTCGCAGGCCAATAGCATCCGAGTCTGCCGTCCGATACGCTCCATTGCAGCCCCTCCTCTCAGGGGTGTTCGCCGCTCGCGGGATGTGCCCCGCGGGCGGCATCTTGTTTCGCTATGCGGTGGCGGCGACGGCGTCGTCGATGTCCGACCAGTCGTGCGTCGCGCAGAACGGCCCGTCGCCCCCCGTGGGGTCGTCGGGGTAACCGATGGCGCGGACGGCCTCGAGTTCGCAGCCGTCCGCCCAGCACTCCTCGACGGTCCAGCGGGCGGTGATGGTGCGGCGCCCGCTGACATCCGCGACACGCCAGTCGCTTGTCTCCATCTGCCCGCGCGCGATCAGGCGGTCGATCGCATCTCGCAGGCTGGTGAGGCGACGCCCCACCTGCTCCTGACGCTCAATCACCCGTTCGTCGATAGCCATGCGTCGCTCCTCTACCTACCCGGCACTACTCGCCGGTGGGCTTGATTTGCTTCTGCCTGGCGCGCCCGTCGGCGCGCCCGGTATTCGCGGTTGTAGACACTCATGGCGGCCCTGCACGGGTCGCAGCGGCATCGGTGGTCCGTGTATGCGGTCAGCGTCCCGTGCGGGAGCGTCTCGATGTCGCTCATCACATGAGCGCGGCACCGCCCGAAGTCATGGACGAACCCCTCACACTCGGGCTCGATGCAGCGCTGCTCGTACCAGGCCCGCACCCGCCGGTGGAGCTCGCTCCAGCTCATGGCCTTGCCCGCGAAGTCCTGGAGGGCGGCCATCAGTAAGCCCGTCCCGCGCGCTCGGCGGCGGCGCGCTCGGCCGCGAGGTAGCTGTCGAGCCCGGCCTTCGGAATGCGCCAGTGTCCGCTCTCGGTACGCCAGCACCCCGCGATCGCCCCCGCCCGCGCCAGGTCGACCACCGTCGCCCGCCGCGTGTGGACGTAGTGCGCCGCCTCACGGGCGCTCAGTACGCCACGCTCGATGGTCGTCATGACGCCCTCTGGCGCTGCCTGTAGGCGCGCATGTGGTCGCGCAGCGCAGCGGTGCACTCTGGACAGCGGCAGCGGTAGCCGGTGTAGCCATACAGGGTGCCGTGTGGGGCATCCGCAGGCTGCAACCGCGCCAACTGGTCCCGCTTGCGCTCGCGCTCGAACGCGCGGCAGGGTTCGCACGGGCAACCGGTGTGCGACCGGCTGTGCGTGCCGTGCTCATCGATAGCTAGGGCGATCCTCAACCCAAGGGCACGGATCCGTCGCGACACCACCACCCCGCCGCAACCCAATGAACGAGCGATCGCCGCCGCCGTCCCTCTGGGCACCGTGCCGTCGGCGCGGGCGCGGTCCCGCAACATCGCGTCGACCTGGGCGCTGCGGGTCGGGGCCTGCGTCACGTCCGCGCCTCCTCGGACTCACGGAGCGCCTCGGGCAGCACGTCCAGGAGCGCAGCCAACTGCGCGACGCGGGCCTCGGGGATCGGGCGGTGGCCCTGCGCCCACCGGCTCACCACGCTCTCGTGCACTCCGAGCTGCGCCGCGACCCACCGACCGCCCCGGCCCTGGTCCTGCAACAACTCGCCGAGCCGACTTCTCGACATACCGTCCTGCCTCCTTGCGTCCTGCGTGGAGGATAGAGGAGTCAGAGAAGCGTGTCAAGCATCCTTGCCGATGCAGTCCGGCGCCTCTGCCGGTCCCCGTGGCTCCCAGCGGACCCCATGATGGCGGCGAAATGGCGGCGAGCACAGAGAAGGCCCGCCCCACGCCGCATCCCTGCAACGTGCGGCGGGCCTGTTGCTCGACCGCCCGCAAGCGCCTCGCGGTCGAGCCTGAGCGACGAGCTGCTCCCACCGTCAGATCTAACCAGATTGCTAGTTATCCCGCCAGTCGCGCCGCGTGCCGTTGCCGCAGGACGATCCGGCCGAGCTCCACGTTCGAGAGCGGGCGCGCACCGGCCCGGACCGCCAGCGCCCGTTTCGCCTTGCTGATGTCGAAGTGGTCGCCCTGGTGCCAGCGCTGCGAGACGCCGACCACGTCCGCCATCGCCCGCAGCTCGGCGTCGGTGTCCGCGATCATGTGGCACATCAGCATCCGCCCGAACTGCTTGTCGGGCTGATCAACGTAGACGGCCACCGCTACCGCTCCCCGCCTTCAGGGCGACGATCGTCGCGCGATCGAAACCAGAAGGTCATCGCCATCATCGTGAACGGCGCCAGCGCCGCGAAGGCGTCCGCCGCGGCTGTCCCCGTCGCCCACAGCACCGCCAACGCCGCCTGCACCAGCACCAGCCCCCACGTCACGACGGGGCGTACCGCTGCCCGCAGTCCCTCGATGGTCATGCCAGCTCCCTTCCCAGCTCGGCGGCCGCAACCTCGAGGTCACCGCGCGCGCTGGCGATCGCCACCGTGGCCGCGTCAAGCGCATCGATCGCGCGGTACACCTGCCGCCGAGCCTCATCAACGGCGGGCGGGGCCGGCTGCGACGCCTCGTTAGCGAGGAACGCGGACAGGCACGCCTTGAGGTGGCGGCCGGGGCACTGCGACACCGAGGGGTTGCCCGGCACCTCGCCGTGCGCGTAGATCGGGATGGTCGCGGAGGTGTAGCCCCGCACCTCCGCGATCCCCTCGCGCAGCGCCGCCATCAGCCCTTCCGGTACGACGTCGGTCTCGTAGTTCCCCATCGCGCAGATCGCGAGGCTCTCGCGGTTCCACCAGTTGCCGGTCGCCGGGTTCTTGCCCTTCGTGTGAGCGCGCTGCGTGCCGTACTTCCCTACCGCGTAGAGCCGCCCGCTCGGGAAAGCCACGTAGTAGTAGCCCGGCCCGATCCCGAAGCGGTGCCGGTGATCCAGCGCGAGGCTGTCGATCTGCGCGGTCTCCGCGTTCTGCGATGCGCTGGCGGTCAGCTTCGGGCCGTACCACCCGGCGCTATGGTGCAACACCAGCGCCTTTACCGGTTCGCCTGCGCGATCGACGGTCCAGTCTGTCCCGTCCCGCTGGTAGCGGGGCACGTGGTAGCGGGCTGTCCGGTCGATCGTCATTGCTTCCTCCTCAGCCAGTCCACGATGAGGACCAGCAGCACCGCCGCGAGCGTCAGCTCGAGGATAGAGCGGCGCTCGGCTCCGTCATCCACTGCGCGTGGTGGTTGGCGACGTGGGCGACGGTCATCACGATCCGGGTCTCTTCGTAGTCGATCCGCACCGAGGCCCGCCCGGCGCGCGCCTGGTCGATCGGCTGCGCGGGCGGCTCCGAGCGCAGCTCGAAATCGAGCCCAGCGGACTCAGCCTCGAGCCACGCCAGGTGCAGGATCGGTAGGAAAGAATCGGGCAACGCCGCGAACTCGGCGTCACCGATCTTCCGCTGCTCCAACTCGAGGTCGGGGCGTAGCTCCTTCCAGAGCTGCTCCGCGCTGATCCGCAGGGCCGCACGGTTCCGCCCGAGGTTCAGCGCCGCCGCCGTGTTGCTGGCGAGCACCTCGGTGATCTGCTGGGTGAGCAATCGGCAATGGATCATTGCGTACCTCCAACGGCTTCATGGTCAAGCATCATCGTACCGGGGCGGAATGGGTGCACCGCGTTCTGCATCATCTGGCCGCGCCGCGTCGTCGGGCACACTTCGCAGCTCGCGTCGTGACGTGGGTGCCCGCAGGAACAGGTCTCGTAGCTGACGTGCTCGTAGCCGGGGTCGTAGTCGTGAGCGGGGCGGTCGCCCCATTCCCCGAACGGCTCGGCGCCAATCGGCATCCCGCAACGCTGCTGCTCGCCCGCGATCTCGACGCTGACCGTGCAGGGGCCGTCCCAGCGCCGACGGATCGGACCGCCGCAGGCGACACAGCGGACGATCGTGTGCACGTCCCGGATCACGATCGCGCTTCCATCGGGCCGTGGTCGTCGACCCACCGCTCGATCCGCTCGATCCGCCCGTCCATGCGGTCAATCACGTCGCGCAGGGAGGTGCCACCGTTGGGCCGGAACTGTTCGGCGATGGCCGCCAGGGTGTCGCGTTGCTCCTGCTGACGGACCAACTCGCGGGCGCGTTCGATGGCGTCCTGCTCGTAGGTGCGCGAGAACACGCGGGCCGCGCGGATGAAGACGCCGAGTCCTTGCCAGATGCGCACGAGGAGCGGCCCACCGATCAGCAACGCCGCGACCGCGAACAGCACCTGCCATTCGCGAACCGCGTCCAGCACCCCCTCCGGCATCCTCGCTTACCTAGCCTCAGCGAGCGTCGGGTGAGTACTTAGCTGTCGATCTAAGTGCATCACTGACCCGTCCCGCGCCCGGCTCATCCAGTAGTCGGCCGCCAGGTCCAGCCGCAGGTTCGCCGGGCAGTATCCAGCCGCCGCCACCCGCTGCCGGAACGCCGCGAGCTGGTTCCGCACCGTCCCCGCGCCGATCCCCATCGCCTGCCCGATCGTCGCCCGGTCGTAGCCCTCCACCACCCAGTAGTAGGCCGCCAGCTGTTGTCGCGGCGTCGGCTGGGACGTCCGGTCGACCCGCCGCGCCACCACCTCCTCGAACAGCGCTTGCCCGTTCAATGCGTGTGCCCCCGTGCCGCGTAGAGGTCGTCCAGGCTCTTGAAGCGCAGCAGCTCCAGCCCGCGCGCCCGCCACTGTTCGAGCTCGCGCCGCAGCTCCTCCAACTCCCGCTCGAGCGTCGCCACCCGCGCCTCGTCTTCCGGGGTCACGCCGACCACCCCGCGATCTGCACCAGCGCCACTCGCTGCTCGCCCCGCCGTCGCGTCTCGCCGCCGCCCGTGTCCCGTGCCGGCTGGATCTCGACCCGCTCCACCCGTCCGAAGTCGATCGGCAACCCGTCGAGCCGCTGCGCCCGTTCGCCGAGCAGCTTCTGCAGGCGGTCCGCCTGGTCCTGGGCGCTGCGCACGCCCGGCGTCCCGCGCAGCTGGAACGTGAGCTGGAACACCCGCAGTAGCAACGGCCGTTCGCGGTAGAACAGCCGCAGCGGCCCCAGCACCTTCGGTGAGAGCGACGCGTCGGTCCCACGGGCGAAGCTGAACCGCGGCTTGATCCGACGCCCCGAGAGGTCGGGGGTGCCGTCCAGCGCCGCGAGGTTGATGCGCCGCCAGCCGGAGGTCTGGATCGGCTCGAACGACACGTTCACCTGATCGACGTCGTCGATCGTGATCCCCGGCGTGACCGTCTCCGTGACCGTGCAGTCCTGCGTCTCGAACTCGATCGCCTCGAGGTCGCGCACCACGCCGGGGTTGCGGCGCAGCTCCGTCAGCGCCAGCGTCCCGCTCGTCGTGAAGCGGTGGTTCACGTCCTCGATGTCGCGTGCGGTGCGCCCCAGGGTCATCCAGAACGCGTTCGAGCCCTTCCCGCCCATGAGCGTCGGGTTGGTGCGCACCCCGCCCAGCCGCCCCAGATAGCGGAGGTAGCGGCACTGCTCGCCCGTGAACTTCGCCAGCGGGTAGGGCACAAACTGCTTGTCCGGGTGGGGGTCGCCGATCTGCCGCCGGCGCCACTCGATCAGGTAGGAGTCGCCGTCGTTCTCGTTGCGGATCGCCTGGAACAGCCGGTGCACCAGCGGCGCGTGCGCGGTCGGGTAGCCCTGCACGGAACAGGTGTTGTACTCGAACGTCTCCACCCCCCAGGCCCGGCCCGACGTGCCGGACATCTGGAAGGCGCCGTCGCGCATCGCGAAGATCACCCCCGCCTGAATCCAGATCGTCATCGCGCGGCAGTTCTCGGCGTCGGTGTCGTGATCGGGCAGCAGCGGGTAGAACTCCGCCAGCCCCGCATCGAACAGGTACGGCCCCACCGAGGTTCCGATCACCCAGAGGTTGCCGTCTGAGATGAAGTCGGTGAACTCGAAGTCCTGCCCCGCGATCGTCGCCACCGTCCCCCACGACGGCTCCGCCATCGTCACCTTCGATCCCCCGGTGCCGGTGATGATGTTGCCGTAGACCGTCTCGCCCTCCAGCGCCACCACCCGATCCGGTGCCACCGCCAGCACGTTCGCCCCCCGCCCCTCGTCGTTCGCCACCCACTGGTCGCCCGCCAGCGCCGTGGCGACCGCGCCGGCGTTCAGCACCTGGTAGTCGCGGCCCGGCCCGAACCCGACACTCAGCTCCTGGTCCGCGGAGGCGTCCTCGGCCCGCGTCAGCACGATCGTGGTGGCGGGGGCGTCGCTGTCGAGGTTGGCGTGCCCCAGCGTCATGTCGTCGAGCTTGACCTTCGCCGTCACCGCCCCCGCCCCGCGGGTGATGTACCCGTAGCGCAGCCCGTTGGCGCGGATCTCCGCCTGCCCGTCGGCTGCCGTGACCAGCGGGGTCGCGCCGAGGATGAAGGTCGTGCCCAGCGGCGTCGCGCCGAGTTTCGGCGTGACGTGCTGGTGGTCGTAGGTCGACAGGTCGATCTCGTTGAGTAGCGGGCCGAGCATCGCCTGGTTGCGCCAACGCGTGTCGACGTCGATCGAGCCGCAGACGCCGAGGTAGCCGCTGCCCTGGGAGATGTCCTCGTGCGAGTTCAGCGCCGGGCCGCTCACCTGCCACTCGGCGATCTGCATCGCCCCCGCGTCGCCGGGCTGGGAGGGGCGCGGCTCCAGCTCGGTGATCGGGACGGTGTCCGTCCCCTCGACCAGCTCGAAAGCCGCTCCGCCGATCGTCACCGTCAAGCGGCTCATGGCGCCGTGTACGTCCCGATCCGCCGCACCTCGAACCAGGAGTTCTGCTCGACGTCGGTGTCGCTCGCGTCGGAGGTGTTCTGCGCCCATTGCAGCGCCACATCGCCGCCCGTCGCGGCGATCACGATCTCGCCGCGTATGTGGAAGCGGGTGCTCGTCAGCGCGCCCTGGATCACCGTGGCGCTGTCCTCCACGATCCCGCCGCCAGACACGCCAACGGCGGTGAAATAGCCGGTGTCCGCTGTGCCGGACGGGACGCTCCACTGGAGCTTGATGTCGGGTGTCGCGCCGGTGGTGATGATCAGTAGCGCCTCGACCCAGTAGATCGTGTTCGGCGCCGCCGTCCACTGGATCGTGTCGTCGTCCTGCAACGTGTCCGAGGTGTTGACGGTCTCGGTCTCGGCCTTCACCCCACGGGCGACCACCCGGTGAGTCGTGATCTGCCGCTTGTCTGTGATGTCGGAGTCGCTCACCGAGGTGACGCCGGCGCCGACGTACACCTCGGCCAGCGCGATCTCGTCGGCGTTCAGGTCGGGCAACTGCGGCGAGACGACGACGTAGGTGTCCTCGTCGTCCACGTCGTAGACCGTGTCCTCGGCCACCGCCGTGCCGGTCGTCTTCCCGAACGTCCCGCTCGCATCCACCCAGATCAGGTCGCGCCGAGGCGACGTCGCATCCGCCGCGTCCAGCGTCACCGAGCTGGCCGTCGCCGTGGTGTCCAGCTCGACCCCGTCGATCACCACGGTGCCCGCCAGCACGTCGGTGATGTCGACCGTCATCGAGGCGCCGCCGGCGTCCTCGCTCACCACCCCGCCGACGTCCGGGTAGCAGCAGTAGTTCCCCGCGATCGCTTCGCTGATCCGTTGCAGCTCCTGCGCGGAGAGTGCGCGCGCGTTCACAAAGTCGGTCATCGGATCCTCGCCATGTAGCCCGGCCGCCGCGTGCCCAGCACCTGCTCGGTGACCCCACCCGCCGCATCCGGCTCGTAGAAGTGGTTCGACTGCATCCGTGCGAACGATCCGCGGTACTTCGCCGCCGCCACCTGCTCAACCGAGGTCGAGTCCCCGGCGCTGATCCGGTTCTCGAAGAAGCGCCACAACGCGGCGTAGGCCGCGAGGTCGAGCGGACAATCGCTCTCGTCCCCGTCGGCGTCGCCGCTCAGCACCCGCGCGGCGTCGAACTGCTCGTACGGCCGCCGCGAGTCGACCACGAGCTGGCTCCCGCGCCCCTGCCGCGCGTGCATCACCAGCGGCTGGCCCTGCTGGAACCAGGACCAGTCGTCACGCCAGATCGGAGCCTCCACGTCACGCCGGATCGTGTCGTCCAGCGCCCCGAACACCAGGTAGAGCTCGTCGAGGAACTGGTCCCCGTCCGCCGTCACCGTGCCGATCACCTGGAGCGTGGTGGCGGCGTCGTCGATCGTGTGCACCGCCATCAACTCCTGGCGTGTCTGCGCGCTCGTCGAGGGATCGGAGACCGTCGGGGTGACGCCGTCGTCCACCGTCACCGTCGCCGTTGAGGACGCGCCGTCCCCCGAGGTGATCAGCACCCCCGTCACCTGCTCGCCCCGCAGCGAGTCAGCCGAGACCCCGGTCTCGTTCAGGTCGACCGTCAGCGTCACCGTGGCGTCGGTGCCCGCCCGCGTCACCTGCAAGGCGTAGCGCCCCCGGAACGCCTGCGTCGTCGAGCGAGCGAAGGTCGCCCCCGCGCCCGCCAACGTGTACCAGTCGGGCACCAGCGCCCCCGCGCTGCTGTAGCCGTTCCACTGCTCGAGGTGGCGGTTCGGGGTCAGCACCCGCGACCCCCGCGCCCCGACGCGCACGATGTGCGCCGGCTCGGTGATCCAGTCCAGGTCGTGCAGGTGGTAACGGCCGTCGGACCGTGCCGGGAAGAGGTGCCGGTAGCGGAAGCGCGTCGACCGCAACCCCTCCTGGATCGCGTCGTCCAGGTGGTACGGCTCGTGCTCGTGAAGCTCGAGCTGCTCGGTCCCGACCGTCGTGTCCGCGTAGTCGGCGCCCTCGTGCTCCAGCACCCCCGTCCCGGAGTTGAAGGCGGAGCAGATCCGCACCCGATCCGCGGCCGTCGCGCAATCGGGGCGCAGCAGCCACGTGTCCAGGAACTTCGAGTCCGCGACCACCCCGGTCTTGAGCGCGTCCACCTCGATCGTGCGCGCCGCGAGGGCGGCGATCGCCACGGTGCGGCCCAGCGAGGGTTCGATCTGGAGCATCCGCTGGCGGATCGCCGCCTGCGTCGGCACTAGGTGATCGCTCGCCGCACCGGGAAGCGGAACGGCCCGTAGTGGACCGTGTTGCCCCCGGCCTCGACGTTCTTGATGTCGGCCAGGTGCAAGACGCTCTTGTGGAAGCTCTGCACCGTCCGCAGCAGCGCAGTGGACGCCGCGTCGAGCTCCAGCGTCGCCAGCCGGTTGTTCGCGTCGCTGATCTCGAGGTCGACGTCGGAGAGCAGCTCGGTCTCCGGGTCGCTCTGCGCGACGATCGAGGCGGTGATCGTGCCGTCGAGGGCGGCCGTGGCGCCGTCATCGCGCGCCAGCGTGAACGTGTAGCTGTAGTCGTCGCCGGCCGTGATCGCCTCGGCGATGTCGACGATCGGCGTGTCCGTCAGGTGTTCATCCATCTGCTCACCTACACCGTTCCGATAGTAAACGATCCGGCATTCTCGAGGTCCGCCCAGCGCACGCACGACGACGCCGGGATCGTCAGGCTCACCAGCTCCGACGCCGCGATGTCGTAGCTCGCCGTGGCCGGGAAGGTGATGTTGAGCACCCGGTGGTCGACGCGGTTGAAGTCGGTGATAGTCATGTTCGCCACCACCTCCGCGAACTCGCCGAGGCTGCCGCTGAACGCGTTGTCGATGAACTCCTGCGTCACCACCGGATCGGTGCCGATCCGCGGGTTCCAGAAGTCCGTGCGGTCCTCCCACGTGAGCGTCAGCACCAGCCCCCCGCTGCGCACCTCGCCCTCGTCGGCGGAGGTGGCGGTACCGGAGAGCGTCAACCGTCGCACCGGCGCCCCGTTGGTCACCGTGGAGCCGCTCCCGCGCCCCTGGGAGAGCCAGGTCGCGTAGTTGATGTCATCGCCCACGCCGGTGTCCGGGTTGGTGCCCTTCCAGTGGTTCTGGGTGGTGAAGCCGGAGGGGCCGAAGTAGTCGTTGTCGTGGAAGTTGTTGACGCTCGGGTGCTGCGCGTCGAAGCCGTCGACGAAGCGCGGCCCGGCGCCGATCCCCTGCTGCCCGGAATTGCTGGTCGGGAAGTAGACCGTGTTGTCGTAGAACTCGTTGTTCTCGGACGGGTAGCCGCCGCCGCTGGGACCGCTGCGCACCTGCTGCACGACGGTGATCGCGTCGCGCCCCCCGCTCCCCGTCTCGGCGAAGTTCTCGTAGACCTTGTGCCGGCGCGCGTTCTGGATCTGGATCTGCGAGCCCCAGATATAGACCGCGAATCCCCAGCCGTTGAGCCGCGAGACGTTGTAGCGGATGAAGGTCATGACGTTCGTCGCGGTCGGGAGGTTGAGTTCGTCGGCGATCCCGACCGACCAGTTCTCGAGGCAGTAGTTGTACTCGAAGATCATGTTCCAGTTGTCGATGTCGGCCCAGATGCCGCGGCCGTGGTTGTGGTGGAAGTAGTTGCCGCGAAGCGTGAAGTTGCCGCGAAGCGCGATCTTCGATCCGCCGCCCTCCCAGCCGTCGTTGTAGCCCTGGAGGTTGTTGTGATCGACCTCGTTGTACTCAAAGACTGTGCCGTTGCCGATCAGTCCGAGGCCCATCTGCCCGCTGTGGGAGAGCCGGTTGTTGGCGATGTAGCCGTTGGGGCCGCAGTGCAGCAGCCGCCCCCAGCTGTCGTGTACCCAGCAGCCCGTGAAGGTCAGGTTCGAGCTGCCGTCGAGCCGCACCGTCCCGAGCTGCGCGCGGTTCGCGAAGTAGGCGATCTCCAGGTCGCGGATCTTGATGTTGTTCGACCCGCCCCCAAACGCCTTGTTGACGTACGCCAGCTCGATCGTCTTGCCGGAGGGGTTGACCGCGATCCAGACCTGGTTCGAGCCCTCGTCGAAGTAGAACGAGCCGCTGTAGGTGTAGCCGTAGGTCGGGTCGGTGAAGGGGGTCATCGACGAGACCTCGGAGGTGGAGGTGACCCGCAGGAACTGCTCCCCGTCGACGGTCAGCAGCTCGGGACCGCCGTGCGGCGCCCATGGCAGCCGGGACCCGTGCGCGGGGTCCCAGGAGCTCTGGGTGACGTTGTCGTGCCGCCAGCGCGGACCGTCCTGTACCCAGCTGCTGAGCTGCACCGAGCCGAGCAGCCGCGTCAACCACGTGCCGTCGGTGTCCAGTTCGCCGAACATCTCGTCGCCCGGCTTGAGGAAGATCCCGGTCGTGCCGTCGCTGCCGCCGTTGGTCAGCCGGTGCGTGCCCGCCAGCAGCCGGTAGACGCTCCCCGAGGGGTTGGCGTTGATGGTCGCCTGGATGTTCTGACCGGGGCTGATGTCGATCGTCGAGCCGCTTCCGCCCGTGACCGACGGCAGGTTGAGCGCGGCCGTCGCCGTCATCGGGACGGCCACCACCTCGACGGCGGAAGAGACGGACGGCTCCAGCAGCGCCGCGCTCGCGGTCATCGGCACGGCGGTGATGAAGACGCTCTGCGCCGGCGGATCGTCCGGGGTGCTCTGGAGCTCGGAGCCGAGCCCCGGCCCGGTCAGCGTGACGTCCTCGGCGGCCGTCGACTCGAGCGTGACCGGCTCCCCGCCCGACCCCGCCACCGTCACCGCCTCGTGCGTCTTCGCCGTCAGCGTCACCGAACGGCCGCTACGGGGGACGGTGACCCGTACCGCCGGCGGGGTGAGCTCGGCGGTGGCGGTCATCGGCACGGCCACGATCGTCGTGGACACGGCGGCGGTGGTGTCGAAGACGCGGAACGCGGGGGCGCGGATGACGGGCGGGTGCTCGGCCACCGTCGGCGGGTTGAGCACGGTCACCACCCCGGCCGTCAGCGGGCGCGGCATGCGGATCACGGGCGGGTGCTCGGCCACGGTCGGGGGGTTCGCCACCACCACCAGCACCGGCACGAACGCGGGCTGGGAGTTGGGGCGGATCACGCGCGGGTGCTCAGCGACGGTCGGGGGGTTGGAGCTGGTCGTCCCGGTGCCGCTGACGGTCACCATCGGATAGGTGACGGCGCCGGTCCCCGCCCCGAGCCCGGCCGTGCCCGTCCCCGCGACAGTCACCATCGGGTAAGCGACCGCGCCCGTGCCCGAGGGGACCATCACCCCTACGCCTGCGACGGTGGCCATTGGGTACGAGACGGCCCCCGTGCCGGACGGGAGCATGACCCCGGCGCCTACGACCGTCGCCATCGGATAGGCAACGGTTCCGACCCCGAGCATTCGGGCGCCGAACGGCGAGAAGGCGGTGGGCGGGGTCGCGCGGATGATCGGGGGGTGCTCGGCTACCGTCGGCGGGTTGCCGTGGACAGCCGCGCCCGCGACGATCGCCATCGGATACGCAACGGCCCCGGTCCCCGTGTGCGTCTGGACGCCAGTCCCGCTGACGGTCGCCATCGGGTAGGCGACGGCGCCGGTGGCAGTGAACCCACCGTCGTGGAGGATCTCCACAGCGATGTGAGCAAAGGAGTCCGACGCGGGCATGGTGTAGGACATCACGCCGGCGTCGGCCCCGGATTGGGTCGAGACGGCGAGGTGGACGTTCGTCCCGTTCTCGTCGTCCTCGGCGATCTCGGTCTGGTCGGCGCCGGGGGCCATATTCCCGGTGGCCAGCGTGGATCGATGCGACACACCATCGGTGAGCAGGCTGTCCGCTTCGACGGCGCCGATGTCGACGCTGGTCGAGCTGCCGTCACCCACCTCGAAGTCGTTGAGCCCCTCCCACGGGGACGCCGCGTCTATGTAGTCCTTGCTCGACGCCACGAACCCCTGGGTCTCGTGGTCCGAGGCCCACGTCATCACATGGGTGCCGACAGTGGGGTCCTGGAGGGCGAAGAGGACTATCCGGCGGTCAAGGCCCAGGGCGCCGCCACCGACCTCAGTCTCGTCGTGGACTTTGGTCAGCGCCCCGTCAAGGTCCGACTCCAGGGTGGAGTTGGACTGAGTGCCTCGACACGCGACCCACACGAGCAACAGGCGCCGGTCCCCTGCCGCCACGATGTGGTCGTCAAGGTCCCCAGGGGCGCTGTAGCCGTTGGTGACGACGTTGCGGAGCGTCGGCATCGGTCCCCCGCCCTCCCCTCCTCGGACGACGCCGGGAGGTTTAGCCCTCGGGGAACGTGACCGTCAGCGCCGTGATGTCGACCGCAGAAAGCTCCGTGAACGCGACCGTGTTGAACACGAGGTCAGCGTTCGACGTGCCCACCGACCCCATCATCACCACGGTGCCCGCGTCCTGCGTGATGATCACGAAGTGCGTCGCCGTCCCGGTGGCGGGGGCGGACGACTCCCCGGTGATCGTGTCGAAGGTGTAGAGCCCGCCGGGCGTGCCGTCCGATACCGCTCCGGCGGTCGCTTCGCACGTCAGCTCCGCCAGCAGCGTGCCCGTGATCGAGTCGTCCGCCGTCGTCGGCTGCGTACCCGAGTAGATGCGGATCAGCGCGGCGCTGCCAGCGTCGACCGCCACCCCGAAGGCCGTGGCGAGCGCTTGCGCGACCGCGTTCGTGAACTGTGGATTGTTGGCCATGGCTGTCCCCTAGGGTGTGTAACCGGTGATCTGCTGTGGCCGCTTCCGCGCCGAGGCGTTGAGGGCGG
>Ga0214471_10000281_pt1 | contig 46214 bp, 75 predicted proteins | sample RVTome_5_FD_207665 | JGI IMG/M metagenome (GOLD analysis project Ga0214471, IMG submission 207665) | Soil microbial communities from uranium-contaminated site in the Upper Colorado River Basin, Wyoming, United States - RVT142D155 | ecosystem: Environmental > Terrestrial > Soil > Contaminated >... | reverse complement strand
AGCGCGCAACGTTTCCAGCCGCTGTACCCTGGCCCCAAGCCATTCGCAAGGATTTCGATAGTACAGCGTTGCTCTTCGACCTCGCCTTCAAGTCGCAGGATGTCTTTCCCCGCGCCCGACAAAGCGGTTTGAAATTTATGGGTGCGATTGCGCCACTGGTTTCGTTCGGCTTGCAAACGCCTGATGTCATCTAGGAGTGCTTTGCCAAGCCATTGTCCACCGCTTTTTTCGATTGCCTTCCAGAGATGTTGCGATTTGAGTTGTTCGTCACTCATGATGCACCGCCTTCTCGCGTCCTAGAAAACCTCATGGGATGCCCATTTCAGGAATGTTTCCATCGGTGCAGATGGAAATTGACGACCGTCAGCCACGGATGATGAGTCATATTGCACGCCCCCAAACGTCGAGACGTGAAGCACGCGGCGGTCGTTCACCTGCCCCCGAATCGTCGCCGGATGCTTGCCCCGATAGGTCTTGCCAACCTTGATGTCCTCCGCTGTGAGTGCGGGTCGCCGCGGCTTGGGCTGCATCTGTCGTGGCTTGCTCATAGGTCGGCTCCTGTGTTATCGTCAACGCGGCGCATGATGCGCCAGTCTGGGTGATAGTTTATCCTGTCTCCCGGCACAGTGATTGAGCAATGCTTTGTGTCCAGTGTGATTGGGTAGTTATACCCAGGTGCGATATATTCGCCATCCGGCACAACCTCCAGCGTCGGCTCGGCGCGCAGATCGGCAATCGCGGCCTTGATTAGTTCGACCTCTGCCGCGGCAAAGTCGTATTCTTCTGGATATGCCTCGCGCCGCGCTGGGCGCGCCATTCGCCATTTGTCGCTCTCGGCCAAGCCAAGCATCATGTCCAATGCCTCTAGCACCATCTCCCTTGTTTCAGCTTTCATCGTGCATCCTCATTTCTGCCCGCTGTGCCGCGGGTGTGTGGTGGCTAGTTGCCCTGTTCCTGTTGACGTTGTGCGCGTGCGCGCTCCCCGCAAGCGGTGCAGTTCATGCTGCCACCGGAGCTTTGCCGTTGGTCGCGTGCGTGGTTTGGACGTTGGCGGCGAGCTTGGCTAATTTACGCTCAAGCCCAGCAATCAGCGTATCGGCTTCGCTGGGTTGCAACTGCTTGGAGCTGCTGACCGCGCCCTTCGTCACCCATTCGACGTAACGCGGGCGCTCAGTGTCCCACTCGCCTTCCGGGTGCAGCTTCCTGCCTAACGCGTTGATGCGTTGCAACTGCGTCTTGCTCAAAACTTTGTCTTTGCTGCCGGCATCGGCGGGTGCGTCGTAGTGTTCCGGCTCCCACAGCGCGTCGTGAGCGTCGTCTGACCCCGTTTTCTGTCTCGCTGTGGCGTTTTGCGGCGCGCGCGTGCTAGATTGTGTGCGCGGGGCGGCTGTGCGCGACTCCTGGACTTCATCATGCTCCCCATCCTCATTCCCTACGCCGATATTGAGTAGCTTCATCAAAAAATACTTGTGACCCGACGTGATGGCTTTGTAAAGCGCCTTGTCGGGAACGGCGTAATCATTGCCGCGCCCGCGCCAGGGGACTTCCAACTGGCTCTCGCCATCTGCCAACACCATCGCAAAGTGGACTGTCGCGTCAAAGCGGCTTTTGGCCTTGCCATAATTGTCGGTGTAATCGACCTGTACGGTTTCCTCAAAGGTGATGGACGGAATGACCATCACGCCCGCTTGCGCCAGGGCATCCCCGGCGCGTTCCAGAATCTTATCGGCGCTGATGTACTTGTAGTTCTGTGAGGCGTTTACTTTATCGGTGGCAAGCGAGCCAACCGCGATGGAGGCGGCGGCAATTTTGGCAATCAGTGTATTGGTCATGATTTTAGCTCCAGGTGAATCAAGTTATGACATCTACTGCATACAGGCGTTACGTCTAAGGGCCTATCGTATGAATCGTGATGGTAGTGTTCGGCCTGAACTCCACAGCGAACACACACGCGCTCATGGATAGGTTGCAGCTCGCCGCGCTGAACAGCTTCTCCCACCTTCCAGTGAGCCACTCGCTTTTCATTGTGTGCCTCACGATACCGCCGCGTGCGCTCCCTGGTTCTTTCGGGATTCGCCTCACGCCAACGCCTATCTCGCGCTTTGTGCCCTTCTCGATTTGCGCGCTGGTTATCGAGTCGGCATTGCCGACAACGAGCTTGATAGCCATCACGCGCACATTTCTGAAATGCCGTTACGGGCAAAAATTCTCGGCACCCTGGACACCATTTTGTATCGCTCATTTTAGCAACCCCTCCTAATCCATTCTTCGTCCTCAAGCCAATCCTGATATTCGGAAAGCTCGGCACCGAAATCAATCGTTCGCTGCAGCGTGCCGTTGCGGGGCGGGAGTGCCATTCGGCCTTCGGCGGCCAGGGTGATGCGTAGCATCCGCTCGGCAAGTGCCTGTGCTGGCTGGGCATCATAGGAGCCGCCGGTGGGCATCAGCAGCCGATACTGGCAGCCGTCCTCTACGATAGCGTAGGTGCGCTCGGTGGCCTGGTTGAGACGGGCGAGCATGGCAGACACGGTGGTGGTCATATGGCCTCCAAGCAGCGTTGCGCTCGCTCAATATCTTCGGCAAAGCGACGATTAAGGCGTTCCATGCGCTCAATAATCCGATCTAGGCTGTCAGTGCTTTGCTGGACTTGAGCCGGAGTCGAGTTTGCGATGAACGCATCAATTGCGACTTTCTGGGCATCAGTCAAGGGTTCGGACTGGCGGCGGGTGGTGGTGGTAGGGGTGGTCATGCTGCCACCGCGCTGTCTGCCTGGGCGACAATGTTCGCAAAATGTTCGCGCTGTGATGCGGCGAGCAGTTGCGTCGTCGCCAGCTCGCGGGCGTCCTCGACGGTGACGTTCTTCCAGCCGTCGCGGGCGACGAGGCGGCCATAGGCGGCTTGCTGTGCCGCGCTGGGCCGATTGTAGCGGCCAGCGGCTTGGCGACGTGCGCGGGTGGCCTGTGCCTTGTTGTTATAGGTGGTGGTCATCGCACCACCTCGCCTTCGGGTCGATGGTCGTCGCAGTAGTAGTCAACGCCGTCGCTGTAAACTTCCTCGCCGAACGTGCCCCATTTGCGACAGGTTTCACAACGACTCAAATCGTGGTCGCAAGCGTAGTCGCGTGGTTCTGCGTAGCCTGCTTTTTTGGCAAGCAACTCAAGCTGATTTTGGCTAATCATCGCTGGCCTCCACGCAAGTAAATGTCGGTGTCGGTGCCAGATGCCGCGCTTAGTGCGGCCATGTAGCCGCGTCGCTGTTCGGCGTTGCGACATGCGCTCATCGGCTCGCGGGCGGTGAAGAAATCTTGACCGAGGCGAAATGATTCCCAGGCCGCGACGGACGAATCAGGTGCGGGCTTGACGGCGGTGCGTGGTGCGGTTAAAATGTTCATGTTGAAACCTTTCCTGATAGAGAGAGTTGAAACCGTGAGCCGGAGCGTCTTGTACACGCTTGCGGCTCTTTGTGTTGGGCTGCGCTCGGTGCGCTTGCCCCTGTGATTACTAGTGTACCACAGCTTTCCTGTGATTACAATAGGCAAAATGACGTATTCGCAGGAAAACTGAAAACTCATTCCAAAAAAAAGGGGGGTGAAATCAAAGGTTAACCACCTTGTCGCAAAACTGCTCAAACTCAGCCAAGGGCACAAGTACGCCGTGCGTCTTGTAGCCTTTGTTGGGGATGGCGCGTGCCGGATATTGCTTTACCCAGCGCGGCAAGTGACGGCGCAATGTGGCAAACTCCCACAGATAAATGAGTCCGTCCTGCGGAAGATAGTAAAGCAACCAGTTCGCTTGTGACGTGTACGCCCACCCTGGCTTATTGGCAGTATCTACGCTCACCGTTTCCACGAAGGCGTTCCCCGTGCGGCTGGCCGTCGTATCAGCCTTGTATTCAACGGTGGTCACAATGCCGGTTTTTTTCTCCGTGAAGATGCGGTCAATCCCGCGCCGCTGCTCGTCGCGCGTGGCCTCGCGGATGGCGTACCATTTGCCGCTAAACTCATCGATAAATTGTTCGTGTTTTTGCCCTTCGTGGAGCTTGGTTGCGAAGTCGTAAGTCATAGTGGTTCCACCAGGAAGCCAAAGCCTCCAAATTCTTCAACAAATGCGTGCGGATCGTTGCCAATGTAAACAAAGGCTTGCCCTTGTAGTCCTGTCTGGCTTTTCTCGTTTGGCCCCGCAAAGCGGATGCGGCGACTCGGAAAGCAAATGGCGCGCGCGTGACCGGCCAGTGTTTGAAACCAAGCCGTCTCGGTCGCATTGTTGACCAGGACAACAGCGGATTGCACGTCACCTGCGACAAAGTGATAGACCAGCTTGTCCACAAACTTTCCAACTAGCTTGTCGGAGTAGGGCGGGTTCATAAACACCGTTCCGGCCCAATCCTGAAGAAGTCCGTCATCCTCTGCCGTGTAGTAGGTTTCCGCCTGGACAGTCTCATTTGCCGCGTCATTGGACGCAGGATCAAGGTCGATTGCGCCCAGAACGCGCCGCGCGGCTTCAACATAAACAGATGGCGTATGCCACTCGTTATTGCCGCTGTTGTGGGTGACATGCGGCTTGGGCGGATCGTCTCCTGTCCAAGTGTAGGCGTCCTCATCTGCCGCGAGTTCCTCGGCGTGTTCCTCATATTCGTCAACCACGCTTTGTACATGCGCCGCGGTGACTCTGCCGCCTGGCGCGGTGTCAACGACTTTGCGCCAGGCCTCGCGCTGTTGTTCTGGTTCCAGTTGCGCAAGTGGGCGCGCTTGACGTTCGCTTGTGGGAAGTTCCACCATGGTGGACTCTTGAAGATTTTCTACCACAATCGCCGCGTCAATCATCTGGTACACGCGGCTTTTGCCCATATTCCAGCGTACGCGGCAATAGTCCTCAAAGGTGGAATGTCCATGGCGGTAGAGTTTGCTGTCACGCACAACCATCAACGCGGTTCCGACATCGACAAACGTCTTAAGGCCGCGCTCAATCGTCTCTTCTAGCACCGACAGTTGGTATTGCTCAGCTACGGTCAAATCATTGTTGGCTCGGACAAATAGGCTCACTGCGGTTTCATCCTTTCTTATCTGGCACAGCATCAACTAAAATGAGTTTATCACAGAAAAGCTGAATTGCCCAAAATAGGACTTGCGCCGTCAGGAAAACTGTGATAATGTTAGTTAAGCCATCATGAAAGGGGCCAACATGGAAAATAAAGTGTACGTGGATTGGGAAAAAGTCTTAATGCTAATCCGTGATCTCAAGGTTGACTTGAGCGAACACGGAGGTAGCGAAGTTGTGTTTTTGTCCAAGGCGATGAAGCGGCCCTGGAGTACAGTGGCGCGGATTCGTGACGAAGGGACTACAACCCTCAAGACTATCGGGGAGATGGCTAGTGCGCTTGGCTGTCACCCGGTAGACCTCATTTCGGCCAACGGGTATCCTGACCCAAAATTAGACGCCCTGGCCGCCCACTAGATTTTGGAATTTTTATGGCGGATGGTCAGGGCTGAGACGCGAAAAAGCGTCCAGCCTAAGCCAGACGCCCCTTCGATATTACTTCTTCGCATCAGCAGCCGCCAATCCGCCAAGATACCGGCTGCGATGCTCACCACAACAGGCCGTACCGCGCCTGGAGGTTACTGCTTACCTATGAGCCAAAACGACGATCTACCAATTACGCCGCTTGATAGCGAGGGCTTCTGGGCGCATGTGCGTCCGCCATCCCCGCCCGATTTTTCATTCAGTGGTTTTGTGACCCAGATCAAGATCGGCGCGTTTGACTATTTGCGCGTTGACTATCTTGGTAGCTCTGCGCGTCACCGCGGCTTCAGCGCGCATAGTGATGAGCCGGACAAAATTCACACCTGGCTATTCCCAGCCAATGCGCTGCCGATACTCACACCGACCACCAAAGAGGATGTTTACGGCCAGTCAAAAGCCGAGTAGATTCTTGGCGTTGTCGGCACCATCCTTGAGCATGTCAAATGCCACTTGGCGGGCAATCGACAGAACAAAGCCGCCTGCCTCATCCATGACTTTTTTGATATTCGACCAGCGTGTTTCGTCCTTGATGGCTTCGAGAAAATCATGCCCCTGCCAAGTGAGGCGATAGTGGCTTCGATGACCATCGCTGTTGTAGAGAAGGACAACCATAATGGAGCATCAACATGACGCGCGAACTGCTTTTCCTCGCCGCGCTGGGCAGCCTGTGCGCGTAGATCGGGCTGCGGCCCCACCGCGAACCTCACCGCGTCTGGCTGACGATCTACGCGGGTTGGCAACGGCTCTGGACTGGCTGGATTACGCGCTGTTGGCCGCGTTCGTGGGGGCCGCCGCGCTCATCGCGCCGCAGTTTTGGCAGTGGCTTTTGAGTTTCGGATAAGTGAAAGGAAAACGCTGATGCAACACGATGATGATGAGGTGATGGTGAGCCTGGGTTTGCGCCGCTGGGTGTTTGGCTCGGCAATGCTCACGGTGGTGGCGCTGGTGGCGTGGGCGCTGATGTGGGGTGGCGGCGCGTGAATAAGTTCAAAAAGACTTTGCACCCAATTCCTGAATATTGGGGGCGGTGGGAGGACAGGTCACGCCTACTGAAATACCATCCCAGCCAGCATGGTGATGAAATCATCGTGGCAGCGTACACCAATCAGGTGTTGAGCGTGCAGTGGTCGCAGCCGCAATGCGGATGGGGCATCCTTGATCATCTTTGGGTGCGCCGCCATGACGAAAAGCCGCTGACATGGCGCGAACTGCAGCGGGTCAAAAATGAGCTTGTAGGGAAAGAACGCGTCGCGGTCGAAGTATACCCACCTGTTAGCCAGGTGGTTGATTGCGCCAATATCTACCATTTGTGGGTGTTCGAGGAAGGCTTTGAATTGCCCTTTGGTCTGCATCGCGTTGAAGAAAAGGAAGGTGTTTGATGCTCATCACCGAGACTGACGAAGGTGTGATACTGCTGCCCAACCCCACGGCCCGCGAGCTAACCGGACGCCAACGCAACACGATTGTTATCGCACGCGCCATCGCCAACGATATGGACGCCAACGGCACGCGTGAGGAACAGCATAGTGCCGCCTTGCTTAGGCTGGTGGTGGATGCGGTGGAACGGGGCTATCAGGCCGAACTGGTGCGTTACGCGCGCAAGTGGGCCGCGGCGCGGGAGATGGGGGCGGGCCGATGAGCGTCTTCGTGTGGGGCATCGTCGGCGGGCTGCTGCTGGATGCGTTGCTGTTGTGGGCGTATTGGCGGTTGATTGGGCGCGCGTGTTGTGCGCCGGGAAGGATGGGGACTGAATCATGATAGACGAACGTGCCGCTGGCGATATGCTAATCAACGCCATCGCCGAAGATCGAAACATTATTCCGTACCGCAAAAGTCTGCGCGCGCTGGCGGGGAGTGTGACGTCCACCATCCTATTGCAGCAGATTATTTTTCGCAGCCAAAACCATGACGATGCCACCTTCTATAAATTCCGCGCCCCATGCAGCCATGAACTTTACCGGCCCGGCGACAGTTGGACGGAGGAGCTAGGCTTTTCCGTCAAGGAGTTTGACGCCGCGCTGGCACATATAGCCACCAAGATCACACGCGGCAAAAGCAAGTTTGAGGTGATGGACAGCACCGATGCCAAGAGCTTGGTGCTGTATTGGACGGATGCTAGTCGAGTGACCTGGTACATGCTGAATCGGGATTTACTAGGTAAATGCCTAAAAGGGATTTACCTAGTAAGTGACCAAAGGGAATCTACCTGGAAAGCGCCCAAAGGGGATTTACCTGTTCGTACAGAGACAACATCAGAGACTACAGCAAAGAGAGGGAGGGAGGGCGCAAGCGCCCCGCGCCCGCCCGCGCAGGCTACGCCAGTTGAGCTTCCTTCCAGAAAAGGCAAAGACGGCAAGCTGCATTTCAAGTCACCGCACGTTGACAGCCGCCACTTTGACCGCGGCACCGGCTACATTCGGCCCGGCGCGGGTGCGAGTGCGGTCGAGGTCTACTATGAGCGTTTCGACGTGCAGCAAAACGACGCGCGGCTTACCAGCCCGCAAGAAGACGACCTAGTGCGGCTCTGTCCCGACCTGGACAAGTTGCGCGCGGTGGTGACGGCGTACAGCCGCGCCGGGTTCAAGAATCCGCGCAATGTGCAGTTAATTCTTGACTGGTATCAGCAGGGCGTCCCCGACAAGCATCGCGAGGTCGCTGGCACGCAGGTGGCGAGCAACGGCTACAAGGTTGCCATCAAGAGCGACCGCACAAAGGCGGCATTTGAAGAAGTGGAGCGCAAGTTCCGAGAGCAAGGTCTACTTTGAACGAAATTCTATTGATTCTCAAGAAACTCTTTGCGGCGTATCCGAATACGACTGTGGACGAAGAAGCGATTGTGATCTATGTGCAGATGCTCGGCAACATCGCGCCAAACGAATTGAGAATGGCAGTGCATCAGTGCATCTGCACCTGTACGTTTTTGCCCGGCGTAGCTGAAATTCTGGAAACACATCACAGCCTCAAGGGCAATCTGATTGAGCAAACGCCTGGCGAGGCGTGGGGTAGTGTAGAAAAAGCCTTGCGCGGCGTGGGGAGTTGGGGTAAGCCGAAATTCAAAAATGAGTTGACGGCGCGCGTGGTGGACATGATGGGGTGGCGCAACCTATGTGAGTCGGACAAGCCTAGCGTTGACCGCGCGCAGTTTATGCGGATGTACGAGGGAGTGGCGGAGCGTGGCGAAAAGATCGAACTCATGTTGCCGGAGGTGCGCGAGTATTTTCAGGAGAATGTGCGCGCGCGGCTGGCCTTGACCGCCGACAGTAGCGAGCCGTCGGGGGATGGCATCGGGCGCGAGTTGCGCCGCCTGGGCTTGCTGTCCGAGGAAGCCACCGCCGCGGACGCCGGAGGAAAACTAGCCCCATGACCATCCCGCGCATCCTCTCCACCGACCCCGCCCGCGGCTACAACGTGACCGTCGCGGGGCAGAAGAAAAGCGACCCACTGACGCAGCCGCTACGCAACTTGGTCGCCAATTTGAGGTGGTTGCATCTGCGTCCGTGGCTGGCTGAGAGTAGCTTGGAAACCGTCGTTGAGGCTTGGCAGCACGTTCAGCGCGAACAACGCGCGGAGGTGACGCCGTGAGCAAGGTTTTGTTTCTGGATATTGACGGGGTATTGACGACGGTTGCCACAAGGTTTCGGCGTGGCGATCCAGCCTGTGTTGAGCGGCTAAACCGTATCACGGATGTGACAGGCGCAAAGATTGTTGTGTCGAGTAGTTGGCGCGGCAATCCACAGATCGCAAGCGTGTTGGCGGGGTGGGGTGTCACTGGGGAGGTAATTGGTGTCACGCCCGACCTGTCTGTGAGCGCAACGGGAATTAGAATTGCGCGCGAGCGCGGTGACGAGATATTCAGGTGGCTTTGCGACAATATGCCCACTGCGGATTATGTGATTTTGGATGACGATGCCGACATGGGGCCAGTCATCAACCGGCTGGTACGGACTGATTCGCATACGGGGTTATCGACGCACCACGCCGACACAGCAATCAAGCTATTGGGGAGCCAGCCATGACCCTAGAAATCACACACGGCCGCGCCCTATTCAGCTATCGCACCGACCCGAATAACGACCGCGTGATCCAATGGCGCATCAACCAATCCGGCAAAAGGTGGCAGCCGTTCGGCACGCCCTACACCGACGCCATGCTCGCGCGCCAAGCGTTGCTCAAGCTGACGCAGACCGCGGCAGACCGCGGCGCAGGCAGGGGGACGCCATGAACGATACCTTGTTTGAGCTGGGCGCACCCGCGCCGAGTCACCCTGCCAGGTACACCGATGCTTTGTTGCTAACAATGGCGAAAATGTTACAAGGCAGGCAGCGCATCCTTGACCCGTTTGGGGGGACAGGCAAAGTCTTTTTGCTTGAGCATTGGCTGGGCGATGTGGAGATGCAGGCGACGGAGATCGAGCCAGAGTGGTGCGCTATCAACCCGCGCACCACACTAGGCAACGCGCTGGCCTTGCCGTGGGGGGATGGCTATTTTGATGCCATCTGCACGTCACCCGCTTACGGCAACAGGATGGCAGACCATTTCGTAACCGCCAATCCGGACCGGATCCAAAAGTCCTATCGTGACTTTCTGGGGCGTGACCTACATATTCAAAATGCCGGCCGGATGCAATGGGGAAATCGCTACCGAGACTTCCACGAGCGTGCATGGGCAGAGGCGCGGCGAGTGTTATGCGGATCCGGATGGTTTGTGCTGAACATCAAAGACCATATTCGCGATGGCAAAGTGGTGGCTGTTACGGACTGGCATATCAAATACCTAGAGTCTCTTGGCTTTCGGCTGATGGAACACGTCAAAATTAAGACGCCTTCGCACCGCTTTGGTGCAAACAGTGAGGCGCGTATGCCTTATGAGTCGGTCATTCTGTTCAGACTGGAAACCCACCCATGACCATCGCACAACGCATCCGCCTCGAAGCCATACGGCATAACATGACGCAGGTCGAATTGGCAACGCGGCTTGGCATCTCAGCACAGTATGTGTCGGACATCTTGCGCTCAAGGCGTAGCGTTTCGGCGTTCGTCGCGGTGAGATTGGAAAGGGTGTTGGGACTCGACGCCCATCGCTTGCTAGAGGAGCAATCGATTGATGAATTGAAGTATGCCAGGGAGGAATTGCGCCCATGACCACCACCCCGCCCACCCCACGCCGCGCGGGGCACAAAGGCAACACGCCCTGCGGTCGCCGGTGCATCATGCGTGAAAATCGCAACCACGTATTCTGCACGTGTGGCGACAGCAGTTGTACGATGTGCCACGCGACCGCGAGATTCAAGTACCGCGTGCCGTGGAAGGAGCCGAGATGAACAACACGTTGACATTTGAGATGACCACGACATACCCGCCCGACGGTGTGCCACTAGAACAAATGGTCGAGTGGTGGTATAATACAGGAGTAAACCACGCGAAAAGTAGCGGGCTGTTGAAGCAGCACCGCTACCCTTTCAGTACCTACGTTCGAGGCGTAGATACCATGTCAAATCATACTCTAGCTCCCTATTTTCCAAAAAACCTAGAAGATTATGCGCTGTGGGTAGCTACCCACGGCTTGACCGCGCCATATGGTGAATGTCAATGCGGGTGCGGTTTGATTGCGCCCACAGCAAGGCAATCGCACACGGCGTATGGTTATCTGCGGTATCATCCAAAACGCTACGCGCATGGTCATTGGGGAAAAACTCGCACAGCTCCCACCACTGCGGACGCTTTTTGGTCTCATTTGACGCCAGGAGACGCAGACGAGTGCTGGTTATGGCAGGGCGCCATAGGCGCGAATGGATACGGAGCGTTTATGTGGAAACGAAAGACCTATGCCGCCCATCGAATGGCTTACGAAATCACCAACGGGCCGATTGCTTCTGATTTATTGGCATGTCATAAGTGTGATGTGCGTGCGTGCTGCAATGCCGCACACATCTTCCCGGGAACACAGCTAGATAATAGCTTGGATAGTGTTGCGAAGGGACGAAACGCACGCGGGGAGAAAAATCACTGGGCCAAACTCGACGCTTCGGGTGTGACTGAAATCCGAGCAATGAGAGCGTCGAACAGCAAGATCACCTACGTGGAACTGGGCGTTATGCACGGGGTCTCTGAGGCAACGATAAGGGACGCTGTTAGCCGGAAGACATGGAAGCATGTACCGTGAGTGAGACCAAAAAGCATCCGCACGCCCAAATGCTACGAGTTGCCGATCATATCGTTGCGGCTTTGCGCCCAGCGTGTTGGCGCATCGAAATCGCTGGAAGTTTACGCCGTAACAGGCCGATGGTGGGAGACATTGAGATCGTTGCCACCCCGAAGCTACATACCAATTTGATTGGCGATCCGATGAATACCAGCGAAGTTGATGATCTGCTGGCGCAATGGCCCGTCACGCTGAGCAAGAACGGCCCAAAATACAAGGCATTTAGCTTTGAGTGGCAACCAGGCACGCGCATCAAGGTTGATTTGTTCCTGCCCTTGCCTGCGTGTTGGTCTGTTGTGTACATGCTCCGCACAGGCTCCAGCGACTTCTCGCGACGGATGGTCACTGCCAAAAGCCAGGGGGGTTACAGGCCGGAACACCTACGCGTGCAGGGCGGCCGCGTTTGGAACAGCGGCAGGGCCATTGATTTGGAGAGCGAGGCGGATTTGTTCCGCTTGTGGGATATGGATTTTATTGAGCCAAGCGAACGTGTTTAGGGGAGGGGATACTTTGAGCGAATTTTGGTATAATGAAGCCCTACGAATAAGTAGCCGCAGCGGTGCTTTGAACACCCTGCGGCCTGACACCAGAAAGGTGATTCTGATGCAATTCGATCATACCCCAACGTCCTTCTTTCCCGAAAATATAGACGACTATGCACCGTGGGTAGCATCTCACGGATTGATCGCACCTTATGGTGAATGTCAATGTGGGTGTGGTGCAGATGCGCCTATCGCGAAGCTAACCAACATGAAATATGGTCATTCTGCTGGCGAGCCAGTTCGCTTTCTTCCGACCCATACTCGTGGGCCAAAGCGCTCAGCGTCCGAAAAGTTTTGGCAATTTCTTGAGCCTGGCGATTCAGGCAGTTGCTGGCTATGGCGGGGAAGAATCAACGATGGAGGGTATGGGGTTCTGAGTCATTCGGAGGATGGCAAGACGCAACTATTCGCCCATCGCCTATCGTACATTATCCACTTCGGCGAAATCCCAGATGGCCTTTGGGTGCTACATAAATGCGACAATCCGCCGTGCTGCAACCCCAACCACCTGTATGCGGGTACGGCCCAAGACAATATGGATGATGTAGTAGAGCGGTCACGGCGAACTTGGCATGGGCAAAAAGGAGAATTTCACCCGCGAGCCAAGCTGACCGAAGAGCAGGTGCGATTTATTAGAAGCCAGGTATTTCGCCGAGGAGATCGGACGAGAATTGCTAAGCGTTTCGGGGTGTCCGTCAGTCTTGTTGGTATGATTATCAACAGAAAGGTTTGGGGTCATGTCACTGACGAATGACCAGCTAAGCGAAATCACCAATGCCATCAATGCGCGGTTAGCTGAGTTTGACAACAACCTCATGCCGACTTTACCGCTGGGCATCGTGCGCGTGGCGGCGGACGTGATCAAACGCTGGCACGAAGAGAGGGGGGAAGCGTGGGCCATGCAACGCATCAGCGAGGTGACTATCACGCACGAGATGGCCTTGAAGCTGTCGAAGCAGGGCTACGCACTCGGCCATGAGGCGGCCAAGCGCGAGATGGCACCTGCGCGCGACGAGGCAGAGGACAAGCGCAACGGCTTCCACGTCCGCGACGACGGCAGCGAGCAGACGCCATGGCGGGACGTTGCCGATCTTGCCGAGCATCCCATCGCGGGCGCGCCGGATGAAGAGCCGCGCACAAATCCCCCTCCTAAAAGCGACGAAAAATTAACCAGCCCACCCGCGCCGCTTGTCCCGCGCCGTATCCAGCCGCGCACGTTGGCCGAGGTAGACCAAGACAAGGATGGCGACGAAGTTGAGCTTGTGACCACCCGCGCCGACCGCAGCGCCACCCGCCTCGACCCGGAAGAAAAGGCCGCGGCGCTACGCGAGTGCCTGGGCGAACTACAGTTGATGGCCGTGGATGGCGTGATGCCCAGCGTGACAACCTGGGACGCAGACAAGCCCGCGCACCTGCCCAAATCTGGCGCGCTAACGAAACGACACGATCTGACGTGGCAGGGCTTGGCCGCGTACGCGCATCTGGAATTTGCGCCCAGGCCAGGGCCAAAGGCGCGCCAAGAAGCGTGACATAACGCGTCCATGCTATAATCTGGCGAGAACCGAAAGGAGACGCCAGCGATGATCGCAGAGGACGAACTCGAAACGCACCTGGATCGCGTCCATCTGGATTACCGCCGCCATTGGCTGGACGCTGAAGATACCCTGGGCCTCGTGGCGCAGACGCTTGCCGCGGCCCTGCACTGGCAGCCCACGCACGAAAGCGCGCTACCCGACGCACTTGAGCTTGCGGAGCTGGCTGCCACGCACATCGCCACGCTGGAGCGGCTCACGGCCACGACCAAGCATCGCGCGCCGCGGCAGGCGTCACCGCCTAGGGAACGGGCGCAGGTTACTTGACATAGGCCGTTAAAGTCTCTATCCTTGAGGGGAACACATGCCCGCTACGTCACCAGATTTGCAACACGCCGCGCGCGCCGCGGCATCCAGAGTTGAGAAGCTACTGATCGAGATGCTGACCAGCCAGGAAGTAGGCGAGGTGGCCGTGATTGTCTCGTGGGGCCAGTTGGAGGCAGAAAAGCGCGTCACGACCAAGGCGCGTGTGGTCAAGGTGGGGCGCGGACGGATGCAGACGTTAAACTCGGCAGAATAAACGCCACGTAGCACACAACCGAACTAGCGAGCTATCGTACAAAGCGGTGGCAGTGACAGGATATTCCTGTGCTGCCGCCGCTTTTCTTTTTGCCCAGACATGATGGAGTGGCTGCCCTGTGGAACTCGATACATTGTCCGGAATTGCCAGCCAAAGCCCGTATCTTGCGGCACTGATTGTGATGGGCTGGGTTTTCAACCGCTACCATATCGAGAGCCTCAAGGAGAGGAAAGATATTCTGCAATCGTTGGGCACCGAACGCCAGGAGTCTACCGCCTCACGTGAACGGCTCATCGAGCGTTATGCCGAGGATTTGACCAAAGCCACGGAAGCCCAGGTCGAGAATCGCGGGCAAATGCACGCGCTACGCGGCACGCTGACGACCTTTATAACCGGGCAGGACACCAACCAGCGCGAAATTATGAGCGTCCTGCATGAGGTACGCGGCTGGATTCGCCACGAGATGGGGGGCAAGGATGGCAAGCCCTGACGTTCCAACACGATCAGAACAGGCAGAACAGGATGCCCTGTTACGCATCCAACGGATCGACGAACTCGAACGGCGCTCGAACTTTATCCAGTGGTTTTTGATTGCCCTGATGGTGGTTGTGATTGCGGTGCCGGTAGTCGGTGCGTTCTGGCTGGCGCGGATTAACGAGGAGATCGGCGGCGTCGCCATTGACAACGCACGCGTGATCGGCGAAAGCGCGCTGTGTCCGGGCGAGAAGCTGATCATCGTCTACGATTTTCACGCCGACGGCGCGGGAAAATTGATCGAGGATGGTACGGCGTGGCGCGAGTCGCCACCAAAAACTGTTGTCTACAGCGTTTCGGGGCCTTTTTTGCTGGAAGGCACGATTGACCAGGAGGTTACGTTGGCGTGGCAGGTGCCGACTACCTACGTCAACCCGGCCACAGGCATCGATGAGCCGTTGCCGCCTGGCGTGTACCGGCGGCTCTTCTCGGTTTCGTCTGCCAGTCGCAGTGCGGTTTTTGCGATGGCGGGTGTGGATTTTTCGATCCGCGAGGACTGCGAATGACCCAATACCTTCACGGCATCCATGACCCCGGCGCGGAAGACCTGCACGGCGACAAGCCAGGGTGGACGCTTGCCACTGAAGAGGTCGGGCTGAACGCGCGCGCGCAGGGCAACGATTATCGCCCCGCCACCCGCCGCGGCATTGGCGTGCTTGTGAGAATCAATCACGGTTATGGCAACGCAGGCACGCTCCCCCTGCCGCATCAGTACCAAGATTTTGCGGCGGCTTGTGCGTCCTTCGTCGCCACCAGCCAGGGCATCAGCTATGTCATCATCGGCAATGAGCCAAACGGCGAGTGGGAGCGGCCCAATGGTGTCGTCATCACCGCCGCAGAGTACGCGCGCTGCTTCCTGCTGTGTAGCGAAGCGATCAAGCGGGCGGTGCCTGGCGCGAGGGTCATGCACGCGGCCATTGCCCCCTATCATGCCAGCCCAACGCCGTGGTTTATCTATTTGCGTGACGTGCTGCGAATCCTTGCGCCCACCGGCCTGTGCGACGCGCTCAACTTCCATGGCTATGCGCGCAGTATGAACCCCGCTGAACTGTTGAGCGAAGCCAAGATGGATAAGCCGCTGCAGGACAAATACTACGGCTTCCTGACCGTCCTTGATGCCATCGAGGAAGTGCCGCGCGAGCTGCTGCACCTACCTGCCTTTATCACCGAGTTTGATGTTGTTACAGGTTGGGAGGATCGCAATACGGGCATCATCACCGCCATGTACGATTGGGTGCATGGCTGGAACCGCGGCGCGAATCTGCCCCAGTTTCAGGCAGCCGTTAACTTCCGTTGGTTGGGGCCGCCCGATGTGGAAAATGTCCATGATTGGGAAATGCGCAACAAGCCGCAATTACTGCAGGACTTCCGCGCAGCGGTCGCGCGTGGCTACCAATCCCCTCAAATTAATGCTCAAAACTATAGTGACCAGGGTAACGACATGCAGACCTTTATCCCCGCGGCCTATTCGGACAATGCCGATGCGCCCGCGTTGTCGCCGCGTGATTGGGACGAACGGCTTACGCAGCGCGGCGTCACCATCGAAACGCCATCAGTCGCGCCAGGTGATACCTATTGGCGCGTCGTCGCCGCACGTTGGTACAGCGAGGCCGAAGCGGGCGGGCGGCATCACATCTATGTCGAAGCGTTGGACGAGAATGGTAAGTTGCGGGCAGGGTTTCCGTTCGTGGTGAAGTGGCCTTCTGGTCGGGTTGAACTTGACACAAATGGTCGCAACGGTTTCGATGCAGGCAATTTCCCTATGTCCAAAAGCCTCAACGAGTTCAGCGTAGCAATGACCGGTGGTGGCTATCCATCCGATGCGGTTAAGGGCATCGGCATGGGCGCGGACGGCAACCCTGGCATCCACACGTCTACGCTGGTTACGTTCCAGCTTGCCACCATGCCGCAAGCGCAGCAACCTACACCCGCGCCCGACCCTGTCATCACCCCCGCCCCCACGCCGCCCCGGGAGCCCCCTGGGCGCGCAACGTTTTATGTAAACGTTGTCAGCGGCGCCAACCTGCGCGCCGCCCCTGACGTTGAAGCCGAAAAACTGACCGCGGCTGCCTACAGGCAAGTGTTGCGCGTCATCACCAGCACGCCCACGCGCGAGTGGGTGCAAGTCGAGTGGGACGGGCAAAGCGGGTGGGTACTGGCCGCGCTGTTGAGTGCGACGAAGCCCGCGCCGCTTGAGCCTGTTTTGATGCCTCCTGTGATGCCCGCGGCAACAATTGATCCACTGACTGCCCTTGCCTTCCTCCAAGTCGAGTCCGCCAACCGCGCTTTTACGGACGGACTCATTACGATCCGCTTCGAGGTTCACGTGCTCAAAGCCGAACTAAACAACGACGCGCTCTTCGATATGCACTTCAAGTTCACGCCTGGCAATTACAGCGACCAGTGGTGGCGACCGTCGCCCAATGCCGAATGGATTAACGCGCACGGCGCAATGGACGCGCGGCACAAGCTGCTGGCCTTTGCACGCGGCCTCAACGACACCGCCGCGCTACGCTCGACGGGGCTAGGCTCTGCACAGGTCATGGGGGCGAACCACGCGCGCGTCGGCTACGCCACGCCACAGGCCATGTTCGCCGCGTTCAAGCATCCGCGCTATGGCGTCAACGCTCAGGTGCTTGGCTTCGTCAATTACGTGCTGTCTGACCCCGCGTTGGCGGATGCACTGCGTCGGCGCGATTGGTGGGAGGCGGTCACGCGCTACAACGGTGAGGGCCAACAAGCGCACTACGGCAATCTACTAGAGCAGGCATTGGCGCAAATTCGGCAGGAGATCGGCGCATGACACTGCGCGACCTGGGCATTACCGCAAGCGCGCTACTCATCGCCATGCTGCTGGGCCTGCTTACGGCTGCGCTATTGGTCGCAGTCGTGCGCGTCGTGGTGTGGGCGGTGACGTTAATTACACTAGGGATTGGAGCTTGAGATGGAGTTAACCGAGATCATCACCCTGGGTGCGGCGGTGTTGGCGCTCGTCATTGCGGGCTATGCGTTCCTGTGGCGCCGCGAGCCGGTGACGTTCGCGGGCGCGCTTGAGGCGCTGGAAAGCACCGAGCCGTTAGCCGCGCAAATTCGCGACGTGGCGGAAGTTATCGTCGAGGGCGTGCAGCAACTCAAGGAGACGGGCAAAATCGAAACCGGCACCGAGGCCTTTGCCGTGGCGATGGCGCACTTGAAGCAATGGTTTCCCGACGTGGAGCCGGATTTGCTAGTTCCATTTGTAGAGGGAGCATACAGAGCCGTGAGGATGGGGACGGAGTTGGCAAAGGCGCAGCGCTGGGGTGTAGGCGAGTAGGGAAGCAGGGGGTATGAGCGACCAGGTGGCTTGGAGAAATCGCATAAAAGAGACGCGCATCGTCACGGCGTCCGAGCTTGCCCAAAACGCGAGCAACTTTCGGCGGCATCCAGAGCCGCAAGCCCAAGCCGTCCGTGGGCTACTTTCTGAGGTGGGCATCGTCGCCCCGCTGATTGCGTATGCCAGTGAACGCGCGGGCGGGGCATTGACGCTGATCGACGGTCATTTACGGCAGGAGGCTGGCGGCGAATGGCCGGTGACGATCCTGGACGTTTCAGACAGCGAGGCGGATCTCATTTTGGCCTTGCTGGATTTCACCACATCCCTCGCCGAGCTTGACGGCGCGGCGTTGGCGGAGTTGCTGGGCCGCGTGGAGATGACGCCGGTGGAAGATGACGGCGTGAGGGATTTGCTGGCGATGCTGGCAGCCGAGCATGTGCCTGAGCCTGTCAAGACCGACGTGGACGCGGAGCCGCAGGTGGACAGGGGGCAAGTCCTTCGCGAGCAATGGAATGTCAATGGCGGCGATCTGTGGCAGCTTGGGGAGCATAAAATCATCTGTGGCGATTGTACTGACCCGCTGATTATCGCGCGGCTGCTGGGCGAAGAACGTCCTGACCTGATCATCGCCGATCCGCCTTACGGCGTGAGCATCGTCGCCACCAACGTATCCGTTGGTGGCGGAGAAGGGCCTAACGGCATCATCCCTTTTGGGGGCGTGAAAAAAGTTCGTGGGCATGTTGGCGGAGGGGAGGCGATAAAGGCCAGTCCTGGCCTTTATCCTATTCAAACTTGGAAGAAAGACAAACGGCTTGGCACCGCCAACGGTGCCAAGCCGTTTGGGAGCAAGGATGTTCGCGGCTCCGTCGGAGCCGCGAACCTAGTAGACGTGGGCAAGTATGCGCCCATTATCGGGGACGATACAACCGATACCGCGCTCAAGGCATCCTCTTTCTATTTGGAGATGTACCCGAAAGCGGTGCAGGTCTGGTGGGGCGCAAACTACTACGTTGAGGGCTTGGGGCCATCTTCCTGCTGGCTCGTTTGGGATAAGGAAACGACGGGCAACTTTGCCGATTGCGAACTGGCGTGGACGAATCAGGACAAAGCCGCTAAGTTATTCCGCCATCGCTGGAATGGGATGCTGCGCGACAGTGAACGCGAACGGCGATGGCATCCGACGCAAAAGCCCGCAGCATTGGCGGCTTGGGTGTATGAGCAATTCACCGAGCCTGGGGCCATCGTCCTTGACCCCTTCGCGGGGGCTGGCTGGGCTGTGCTGGGCGGCGAACAGACGGGGCGCAAGGTCAGAGCAATTGAGATGAGCGAGGACTATATCGCGATCATGCTCCAACGCTACGCAGACGCAACCGGCCAGCAGCCCACCCTGCTAGAGGCGGCCTAATGTGGCACATGCCTGGAGTAGACGCGCCAAAGAGAGCAAAGAAGCATTCGCGGCTTTTCAGCACTACTTGCGCGAAGGCTCCATCGACGCCGCCTATGCCGCCCATCTCGCGACAAAAGGGCAACAAAAGGGCGACGGGAAACGCGCCCCACGCCGCTGGGCTACGTGGTCGGCTGACAACGAGTGGGTGGCACGAGCATCTGCATACCAAGACCACCTGGCCGAGCAAAACCGCCAACTGTGGGAGCAACGCCGCCGCGACTTGCAAGAGCGCGATTGGGCGCAAGCCGATGCGTTGCGGACGCTGGTTGATGCGGCTCTGCCCGGCGCAAACCAGTTCATCCGCCGCAAGACCACGACCCTACCCAGCGGCGAGGTTGTCATTACGATGGCCTTTGACCTTACCGCGTTAGCGAAAGTATTGACCGATGCAAGCAAGTTACAGCGACAGGCCACTGGGCAATCAACCGAACATATTGAGTTATCCGGCGCGGCCCTTGATGCCGCCATCGAGCGCATTACCCGCGGATTGGCGGGATTGGACGACGGAGGCCAAGCGCAAGCTACTGACGCGTCTGCAACAGATCAACCCGCAGGAGACAGCGCGCCAGATCGAGCAGATGCGCCAGCAACAGGCGGAGATGAGGCGTTGCCAAGCTGATATGGCCTACTTTATTAACGAGTACGTGATGATCCTCAACGCGACCAATGAAACCTGGGAGCCGTTTACGCTGTGGCCCGCGCAGCGCGGCATCTTGGATGACCTGCATCACAACCGCCAAGTAGTGATCTTGAAGGCGCGCCAGTTGGGGCTGACGTGGTTGTGCCTGGCCTATGCCTTGTGGCGCATGATCTTTTATCCGATTGCGACGATTGCCATTTTCTCGCGGATCGAGATTGACGCCCAAGAATTGCTCGACAAGCGGCTCAAGGGCATGTGGGAGCGGCTGCCTGTGTGGATGAGAACGGCGACTGTAACCGAGGACAACAAGACTAAATGGGAGTTGAGTCACGGATCGTCGGCAATGGCCTTTGCCACCAATGGCGGGCGTCAATATACCTTTAGCCTGGTCATGGTAGACGAAGCTGACTATCAACCCGATTTGCCAAGCCTGCTCAACGCGGTCAGACCCACGATTGACGCGGGCGGGCGTATGTGGCTGATCTCCAGCGCCAACAAGGATTTGCCCGAAAGCCGTTTTAAGGCGATCTATCGCACGGCGAAACAGGGCGATACCGAATGGCAACATGTGTTTTTGCCCTGGCACGCGCGGCCAGGACGCACACGCGCCTGGTACGAACGTCAAAAGGCACAGGACATGGCCGAGACGGGCGCAACGGACAACGTTCTGGGCGAATATCCTGCGACGGACAGCGAAGCCTTGCTGCCCAGAACTTTGGACAAGCGCATTGCGCCCGCGTGGATCGAGGCGTGCTACGCGGAAATGAAACCCTTGCGCGCTGTCCGCGGCGCGCCCGCGCTGCCCAAGCTCGAAATCTACCGCCCGCCTGTCGCGGGACGCAAATACGTGATTGGCGCGGATCCCGCCGAGGGCAATCCCAACAGCGACGATTCAGCGCTGACGGTGATTGACCTCAAAAGCGGTGAAGAGTGCGCGACGTTGGCGGGCAAATATGAGCCGGGCGTCTTTGGCGGGCATATCAAGCTGATGAGCGCCTACTACAACCACGCGCCCGCGCTGGTGGAACGCAATAACCACGGCCACGCCGTGATTGGCTGGTTGGAGCAAAATGCGCGCCGCGTGCGTCTTCTGCACGGCCATGACTGGGATGTGGAGCAGCATGACAAGGATGAGCATGTGGGCTGGCTGAGCAGCAAACTGGGCAAAGCGCTGTTGTATACCGAATGCGCCGACCATTTTAAGCAAAACGCAGAGACAAAGACCATCGTGTTGCACGCGGAGGCCAGTTGGCATCAATTGAGCAGTATCGAAGGCGCGACCTTACGCGCGCCCGACGGCATGGCGGATGACCGTGCCGACGCCTATGCGCTGGCGATTGTGGGCAGGATTGAGGCGGCAACCAATCGCGGCGTGCCGATGGCGCAAGCCAAAGCGAAGGGCTGGTAAACATGGCGAGAACGACGCGACCCTGGTGGAAGTTCTGGCAACGCCCCGTCCGCGCCATCCGCGCCATGCCCATCGTCGGCATCCGCGCCCCGCGTGGACGCGTCACGCGTGAAGAGGGCTTCGGCCTCCTGCCCAACGCGCTGGTAGTTGCGCCGCCGGATCGCTTTGACGACGCCTGGACGGTACTGCACGCCAATCGTGATTTTCTCGAACATCTGTCGCCCGCGCGTTTGCTCGAAGTCCTGACCGATCTATCGCCGGAAGTCTCGCGTGCCTATTGGGATTTCCACCGCATGTGCAACCCTGGTTGGGAGGCGACCGCTAACCGCGTCACCGCCTCCGGCAACGAAATTCCGCACGCGCGCGGGCAAGCCGCCACCAATGCCTTTATGGACAAGCTCGACGACTATTACGGCTCCGTCGATGTGGTGATTGGTCGCCTCTTTATGAGCGCCTTTCTACGCGGCGCGGAGTTTGCCGAATTGGTGCTAGATGGCAACGGGCGGCTGCCGGTTGACCTGGTGGTGCCTGACCCGATTACGGTGCGTTTCCGCCGTGTGGCTGACCCCGTGCGCGGCCTGGTGTGGCAGCCCGGCCAATGGCAGGATGGTCAATTCGTGTCGCTGGATCGCCCCACGATCCGTTATGTGCCGATTGACCCCTTCCCCGACAGCCCCTATGGACGCGCCCTCGCCGCGCCCGCGCTCTTTGTCAGCCTCTTCCTCTTGGGCATGTTGCATGACATTCGCCGCGTGGTGCAGCAGCAGGGCTACCCACGGTTGGACATCAGCGCCGACACCGCCAAGCTGGGGCCGCAACTGGACGCCGCCGACACCGACGAAGAGCAGGCGGCGATCATCCAGCAAGTTTTGGACGGCGTGGCGGACTATTACAAGACGCTGCAGCCCGACGATGCCTATATCCACACCGACCATTTCACGCTCAACCGACCTGTGGGCGCGGTGGATGCGAGCAGCTTGGGCGGCATCGAGGGGCTGATCGCCGCTTTGGAGCGCATGATCACACGCGCGCTCAAGTCGATGCCGATCATGATGGGTTTGAGCGAATCGAACACCGAGACGCAAAGTAACCGGCAGTGGGAAATTTACGCCGCGGGCATCAAGTCAATTCAGCACTACACCGAGACGCTCTTGGAGCGGCTCTTGACGCTGGCGCTCGAAGCGCAGGGCATCCAGGCCAAGGTCAAGTTTCGCTTTGCCGAACTGCGCGCGGCTGAGGCCATGCGCGACGCACAGACTGAGACGCTGCAGATTGCCAATGCCGTCACCAAGCGCAACGAGGGTTTCATCACGCAAGACCAGGCCAGCGAAGAGATCACCGGCGAAGTCGCGGTGGGGCCAGCGCCGAGCCAGGCTGCCTCAAATGGCGACGAGGATGACGATGTGCCGGGTGACGATGGGGATGGCAACGAGGCGCTTGACCAAAACAGCGACCGTTACGTTGAGCAAGTCGCCCAACGCGTTTTTGAGCTTATACAAGCAACCAGGGAGGGTGCGTCAAATGGCAACGGACACAAATGAGTTAGCACGCGAACAGGCACGCAAGGCCATTTGGTCGTACCTATCCAGCATCACGCCGCGCGAATTGAGTGGTGCAGAAATCGACCATTTGACTAGCGCGGCAATGCAGGCCGTTGACAGCATCGGCAAAAAGCAACCAATGTCAGACCCCCGCCATGCCCCGCCCGCGCCCAATGTGTGCGTGAACTTGCCATAGGAGGCAACTATGCCGGAACAAGACACGTCTGAACGCCTCTTTTTCCCGATCCAAGTGCGCGCCGTGGGCGACGCCGCCCGCATTGCCACGCTCAACGATATTTTGCGGCGTGACCGCGTGCTGGATACCGCCGTGCTGGAAGAGCATCCACCCTATTTCTTCCGCGGCGAGATTTCGTCATCGCGGCTCGACGGTTATTACACACGGATGCTTTTGTCGAGCCTGCAAAACTATGCGCGCGAGGCCGCGGCGGGTGTGGGCTTCCTGCCTAGCCACGACCACGAACATTTGCCCATCGGCGGCAGCTTGACCGGCGAGTTATCCGAGCAGGCCGGGACAGACAACGCCCCCGCCAACGTCGCCTACGCGACGGACTTGGTGTCCATCGTGCGCGCCGACTTTTACACGCTTTCACGCATGACGATCCAAACCGTTGACACCGACGACCTGATCAACGGCATCCGCGGCGGGCTGACGCGTTACCTCTCGATTGGTTGGTATGGGCAACGGGCTATGATCTGCGACATCTGCGGCCAGGATTACTGGCGCGGAGGATGCCGCCATATCGCGGGCTTTACCTATGAGGAGGAGAAGGACGGGGTGATCCGGCAACTGCTGGCAACCGTGGGCATTGACGGCGCGCACTTGGCTGAGGTTTCGGGCGTTTACAAGGGCGCAACGCCGGGGGCGATGATCGAGAAGGTCTATGAGCTAGCGAGTCAAGGCGCGCTCACCATCGACGACGTTCGCCACGCCGAAGTCGTCTATCGCCTCGACAAAGCCACGACCGCACGTATGTTAGCTTTGCCCGCGCTGCAAAAACGGCACGCGGGTGTGGATATACAGTCAGACCCTGCCGCAAATGGCGCGGCAGCGAACCAGGGGCAACAGCCCGGAAAGGTAACACGCATGAATGAGCAGCAGTTTGGGCAGTTGGTCGATACCCTGATTCGCGCCGGGGTGTTGACGGAAGAGCGGCGCGAGGCAGCCACGGAAGCCGACGCGCTCAGCGCGGCGGACAAACTCGCCAAGCGCGTCTCGGCGTTGGAGCCGCGCGCGGCGGACGGCGACGCCTACCGCAATGACCTCGTGGCTGAGGCGTTGGCTGAGGGGGTGCGCGCGCTCGGCCAAGACTTCGACAGCGAGACCTACGAAGAGCAGTTGCGCGGCGCGCCACTCAAGGTAGTCAAGCGCATGCGCGACGACTGGAAGGCCGCGGGCGATGCGCGCTTCGCGGGGGGGCGGCAGACCAACGACGGCGACGAACCGGCCCAAGTGGAAGCTGCACCGCTCGTGGCTGACGCGGCTTACCGTTCTTAATAGGAGGCGTTATGCACAGAATTCGTAACATGCTCGGCGCGTTGCTGTTGCCACTGCTGTTGGTCGCAGTGTTGCTGCTGTATGCGCGTCCCAGCCCCGCCGACGCGCAGAGCGGCGTGACCAACTTCGACACGGTGGTGTTGGCGGGCGACCTGATCGTCGGCGATGACGCCACCGTCGCGGGCGATCTGACGCTGACCGGCGACACAACGTTAACCGAGTTGACGGTGAGCGATTTTGTCAACATCACCGCACAGGACGCGATTTCACTAACCATGAACGCGACGCTCACCCCCACCGGCAGCTTGCAGCCGCTGGAGTCGGCGGGCGCGGTCAGCATCGATGGCGGTGCGGAGATCGTCCACACCACTGACTATCTAATCCTGGTCAACATCGGCGCGCAAACCATTACCATCAGCGAGACGACCGGGCTGATCAGCGCGGGCAATATCGCGTTGGGCGCTGGGGACAGCGCCACGTTGGTGTGGGCCGATGGCGGCTGGTACCAGGTGGCGGCGAGTAACAATTAACACAGCGGCGCGGCGTCCCGCGCTCAGTTGAACCGAAAGTAAGATTTAATACAGGAGGTAGAGCAAGATGTCCGATCCCAGAGCAGCAAACAGTTTCCAGTTGGGGCCAAAGCCGCACGAGGTCGCGACTTTTGTCCATGATGACACCATCGTCTATGACGCCACGCTTGCGGGTGGCGCGGCGCAAGTTGGCTTGGCGGTGAGCATCGAAAGCGACAACGTGATTACCCTGGCGGGTAGCGGCGAAAACGTGTTAGGTAAGTTGCTCAGCGTGGATAGCGACGGCTTTTGCAGCGTACAGCACGCGGGCTTTATGACCCTGCCAGGCGGCGATAGCGCCACCTTGACCGCAGGCTTGAAGATCGTCGGCGACTTGGCTTCGGGTGCGGCGGAGGGCTACATTCAAGCCGTCAGCACCGAGGATACGGTAAGCCGCGGCATGATTATCGACGCCAGTGACGCCACCGCGGTGGTGGTCAAGCTCTAGGCATACTTTCACTCGCCGCAGGGCGATTATCACAGGAGGGCCAAACATAATGGCACAAGCACAAGTCAAATCGATGTCGCCCGCCGAGCTGCATCAGCGGCTGACCGAGCCGGAGGCGGCGATCACGATTCATCGCGACGCCATCAAAGCAGGCGTTTCGTTTGGGCGTTTTCTGGAGACGCTCAACCCATCCGAGCAAGGCGACAACCTCGACGCCTTTGAGCGTCAACTGCGTGCGGCGGGGATTATGACGCGCAGTGACCCCGCCGCCAACCAATGGGCCAGTATGTCCACGGCCTTCACCGATAACCCTGTCGGGCGCGCGCTCTACCCGGAGTTCTTTGCGCGGCAGTATCGCAAGGTAGCCTATGCGCCGCGTGCCGAACAACGCGCAGTGGTGCTGTCCAGCGACAGTATCGTCGGCTCTTGGGATCGCCCTTATGCCGAGGCCGCCATGGTGCGCTGGGAGGATCGCGTCGCCGCGGCCATTCCACTGTCGGAACTGGTGGCGGTCACGACACCCGTCACCGGCAGCGACTACCGCGCCGCCTATATCCAGTATGACGCCACCGAGGTACGCAAATACCGCGTCGGTGAGGCGGCTGACATTCCGCTGGGTAAGCTCGTTGAGGCCGAACATGCCATCAAGCTGGAAAAATATGCCCGTGGCATCCAGTTGAGCTATGAGGCGCAGCGGCGTCTGCGTGTGGATCGCCTGGCGTGGTGGATTCAGTTCGCCGCGCTGCAGGATGAAATCGACAAGGTGAGCGCGGCGATTGACGTGCTGATCAACGGTGACGGCAACAGCAACGCCGCCACCAACGTGGCGCTCAACACGCTTGACGCCGCGGCGGTCAGTGGCACGCTGACGCTCAAAGGCTGGTTCGCCTTTGGTATGTTGTTTGTGCAGCCCTATGCGCTGACGCATTCGTTGATGCGTTCGGCGGCGGCCCTGCAACTGATGTTACTCAATACAGGCAGCGGCAACGTGCCACTGGCCGGGGCAAATCTGGGCGGGCGCGGCATGGCGTTGACGCCAATCAACATGACCGCCGACAGCGTGCGTTATGGCTGGACGGATGATGTGGCAGCCAATGTCATCTTGGGTTATGACCGTCGCTTTGGATTGGAGATGGTGACGGAGATTGGCAGCGACATTACCGAGAGCGAGAGATATATAACAAATCAAACCAATGTACTCGTGATGAGTGAGGTAATGGGGTTTTCCGTGATGGATGGCTCGGCTGCCAGAACGCTAACACTCACTTTCTAAGGGGGGATTATGGCTGATCTAATCTGGGTGCAACCCGGTCGCGATGACGGGCGGGTTGCGCTTTCGGAAAAACATCGCGACCATCCCGACGGCGAAGCCTGGGTTGCCACTACAGGCACCCCCGTCCAGGTCGCGCGCACGCTCGCGGTCGAACGCAAGCTGGCGCGCGGGGCGCTGGTTGAGGTGGACGCGCCAAAGGCGGCATCCAAAGAACCGCTGCCCAAGCGCAAAACGAAGGCAGAGATCGACGCGGAGATCGCCGCGGCGCGTGGCGAGACCATACCAACGTCGTCGTTGGCGGGGCTTGGCTTGACCGCGGAACAGCAAAGGGCGTTGACCGCCGCGGGCTATGCTGACCGCGACGCGCTGACCGCGGCGACCGACGATGACCTGATCGCGGTGACCACCATCGGCAAGGCCACGGTGGAGAGTTTGCGCGCGGCGTTGGCGGAATTGGCCGCGTAAGGGGGGCTGATGGCTTACGAAGACTTCTACGCCGCCTTGCGCGACGATACCGGACGCACTGCAACCACGCTGCCCGACGCGGACGCCGAAGCGACGTTTGTCGCGGCCCAGGACGAATGGGGCGACGCGGGCACGCAGGCGGGTGCGCGTGTGCTGATCATCCGCGTCGATTGGGCGTCCGCGTCCAACGCGGCGGACTACACTCAGAACGAAGAGTCGGAGCGGCTGAGCCAGATCGCCAATGCCAAGAAAGCGTTGCTTGACTACTGGCAGGGGCTGCTGGATGAGGCCATTGCCGCGGTGGAAATCCCCGTGGGGCAGCGGCCCGCGTTGTTTGGGCTGGCGCGGGCTTCAAATCGTCGCTGGTATCCGTAGGGGTGAACTATGCCAATTAGCAACGCTGCGCGCGCTGAGCGCATCTGGGCCAAGATACAACGTAAGCCGTCGTCAGTCGTGTTCACGAAGCCCGCCACCAACGATGGCGCAGGCAACGTGACGCCCGCGGCGACGCTGGCCGCGCAGACGGTGCGTGCCACGAGCGACAACCGCGCCTCGTTGGTCGCTGGCTTGGCGGGCGCGGCCCCGCAGCGGCATCTTGTCGTTTTCGGCATCAAGGATCACGCAACTTTAGCAGATACGGACATCAACGAGGGCTATACGTTTACCTATGACGGCGACACCTATCGCGTCGTGGATACGGTCGCCGTGCCGGGTGGCGTGCAGGCCATCGCCAGAATGGGGCAAACATGAGCAATAAGCGCGCCTATCTCGTACTCGGCCCGGAGTCCTCCGGCACGCGCCTGATGACGCGGCTGCTCATCGCCGCGGGCTGCCACGGCGATGATGGGCATGTGCAGCGGCTGGATACGGAGATCCCGCGGATGCGCGATATCGGGGATGCACCCGGCATCGCCTGGCGGCGCAGCCTACCGCATGACAAGCGATGGCCGGACATCGGGCAAATGCTATTGCGCCTTGACGTAGCTGGTTACACGCCGATGGTGCTGGTGATGAGCCGCGATTGGCACGCGATGATTGCCTCACAATTGGCCGCCCCGCACGCGCCCGATGGCATGACCGCCACTGCCAATATTCGCCATGCCTATCATCAAATCTTTCGCGACCTTGCCGAGCTTGACTTGCCCTATGAGGTTGTGAATTACGAGAGCCTTGTTATGCGCCCCCACGCCACGGTCAGAGCGTTGCTGGCGCGCTTGGGGCTGCCCGCACCCGACGCATTGCCGCCTATCCATGATGGCAACGCGAAACATTACGCGGGCATAACTGACCTAGCTACCGGCGACCGTGAGCAGATGCGCGCGGACATCGAAGCCAAGTACGGCTTTACGCCGCCGGCTGAATATGTGACCGACCTAATGGCGCTTGTGGATGCGTTGGCAGCGCATGAGGTGGTGTTGTGACACGCGAAACGGAATTTGCAGCCTACCTGCGTGCCGACGCGTCGCTGCCCGCGCTTGTGCCAGGCGGCATCTATGCTGACCGCGACCTTACGGTGGCTGGCGTGACCGACGCCGCGCAGACGCCCGCGGTGTGGGCGGGCGGCAGCTTCAACGCCTGTATCGTTATCCGTGAAGCGGCGGTCGTGCCACAGTACAGGGTGATGGATGAAGCGGAGCAGCTAGTTGATGTGGCGCAGCGGCTAGAGGTCTATATCTACGCGCTGACCGCCGTCGCGGTGGTGGCCATCGCTAAGCGCGTCTTTGCCATCACGCAGGGGCATCACTTCGACGACGCGTACGCGGCGACGTTCCAGCCCGGACTAGGGCTGATGGATGCGCCGAATCTAATGGACGTACATATGCAAAGAGACGACTACCTATTGGTTTCTCTGAGGCAGCCCGCATGAAGCTGAATCATATAGGGTATTTCGACCAACGCGATGGATACGGAAGATGGAACAGCCGCCTCATCCGCGCCTTGCAACAGGCTGGTGCTGATGTACGCGCTCTGCACATCGGCGAGCTAGACCGTCCGCCGTGGCTGCTAGAGCAACTCAACATCGACTGGAGCCGCCTGACCATCACTTGTGCGCCACCGTTTATGTTGCAACCAATTCCGCCGCCGCCAGAACTCACTCCAATTCTTTACGGGGATGATCGAATCCTAGCCAAAGGGCAGCCATATCGCCCACCTGCGCGAAGGCACTGGCTATTCAGCATGACCGAGGGCAGCATCCTGCCGCCGGATTGGGCGGACACTATCAATAACAGCGGCGTGGAACGCGTGATCGTGCCCTGCCAACACAACGCCGATGCGTTCGCCAACAGCGGTGTGACCGCGCCGATCTCCGTGGTGCATGGTGGCACCGACCCGGCAGAGTTTCCGCTACGCACAGAACCGCGCGATGCGGCCAAGCCCTACACCTTCCTCACCTTTGCCGACCGCAACGAGCGCAAGGGCTGGCACGAAGTCTGGGACGCGTTTTATCTGGCCTTTGGCGGCAAAACCACTGGCACGATGGATGTGCGCTTGCTCATCAAATACCGCCCGGATGACAACAATGTGACGACGGTGATGGCCGGGGCCGTGGACGCTGACAAGCGCATTGTCTATCAAGGCGAGGATGTAGCGGACATGGCAATGCTCTACGCGCAGGCAGATTGTTTGGTCTTGCCCAGCCGTAGCGAAGGGTGGGGCATGATTCATAGAGAGGCGGCATGTCAAGGCTTGCCCGTCATCACCCAAGCGTACAGTGGGTTAAGCGATGCACATGAATGGGCCATCGTGGTGGAAAAGGGGGTGATGCAGCCCATTCCGCGTGAGCGCAGCACCAGCTTGGGGGAATGGCGCGTGGTGGATGTAGCGGAACTGGCGCAGAAAATGCGCTGGTGTTATGAGCGACCAACGGAGGCCGCTGAGTTTGGACGGCAAGCCGCGGCGTGGATTAGGGACAACCAGACGTGGACGCACGCGGCGTCTGCCCTCATAGACTTGCTCAATGCGAGCGAAGTGACGACACAGGATATGCACGCCGCCTATGCGTAGGCAGCAAGAAAGGATGATTTTTTATGCCGTATGAGCAAGGTGATTTACCGTTCGGAGTCAATGACACTAAAGTGGCGACGTTTAATGCCACCGACGACTACGGATCGTTGACCGATGTAATGAGCGTGGAGATGGCACGCGGCACCGCGCAGTTGGTCAGTGCGATGGCCCGCGGCGACGACAGGATTACAGGCACGGCCGCGGTGCTGGAGGGCGTGGAACTGCAGCTGCGCTTTTCCGGCCTTAATCTGACGATGCTGGCCGTGTTGACCGGCAAGAGTGTGACCACGATTTCCAGCGTCAAGCAACTGCAGGGCGTGGGCGGCGACCCGATGCCTTACTTCGGGGCCATCATCAAGGCCAATGGCGCGGGGGCGGATGATGCGTGGTTATTCTTGCCTAAATGTAAGATCATGTCCAACTACGTCTTTTTTCAGGGCGAATACGGCGCATTCACGTCGCCGGAACTAACCATCCAGGCAATTGATGATGAAACGTGGGGGCTGTACAACATCATCACCCACCCCGCGCGCCTCGCTATCACCGTCATGCCGCCCGCCAACATTGCCGAGGTGGCGTAGGCATTATCACACAACTAGATTGAGGATTATATGGCAAAAACCAATGCACAAGTAATCGCCTCCAATGGCGTCCTGCTCAAGCCCACCCCCGCGGGCGAAATCCCGCTGCCGCTGCATGACACGTTTACCGTCGAACTTGGCACCGGGCGCGTCGTCGAGATGGTCGTGGCGGAACTCGATATGCTGCAAGACAACGGCGAAATCCCCAACGAACTCGCCGCCATTGTTGCGCGCGAACTCTATCCGCCTGCCGCCAATGATGCCGCGCGCGCCAAGCACGCCGCGGAACGCTACCGGCTTGCCAAGTGGCTGGTGGAACACGTGTTGCGCGGCCCGACGGAGTTTAGCGAGTTATACAGCGCCGAAATCTGGGAAATCTACAATCTCGCCAATGACCCGGCACGCGCGTTGGACAATTTTCGTCGCCAACAAACGCGCCATGTGGGACTTGTATCTGGATTGCAAGACGTGGGGGGGCAGGCCGAGCCAGCGCTTTGATTGGCCGTGTCTGCAAAACAAGCTGACGGGTTGGAAGCTGGATCATGCTGTGCTATATGTGGGGCTGACCATCGAAAATGCGCTGCATGAGCGCGTGCCAACCGGCGACCCGAAGCAACATGAGACGCGGCCCAAGTACGCGTTGGCACAGCTACTTGACTCGCGCTTTCGTCTACCGCGTCCACAAGCTGAACGCAGCGGCGTGACCTTCGAGGATTTTGTCGAGCAACTACGCGCGTTGGCCGCTTTGCCAGGCAGCCGCGGGCGCATGTGGCGTTATGTGCCGCCGGAGCCGGAGCAGGTGCAATAAATGAGCGAGCTTGTGACATGGACAATCGACCCCGCCGCATATATGGCGGCGGTCGTGCAAAACCGCATTGACGCGATTGAGCAGGATGTGGTGGCTTTGATCGACGGCCTCACGGAGCAGGTCACGGCCTATATGCAGGCCAACGCGCGTTGGACTGACCGCACAGGAGATGCGCGCCGCGGGTTATGGAGCGACATCGACCATGTGGTGCATCAGGCGGTCTATCTGCTGATGAGCCATGACGTGACGCTGGATTATTCGTGGTACTTAGAAACGGTAAGTTCGGGGCGATATGAAATCCTATCGTCAACCTCTGATCATTTCTGGCCCGTTTTGTATCGAGGCGTCCTGGAAATCCTCAGGCGACATTCGAGTTAAAAGATGATTGGTTTACAGTGGCGACTTCATACATATAGACAGCCTACGTTTCCACAACTCCTTATTCGCTTTGTGGAAGCTATGAACAGGCAATTCAATCAGAGGCAAGCCATGCGCCTTGTACTGAACCTGCTTTATGGCTTTGCGCGCGTTGTATTTGGCGTTATTGACACCCCAAATTTCAATGTACCAGCCATTCACAAGGAAATCTCCAAGCCCTGGGAATGGCAACGATGGTTCATAGATATACGAGATATTGTGTTCGCAAAGCCAATTGGCAACCCGCTGCTCGTAACTAGAGCGCACCACGTGCCCACCTATAGTCTCGTAAAGCAAAAGACGTAGCTCATGGCGACAGCTAGACCACCAGGCGGACAAACAGCAGGCGGCCCCCAAGCGCGCATCGGCATTGACCTATCCGCCATGCGCGCCGCGCCCGCTGTGGCGCGTGAGGCGGGGCAGGCCACCGCGCGCGAAATCTCGCAAGCCTTCCGCACCCTCCAAAACGAACAACGCCTCGCCCTCGAACAAGCGCGGCAGACAACCGTGGTCTTGCGCGCGCAACAGACGCAGATCAGCGCATCGACGCGCGCCGAGTCACAGGTTCGCATCCAGCAAGCGCGCGCCGAGTCGGTGGCCCAACAGCAGGCCGCGCGTACTGCCTCGCAGGTGGCGATCCAGGAAGAGCGACGCAAGACCACGGCCTTTAATGCCGAGATTCGTCAGCGCAACGCCACCCAGCGCGGCATGGGCCAGGGTGTTAGCCAATTTGCGGGCGCGGCTTTGGGCGGCATTGGTGGGCCAGTCGGGGCGATTGCGGGCGGGTTGGCGGGTGGCGCGCTGCCGATTGCGGCAGGGTTGGCGGTGTCACAGGGCGCGCGCGCCGCGGTTGATGCCAGCAACCTGGCGGTCGCCTACAACCGCCAACGCGTGGCGGCGGAAAACCTGGCGGGTGGCACAGGCAGGCTGAATGGGCTGCTAGCGGCGTACACGCGCGCATCGGGCGGGGCGGTGGACAGAACCAGCGCGCTCGCCAATGTCACGCGGCTGATGGCCGTGGGTTTTGGCAACAGCGAAGCCGAGGTAACGCGGTTCACCACGGCCGTGCGCGGAAGTTCGATTGCGATGGGCGTAGCGCAAGACCAAATGAGCCAAGAGGTGCAGCTTGCCATCTCCAATCAGAGCTTGCGCCGCCTGGATCAAATTGGCTTAGGCATTGCCGAGGTCAACAATCGCATCGCTGAACTTCGCGCATCCAGCGCGGGCATGACGCGCGAAGCGGCGTTCCAGGAAGCGATCCTGGGGCTGCTTAACGAAAAGTTTGGCGCGTTGGCGAAATCGGCAGAAGGGGCCGCAACGGGAATAGAGAAGGTGGGCGTGGCGGCAAAAGACGCCAGGCTAGAAATAGGCCAGATTGTTTCTGCTCCCGTCAATCTGGGCGGCAACTTATTGGCAGCCTGGATTATGGCGCAAACCGAATCGCTGCGCGGCATGGAACGCGCGGCGCAAGACCTCACTGCGGCGCTGCAACGCTTGGCGGGCGTCTCAGTGCCGACGGGAATGCAGCAACGCTTTATTGCTAGTTCAGCCGGGCGCGACGCCGCGCGTCATCCCGGTCGCGGGCGTGGGGGCGCATCCGGCCCCAGCTTTGACGACGATCAGACGGCCGCCTTGCGCCGCCGCGAAGAGGGTTTCACCGAGATCGAACGCGACGCCAGGGTGGAGCGGTTGGAACAGACGCGCGCCTATTTGCGCCAACAAGCGTCGCTTGTCTCCAACTACGAAAAAAGCGTCCTGCGCGAGCAGGAGGACTTTGGCCGCCAGCGCGCCAACGCCGAACGCAAGCTACAGCTCTCCATCCTCGACGTAGCGCAGGACAGCGCACGTCAACGCGTCAAGTGGGCGGCTGACCTAGAGCGCACGATTGGGCAAGCGCGGGCGGACAGCGCCGAACGCGTCAGCCAGATGGTCGCCGACCACGAAGAGAAGCTGGCCGAAGCACGCGCCGACAGCGCCGCACGCAATGCCGAACAACGCGCCGCCACGCAGGAGCGCATTGAAGAGGCGCGCGCGCAGTCAAGCAAACGCATCACCGAGCTGGAGGCCGACCAACTACGCGAACGCGAGCGCGCGCAGCGCGACCACCGCCGCACCTTGCTCAGCGCGGTAGCACAACTGGACGCCTATGCCATCTTCCAAGAGCAGCAGCGTTTTGCCGACGAAGCTGAAGAGCGTGCCAAAGCCAACCAGGAAGCTATCGCCAAAGAGCGCGCACGGCTCACCGAGTCGATCAGCGAGCAGGATGCGGCGGGGCGCAAAGCCGCCACCCAGGAGGCCGCCAACCTACAAAAGCGCATCGACGCCGAAAACAAAGCGCATGACAAACGGCTGACGCAAGAGGCGCACGCGCTCGATAAGAGCATCACCCAGCAGCAAGAGGCGCACGCTTTGCGCCTAGCCGAGCAAGCCGAGAATGACGCGCTCCGCATCGACGATATGCGCCGCGCCTTTGATGACCAAAAGCAGCAGGAGGACATCGAGCGCGGGATTCGGCTAGGCCGCCAAGCCGCAGATCACCAGGCGCAATTAGAGGAATTGGCCGCCGCGCACGTCGAACGCATCGAGCAAATCAAAACCGAAGAGGCGGAAAAGCGCGCGCAGTTCACCGAGGAGTCCAACGCCTTTTTGGAGGCGGTGGGCATCCACAACCAAGCGTGGCTGGATGAGCAGGAGCGGCTCAACGCGGGCGTGCTCAAGCGGCATCAGGAGCTACTCGACGCCGAGCGCCGCGCGTTGGAGCTCCGCAGCCAGCCCTATGTTGACCGCGCCAATCCTGGCCTGTATACGCCGCCGCCGTTGGCCGCGCCAGGTGGTGGTGGCACGACCAACAGCAGCACGTCAAGCGTCGTGGTCAGCCCGGGCGCAATCCAGATTTTTCCGACCGGCAATCAATCGCCGTATGACATTGCCAACGAGGTCAGCAAGCAAATGGAATTGCTGCTCAACAACGCCGCGGGGAGGTATCAGCAGAGATGACCAGTTACGCAGTTGGTCTGGGTTGGAACGTACCCGATATTGACCTCATTCCCGTTGATTGTCGCGGCGGCGAAGTCCTCACTGAGCGCAGCTACAGCGATGGCGGCACGCGCGAGGAACTGCTCTACGCGCGGCCTGTCTTTGACATGCTTGAGGATGACGCGTCATTTCAGGCCGCGATGGCGTTGTTTGATGTGCTTGACAACGAGGTGGCGGCGGTGACATGGCGCACGCGCAGCCAGACGTTGGAGTGGGTCAGGTACAACGGCTGGGCTAAGCAGCCGCGCGTTGGTGCGGACGGAAGCAGAAGAGACTATTTCCTTAAAGATTACGTGATTACGATTGCCGATTTGGTGGCAGTGGAGGAGGTTTAGCATGGCATTAGTACCGTTACAGGCACTCGGCTTTGAAATGGGCCTCGCAGAAACGAACGTGGCGTCGGGCGCGACGTTGCCGACCATCAGCAGTACGAAGGCGATCACCGGCACATATAGTTGCCGCTTTGCGAATACAGATGGCGTAGGCCGGTCAATTCCAGGCGGCCTGAGTACGCTCGTGTTGGGCGGCTGGTTTAACCACAACGGGGTTGGGGTAAGCGGAAACCGCACGGGCATCGCCTTCCACCTCACCAACTCGCTGGGTGTTACCTACAAAGTGGGTTACAACAATGCGCCCGAACTTCGCCTACTTGAAAACTCAACCACCCTCACCACAGCAGACCCGGCGTTGCTCGGCCCGGTGGATACGTGGTCGGAGTGGTCAGTCTACTTTAGTGCTGGAAATCGCTTTGATTTTTATGTCGGCTCCAATCTAGTCATGTCGCATACTACGGGAATCGATGCCGAGGCGATTACATCCTGGATGGTAGGCGGGCGCATCAGCATTGGCTGGGATAGCTATCTCTATGCTGGCGACCTATGCCTCTACAACGCGGCGGGCGAAACCACGCAGCCCGCGCCCTCGCGCCGCTTTGCCTTTGGCCTCGCCAACGGCAACGGGCAAGTCAGCGGGCTAACGGGACAAGATGCCGATAGCACGGACAATTACCTCAATGTCGATGACGGCGTGACGCCTGACGACGACACCACCTACAACGAGGCGGGGTCTACTGGCCTGGTTGACCAGTACACCAAAGCGGCAATCACCAGTCCCGCGGGGTGGGTGCCTGTGGCGTTGTGGCCTAGCGCGATTGCCAAAAAGAGCGACGCCGCGCTAGACATCCAACTCGCGTTGGGGCTGTGGAAGGCCAGTACGGACGACGACGCGCCCGCGGTTGACCTCAGCACAACTTATGACCTGGCGCAAGGACGCCTGACCGCGTTGCCGGATGGGAGCGCGTTGAATGATACGAACGTCAACGCCGCGGAAATGAGAGTCGTCTCCGCAGGAACTTATGCCTAGCGTACGCGTCACTGACGCAGGCGTATATTTAGAGGTTGGCGGCGAGTGGGTGCGCGTAACTGACGCAGGCCTCTACATAGAGCTAAAGCGGACTTGGGCGCGTGCCACTGATGTTGGGCTATATACCGAGTTGGCTGGCGAGTGGGCACGCGTAACCAATGCGGGCGTCTACATAGAGCTAGAACTGCCCCCGCCCGACTTCTACGCGGTGGGTGACGGCCATGATTTGGCGGCGGCAGCCCTGACACGCCTCGACCCGCAGCCAAGGTGTCTTGGGATTCTGGTGACCCGTCGGAATCATTCGGCCAATCAAAACTTTCAAGACGACGCCAAACACGCATATTTGGAATACGACGCTCTGGAAGATGCTACTCAGTATCAAGAAGTCCTTACTCAGTACGGTATAAAGGATCAACTCGAAAACGAGGTGACGGTAACACTGCGGGATCAAGATCAGGAATGGAAAAGATGGAACGCCACTGCTGTGCAACCTCAATTTGGTGGCGAAGATGGGCAATGGCGGAACTATTTTCCGCGCAATATCAAAGTGCTACTGAAAAATATGTACCTCGCGGCGTAGCTAAAGCAAGCGATTGCTGCCATTCCACTCGTGGGGCATTTTATCTTTTTTTGATTGATTGCAGAATGGGCAGGATATAACGATATTTTCGGGGCCGTTTGAGCCGCCGCGCGAAAGCGGAATGACGTGATCTACATGATAGTCTTGACCAACTTTTACACCGCAATAGTAGCAACGCCCCTTTTGGGCTTTGTACTGACGCTTTATATCATCGCCGGTATGGTTTCCTTCCGCCTTCATTTTGCGAATGCGGCGACGCGTATCTTTGGCGCGGCTGGCCTCGCGGTTGTTGATGCGCCACAACCGATTCTTGCGCGAGATTCGTTCCTTTTGCCTTTCCTCTCGTCCGCGGAGTTGCGCTTCGTACTCTTGCGGATGATCTTCTCTCCACTGACGTTCACGCTCTTCCTTTTCTTGTCGCTTCCTGGCGCGATCCGCACGCTTCCACTCTCGAATGGCGTCGGCGTTTGCGCGCCGATAGGCTACCACCTTGTCCTTATTTGCCGCGTAATAGGAGCGAGCCGCCTCGCGGTTTCGTTCGGCGTTGGCGGCGGCCCAAGCGCGATTTTTGGCTCGCGATCGTTCTTTGTTTGCTTCATGGTACGCGTGGGATTCGGCGTTTCTCCGCTCTCGATTCGCCGCATGGTAGGCGCGATCTACTGCCAGCCTGTGTTCTCTGTTGGCGACTCGATAAGCGCGCTCGCAGGCTTTGCATTGCGCCCGAAAACCAAACTTGCCGCGTTTTGCCCTGGTGAAAAATTCCGCCGTCGCGGGCTTGAATTCTCTGCACTTGGTACATTGTTTGAGTTGGGGCGCGTCTGGGGTATGCTTGTGGTGCATCTGAAACTTATCCTTTCAGGTGTCAAGCCGGGGGCGCTCGTGAGGCGTCGCCCGGTGTTTTTGTTGGCTTTTGCTCCCGTAATTATACCATTTACAGGAGTAAATCCCCAATGACGCGCAGGCTCTACCTCCACAACCCGACAATCCTCGTCAGCGGTCAAGTAAATGACAGCTTTAGCAATATCTACCCGCTGGCTGACATCCCGGTCAAGAGCGTAGTGGGCGACCTCGACGATGCCACCCACGCCGGGCGCACCGTAATTTTCGGCTCCGCGCCGGGGCTAGATGATTTGGGCCGTAGTTACGTGCGTAAGGTCTTTGGCACTGGCGATCTGTTTATTGGTTACTCGTCGCAGGGTACACACGATGGCGAGATCAACATCGCGGTGGATAGCTATTGGGCGATCCTAGATCTCCGCCAGCCGTGGAGCCGCATCCAACGCACCGTGACGCTGGGCAGCGTGCCGTTTGTGTTGCAGATGAAGGATTATGACCAACTGTTTGAGTCCAACGGCGCGGGCGTCGAGTTTTACCCCAAGGCCAATGCCGGGCCGACGCGCGCGGGCGTGGTGGACGCCATCACCGAGCTGCTGACCGTGGAGTTTGACGCCGTGAACTCCTACTCCATGCCGTTTGGTCTGGGGCTGACCGACTATCTGTGGAATGTAGGCAGTGGGACGATAACCGTCGGCACGTCCGCGTCCGCGGCCATCACCGCCACCTTCCCGGTGGGCGTGCACGAAGTGTCGCTGACCGTCACCGATACCAACAACTACGAACATACGATGTACGTGATGGTGGTGGCGGATGATGCCGATGGCAGCCTCACCATCCCTAAGTGGTTTGTCGAGAGTTGGGAAGCGACGCAGCGCGGGCAAGCCGTAAGCGTGCGCGCCCTCTCCAACATCCCGCGCAGCACCTACCCCGATGGCACGGTGGCGCTGATCTTTGACGACGATAACGGCCCTGACCACTATTGCCAATTTGTCGGCTGGCATCACACCGACACCGCCGCGCTGGAGTTTGTCAAGACGGGCTTTTTACGCGACACCACGCTCAACCTGCTCGACCTGGCGGGCAAACTGGACACGTTGCCGGGGCAAGCGCAGGCGCTGGCGCACCATGACGATGTGTACACGATCACGGTGGCCGCGGATGCTGCGCTGGGCGCGGTGTTGGTGGTCTGCGACCCGCTGCCCGCCGCGCTCGAAATCGGCTTTGTGCTGCTCGACCCATCGCTCAACGAGATCGTGGTGCAGAGCAACGTCGCCGTGGGCGCGACCGCCTTTGGCACCGACCCGCTGCCCGCCGCGCTGACGACCAGCGACCTGCTCACCTACAACGAGGGGCCGCGCAACTGGCAGGAGATGTACCGGCCCAACCTGTATATGCTGCTGGATTATCTGGCGCGCCGGCATTCGTTTGCGCTCGAACTGGCCGATTGGCTGTGGCCGACGCTGGATTTCGCGCTGGACTTTAACACCCGCAGCGCGTCCGCGGTTACCCTCTACCAGCAACTAGCCGAACAAGCGCGTATCATCCAGATCGATCATAACGTCAGCTGCAATGCCCAGGGCCAATTGCAGCTTCGCATTGACCCGATGCTGCAGGCGGCGATCAGCCGCACCAGCACGGTGCAGGCGACGCTCGCCGGGCATATTCGCAGCGTGCGCCTGTTGCATCAACGCCCGCCGCGTTACCAGTGGATCCGCGGCGGTGGGGCGATTGAGGGTTGGACATACACGGCGACGACAGTGCAGGTAGACTATGCCATCCGCGCCACGGCGTTTCATAGTCCCGGCGCGACCACGCTCAACGTGCAGGCATTGCCCGTCGCCATCCCGGACGATGCCGTGATTGACTTAATCGGGTTGGGCGGCATCCGTCTACCTTGGGTGACGGTGGCCGCCAATGCCGCGGTCAATGACACGACTGTCACGGTCGAGCCGCTCGCCGACACCGTGGACGTGTACGACGCGCTAGTCTACACCGCGACCGAGGCGGGGCCGGACAAGGTGTTGACCGCCTTTTGCATCGCGCCGGGGAAGGTCTACGGGCAAGGCGGGCAAACGTTGACAGTGAGCAACAAACTTGTCCAGAATGACGGCGGACTGGCGAATATGATTGGGCATCTGTATGAGCGTTTGAACTCAGAGTGGGGCTTGCTCGAATTCGACTTGGTGGGCGTCAAAAGTCTGCCGCCGATTGATCCGTCTGCAATGGAATGGGTTACAGTTGGCCCACTTCAGACGGATCACATCCCGCAACGTCTTTTGTCGCTCCTAGTAAATGGCGCGCGACTACTGCCGCTCAGCCTGACCAGGAGGATCAGCGCGCGCGCGGAAGGGGAATCGGAAAGTTGGACACTGACCGCCGAAGTTGAGACCGTGGGGCATAACGCCGTGATCATCGAAGGAAGCGAGTGAGCCATGTCTGATAACATCCTGGATGCGCTGGCCTATGCCAATGTCGCCGCGGGACGCTACCTCGTCAGCGTGGGGCGCGTGGGGCGCGCCAATGCCGATGGCAGCACCGACGTCGAAGTGCCGGGTGAACTACACAAGGTCTTTGTGCAACTGGGCGCGAGCGATGAAATCGCCGGGCTGGTCGAAGCGCGCAACATGGGCGCGCCACGGCTGGCGGGCACGCCGGTCTTGCTGCAGAAAATCGACGGCGCGTGGACGATCATCGACGTGGACATGAGTAGCCCGGCGCTGACCGCGCTGATGTACCCGGTGGCTTATCACGACCACGCGCCCAACACAGGCTTGGCGGGTGACTCGGGGGCGTGGTCGCCCGCAGGTAATGGCGTCACGCTGGTGGGGGTGCGCGCGTATTACATCCGCAATGGCGGCATTGTCTATGCCTGGTTTGATGTGGCGTGGCCGACGACCGCCGACACCGGCGATGCGCGCATCTATGGGCTGCCCGCGCGTGCGGCGGGGGACGCCTTTGACATCGGCACCGTGGCCTTTCGCTACATCGGGCTGGCCGCGGGGCTGACGGGTGGCGTGTTGTACAACCAGAGCTATATCGAGCTACTGAGCATTGCCGCGCCGCCGGTCGTGCTGACCAACGCCGATATGAGCGAGGTGAGGATCTCGGGCGTGGCGATTTACCCGGTGAGTTGATGAACATGTGGCTACACAGTAGCCGAAAGGAAGGAACACAATGGCAGTTAAGCGGCACTGGTGGCTCATCGCCGCCATCCTCGCCGCCTTTGCCCTGCGTTCAGCCTATGCCAGTGAGCCGATTACCTATTCGCCAAATTCGACTATCCCGCCCGCGCCTGTGACGGTGGCAATCATTGACTCCGGCATCAACCTAGCCCACCCGCATTTTGCCAATACGACCATCACATCGTATAACGCGACCGAAGGGTTGAACGCCAATGGGGTGTTCGACACCTGTCTGCACGGCACAGGCATGGCGGGCATCGTGATTGACCAGAATCCCGCGGTGGAGTTGCTCATCATCCAGGCATCGTATATGTGCCGGATGCGCCAGGATCACACCGTCAACGGCATCAACTACGCGGTGGAGCATGGGGCGCGTATCATCAACATCTCAAGCGGCGGCACGTTTGACTATCCGCCGATGCGCGAGGCAATCTCAAACGCGGTGGCCTCTGGCGTGCTAGTCGTGGTTTCGGCAGGCAACAGCGGCGACGATACGCCATTCTACCCCGCGGCCTATGCGCCATCAACTGCGGTGGCAGCGTATGACCTAGATGTGTCCAGCTATGGTGCTTGGATTGACGTATCCGCGCAGGGGAAGCGCGTGCGTGCGCCACTTGGCGAGAGCGGCTATCTGTACGCCAACGGCACGAGCGCGTCCGCCGCGATTGTCTCCGGCATGGCATCCTATATTTGGAGCCAGCAGCCGACGTTGACGCTGGACGAACTGACAGCCATCCTGATGGCGTCGCTGGTGGACGTGGAGCCGCCAGGCTATGACGAACGCACTGGTTATGGCCGCGCCGACACGCGGCGGCTGCACACCGCGCTAGGGACACGCTATGTGGATTTGCCGTGGCTGGCGGTGACAGGCACGCCTATGGCGGCTCCTGCGTTGGAGAGCGTGTGGCTGGAGCCGCTGGAGATTGTATCAGGAGGTGGTTGATGCCAACGCGCGCACGCAACAACGCCGCGCGGCCATGTTTCAGGCCGCGCGGCGTTTTGTTTTTGTGGGCACTGAAACGGTTAGCGGTGGATGCGGTAGGTGGTGCCGCTATGCTCGCTGGTGATGGTGACGGTGGTGCGGTTGAGATCTGTGACCGTCCACGCGTATTCATTGTCGAGTGCGTTGCCGTCGCGGTCGTGCGCGCCGACAAAGAGTTTTTGGCCGAGCTGGAGCGTGAACGATTTTGGCATCCGCCCTGGGCCGCCTGGGTTATTGTGGCGGCCATCGTCGGGACGGACGGCGGGACGCGCGCCGCCGCGGGTGTTGGTGGTCATAATGTAGGTAGCTCCAGCAATCTTTGTTCGACGGCGCTATACACCGCCTTTTCCAGCGCACCGTAATCCTCTGCGCGCCATCCGTTGCGGTGATAGCTAGCCGCTTCGTGCGCCAGTTGGCGGGCGCACTCGCGGATGTTGCTGGGGTCGCGGTATCCGCTACGGATGCCGTTGACGATCCGGTCAACGATGATAGAAATATCTCTTCGTCTTGCCTCATCTAGGTACACACCCTCCCAGCCCTCGCTTCGTTCTGGAGTAGTGCCTCTGCCTCTTTTAATCCATAGTGTTGCTCGGACTAAATCTTCAGTTGTCATGTTCTTCAGTTCATCGCTAAATTCGTTCATAATTTTCTCCTGTTGGCAAAGGGTTGATTGCGTTATGCGACGGGTCGATCACACGCAAAGGAGTTCTCTGGCACGGTGTATTCTTCGTGCCGGATGACTCGACTCAACTCTCCACTCACGGCAACGGGCGCACTGCGCCGAGCGTATTCGTACGCTCGGCCTTCGGCGTTTTCGCCAGCAAAAATGGCGCAACGCCAGCCTGACGGGGAAACTACCTCAAATGCTGGACTGTATACTGCGCTGGTCATGATGGTTTATGTCTCCTGCTAAATGTTGCTTGATTGCGGCGGCCAGTTTAAGCGACGTGGCCGGGTCGGGGTGGGTTATTCAAATTCGTTGCGGTGTTGTGTGGCCTGCTCGTTACGCCAGCCTTGCTCGATGATCGCATTGGCCGCGGCTTCTGGGTCGGTGATGTTTCTAGCCTTGCCACGAGTGATACGATAGGCCGTGGCAGTGTCGGGGTCAAGTACCGTAACGCCGTCGGCATGACCAAACGCTCGCTTGGCGACGGCGATGGCCAGTTCAGCAGTCAGTGTGCCGGAAAATTCAACCTGGGCGTGGACAGGATTCGTGCGACTTCCGGCGGTGAGATTAAGCAGTCTCGTGGTGGTTGTCTTGCTGGCCATGGTGTGTGTCTCCTGTGGCGGTTGGTTAGGTTGCGGTAGCTAGTTTATCGACATAGCCAGGTCGGTGTGGGTTAAAGTTCGGTGTCGCCGATTGTGCTACGCATCGGCTGCGTGAAGTAGTCGTCGAGGTCATTGATTTCGCGGTCGGCGTCATAACCGTCGCGGCGATTGTTCTTCCACTGGCGGACAATACGCACCTTCGGCTTGGCTTCACCGTCGCACCAGGCGGCGTGGGCGTTACGAACGGCTGTCATAATCTCGTCAATGTCGCTGCTCTGGCCTTTGGCCTCGGTCAACAGTTCCTTCGCTTTGTTGTACGCACCACTATGGAAGCGATCTTTGGCGGCTTCGTCAAGGAAAGCGGCAACCAGCGGGTGATTCTTGCTGCGCTTGCTGGCGGCTTCAAATTCGATTTCGGTGTATTGGCAGGTCACTGTGATTGTCATTTTCGTTTCCTTTTGGCTAATCTCTGCGACCTCTCGTATGTGTCGCTCTCTTGGTTCTATCGTACCATAAAGAAGCAAACAAGTCAACCCCCAATATCGCCAATAAACGCGTCAAAACGCGTCAATTTTCAGGCGGCTGCGTCTCGCGCGCCGCGTCCAGCGCGGCTTCTAGCTCGGCAATGCGCGCGGCGAGCGCGGCGTTCATTTCTCGCCACCGTTCGCGTTCCTCAACGGGGATAATTTCAACGGGGCGGAATGTATAGCCGTGTTGGAGCAGCGTCAACGCAAAATCGCCGCCGCCATCGTCCATGCGTCCATCCTCGACACGCTGCAATGTATCATCCTCCATAGGATGACAAACGATATACCATCCGTCTGTGACGCGCGCGTGTGCCCACACGGGCTGTTCGTCACTCATCGGTCGGCTCCTGTGTATCTATTTTGTTTAGTCGGCGCAACGAGATGTGCTGAAGGCGGCCATAACCCTTGTCAGGACGGAGATAGGCATATTCAGATCCTGGTTTGAACGCATAAATCTTGAGTACAATACCAGTTCGTCGCGTACTGCCCTGGCGATTGACGCGCCTAGATCGCCAACTCACGCGGTCGCCCTCTCGGATTACGTTGTCACTCATCGCTCGGCTCCTTTGCGCCAAATAGATCGTCCGCTACGTTTGCGAACCTAGACCAAGTTCGCAGTTCTCTCCTTAGAGCCGCTTCACGTTCCTCGGCTCTCGCGCTTGCAGTGGCGAGCTGCGCCTCTAGCTCCGCAATGCGTGCCTGTGCAGCATCCAGCTTGGCGGTCAAGTCGTCGCGGTCGGCTTGCGCGACGCGCAGACGGACTTCGTAGTAGTTGCACACTCTCTCTATCGCAATGCCTACTTCATCGGCTGCTTCGCGCTTTATGCGATGGCGCTTTGCCCAATCGTCAACCACTTCCACCATTTTGTTCATGTTGTAACTCATCTGTCGGCTCCTGTGCCTGGTGTGTCTCACTCGCGGGCGGCGCGGTAGTTTCATCGTCCAGCTCCAGGGCGTAGTGTATCTCCACGATCACGCCGCGCTCCGTCGTTGTTTTGACAGCAGCGAGTTTCAATTTTTTGATCTCGAGATTTTCGCCATCGTTACATATCAAGCTGAATTTATTGTCACTCATCGGTCGGCTCCCTTTTCAACTTCCGAATGCGTTCCTCTAGCATCTCAATCGTCAGCTTGGTATCCATAAACAGGCTATTGACGGCATCAGAAAGGCGAGCGTCTGCGATATTTGTTACCGCTTCGTCAATGCGCCATTTGGCTTCGATTAGGCAATTGACGGCATCTGTTAGACGCGCAACATCAACACTATTGTCACTCATCGGTCGCCTCCTTTACGAGTCCTTTCGGGCAGAAAGCCAACGTGTTTTAACCGTTGGATGAATGCCCGCTGCATCTGTCAGCCATCTGACACAATAAACAACCTAAAAATATGCTATACTGGTAGATACAACCCAGTGAGACGGGGTAATATCCTCCACTGTGTAGCACCTTAAAACTATAGATTATGCGGTTGTGTGGGGAAGTCCCACACGTAAAATCTGTAACGCCAAAGTGCAACAAATTGCTGTATGAGGAGGGGCGTCTCCTCTTGGGCTAGTGAGAGTAAGACCCTTTGTAGGGGCATCCCATGTTTGACCCCAGAATCCCTTGACTTTAGTCATGGGAGTACGTCAAGGCTGTTGCACTCCGCTTTCCACTCATCCGTCCAGTTAACCTCGTGGCACTGCCACGTATACGCCCACCCCTCGGCGGCATACCCCATCCGTCTCGCAATCTCCGCATTAACTTTGCCGTCAAGTATGTACGCCTCGCCTAGCGCAAGCTCAATTTCACAAGTCGGCAAGGCATCTGGCCCCAGCAAGTGCGCGCCTTTGGAGCAACGCGCGCAATTGCAGATAGTCCAATCGGCATACTGACTGCCCGAATAAAACGGGTGTATATCCTGCTGTTGCGATTTGAGTTGTTCGTTACTCATCGGTCGGCTCCTCGTCGTACTCAAATCCGTCGTACTCCATCGCATAGGATTCTTCTTCTTCTTCCGCGTCATGGCGGCTGCCACAGCGGTCGCAGAACAAGTCGCCGCTGGACGTGACATAGGCGCGCCGCAGGATGTCGTCACCGTGCTTTACGTCAAAACAGAT
>Ga0214471_10000279_pt1 | contig 46441 bp, 53 predicted proteins | sample RVTome_5_FD_207665 | JGI IMG/M metagenome (GOLD analysis project Ga0214471, IMG submission 207665) | Soil microbial communities from uranium-contaminated site in the Upper Colorado River Basin, Wyoming, United States - RVT142D155 | ecosystem: Environmental > Terrestrial > Soil > Contaminated >... | reverse complement strand
GAGTGGCGCTGGCCGCGTTGCGCGAGGACCGCACCATGGCCGAGCTGTGCGAAGAGTTTGAGCTGCATCCGAACCAGATCACCGAATGGAAGCGCCAACTGCTTGAGCGCGCGGCCGAGGTCTTTGACACCGGCGCACGGCCGGAGCCGGTGAATCTCGCCCCGCTACACGCCAAGATCGGCCAACTGGCGCTGGAGAACGATTTTTTGGAAGGCGCGCTCACCAAAGCGGGATTGCTGAGCGCAAAGCCATGATCGACCGTGAGCACGATCTGAGCATCACCCGCCAGGCGAAGCTGCTGGGCATCAGCCGGGGGACGGTGTACTACCTGCCCCAGCCTGTGAGCCCGGCCGATCTGGCGCTCATGCGCAAGATCGACGAGCTGCATCTGGAACACCCCTTCATGGGGGCGCGCATGCTGCGCGACCAATTGGCCCGGCAAGGCATCCGTGCCGGACGGCGTCACATCAGAACGCTCATGCTGCGCATGGGCATCGAAGCCCTGGCGCCGCAGCCGGGCACCAGCAAAGCGGCGCCGGGCCACAAGATCTACCCGTATCTGTTGCGCAAGCTGGCGATCATCCGCTCCAATCAGGTCTGGGCGCTCGACACGACCTACATTCCCATGGCGCGCGGTTTCGTTTACCTCACCGCGGTGGTGGACGTGGTCAGCCGCAAGGTGCTGGCGCACAAGGTGGCGATCACGCTGGAAGCGGTTCACGCCAAGGAGGTGATCGAGCTGGCCTTTGCCCGCTACGGCGTGCCCGAGATCGTCAATGTGGACCAGGGCAGCCAGTTCACCGCCGAGGAGTTCACCCGCGTCGTGCTGGCCAAGGGCTGCAAGCTGTCCATGGACGGGCGTGGCGCCTGGCGCGACAACGTGTTCGTCGAGCGCCTGTGGCGCAGCGTGAAGTACGAACGGGTGTACCTCAAGGCTTACGACGGCGTGAGCGCGGCCCGCGCCGACATCGCCGAGTATCTGGACTGGTACAACGTACACCGCGGTCATTCAAGTCTCGAGCGGCTCACGCCGAACGACAAGTACCTCGCGGCGCTGCCACCGATGGCGCTGGCCGCGTAAGATGAAATCCTCGGTGCGCCCCGAGTTGCCCACCGCGGCTTCGCGTTCGTCGCAAGCGACGCACGCCGCCGTGGACAACTCTGCACCGTTTGCGACCCGCCCGGAGTCCACTTATAAATCGGGGAAAGTTGTTCAAACAACCGGAGCCACTTCTCTTCCAGACGGTCTTCGGCGCGGGCGGATCCGTGGTCTCATTGACCAGGCCAACTTGGGGGTTGTTCTTACGCTTGGCGGCGTGCCGATAGCTCAGCACTTGCGGCTCGCCATCCTTGGTGCTGCCTCCGCGTGTAGCGGTCTTGGCCTTCGCTGCCTTCTTGGGTTTGTCAGGTTCCGGCACAGATTTTTGAGTAAGAGAGAAAGCCGCAACATCTTCGGGCCTGACTCGGCGAACCGAGCCGCCGCGACCCTTCCCGCGTGCAAGCGTGCCGTCCTCGATCAACGTCTCGTGGAGTGAGTCGAAATCTGCGTCGCTGAGTTTGTGGCCTTTGGCCCGCGCGGATTCGAGAAATTGCTCGCGCAGCTTCTGATTGCCGATTGGAGTGCCGTCGGGCGGCACCAAGCAGAGCAAAAGCCCGGCCAGCGCGCGTCGCTTGGTAGCGTCCATGATCTCTCCCCTTCAAGTCGCGACCACGGTGATCCAGTCGCGGCTAGGATCTCGCCAGTAGTTTAACCGCCCATCCGCGGCGACCAATGCCAGCGCCGCTCGGACACCTAGATAAGGCAAATTGGCACCCCAAACCTAGGCAGTACAATGATCCCGCCCATGCAAGGCGACTACAGGGGGACGCCTTGATCGACCCGGAAAGGCGATCCCAGACCTCGTCCGCGCCGGGGTCGAGCGGGCGCCCGCTGTAGTGCGACGCGAGCAGCACGTCTTCGCGCCCCGAGGCCGTTTGCCGCCGCGGAATCGTCAGTTCCGCGTAGCTCGGCCCGCAGCGCGGAAACACGGCCTCGATCCTCGGTGGGCTCAGCTCAATGACGATATCCACGAAGGGCCGTCCGGCGCCGATCGGCGGAAGCTGTCGAGGATCGCCGACCAGCACGTAGCGCTCGACGTTCGTGCACGCGTTGAAGAGCGCCGCGAGCTGGTCCTCGGTGAGCATCGAGGACTCGTCGACGATCACGGTCCTGAAGTCTCCGCAGCGGGGCGCAGTCCGATCGGGAAAGTAGGCGCCGGTCTCGCCGTCGTAGCGCCGGTACTCGATCAGGAACTGCGCCAGCGTCCGGCCCGCGCCACGCTGTCCGGTCTGCTCTTCCAGCCGCACACGGGCCTTGTCCCAGCCGAGCACCTTGAGGGTCGGCAGGTCCTGCTTGTCCCGGGCTTGAGAGAAGTGGGCGAAGCTGATCCGGCGCTCCTCGCCCTCGCCGTAGTTGGAGACGAAGAGCGCCGGGTAGTCCTTGAGGTTCAGGAATTCGAGCACGTAGGGGTCGCGGATGAATTCCTCGGTCGCGACGGCGGCGAGCTTGTCCCGGGCCTCCTTGCGGACCGGCGCCTTCTTCCGGCTCGCCAGCAGGCGCTCGTAGTAGAGCACCGAGATCTGCCGCTCGAGCTGGCGCGTGGACCAATGCTGGTCGGCCGCCTCGTTCATGTACCACTCGCGCGCCGCCGGATTTTCGACACCGAGCAGCAGCCGGTAATGCGTCCAGGAGAGCTCCTGCCGGAGTCCCGGGGATTTGCCACGCGCCGCGTGATGAATCCCCGATTCGGAACGCAGCGCGTTCCGTTTCCCTCTCGCCCCCAATTCATCACGCAGCGCGTGATGAATTGAAAAGGCCAGGTAGAACTGGCGCATGTAGCGCAAGTTCGTAGCCGTGAACCCGCGGCCGAATTCGGCGGTGAGCTTGTCCGACAAGCTCTCCAACAGTTCTTCGCCATAGCCCGCGCGCCGCCGCCCACCTTGTTCGTGTTCTACGATCAGGCGCCCCACCTGCCAGTACGCGCGGGCCATGGCGACGTTGACGGCACGGAAGGCAGACGCCCGCGCCCGCGCCAGCACCGACCGGACTTCGCGGTAGAGGGATTCGACCTGAATCGCGCCGCGCTTGTTCGGCATCGGCTCAGCCCTCGTTCAATTCCATCCAGCACCTGAGGGCGGGCTTCACGCCCACGGGGGCATCGACGCGCTTGAGGTAGGTGTTGGCGTGGAACTTGTCGCGGTCGTAGACGCGGCAGTCGATTTGCTTCGATCGGAGCGCATCGAGAATCGCCGGAACCCCGTGAAGAAAGGGGTTTGCTTCCTTTTCAGCTTCGATACTGCCATCGAGAATCTGCACCGCTCGCGAGCGCACGGCGTCGAGGAGCGCCTTGCGCGTGCGATGCGTCATCTCCGCGCCCATCAGAATGCGAATCTTCTCCAGCGGCTGCCACTTGCCGTCCAGGGCCAGCAATGCTCCGATCTCGAAATACCCCGTCGCGATATCGAAAGCCCTTGCGATTCCCGTCCACTCCTCGAGGTAGCGAAGTCCGGTCCAGCCGGAGACGCTGTTGTCGACAATGAAGAGGTCGCGGCCGCGGGATTCAGCTGCCATGGAGGTCGTCGCAGTAGCTGTTGACCTCGCCGCCGTGGCGGATGTCGCCCTCCAGCCCGTGCACGGCGAGGTTCATGCGGCACAGGCGCTCGGTCTCGTCAGTCTTCTCCACGCCGAAGATCGAGAGCTCGGACGAGGGGTTCTTCTTGCGCTCGGCGACGAAGCGCGCGGACTGGACGAACATGCCCCCTGAGCCGCAGGCGGGGTCGAGGATGCGGCCGTGGAAGGGTTCGAGGATCTCGACCATGAGGCGCACGATGGGCGCCGGGGTGTAGAACTCGCCGCCCTTCTGCCCCTCAGTGCGAGCGAACTGGCCAAGGAAGTACTCGTATATGCGCCCGAAGGCGTCGTAGTCGAGGCTGACGGGGATCTCGGAGACTTTCTTCAGAAGTTCCTTGAGCAGGGTGCCGTTGAAGATCTGGTAGTTGCGCGGCAGCACGCCCGCGAGCTGCGGGTTGTGCTTCTCGATGTCGGCCATCGCCTCGTTGACGGCCTTGCCGACGTTGCTGCCTTCGGGCCGCTGCAGCAGGTAGTCGAAGCGGGAGTTCGGCGTGAGGAACAGGACGCCTTCGGCCTAGTAGGCCTTGGGGTCGTCGATGCGCGAGGTGCCGCGGCGCGCGGATCCCCCAGCCTTCTCCAGTTCGGCGCGGCGCTTGGCGAACCGCGCCTCAGCAAAGCGGAGAAAGATGAGACCCAGGACGGGCGTCGAGTACTGCCCCGCTTTAAGCCCGGAATTTGCCCGAAACTGGTCCGCCGCGGCCCACAGGCGCTTTTCCAGCGTTTCGTTGGCGGTGTCTTTTTCGGTCGGCGCGACCCAACGCATCTTCTCCTCCCTTACTTGAACTGCATGCCCGCAGCCGCCATAATCGCCCCAATCCGCTTTAGCGGAGGTGGATTGCCCGCAGGGGCAAGCGCAAGAGGGCCTCGAAAGAGGCCTTTTATTTGGCGCCCACAGAAACAGCACCGCTCAGTAGCCCCCAGCCTGCCATCGTACAGACGGCCGCCCAGGGCGAGCCAGACGCCCTCGACGCGGTCGCGCCCCAAGATCTGACTACGCGTCCAGCTTCTCCAGCGCCCGTAGCAGCTTCCCGATCTCGTTCTGCACGATGCCCCAGATGATGTCGTTGTCGATGCCGAGGTAACCGTGAATCAGGATGTTCCTCACGGCAACCACCCGGCGCCAGGGCAAATCCGGCGCCCGCGCGCGGGCTTCCTCGGGGACGTGCCGCGCCGCTTCACCCAGCAGTTCGAGGTTCCGCAGGGTCGCGTCGTACACCAATGGATTGCCTTCGAACTGCTCGCGGCTCAGCCCGGCCGTGTATTCCCGCACGCGCGCGCACCGCGCCTTCATGTCCGCGACGTAAAGACGCCACTCACGCGACACGGATCATTTCCTTCTCGATGTAGGGCCTGAGCTCCTTGCGCAACGCCTTGTCGGTCACCAGGTCCACGGGCCGCCCGAGCAGGTCCTCGAGGTAGAACTTGAGGTCCATGTAGCCATCGAACGTCGCCGGACCGTCGAACTCGACCAGCACGTCCACGTCGCTGGCTGCGTCGAGTTCGTCGCGCGCCGCCGAGCCGAACAGGGCGACGCGTTTCACGCCAAAGCGGGCGGTGATCTCCTGCCGGCGCTGCACCAGCAGCTCAAGAATCGCCGATCGATTTATGGTCATTGCGCCTCCGCGCGGAAGTGTAGCGCCCGCTGCCCCCGCCCGCGCGGTGCCTCGCTCGATCCCGGATACCCAGAGACGCCACGCGGTGACGAGTCGCTCGGCAGGAAGCTGCGGATCCAGTTTCGCGTTGCCAGCGGACAGGCGCTTGCGGCACTCCGCGACGAGTTCCGCCTCGTCCGGAGCGGCCGTTGTCGCCAGGAAGCCGAGCCGCTTGAACACGGCCTTGTTCCCGAGCTGGTCCGCGTAGCGAATGAGGAGCTTCGGGTCGCGATAGGTGGAACGGAGATACGACTTCAGGATATCGACTACCGTTCTGATCCCACCGCCCAGGGCGGGTGTGTCGAGCAGGTCGAGGATCGTGCGCGTCGGGTCGGAGACGTTGACCTTGGCTTTCCCGCGCCAGATCGCTTTGAGTCCGAACATCGCGCGCTCGTTGACCGTACGCACCACAAACACCGTGCCGCGCGCGTCCACGCGCCGCGCGCGCGGCCGGCGCGTGGTAATGACGAGCGTCGAGCGAAAGAGCTGCTCCGTAAGCCCCCAATGCGTCGCCGCGCTCCATCCGCCGATGTAGCAGGGAGCGAACAACCGCTCGGCCACGACCCAGGCGTCGTCGAGGGGCAGGTCAGCAGTGGAAGACTCGAGCGGAACGGAAACGTACAGGCCGCGCCGCACTCGGCTCAGCCAGCCGCGCGCGGACCAATTGGCAAGCAGCCGCGCGGCTTCAGCCCGCTCGACGTTCAGTGCGCGCGAAGCGTCCGCGGCCGAGATGGCGCCTTTGGATTGGCGCAGCACCTTCGACAATCGCTCGCGCGAGGCTCGCCGCAGACCACCGATAGGCAACATAGGATACTTTATGCAACGTAACGTATGCGTTAGTTGTATTACGTTGCACAGAATATACCCTCAAGACGAACAAGGCAAGCTCTCAAACGAACTGGTTTCGCAACTCCTCTTCCCCCCGCCACAACCGCTCAAGATTCTCCATCAGTAAGTCGATCACGTTGTCCTCATAGCGGCGCGTCTCGCCAGCCGTGTGCGGCGTGATCAGCACGTTGGGCAATCCCCACAGCCCGGAATCCGCCGGCAGCGGCTCCTGCCACACGAAGTCCAGCGCCGCGCCGGCGATGCCGCTGCGCACGAGCGCCGCGACGAGCGCGGGCTCGTTCACCACCCTGCCGCGCGCGACGTTGACGAGGTAGGCCGAGGGCTTCATCGCCGCCAGCGCGCGCGTCGATCAGGTTCTCGGTCGCGGGCGTGAGCGGGCAGGTCAGCGCGACGAAGTCGGCTTGAGACAGCACCGCGAGCAGGCCCTCCTCGCCGACCACGCGGTCGGCCGCGCCCGCGCCCCTGGACACGTCGCCACGGATGCCGATGATTTTCATGTCGAAGGCCCTGGCGAGCCGCGCCAGGCGGGAACCGATGCGCCCCAGGCCGACGATCACCAGGGTCTTGCCGCCGAGCTCGTCCTCGCGCCGCGCGATCTCGCCGATCATGCCGCGCCACTTCTTCGCCGCCTGGTTATCGCGCGCCTCGGGCAGCTTGCGCGCCAAAGCGAGGATCAGCGCGAGCGCGTGCTCGGCGACCGCGCGCTCGTTGGCGCCCCGCGCGCTCGCGACGCGAATGCCGGCCCCGCCAAGGGCCTAGCGCGAATACTGGTCGGTGCCCGCGCTGATCGACTGGATGAAGCAAAGCCGCGGTGCCCGGGGAATCAGGTCGTTGCGCCACAGGCCGGAGCACAGCAGCACATCGGCTTCGGCGATGCGCGCCTGCAGCTCGTCGGCGCTGCGCACCTCGAACCAGTCGAGCCCGGCGTTACGCAGCGCGAAGCGCTCGCCCAGGCGGTAGGCGACGTGCGCGAAGCAGAGGGTAAGCTGGTCCCGGGCGGGAAGGGGGCGTGGGTTCATTGCGTTCCTCGTACCCTACTGGCCCGAGCCGGTGAAGCTGGCGAGGTCGTGGAGCACCGGGAAGCGGCGGGCACGGACGGTCATCTGAGAAACATGTTCGAACAAAACCTCGGACTTTTTCGCGAACAACTCCTTTGTGTATGCACTGGGCAAGCCTTCATCCAGCGTGTCCTCGATCGCGATGCGCACGCGAGCGCGCGACTGGATCTTCTGCCGCCAACCAAGAACGAGCAACGCGTTCAGCGCCGCGCGCAATCGCGCCGCGAGCACCACCTCGCCCGAAGTCTCGCGCCCGAGAGTGCCGCCTTCGCCGAACTTCTCCTCCATCGCCGACACCGTTTGCCACCCCAGTTCCGCAAACAGCCCGATTGCAGGCTGCTCGACGAGCTGGTCTTCGGTGTACGGAGCAGGACTCACGATACCGCCAGGTTCTTGAGGATGATCTTCGCGATCCCGCCTTCGAGCGTCATCGATTCCTTCACCACCTCGACGATGTTCGCACGGGTCTCGTCCGTAATGATCCGGAGCACCCGCGAGGAATCCTGCGTCAGCTGCGCCACGACCTCGTCAAACTCGAAATCGGCGGCAAGCGTGCAATCGAGAACCGAAGGCTGCGGATTGGTCAGAAAGGCATAGCCATCCGCCTTTGCCACGACGATCAGCTCATCGCGCAAGTGCTTCTTGCTCTGTTGCAGCTCGGTCGGGCTCGAATTGATCGGAAAGCCGAGGCAGAAAGGATCCGTCGCGACGATGACGACGTACTTCTCCTTGGGCGGGTCGGTGAAGGAACAAAAAAGCCGCAGAACGCGGCCCGGAACAATCAGCTCCTCCAGCGACTGGATCACGCCGCCTGCGGCTTGGCGTGGTGCCCTGGCTCCTTCTTCGCATGCGCCTCGCCCGGAGCGCGGTCGTTCAGATGCGCGGCTACGGCTTCCGCACCCTTCAACTCCTCGATGAGATCCGAAAGCTTCATTTCGCCGTTCGGATCGGCATTCTCGAATGCCTTGCCCTTATGGCTCAGCTCCTTGAGCTTCCCGAATGACATCCGGCCGTATTTCTTCGCGGCATCCAGCAAACACGCCATGTCGGACTTGCTGAGCTGGTCCGTGTCCGTCTTTCCTTTGGCGCTCAGGTAATGGTCGCGGACCTCCAGAAGCTCGAACGCTTCCGGGAACTTCAGGTCCCAGTTGGCCTTCCCGTTCACGTACTTGACGATCTCGTACGCCGCGCTCGGCACTGGGCCGTGCTCGAGCGCATAAAACGTCTCGCCGTAGATCTGGCGGCCGTACTCCTGCAGGTGCTTGCGGTCAGCGTAGTACAAGCATTTCAGAACGTTGTACACGTTCGCCGGCTTCGGTACGTGCGCCACGACGAACAGCAACGCGTGGAGCGCTTTCCGCTGGTCGAATTTCGCTTTGGCCATGGTCAAGAGGAACAACTGAGGTCCATTCTACGCCCGAAGCAATGCGGCGGCACAGGCGGTTACACAGTGGATCATGATCTGAGGACGTAACGCCCGTGCTTCAAGGTACCCAGCCGTTTGATCATCCCGGCCTTGAGCAGCGGACGGATCAAGTCCATCGCGCCCTGCTTGGAAATGCGCAGGCCGTCCCAGATCTCGCGCGGGCTCAGGCCGCCGCGCGCGCGCAGCATCTGCAGCAACTGCTGCTGCTTCGGGCGCAGCACCACCTGCGCCCGGCTTCTCGAGGCCGAGAGCTGCTGGATGCGCTGCCAGACCCGCTCCAGGGTCTGCTGCAGCCCCTCGGCACAGTATTCCAGCCACGAGCTCAGGTCCTCGCCCTGCCGCTGCACCGCCTGGAGCGCCGCGTAATAGCGCGGCCGGTCCTCCCAGTAGAACTCGTCCACCGAGAAGATGTGGTGCGTATCGAAGCCGCGCCGGTAGAGCTCCCACAGCGCTAGCGCGCGCCCGGTGCGGCCGTTGCCGTCCGCGAACGGGTGGATCGCCTCGAACCGGTAATGCACGATCGCCGAGCTCAGCACCGGGGAAAGTATTGGGGCGTCGTCGTTCCACCAGTCGAGCAACTCGGGCATGAGTCCCTGCACCTCCCCGGGCGGCGGCGGAACGTACTCGCCCACCTGTACGCGCATCGCCCGGTAGCGCCCGGCGTCGCCCTGGTCCATCACCTCGCCGGCGACGATGCGGTGCAGGCGCAGCACGTCCGCGTGCTCGATCCGCTTCTTCGCCGCCTGCTTCTCGATGTACCGCAGCGCCGCGAAATAATTGACCACCTCCCGGCGCGCCCGCGCCGGCACCGACAGCGCCTCGCCGGCCTCGACCGCGCGCACCTGCTCCAGCGTGAGCGGGTTGCCCTCTATCGCGGTGGACGAATGGGCGTTCCTCGCGCGCGTGTCCTTCTGCAACGCCGGAATCCACGCCACCTGGACCGCCGCGCCTTGAATTCGCTCCCGCAGCGCCGCGATTGCCTCCACGCGCGCCAGCAGCGCGGGCGTGATCGCGAACCGGGGGCGGTAGCTCATCGTCCGCCGGATGCTACTCGTGGGTCAAGTGTCGGTCAAGTTATGAGTCAAGCGGCGTTCGTTCAGCGCGCCAGCGACTTGTACAAGAACGGCAGACTGACATCCATCCGGTAGTCGATGTCGGAGTGGTCATCGTCGAATTCCTCGTAGCGGTGCCGGATCCCCGCCTCGGCCAGGCGCTGCGACAGGAGGCGCGAGCCGAAGTGGATGTGGTACTGGTCGCGCCAGCCGCAGTCGATGTAGATGCCGCGCAGTGACTTCAGGTTGGCGCGGTACCTTGCGACGAGGTTGATCGGGTCGTGGCGGCGCCAGTTGCGCCAGCGCGCTTCGATCACTTCCCCCGATTCGGCGTTGAACGGGATGCGAAAACCATTCGGCGCGCGCGGGTCGGGGTCGTAGGTCGCCGCCATGCAGAGGTTCATGATGGCGTGGCCCTCTTTCCCCGAGAGCTTCTCCTTTTTCCACACGTGGGCGAGGAAGCGCTTGATGCGCCCGTCGTCCAAACCTTTGGCCAGGCCTTTGCGGCGCGCCTCGCGGCGCGCGTCGTAGGCGCCAGCCTTGCGCTTGGGCACGCGGTACTTGGCGAGCTCGTTCAGGGTGTTCGGCCAGTCGTGCCAATAGACGAAGTCGAAGTAGGCATCTCCCGAGTGATCGGCAATGGCGCCCCAGTATCTTGCGTACTGCATGCCGTGGATGATCGAGCCGTAGCCGCCGGAGGATTTGCCGAAGCAGCCGCGGTGCTCGCGCGAGGCCAGCGTGCGAAACTCCCGGTCGACGAAGGGAATGATTTCGCGCGTGAGGTAATCGGCGTAGTCGCCGATCGCGGAGGAGTTGACGTACTGGTTGCCGCCGAGCGCGGTGAAGCAGTCCGGGAAGACGATGATCGCGGGCCCCATCTTCTGCTCGCGGATGAGGCGCGCCGCGCGCTCCGGGACGTTGTCGCCGAAGGGCTTCCAGCCGGTGTGCGCGAGCCCCGAGCCGGTGAAGCCGACGAGATCGTAGAGCACCGGAAAGCGCTTCCTGCCCGAATGGTCGTACTGCGGCGGCAGCCAGACGCCGAGCTTACGCACGTGCGGATCGCCGAGCGGGTTCCCCTCGAGGATCTTCGAGCTGTGCTCGAGGACGACGAGGGTGCCGGCGGGGCCTTGGGGGCGTTTCAGGGACATTTTCCTCCTCAGCCGGGCGGCGGCAGTCTGTCGAGCGCCGCAGCCGCCGTCTTGCAGGCATCGATCAGATCCGCGACCAGCCGCTCGTCGACGTTCAGGTCGCCCTCGTATTCGCCGAGGTTGCGGACTTCGTGGCACTTGGCGAGCACGCGCCAGACCTCGGGCCCAAGGCCGAGCGTGTGGGGCAGTACCTGAAACACGATGTAGCGGTTGGCCGGCCGGTATCCATGCCGGCGCAGCGCGGCCAGGCAGAGAGAATGCGCGGCGTTATAGCCGAGATCGAAGCGGCTCTCCAGCGCGTTTTCCTTTCGCGCCGCGTCCCTGAGCCGGGCGAGGCCCGAGCGCTTAAGTCCCTCGAATTCCTTCCTGTCCGGCGCTTCCTTGCGCAGCGCCTTGTCCGGGCCGCACAGGTTCTCAAGCGCCGAGCTCATCTTCACCGCCGATCAGCCAGACCTTCGGTTGCGCCAGAACCCGGGTGACGAAGGCGTTGCCCTGCTTCGTGCGCTTCGCGAGCTCGCGCCGCGAGTACACGGTGGGATTCACTTTGCGTCCCAGACGCATGCTCGCGCGCTCCAGCGCCGCGAAGAGATCGGCGTAGCCGAGACTGTCGCTCACCACCATCAGGTCGATATCGCTTGCCGCGGTGTCGCTGCGCTTGGCCACCGAGCCGTACACGAAAGCCGCGGCGATGCGCTTTGCGAGCGGGGCCAATGCCACGCGCAGCGGCTCGGCCAGGCCTACCGTCTTGCGCGCGATGGCGCACAGCTCGGCATAGATCGGCGACTTCGGATTGGCCTGGTAGTGCTTCTGCGTCCCCACGCGGGTGACCATGACCAGGCCGCTGTCGGCGAGCCGCGCCAGCTCGCGCTGTACGGCGCCCGAGCCGCCGCCGGCGAGCTTGATGAGCTCGGTGGCGAAGAAGCTGCGCTCCGGCTGGCCAAACAGATAGGCGAGCACGCGCTGCTGGATCGTCGAGAACAGCGCGTCGGCCAGGCTGGTGGGCTTCCGGGGCCTGGACACCCGGGTTCCCGCTTTCGTACCCATATTGGGCATGTTAATGCCCATTCTGGGCATGTTCAAGTAGCAGCGGACATCCCACGTCGGTGCTGGGATCCCCGGGGTCCCGGGGTGCCCTGCCAAGCCACCTCCCGCAGCGGCAAGCCCGCATGTTGCTACCACTCCCGCCACCCCTTATGCAGCGGGAAGTACAGCCCGCGCTTCGCGGCGCCCAGCACCTTGGCGTACTCGTCGAGCTGCGCCGCGTAGCGCTCGCGCTGCGTATCGAGAAAAGCCTCGATGCCGCCGCCTTCGTGCTCGCTCGTCTTGTAGTCCACCACCCATTTTGTTCCCTTCGCGTCCTCGATGTAGCGATCGATGCGGAAGCTACGCTCGCCGTTGCGCAGCCGGTATTCGCTGCGCGCCGCCGGATGCGGGCCGAGCAGCCAGCGCCCGCGCTCGTCGGCGATCGCGTTCTTCAATGCGGACACGACGAGCCCCTCGGCATGGATCAGGTCGCCGGGGGCAACGCCGCGGCGCTGAAGATCGCTTGCGAATCGCTCGCGAAGCGCATCGACGCGCTTTTCGTCCCAGCCGTGCAGTTCGTCTTCGGCGATCCGCTGCAGCCAGGCGTGGACCACGATCCCCGCGAGGCGCACGCGCTCCTTCGCCCAGTCGAACGGCGGCCCTTCTTCCTCCCTTCCCTCCTCCGCGACCTTCCACTCAACCGCCATCGGAATCTCCGGCATCTTAAAATCCGCCGGCAGCCGCCGCAGGTCCCCCGCCGGCAACGACGCCTTCTCGTCCGACTCCTTCGCCACCGCCGCAGGCAATCTCACACTCTCGCCCAACGCTCCCCAAGCCAAGCCGAGGAGACTCCGGCGCGAAGGCATCTTCACCACGCCGTCCTCATCCACCTTCACGCAGCCGAGAAGGCGCAGCCGCGACTCGGCCCGCGTCGTCGCGACGTAGAACACTCGTCCAGCCTCGATGTCTTCCGCGTCCCGGTCAAGCGTCCGGACATACTGATAAAGCGGCTCCTTCTCGCCGCCGGTCTCGTCGATCGGCGCGAGCAGCAGCTTCCCGCCCGCGAGGCTGCGCCAGGCGAAGAGGGGCTTTCGCCCCGAGCGCGGCGGCCGGTCGAGCCCCGGCACGATGACGCTGTCGAATTCCAGCCCCTTCGCCTTGTGGATGGTCATGATCTCGACCGCCTCGGGGCCGGTCTCGACGTCGGGCAGCGCGAAGAGCTTGCCGAGGCTCTCGGCGAGCGCGCCGAAGTCGGTGAGCTCGCCCGCTTCTTCGAGGCGCTCGAGCTCGTCGAAAAAGATCTCGGCGTCTTCCAGGTCGGTGGCGTCCTCCACGCAGGCCGGGCCGCCGAGAGCGAGCCAGGCGCCCTCGACGCGATTGCGCAACGTGCCGCGTAGCCGCTGCTCGAGCGCGGGCTCAAGGACGCCCGCCATACGCGTGAAGCGCGGCTTGCCCTGCATCAGCTCCCAGACCGCGCTTCCGGGGTGCGGCTCGAAATATTCGGACAACTCATCGAGCGTGAGCCCGCACCAGGGCGCGCGCAAGATCGCGAGCCAGGCGACGCGATCGGCGAGGTGCGTAAGCGCACGGGTTAGCGCGTAGAGGTCCTGCACCACCTGCTTTTCCCCGAGCTGCTCGATCTCCACCGCGCGGAACCGGATGCCGGCGGCTTTCAGCGCCGGGACGATGGCGTCGAGGTGGCTGCGGTTGCGCACCAGGATCGCCGTCTTGCCGCGCGCCTCGACGAGGAGCCGGACCACGCGCTTCGCCTCGGCCTCGCGATCGGCGAAGACTTCCAGCGTCGGTTCGCCCTCCAAGTCCGCGGCCTCGAAGGGCACCGAAGGCGAATAGGGCACCGCGCCCGCGGTTTCGTCCTCGGCGGCAGGCAACACCGCCGGGAAGACGCGGTTCACCCAGTCGACGATCGCTGCCTGCGAGCGGAAATTGGTGGCGAGCGTGAGGCGCTCGAGCTTCACGCTCGGCAGCCCGTGGTGCCGCGCGTGCAGGAAGAGCCCCACCTGCGCGTCGCGAAAGCGGTAGATCGACTGCATCGGGTCGCCGACCACGAAGACGGTGCGCCCGTCGTCTTCCTGCCAGCCGGCGGTCAGGCGCGCGAGCAGCTCCCACTGCGAATTGGAGGTGTCCTGGAATTCGTCCACCAGCAGGTGCTTCACGCGCACATCGAGCGAGAGCAGCAGGTCGGTGGGCTCCTCGGGCGTGCCGAGCGCGGCGAGCGCGCCGTGCGCGATCTGCGTGAAATCCACTTCGCCGCGCTCGCCGAAGAGCGTCATCAGTTGCGCCACGGCGGGATTGAGGAGCGCGAGGATCGCTTCGAGCGCTTCCCATTGCGTTTCCGAGTAGGACTCGGGCGGCACGGTGAGGAGCGCGGCGAGCGCCTCCTCGAGGCCGGGAATGGCGACGAGCTCCGCCGGTGCGGGCGGGCGCTTGCGCCACTGGCCCTTCTGCGTCAGCAGCTCCTTGGCGAGATCCGGCGTCGCCTTCGGGTGGAGCGCCTTTGCGCGGGCGATGAAGCGAGCGCGCTCCGCGGCGAGCGCTTCTTCGAGCTCCGCGCGCGTGGGCGCGGCGCCGGTCTTTCGCAGCCACTGGTCGCGCCGCTCGAGCATCCCGGCAAGAAGGCTCGTCGCCTCCGCCACGTTGTTGTCGAGGTGCGCGAGAAGCCGCGCCACCGGCGGCGTGACGTTCATCAGCGTGCGCGCCGCCGCCTCACGATAAAACCCGGAAGCGTCCTCGGCGATTCCGGGCTGTGCGCCGAACCGGGCGAGCACCGGCATCTGGGAGGTGAGCGAGGCGCAGAGCGCGTCGATCGTCTGGATGCGAAGCCGCGGCGCGAGCTCGGCGGAGACTTTCTCGGTCACGCGCCGGCGCATCTCGGCGGCCGCCTTCTTGGTGAAGGTGATGGCGACGATCTCCTCGGGCTGCTGCACGGTTTCCAGCAGCCGCAGGTAGCGCTCGACGAGCAGCGCGGTCTTGCCCGAACCCGCCGGCGCCTGCACGATGAACGAGCGCGTGACATCGAGCGCTCGATCGCGCTCTTTCTGGTCGGCGATCGGCGCGTTCACCCTTGGCTCCCAGGAGTAGAATCCGTGCACCACAATTGCGGGACCAGACCGCCATGGCGACCATGGATAAAATCGAGATCAACCCGGAGATCATGCTTGGCAAGCCGGTCATCCGGGGCACGCGCATCCCGGTGGAGCCCGTCCTTCGCAAGCTTGCTGAGGGAGCCACCGAAGCCGACCTTCTCGACGCCTACCCGTCGCTGACGAAAGAAGGGATCAAGGCGGCGCTGGACTATGCGGCGAGGACGATCGCGCACGAAGAGATCCACCCCATTGGGCGTTAGCTGAGCCGCGCGGCTCGCCGCCATGCGGTTTCTCGCCGACGAGAGCCGCGACATGGCAGTGGTGCGGGCGCTCCGCGACGCCGGGCATGACGTCGCGCGCGTCATTGATCGTGGTGCCGGAACGAAAGACATCCTGGTCGCCAGGTCTGCGCAAGAAGAGCGGCGGATCCTTCTGACAGAGGACAAAGATTTCGGGCAACTGGTGCATGCCGCGTCCGGAATAACCGTCGGCGTAGTCCTGTTCCGATTCCCGCATCGAGCGAGGGCGGAAATGGGCGCCGCCGCGGCAAGCGCGGTCCGTGCGCTCGGGGAGCGCCTGCACACAGCATTCGTTGTCGTCGAGCCCGGGCGTTTCAGGATTGCAGAGCTGAAACCGTAGGAGATTGCATGCGCTGGGCGATCGTCATCGAAGGACGCGAAGGAAACTACGGAGCGTACGTTCCAGATCTTTCCGGCTGCGTGACGACCGGGGACACCCTGGACGAAGTCCGCGAGATGATGCGCGAGGCCATCGCGTTCCACCTCGACGGAATGCGCGAGGACGGGGACCCGATTCCGGATCGCAACACTCGCGTGGCCTACGTCGAAGTGACCGCCCAGCCTCATCCCTGATCCTCGCCCTCTTCCTCGAGGGCGTTCACTCGCTCGTAGACGCGGCACAGCGGCTGCAGGTCGCAGTAGCGGCAGGTGTGGAGGAGCTTTTTCGGGTCGACGCGAGCGTCGCCCGAGGCGAAGCCGGCGCCGAGCGCTTCGAGCTCCTTCTTCCAGCCTTCTAAGAGCGCGTTCCAGTCTTTCGCCGGGATCAGCTTCGGGATGCGGTCCTTGCGATCGGCGAAGCCCATGTAGCGCATCTCGCCGGTCTTGAGCTTCGCGAAGGCGACGGCGGCGATGTCCTCAGGGGCGTTCAGCGCATAGAGCGGCAGCTGCGGATCATCCGGGCGCTCGCCCTGCCAATCGTTCGGCGAGGTGCGGCCCGACTTGTAGTCGATGAGTGCGTGACCGCCCGCTTCGAGCTTGTCCATGCGGTCGATGCGGCCGTTCAATTCCAGGCCGGCGACGGCGAGCTTTCGCTTCTCCTCCATCGCGACCACGCGGAAGGCGGGGCGCTCGCGCTCGACATCCAGCCAGTCGCGTGCGAGCTTCGCCAGGCGCTTGCGCTCGAGCGCGGCGAAGGGTTCGTCGAGCTTCGCCTCGGCAACCGCCGCGGCGGCCGCCTTCTCGATCGCTGGCGTGCAATCGTTCTTGAGCGCGTCGCTGCCTTTCAGCTCGCTCCACAGCTCTTTCATCAGTGTGTGCAGGAGAAGGCCGCGGGCCTTGGCATCCGGTCCTTCGACGGGTTCTTCCAGCGCCTGCGCCGCGAGGCGATGCCGCGCAAAGGCGCGAAACGGGCACGCCGCTTGATCCGACAAAATCCGGGTTCCGCCTTGCGGGGTTTTCGTGGCGAGCGCGGGCGCCTTGCCATCCGCCAGCGTCTCGATCCGGCGCGCGGCGAAGATGACATCGCGGTAGTTCGGGTGGCTTTTAAGCGCCGCCGCTTCGCCCGACTGTGCGCGAACCGCGCTGATAAGGGGCGAGGCGATGAGCGCGCGGTCCTCCTCGTGCGCCGGATGGGAGACGATCACCTCTTTGGCGGCGCCGAGCCAGCCCTCGGTGATGCGCTTCGCGCGCGCGAGCGTCGCTTCGGGCGAGGCTTCGGGAATGCCGGTCTTTTTTTGCAGCGCCGGCGGCAGGAAGGGATTGGGCTTCGCGTGCAGCGGCCACGCCTCGTCGGTTAAGCCGCTCACCCACAGGCAGTCGAACTCGAGCCCCTCGGATTCGAACACGCCCAGCACCTGGACCGGCGCATCCGGCGACTCGGGCTGGAACAGCGTCTCCGCACAGAGGCGCTGAAGCTGCGCGAGCGCGTGCGCAAAAGACATGCGCGGCGAAACGCGCTCGAGCCTGGCGAACTCAGCGAGCGTTTCGTTCAGCTTGGCGCGCGCCTGGAATTCGCCGGAGTCGAGGCTGCGCCCGGGGAAGCCGATCGCGTCGAGGAGCGCCGTGAAATGCCGCCCCAACTCGTGCGGCGAGCGCTCGCCGGCGGGCGCTTCGCGAGCGCGGGCGAAAAGCGCCTCGAGCCGCTGGCGCAGCACCGGGCAGCCCTCGATCAGGCCGACCAACTTGCCGAGCGTAAGGCGCGCCGGCGCCCGGCGTCGCAGCGCGGTATCGAGCAGCGCGCGCCTTGTCATTTCCGCTTCGGCACCCGCGATGAAGGGCGAGCGGATGAGTCTCGAAGCCTGCTCGAAGGGAATCTCGCCCGCGGCGAGCTCGAGGATCGAGAGTGCCGCACGCACGAGCGGGTAGTCGGCGAGTGGCGCGCCGAGCGAGACGTTGAAGGGCAGCGGCTTTCGTTCGTTCCCTGGCAGGTTGAAGGCCGGCTGCATGACGCGCGAGAAAACGCGCAGCACTTCGCGGCGGCGGCGCCCGAGCTCGGGGACGACGACGCCGATGCGGGGGCGCTTCTCCTTCCCGCGCGCGCCGGCAGGAGCGCGCGCGCCGGCTTCGAGCTTCGCGCGCGCCCACTGCGCCGCGGCCTCCAGCTCCTCGCGCGCCGACGGAAAAACTCTCCTGCCTGCCTTCGCCTCGCAAAGTTCCGGTGTGCAGCTGCGAAGCTCGATGCCCGCCTTCGCGCAAGCATCGAAGAACTCGCGCTCCTGCGGTGTCACCACGTCGAAAGCGTAGGCGACGAGGAGCTTCGGTTTCTTGAGCGCGGCCTCGGCAAGAAGCGGCGCGACCGCATCGGGCAGCCGCGCGGCTTCAGTGTTGCCTTTTCGCTCGCAGCGCTTCGCGTAATCGCGCGACCACTCGGCGAAGGCCTTGGCGTCTTCGTTGCCGGGGATGCGTCCGAGCGCGCCCGCGATGCGCCAGGCGTGCGCGAGCTGCCACGCGCGGCGGCAATCGGCGGCGGCCTGCGGCACGGCGAGGAGCGCCTCGCCCCAGCGGCTTTGCCGGATCGCCGCCTCCCACAGTGCCTGCTCCTGCGCCGGCGTGAGAAGAAGCGGCAGCGCGACGGCGAGATCCGAGTAGAGCGCATCCTCGTAGAGCCGCTCTACGAACGCGCCAAGGGGCAGGATCTCGGGCGCCTCCCAGACGGCGAGGCCGATCGCAGCCTGCGCGTCGTCGAATTCGCGCGTAAGCGCCTGCGCGAGGCGCCGATTCGGAGTGACGACGATCGCCGCGGCGGCGTGACCCTGCGCGAGGCGCGCGAGCAGCTCGAACTTCGGAATTGGCGCGCCCGGCATGACAAAGCATAATAGAGCAGCCGCGGCTCACTCGATGAGCCCGGGGGAACGCCCGAGAAGGCCGGCCCCGGCGCAAGCGCAACGCGAACTCCCGCCCCGACCGCGAACATGGACACGCTCGACGCCCTCGCCCTCGCCCGCATCCAGTTCGGACTGAACATCGGCTTTCACATCCTGTTTCCGACCATCACGATGGCGCTGGCGTGGATCCTGGTGTTCTTCCGCCTGATGGTCGCGCGCACCGGCGAGGCCGCGTGGCTCGCCACCTACAAGCTGTGGGTGAAGATCTTCGCGCTCACCTTCGCCATGGGCGTGGTCACCGGCATCACCATGAGCTTCCAGTTCGGCACCAACTGGCCCGGCTACATGAACTCCGTCGGCAACGTCGCCGGGCCGCTCCTCGCCTACGAGGTGCTGACCGCGTTTTTTCTCGAGGCGACCTTTCTCGGCATCATGCTCTTCGGCATGAACCGCGTGCCGGGCTGGCTGCACCTCGTCTCGGCGGTGCTGGTGGCCGCGGGTACCTCGCTCTCGGCGTTCTGGATTCTCGCGCTCAACTCCTGGATGCAGACGCCCGCCGGCCAGGCCTACGACGGCGCGACGCTGATCGCAGGCGACTGGTGGCAGGTCATCTTCAACCCGTCGTTTCCCTACCGCTTCACGCACATGATGCTCGCATCGGGGCTCACCGGGGCCTTCGTGGTGGCGGGCCTCTCCGCGTGGCGGCTGCTGAAAGAGGCGGCCGACGCGGGCGCGCGGCGTACGCTGCGCGTGGGGCTGATCATCGCCGCGGTGCTCGCGCCGCTGCAGATCTTCGTCGGCGACCTGCACGGCCTCAATACGCTCGAGCACCAGCCGGCCAAGATCGCGGCGATCGAGGCGATCTGGAAGACCGGAAAAGGCGTGCCGCTGGTGCTCTTCGCCATTCCGAACGCGGAGACGCAGACGAACGACTACTCGATCGAGATTCCTAAGCTCGCGAGCCTGGTGCTCAAGTACGATCTTGACGCGGAGCTGAAAGGCATCGACGCCTTCGCGCCGGATGTGCCGCCGGTGGCGCCGGTGTTCTTCGCTTTCCGGGTCATGGTCGGCATGGGATTCGCGATGCTCGCGCTCGCCTGGTTCGGCGTGTGGGCGACGCGCCGCGGCGAGTTCCCGGCGCGGCCGGTGCTCTGGGTGTACGCCGGGTTCACCTTCGCCGGCTGGGTCGCGACGCTCGCCGGCTGGATCGTCACCGAGATGGGGCGCCAGCCCTGGCTCGTCACCGGGATCCTGCGCACTGCGGATGCCGCCGGCCCGGTGCGCGAGGCATCGCTCGGCGCGAGCCTCACCATGTACGGTCTCACCTACGCCCTGATGCTGATCGCCTACATCGTGGTGCTCACCCACATGGCAGGCGCGGGAAGCGAGGGCGAAGCCGCCCCCGCGCGGGCCCCGGCGATGGAGCCCGCGACATGAGCATCGACCTCCCGGTCATCTTCACGGTGCTGATGGGCGTGGCGGTGCTCGTCTACGTGGTGCTCGACGGCTACGACCTCGGCGTCGGTATGCTGATGCCCGCGGCCGACGCCGATGAGCAGGACGTGATGGTCGCCTCGATCGGCCCGTTCTGGGACGCGAACGAGACCTGGCTGGTGCTCGGCATCGGCCTCATGCTGGTGGCGTTTCCGCTCGCGCACGGGGTAATTCTCAGTGCGCTGTACCTGCCGGTGGTGGCGATGCTGGTCGGGCTCATGCTACGCGGCGTGGCGTTCGAATTCCGCATCAAGGCGCTCGGCTGGCACCGCGAACTGTGGAACTGGCTATTCTGGTTCGGCTCCTTCCTTGCCTCGCTCGCCCAGGGCTTCATGCTCGGCCTTTATATCACCGGCTTCGAGAGCGATTTCGCGCACCTCGCCTTTGGGCTGCTGGTGGCGGGCGGCGTGTGCGGCGGCTACGTGCTTCTCGGCGCTGCGTGGCTGGTGCTGCGCACCGAGGGCGCGCTGCAGCAACGCGCGCTCGGCTGGGTGCACTGGGGGCTCCTGTGGGTCGCGTTCGGAGTCGGGCTGGTGAGCCTCGCCACGCCGTTGGTAAGCGAAACCGTGCGCGACCGGTGGTTCGACTTCCCGCGCACGCTCGGCCTGATGCTGCTGCCGGCGGCGAGCACGACGGCATGGTTCTGGGTGTGGCGCGCGACCGGGCGCTTGAAGCGCGGCGAGCAAGCGCCCGAATGGGCGCCGATCGCCGGCGCGGTGGCGATCTTCGTGCTCGCCTTCACCGGGCTCGCCTACAGCTTCTTCCCCTACCTGGTGATGGACAAGATGACCATCTGGGAGGCGGCGGCGCATCCGAGCGCGCTCGAAGCGGTGCTGTGGGGCGCGGCGATCGTGCTGCCCTTCATCGTTGCCTACACAGTGTTCTCGTACCGGGTGTTCCGCGGCAAGGCGAAGGCCGGACTCTACGGGCACTAGCGGAGACAGCTTGGTCAAACTTCCCGCATACTGAGACGGTGTAAGGTCGCCATCCTGCGCGGCGACCGATGCATTTCGAGGACCCTGGAGACCAAGCCATGAAGCTGATGCCGAGAAAACCCGTTCCCGCGCTCGAAGTCGACACCCTGGAAGGCAAGCGCTTCAAGCTCGCCGAGCAGAAGCCCGGCACCTTCACGATGCTCGTCTTCTACCGCGGTCTGCATTGCCCGATTTGCCGGCGCTATACCTCGGAGCTGAACGGCATGATCGATCAGTTCAAGGCGAAGGGCGTCGAGACGCTGATGCTTTCCTCGGACACCAAGGAGCGTGCGCAGGAAACGAAGGACAAGTGGGGATTGCCGAACCTGAACGTCGGCTACGGATTGTCGATCGAGGACGCGCGCAATTGGGGCCTTTACGTCTCGAGCGGCCGCGGCAAGACCTCGGCGGGAGTGGAAGAGCCGGCGCTGTTCAACGAGCCGGGCCTCTTTCTGGTGAAGCCCGACGGAACTCTGTACTGGGGAAACATTTCCACCATGCCCTTCGCACGGCCGCACTTCAACGAGATCCTCGCTGGCGTGGACTTCGCGCTGACGAAGAGCTACCCCGCGCGCGGCGAGGCCTGAGGTGGCCATCAGGCTCTGGGACCTGGCGGGCGCCGAGGACGACCGGCGCTTCTCGCCGCACTGCTGGCGCGTGAAGATGGCGCTCGCGCACAAGGGCCTGGAGGTCGAGGAAATCCCTTGGCGCTTCACCGAGAAGGAAGCGATCAAGGCCTCCGGCCAGGGCATGGTGCCGGTGATCGAGGACGGCGGGCGCACGGTGCACGACAGCTGGGCGATCGCGCAGTATCTCGACGAGGCCTACCCGGACCGGCCGATGCTCTTTGGCGGCGAGGAGGCGCGAACGCTCGCCTACTTCTTCAAGCACTGGTGCGAGCGCAACATCCACCCGGCGATGCTGCGCACCATCGTCATCGATCTCTTCGGGCATCTGCACGCGAAGGACCAGCAGTACTTCCGCGATTCGCGCGAGAAGCGCTTCGCCAAGACGCTCGAGGAGCTGGGCGGCGACCGCAATGCCGCGTCGAGCGCGCTGCGCGGCGCGCTCGACCCGGTGCGCCCGGTGGTCATCGAGCAGCCCTTCGTCACCGGGCGTTCGCCCGGATTTGCCGACTACATCCTGTTCGGCCCATTTCAGTGGGCGCGGGCAGTCTCGCCGATTCGGCTACTCGAGCCGGACGACCCGCTCTACACCTGGCGCGAGCGCATGCTCGACTTGTTCGACGGCAGGGCGAGGAAGGCCAAGGGCTACCCCGTCTGGGCGTAGCCGCGGGCGCGACTCTTCGGACCGGCGCACATGGGCAAACCCAGTGAGATGAACGAGGCGCTGGTGCGCGCGCTGCCGGACCATGGCCCGGTGGTTATGGTGAATCTCGTCAAATTTCGCGACCGCGCCGAGTACCAGCGCTACAGCGAGATCACCATGCCGCTCATCAAGGCGCGCGGCGGCACGGTGCTGTGGGCCGGCAATGCCGAGGGCGCGGCCTTCGGCGACGTGGAGCGCAACAAGTGGGACTACGTGGTGCTGGTGCGCTACCCGTCGCGCGCCGCATTTCTCGACATGATGACCTCAGCCGAGTACGAGAAGGCGAACGCGCATCGCGAAGCCGCGCTAGAGGAGCACGTCATCCTCGCCTCGACCGAGACCTATTCGAAATTCAAGCCAGGCTGAACGAAGGCCGGCTGACGCCAGGGGCGCGCCTCAGCGCTCGAGCAGGTGTTTCTTTTCTTTCACTTTGGCCCACTTGTCGGCGTCCGGGGGCCCGGGCTTGCGCTCGATGATCGGCTTCCACCCCTGTGCAAGCGTCTTGTTGAGCGGGATGAACTCACGCTGCTCGTCGGGCACGTCGTCCTCGGCGAAGATTGCCTCAACCGGACATTCTGGTACGCACAGGGTGCAGTCGATGCACTCGTCGGGGTCGATCACCAGCATGTTCGGACCCTCGCGAAAGCAGTCCACCGGGCAAACGTCGACGCAGTCGGTGTACTTGCACTTGATGCATGATTCGGTGACCACGTACGTCATGCCCGATTCCCATCACTCCAAAAAGGTTAATTGAATCCGCAGTTTAGCACGCACCTGAGGACGCTCTTGGTCTTGAGACGCGCGCTACTATCTGGTTCACTCAGGCGGTTTGTAAAGCCCCGGTGCATTCGCTAGCATTGGGTGTCGTTCCAGCCTGCGGCCCACCCGATTAAGGGCCCGCCACCCCCGCGATAACCCGTACGAGGTGCCATGAGCAGTTTCAATATTCATCACGTTACCGACGATACCTTCGAGCCCGAAGTGCTCAAGGCCGAAGTCCCTGTATTGGTCGATTACTGGGCCGAATGGTGCGGCCCGTGCAAATCGATCGCTCCGATCCTGGTCGAAGTGGCGAAGGAATACGACGGCCGGCTCAAAGTGGCCAAAATCAACGTCGACGAGAACCAGTCGGTGCCCGCAAAATTCGGCATCCGCGGCATTCCAACACTGATGCTCTTCAAGAACGGCAATCTCGAGGCGACGCGCGTCGGTGCGCTCTCTAAATCACAGCTGACAGCCTTCCTTGACAGCAATATTTAAACCACTTACGCTCTGAGCAAATCCGCGCCGGCGACGGACCGGCGCGGCGGCAGTTTCCTGCGCCAAGTCCTGGCGCGCCTTCCAGATCGCAGAACCTCGCACCTCGCGGGTCCTTTTCCGTTTCCGGACCGTCCATGCACCTCTCAGAACTGAAGTCGCTGCACGTCACCGAACTTGTCGACAAGGCGGTCGCCAGCCAGATTGACGGCGCGAACCGCATGCGCAAGCAGGACGTCATCTTTGCGCTGCTCAAAAACCAGGCAAAAAAAGGCGAGTCGATCTTCGGCGACGGCACCCTCGAAGTGCTGCCGGACGGCTTCGGGTTCCTGCGCTCGCCCGACACCTCCTACCTAGCTAGCACCGACGACATCTACGTCTCGCCCTCGCAGATCCGGCGCTTCAACCTGCACACGGGCGACTCGATCGAGGGCGAGATCCGCACGCCCAAGGACGGCGAGCGCTACTTCGCGCTGGTGAAAGTCGACAAGGTCAACGGCGAGGTGCCGGAGGCCGCGAAGAACAAGATCCTGTTCGAGAACCTGACGCCGCTCCATCCGGACGAGCAGTTCCGCCTCGAGCGCGACATCAAGGCGGAGGAGAACATCACCGGTCGCATCATCGATATCATCGCGCCGGTCGGCAAGGGCCAGCGCGGCCTGATCGTCTCGCCGCCCAAGGCGGGCAAGACCGTCATGCTGCAGCATCTGGCGCACGCGCTGATCGCCAACCAGCCCGAAGCAGTGCTGATCGTGATGCTGATCGACGAGCGGCCCGAGGAAGTGACCGAAATGAGCCGCACGGTGCGCGGCGAAGTGGTCGCCTCGACCTTCGACGAGCCGGCGAGCCGCCACGTGCAGGTGGCCGAGATGGTGATCGAGAAGGCCAAGCGCCTGGTCGAGCATAAGAAAGACGTCGTGATCCTGCTCGATTCGATCACGCGCCTGGCGCGCGCCTACAACACGGTGGTGCCCGCCTCGGGCAAGGTGCTCACCGGCGGCGTCGACGCCAACGCGCTGCAGCGCCCGAAGCGCTTCTTCGGCGCGGCGCGCAACGTCGAGGAAGGCGGCTCGCTCACGATCATCGCCACCGCGCTGATCGACACCGGCAGCCGCATGGACGATGTGATCTACGAGGAGTTCAAGGGCACCGGCAACATGGAGATCCACCTCGACCGGCGCATGCACGAGAAGCGCATCTACCCGGCAATCAACGTCAACCGCTCGGGCACGCGCCGCGAGGAATTGCTGATCAAGCCCGAACTGCTGCAAAAGGTGTGGGTGCTGCGCAAGCTCCTCTACCCGATGGATGAGCTCGAGGCGGCGGAATTCCTGATCGACAAGATCCGCGCCACCAAGAACAACGCCGAGTTCTTCGACTCGATGCGCCGCGGTTAGGACCGAATCGGGCTATGACCAGGCGCCTGATTTCGGTATAATTCGCGCCTTTTCAGGGCGGGGCCACGGCCGCGCCGCGAGACAGGATCCGATCATGAAGCCTTCCATCCATCCCGACTACAAGCCGGTGATCTTCCTCGACACCGCCGCCAACCACTCGTTTCTTACGCGCTCGGTGATCGACACCAAGGGCCGCGAGACCATGAAGTGGACCGACGGCAAGGAGTATCCGGTGATCAAGGTCGAGGTGTCCTCGGAGTCGCACTCGTACTACACCGGCAAGCAGAAGATCATGGACACCGCCGGCCGGGTCGAGAAGTTCAAGCGCCGCTACGCCTCGAAGAGAAAGCCGGTCTAGGCTGGCGAGGACGCGTGCATCATAGGCGGCTGCGGCCGCCTTTTTTGTTTGCGCGTTCACACCGGCGCGCCCGGCGCGCAGCGAATTGCGATATCGCGCCGTGCATCGCGCCCCTAGAATAGGCCCATGATTCCCCGGCTCGCGCTGCCGCCCTCGCCCGCGGTGCTTGCGCTGATCGCGCTTGCGTTCGTCCTTCCGGGCCTGCTGCACGAACCCTGGAAATCGATCGACGTCGTGACGATCGCGCTGTCGAACGAAATGCTTCGCAGCGGCGACTGGCTGGTGCCGCGGCTCGCGGGCGAGCCCTGGCTGGACGACATGCCGCTGTATCACTGGGTGGCACTCGGCTTCGGCGCGGCGCTCGGCTCCCTGCTGCAGTTTCACGAAGCGGCGCGCATGGCGAGCGGACTTTTTGTGCTGCTCGCCGTCTGGCTGCTGGTTCAGGCGGCGCGCAGCTGGGCCGCACCCGAGTCGCGCCACGTTGACGGCGCCTCGGCCGCGCTGCTGCTCGTGGGATCGGTCGGGCTGATGGTGCACGCGCACGAGGCAGTGCCCGAGCTCGCCGCGCCCGCCGCGCTCGCCGGCGCATTTGCCGCGCTCGCGCGCGCGGAGCAGCAATCCTGGAACCAGCGCGCCGCGTTAGGCTGGGGCGCAGTCTTCGGCGCCGCGCTGGGGGCCGCATTCCTGTCGACCGGATTCGTGATTCCGGCGACGACGTTCGCGGCAGCGCTGCTCGCCCACCTGGTCTGCGATGCGTGGCGCTCGCCGCGCGCGCCGCTTTTCCTCGGCGCGGCGGCGCTGGTTGCGGCGGCCATTGCGGCGGCGTGGCTCACCGGCCTCTCGCTGCGCGCCCCGGCCGCACCCGCCGCGTGGTGGGCGCAGGCGACGCAGCTGCACGGCGAGTTCGGCGAGAACCTGCGCTATTTCCTGGTCGTCCTGACCTGGTTCGCCTGGCCCGCGTGGCCGCTCGCGCTGTGGGCGATCTGGTCGATGCGCCGGCGCTGGCGCGAGCCGCAGCTGTTCATGCCGCTCGCCGCGACGGTGCTTGGCCTGCTCGGCATTTCGCTCATCGGCCCGACGCAGACGGTCAATGCGCTCGCGCTGCTCGTGCCGCTCGCGTTGCTTGCGGTGCGCGGCGTGGCGGTCCTTCGGCGCGGCGCCGCGGCCGCGCTCGACTGGTTCGGCGTCATGACCTTCGGCGTGTTCGTCGCGCTGGTATGGCTCGGCTACGTGGCGATGATGACCGGTGTGCCGCCCAGGATCGCGAACAACTTCCTCAAGATCTCGCCGGGCTTCATCGCACACTTCGACGCCCGGGCGCTGCTGGCCGCGCTCGTTTTGTCGCTCGCCTGGCTCTACCTAATGTTCTTCACTCGGCCCTCGGCGACGCGCAGCCTGGTGCGCTGGGCGGCAGGCGTGATTCTGCTCTGGGGAACCTTCGCGACGCTGTGGCTTCCCTGGGCCGAATACCAGAAGAGCTACCGCAGCGTCGCGCTGCAGCTGCGCTCGAAGATTCCCGCCGGGGATGCATGCATCGCCGGCAAGAACCTCGGCGCCCCGCAGCGCGCGGCGCTCGACTACCATGCGGGTATTCGCGCCGGTGAGTTCGATTTCCGGCTGCCGAGCACTTGCCCGCTGCTGCTGGTGCAGGGCCATCCGTCGCACGAGAGCGACCGTCCCGGCGCGGGCTGGGCGAAGCTCGCCGACGTCGGCCGGCCGGGCGACAAGTCGGAGCGCTTCCGCCTGTACGGGATCAAGCAATGAACACCACGCCACCCACATCATGCGCCGCCTGGCGCGAGCTCGAGGCGCTCGCCAAGGCGCGCGGCGGCGTGCGGCTCGCCGAGCTGTTCGCACAGGACGCCGGACGGGCCGCCCGCATGCGCGCGGACGCACCTGATATCAAGCTCGACTTCTCCCGCCAGCGGCTCGAGCAGACGACGCTCGCACTGCTGGTGCGTCTCGCCGAGGAACGCAGCCTGACGGCCTGGCGGGAGGCGCTCCTCAAGGGCGAGGCGATCAACTCCACCGAGGAGCGCGCCGCCTGGCATAGCGCGCTGCGCGCCGGGCAGGCGGCCCCCGCCATCGTGCAAGCGGCGCTCGCGCACATGCGCGAGCTCGCCACGCGCCTGCGCGAGGGGCGCTGGACGGGCGCCACCGGCAAGCGCATTTCGCGCCTCGTGCACCTGGGCACCGGCGGCTCCGACCTCGGCCCGCGCCTCTTGGTGGACGCGCTCGCCGAGAGCGGCCAGCGGGACCTGGCGATCGCCTTCGCCGCCAACGTCGACCCGCTCGACCTCGACCGGGCGCTGCGCGACGCCGATCCGGAAGCGACGCTGTTCGTCGTGGTCTCGAAGACCTTCACTACGCAAGAGACGCGCGAGAACGCGAACGCGGCGAAGCGCTGGCTCGCCGCGAAGCTGCCGAAGGGGGCCGCGCTCGCGCGCCACTTCATCGCCGTTTCGGGCAACCCGCGCGAGGCGCGCGAATTCGGTGCCGCCGAAGTGCTGCCGCTCTGGGACTGGGTTGGCGGGCGCTACTCGCTCTGGTCGCCGGTGGGCTTCACCGCAATGTGCGCCTTCGGGCCCGAGCACTTCCAGGCGCTGCTCGAAGGCGCGGCGCGCATCGACTGGCATTTCGCGCAGGCGCCGCTCGCCCAGAACCTGCCCGTGCTGATGGCGCTGATCGGCGTCTGGAACGTGAACTTCCTCGGCGCCGCGACGCAGGCGGTGCTGCCCTACTCGAGCGCCCTGCGGCTGCTGCCCGCGTACCTGCAGCAGCTCGAGATGGAATCGAACGGCAAGCGCGTCGACCGCGAGGGACGCCCGCTCGCCTACGCCACCGCGCCGGTGCTCTGGGGCGCCGAGGGCTCGGTCGGCCAGCACTCCTTTCACCAGCTGCTGCACCAGGGAACCCAGGTGGTGCCGGTCGATTTCATCGTCGTCGGCGAGGCGCCCGGCGAGCCGGCGCGGCGCGAGATCCTCGCCGCGCACGCGGCGGCGCAGGCCGAGGCGCTGGCGCTCGGGCGCGACGACGCGTCGCTGCCGGCGCACCGCCGCTATCCCGGCAACCGGCCCTCGAGCACGCTGCGCATCGAGCGGCTCGACGCCGCCTGCCTCGGCAGCCTGATCGCGCTGTACGAGCACAAGGTGTTCGTGCAAGGTGTGATCTGGAACATCAACAGCTTCGACCAGTGGGGCGTCGAGCTCGGCAAGCAGCTCGCTGGCGAGATCCTCGCCGGGCGCAAGAAAAAATGACTCACCAAGGAGACGACATGGACCATGAAACCTTCAATCTCAGCATCCGCAAGTTCCTCAAGATGGTCGGCGTGAACTCGCAGCGCGAGATCGAGCAGGCGGTGCAGAAAGCGCTCGAAGGCGGCAAGCTCAAAGGCCACGAGGCGGTGCCGGCGCGCGTCACGCTCGAGATCCCGTCGCTCGGCGTGAAGGTGCCGTTCGACGGCGATATCAAGCTAAAATAGGTTCGCGCGGACCCAAGAAGGGGCCGCGCGAACTTCGCGCGTTGGAACGGACGCGATGCGCCGTTCACCGCGCGGGTTCGCAAGCGCCGTGAAGCCGCAAGGCAAGCGCGAGGAGGCATACCGATGAACAAAGCCCGAGAATTCGACCAGACGGTGCTCATGGAGCTGCAGGCGCTGCTCGGCGAGCGCGTGACGACTTCGGCCGGCATCCGCGAGCATCATGGCAAGGACGAGTCGTATTTTCCGTACGCGCCGCCCGACGCGGTGGTGTTCGCGCACAGCACCGAAGAGGTGCGCGATATCGTCAACATTTGCCGCCGGCACCGCGTGCCGATGATCCCCTACGGCGTGGGTACCTCGCTCGAAGGGCACATCCTCGCGATCCAGGGCGGGGTGTGCATCGACTTCTCGCAGATGAACGACGTGCTCGAAGTGCACGAGGAGGATCTCGATGCGGTGGTGCAGGCGGGCGTGACGCGCAAGCGGCTGAACGAGTACATCAAACACACGGGCCTGTTCTTCCCGGTCGATCCGGGCGCGGATGCGACGATCGGCGGCATGGCCGCGACGCGCGCCTCGGGCACTAACGCGGTGCGCTACGGCACGATGCGCGAAAACGTGCTCGCAATGAAGGTGGTGCTCGCCGACGGACGCATCATCCAGACCTCACGCCGGGCGAAGAAGTCCGCCGCGGGCTACGACCTGACGCGGCTCTTCGTCGGCTCGGAAGGCACGCTCGGCATCATCACCGAGGTCACCGTGAGGCTCTATCCGGTGCAGGAGGCGATGTCGGCCGCGGTGTGCGCGTTCGAATCGGTCGACGGCTGCACGCGCACGGTGATCGAGACCATCCAGGCGGGCGTGCCGGTGGCGCGCTGCGACATCGTTTGCGACAAGACGATCGACGCAATCAACAAGTACAAGAAAACCGACTACCGGGTCGCCCCCACGGTGTTCTTCGAATTCCACGGCTCGAAGGCAAGCGTCATCGAGCAGGCCGAGACGGTCCAGTCGATCGCCAAGGATAACGGCGGCATGGACTTCCAGTGGGCAACCAAACCCGAGGAGAGGAACGCCCTTTGGAACGCGCGCCATGACGCCTACTTCGCCTGCCTGCAGATCCGCCCCGGTTCGCGCGCGGTGTCGACCGACGTCTGCGTGCCGATCTCGCGGCTCGCCGAGTGCGTGCACGAAACGATGGACGACGTGAAGAGCTACATCGCGCCGGTGCCCCTGCTCGGGCACATCGGCGACGGCAACTTCCACCTCATGTTCCTGGTAAACCCGGACAAGCCCGAGGAGCTCGAGCAAGCCAAGAGGTTAAACGCCCGCTTGGTCGAGCGCGCGCTGTCGATGGAGGGCACCTGCACCGGCGAGCACGGTATCGGCATGGGCAAGCAGGGCTCACTCGTCGCCGAGCTGGGCGACGCGGTGGACGTCATGCGCGACATCAAGAAGATGTTCGACCCGGAGAACCTGCTCAACCCCGGCAAAGTCGTTCCCATGTGACGCGAAAGGATCGCGATGAGTGCCGAGAAAAACCTCAAGAAGCTCGGAATCGACCTGCCGCCGGTGACTCCGCCGGTGGCCAATTACGTCAACGCGGTGCGCACGGGCAGGCTGCTGTATCTCGCCGGCAAGGGGCCCTCCGCGGTCGACGGCCTGCGTCCAATGGGAAAGCTCGGGCGCGAATTCACCATCGAGCAGGGTTACAAGTTCGCGCGCTCCACCGGGCTTGCGCTGCTCGCGGTGCTCAAGTCCGAGCTCGGCAGCCTCGACCGTGTCACGCGCGTGGTCAAGCTCCTCGGCATGGTGAACTGCACGCCGGAATTCGGCGATGCACCGAAGGTCATGAACGGCTGCTCGGACCTGTTCGTCGAGGTATTTGCCGAGCGCGGACGGCATGCGCGCTCGGCGGTCGGCATGAACGCGCTGCCGAACGGCATTCCGGTCGAGATCGAGGCGATTGTCGAGGTCGGGACGGCGGGGAAACCCGCCCGTCGAGCGCCGAAGAAGCGGCGCCGTTAAGCGTTGCGCGCCGCGCTCAGATCGTCATCACGGTACGGCGGTAAAAGCGCATCTCCTCGAGCGATTCGAGGATGTCGGCGAGCGCCTCGTGCTTGCCTTCCTTGGCAAAGCCCTTGGCGAGCTCGGGCTTCCAGCGCCGCACCAGCTCCTTCAACGTGCTGACGTCGAGGTTGCGATAGTGAAAGTGGCCCTCAAGACGCGGCATCGAGCGCGCAAGAAAGCGCCGGTCCTGACAGATCGAGTTGCCGCACATGGGCGAGACCTTCGCCGGCACATGCTGCTCGAGGAACGCGAGCGCCTCGCGCTCCGCGTCGGCCTCGGTGAGCCGGGATGCCCTCACCCGATCGATCAGCCCCGAGCGAGCGTGCGTGCTCTTGTTCCAGGCGTCCATCGCGTCGAGCACCGACTCGGGCTGATGCAGCACCAGCACTGGCCCTTCGGCGACGATGTTCAGCTGCGAGTCGGTCACCAGCAGCGCGATCTCGATGATTCGGTCGGTGTCCGGCACGAGACCGGTCATCTCCATGTCGATCCAGATCAAATTGTTCTGGTCCTGCGGCATCCGGCGGTTCTTTATCCGTCTGAAATCTCGCGGTATTCTCTCACAGCGTCATGAATGCTTTCTCCTGGATCTTCGTCGTCGCGCTCGCCGCGGCCACCGCCACGCGCATCTGGCTCGCGCAGCGCCAGATGCGGCACGTGCGCGCGCACCGCGACGCGGTGCCGCGCACCTTCGCCGATGCGATTCCGCTCACCGCGCACCAGAAGGCGGCCGACTACACGGTCGCCAAGGCACGCTTGGGCGTCGTCGACGTGCTGGTCGGTGCAGCAGCGCTGCTCGCGCTTACGCTTGGCGGGCTGCTGCAATGGATCTCGGATCTCTGGAGTGGGTCGTTCGAATCCGGGAGCCTGGTGCACGGCGTGGCGCTGATCGTGTCGGTGGTGGTGCTGCTCTCGGCGCTTGAGCTGCCGCTCACCGTGGTCCGCACCTTCGTCATCGAAGCGCGCTTCGGCTTCAACCGCATGAGCGTCGCTCTGTTCATCGCCGATCTCGCGCGCCAGGTGCTGCTCGCGGCGCTACTCGGCGTGCCGCTGCTCCTACTCGTGCTCTGGCTGATGGGCCGCATGGGCGAGTGGTGGTGGTTCTACGTCTGGCTCGCCTGGATGGGATTTAACCTGCTGGTGCTTTTGCTTTATCCGACGTTCATCGCGCCGCTGTTTAATCGCTTTACACCGCTCGAGCACCCCGAGCTCGCCGGGCGCATCGAGTCGCTGCTCGGGCGCTGCGGCTTCAAAGCGAAGGGGCTCTTCGTGATGGATGGCTCGAAGCGCTCGAGCCACGGCAACGCCTATTTCTCGGGCTTTGGCGCCGCCAAGCGCATCGTGTTCTTCGACACGCTGCTCTCGCGCCTCGCGCCCGCGGAGGTCGAGGCGGTACTGGCGCACGAACTCGGCCACTTCAAGCGCCACCACGTCTGGAAGCGCGTCGGGGTGCTGTTCGCCCTGTCGCTGTTTTTCCTGTGGGTACTCGGGCAGCTGATCGGGCGCGAGTGGTTCTACGCAGGCCTGGGCGTCGCGACACAAACCACGGCGACGGCGCTGCTGCTGTTCGTGCTGGCGATGCCGGTGTTCACCTTCTTCCTGCAGCCCGTAACGAGCCTGGTGTCGCGCCGCCACGAATTCGAGGCGGACGCCTACGCTGCGGCGCACGCCGGCGCGCCGCAGCTCGTCAAGGCGCTGGTCAAGCTCTACCAGGACAACGCCGCCACCCTGACGCCGGATCCGTTGCACTCCGCCTTTTACGATTCCCACCCCCCGGCCGCGACGCGCATCGCGCGGCTGCAACAAACTGCGGCGCTGTAGCGTTCGGGCCGGCGCGGGCACATTTCCAAGGAAGCCACCATGAACGATCTCGCGAATCGAAAGTGCAAGCCCTGCGATGGCGGCGTAGCGCCTTATAGCGTGCTGCAGGCGGGCGAGCTGCTCAAGTCGCTCAAGGGCTGGATCATCGAGGACGGCAAGCTCGTCAAGCTCTATGCGTTCAAGAACTATTACCAGACCATGGCCTTCGTCAACGCGCTTGCCTGGATCTCGCACCGCGAAGACCACCACCCGGATCTCCAGGTGGGCTACAACAAGTGCCGCGTCGAGTATTCGACGCACGCCATCGGCGGTCTGAGCGAAAACGACTTCATCTGCGCCGCCAAGTGCGACGCCCTCTCGCAGTGATGAGGCGGGCACGCGCGGCGCGCCTCGGCCGGTGAGCGCGCGCCAGTGCCCGGCGACCGTGGTCGCCGCCTTCGGCCGCAAATGCCTCGCGCGCCTGGACGACGGCGAGCTCTCGCTCTGCACGGCGCGCAATCGGCAGCTGCAGGCGGTGTGCGGCGACCGGCTGAGCGTGACGCTCGAGGGCCCGGGCGTGGGCGTGCTCGAAGCGATCGGCCCGCGCGCGAACGCCTTTTCCCGGGCGAGCATCACCCGCAGCAAGGTGATCGCCGCCAACCTGACCCAGATCGTGATCCTGGTGGCCTGCGAGCCCTCGTTCAGCGACGAACTCGTGTGCCGCGTGCTGGTAGCCGCCGAGCGCGCCGGCCTGCCGGTGGTGCTGGTCCTCAACAAGGTGGACCTGGTCGAGTTGCGCGAGGACGCGCTGCGCGCGCTCGAGCCGTTTCGCGGGCTGGGGTACCCGTTGGTCGAGCTCGCAGGCAAGCTCGACGCCGAGCCGCTGCGGCCTTACCTGAAGGGACATCGCAGCCTCCTCGTCGGGCAGTCGGGCATGGGCAAATCCACGCTGGTGAAAACGCTGGTGCCGGACGCCGAGGTGCGCATCGGCGAGATTTCGCGCTTCCTTGACAGCGGGCGGCAGTCGACCACCGCCTCGCGTCTGTATTCACTCGACGAGCGCACCGAGATCGTCGACTCCCCCGGTCTGTCCGAGTTCGGGCTCGCGGGGCTGGGGGCGCGTGAGCTCGCCGCCGGGTTCCGCGAGTTCGCCACGCACGCCGCACGCTGTCGATTCAAGGACTGCCGCCACCTGGCCGAGCCGGATTGCGGCGTGCAGGGGGCGGCCGCATCGGGCGCGGTGCACCCACGGCGCCTGGCACTTTTCCAGCGCATCGCGCGCCTGGAGCGCGCCGCCTGAGGTACGCGTCGTGAAGCGCGTTTATAGCTCGCTCAGCCTGACCGCGGCGCATCACGCGAAGAACGTGCTCGACGCCGAAGGCATCCGCGCGCAGTTGCGCAACGAGCGGCTCGGCTCGGTAGTGGGCGAAGTGCCGTTCCTCGAGTGCCAGATCGAGGTTTGGGTGCTGAACGACGCCGATGCGCAGCGCGCCGAACAGGTGCTGCGTTACGGCAGCGTGCCGCCACTGGAGAAAAGCCGCGTGTGGCGCTGCGCCGCCTGCGGCGAGATTGCCGAGGCCCAGTTCACCCAGTGCTGGCGCTGCGGCGCATACCGCGAGCCCGAACCCTAACCAACAAGCAACGCCATCGAGACCAGCAGCAGCACGAACACCCAGACTACCAGGGCACGCCACAGCAACCCGACCGTGCGGTCGAGCAATGGCCCGTCGGCGCTCTCGCCCACGCCCAGTTCGGCGCGCACCTCTTCGGCGCCGGAAGCGGTCTGTAGCGACATGCCCAGGCGCACGCCCATCGCTCCCGCGCCAGCCGCGAGCACGATACCGTCGTTCTCATCCAGCCAGCTGCGCGCCTGCGTGCGCCAGCAGTAGACCGCGTCCTCGAAATCCCCGACCAGCGCAAAAGCCGTGGCGGTGAGCCGAACCGCCGGCCACTCGAGCGCATGGAACGCCTTGCCGGCGAACTCGCCGAACACACCCAGCGGGCGCCAGCGCGAGCGCAGCGACGCCGCCATGCGAAACAGGATCGCGCCGCTCGGGCCGGGCAGCAACATGTACCAGAACAGTACCCCGAACACGTGGCGGTGCGAAGCAAGCAGCGCTTGCTCAATGGAAAGCCGGATCACCTCCTCGCGGCTGCGCGGCAGCGGCTCCTCGCCGCGCCAGGCGCCGATCAGCGCGCGCGCGCGCTCCAAGTCGCCTTCCTTGATCGCGATCTGGATCGCAGTGAAGGAATGGCTGAACTGCCGGAAGCCGAGCGTCAGGTAGAGAACGCCAACGTTGAACAGCAGCGCAAGCAGCGGGCTCGCCGCGTACAGCAGCACGTGCAGCGCGAACGCGACGGCGGAGACTGGCAGCACGGCGAGCAGCCACGCAATCGTGCCGTGGCGCGGTGCATCGGAATGGAACGAGTGCTCGAGCCACTCGATCCACTGCATCAGCAGTGCGAGGAAGGCCTTCCGGTCTCCGACGGGGCGCCACTGCTCGAGGATCAGCGCAGCGATGATCGCGAGGATGCTCATGGAAGGGGCGCGAAGCGAAGTTTGAAGATAGTACATCCGAACGCGCGCTCAGCGACGCGTGGATCGCGCCGACGCTTGCGCACGACAGCGCATGGCGCTGTTCTTGAATCGTTTCGGTCGTTCACGTGCAGCGCCCACACAGCTGATCATGATCGACGGCCTCGCGGGCGCGCGGACCCGACTAGCTTTGCGCCAGGTGGCGATACAGGTTAACCAGCATTCCCGCGGTTGCGCCCCAGATGTAGTGGTTGCGGTACGGAATGGCGAAGAACATGCGCATTTCGCCCCGGACCTGGCGCGACAAACGCCGGTGGTTGCGCGCGTCGAGCAGGAACGACAGCGGCACCTCGAACACCTCGTCGACCTCGTGCCGGTCCGGGCTCAGCTCGAAAGGCGGCGAGACGACGCCAATGAATGGGGTGATGCGGTATCCGGTGCCGGTGTGGTACTCGGACAGGTGCCCGAGCAGCTCGACGCGCGCCGGGTCGAGACCGATCTCCTCGCGCGTCTCGCGCAGCGCGGTCGACTCGGGGGATTCGTCGTGCGGCTCAGCGCGACCGCCCGGAAAACTGACCTGCCCGGAATGGCTCCTCAGGTGCGCGGTGCGGCGGGTGAACAGCACGGTCAGCTCCGGGGTGCGCGCCACGATCGGCACCAGCACCGAGGCGGGCTTGAGCGCGGGGCCCCGCGACCCGGCACCGTGGTCCCCCGCGACCACGCCGGTTGGATGGCCGGGGCGCGCCAGCCGGCGCCGCAGCTCGGGCAGATCGAGCTCGATCAACCGATCCTGGAATAAGGTCGCGCGCATGTGGAATAATCCAAGTTTGGAGCTGTATACGTCCTAGCCAGCAGGGATTGCTGCTGGCCAAAGTCTGCCATCAACCGCTACAAGGAGGCCACGTGAAACGTACTGCCTTATTCGCCGCACTGGTATTTGCCACCGGTACCGCGCTTGCCGCACATTGTCCTGCCGACATGAAGAAGATCGACGCGGCGCTGGCGAAGAACCCCAGCCTGAGCGCCAGTCAGATGTCTGAAGTGAAGAAACAGCGCGCCGACGGTGAGGCCCTGCACAAAGCGGGCAAGCACAATGAATCACTCGAAACGCTCGGCAAGGCGCTCAAAACGCTTGGCGTGATGTAGTCGCATCCCGCGAACGGAACGCCGCACCTTGGATGCGGCGTTTTCGTTTGCGTCGTCAGCTGTTCGCAGAGAACCGCGACCGACTCTACAGCGCAAACACTAAACTCCGCGCGCGCCTCACCAGCGCTCCGCGACAAGATTTAGGGAGGGGGTACGGGGGAACCGTCAGGTTCCCGTGTTCTTATCCTGCGGGGTTCACCCCGGGGCAGGGGCCCCGGGGAACCGTCAGGTTCCCCTGTTCGCATACTGCCCCGTCAGCCACGCGCCAGCGTGGCTGTCTAGGGCAGCATGATTACTGAGCCGGTGGTCTTGCGCCCCTCGAGATCGCGGTGCACCTGCACGGCATCGGCGAGCTTGTAGTTCTTGGTGATCTCGATTTTCACCTTGCCTGATTTAACGACGTCGAACAGCGCCTTCGCAGCCGACTGCAGCGCCTCATTCGACGCGATGTAGTTGAAGAGCGTCGGCCGCGTCAGGTAGAGCGAGCCCTTCTGCGCGAGCAGGCCAGTGTTGAACGCCGCTACCGGGCCCGACGAACTACCGAACAGCGCCAGCAGCCCGCGCGGCCGCAGGCAGTCAAGCGAGCCATCGAAGGTCGTCTTGCCCACCGAATCGTAGACCACGGGAACGCCCTTGCCGCCGGTGATCTCCTTGACGCGCTCGACGAAGTTCTCGCGCGTGTAGACGATCGGGTGATCACAGCCGTGGGCCTTGGCGATTTTCGCCTTCTCGTCGCTGCCTACGGTGCCGATGACCTTGGCGCCGATCACCTTGAGCCACTGGCAGGCGATGAGTCCGACGCCGCCCGCTGCCGCATGGAACAGCACCGTGTCGCCTGGTTTGACCGCGTAGGTGAGGTGCGTGAGGTAATGCGCGGTCATGCCCTTGAGCATGATCGATGCCGCTTGCTCGTCGCTGATCCCCTCCGGGATCTTGACCAGCCGGTCGGCCGCAAACAGCCTTGCCTCCGCGTAAGAGCCGGGGGGCTGGCCGGTGTAGGCGACCCGGTCGCCTTTCTTGACTGCGGTGACGCCGCTGCCGACTGCGTCGACCACGCCCGCACCCTCCATGCCGATGCTGGACGGCAACTGCAGCGGATACATGCCGGTGCGGTGGTAGGTGTCGATGAAGTTGACGCCGACCGCCGTGTGGCGGATGCGCGCCTGGCCCGGCCCGGGATCGCCGACATTGATGTCCTCGAACTGCATTACTTCCGGGCCGCCAGCCTTGTGAAAGCGGAATGCCTTTGTCATCTCGTTCCCCTCAGTGTTTGTGTTATGCCGCAGGTGTCGCGTGGATCGCCCACGCGCGCACGCTACTCAGTGAAACAGCGTCAGCACGCCCGTGTAGCCGTAGAGCCGGTCGTGCGAAATCTCGCCATTGCAGAAAAAGCCAACCAGGGGCAGGTCGCCGAGCGCCTCGCGCACAATGCCGAGTTCGGCGCCGCGCTCTCCGAACATGTGCTCGCCGCGCCCCAGACACGAATAGTACAGCGCGCCGCGCGCGGGCGCTGGTGTCGCGTTGCGCAGCTCCGCAAGCATGCGCTCCAGATCCTGCCGCGCGCTCGCGCCGTCGCGCTTGCAGAACAGCAGTTCCTGGCCCTCATCGACGATGTCGCCGATCGCAATGAGATTGTTTTTTGGATCAATGCCCACCAGGTTTCGTACCAGGTAGTCGCTCTCGGAGCGCAGGTCGGCCCGGCCCGAGCCGGCCACTGGCAGACCAACGAGCATGAACGCGGCGGCGCGCCGCAAGTCGCGCGACAGGACCTCGCCTGCCGCCTCGCGGAATACGTCTAGCGCCGGGCGGCCGTCGAGCGTCATGATCACGTTCTGCTCGCATCGCGTGATGCGGTGCCGGCCGGGAAGCGCCGCGCAACCCTGTGTGAGGCGCGTCGTGAGGCCGATGTCCGAAGCGAGTACTACGCCCGAGAGCCCGCCCGAGACGACGTCGTTCGCCACCTGCACGGTCTGCGTGCGCGAGCTCGACAGACCGCCGACCAGATATCCGCTCTCGACCTTCGAGGACATGTCCGCGATCAGACCGGCGACATCCGGCGCCTGCGGGTCGGCGTGCACCACTGCGAAGTGCGAGGCGAGCGCTCCGCCTGCCGTGCGCTCACCCGGTGACGGCGGTCGGGTGCGGCCGGAAAACACCTGGTAGTGGCCCGAATCGAAGTCCGCCACCATCGTCGCCAGCGCGGGCTGGTCGAGGTACTCGACGCCCGTGGCGAGAATGCCCACGCCCACAGTTCCCACCCAGTCGGCGACGCCAGTCGATTCCCTCAGTGAACGGACGATGTCTTTCGCGTGCGGCACCAAGGCGTCGGTGAAATACGCGAAGCCCAGTCCGCGCCCGGGCCGTCCCAGCTTGCCGGCACAGGCGGCGACGCAAGTCTCCCAGGTGGATGCGCTGGCATGCGCGTAGTGAAAACGGTTCATTGGTCTTTCTTCGGTTCTTTCTTCTCGTTCTGCGCGGCGCTTTGCTCCGTCGCGCTCGTCGGCGCCCGCGCCGCGTTCATCGTCTGCTGCATTATTGTCCAGGGCCAGATTATCGGATGCCCGGCGCTGCCCGCGGCCTTTGCCAGCTCGGCCAACGCGGCTGCGTCCGGTGCAGCAGCCTTGCCGGGGTCGACGTTGCCTCGCATCGCCTGCAGCGCCGCCTTCTGCACCTCCAACCCCTGGACAGACAGGCGCACCATATTGAGGTTCATGGACAGCCAAGTCTCCACCGAGCGCAGGTCGGCGATGCGCTTTGCGACTTCCTCGGGGTCGAGTGTGGGCATCGCCATGCCTGGCACCGGCATGCCGAGCGGGCCCCACAGGCGCCGGAACACCTCGAACGGGTCGGGCGGCGATTTCGAATCCGGCATGGCGAATCCCTTTTAGGTGCCAGCGAAGAAGTCGCGCACATCGGATTCGCGACTCATGGTGTCCTGATAGCCGAGCTCGATCAGCGCGCGGCAGAAAGACTGTTCGAAGAGCAAGTAACTTGCCAGGTTGGAGCCAGCGCGGTTGAGCGCACCGATGGGTCGCAGGATGAAGCGCACCGAGCGCGGCAGCTCGTGCAGGAAGCGCGCGGCGATGCGCTCGATCGGCTGCGAGGGGGCGATGAACAGCACCCGCACCGGCCGCAGCAAAAGCTGCGAGTGCTTGAGCGCCTCGGGCGGGATGAGGCTCACGGTGCGGTTGATGCGCTCGAGCCGCTCGATGTCGACCACCAGGCTATCGAGAAAGATGCTGTTGAGCGCGTGGCCGGCAATCTGCGCGAGCGACGGGTAAACGTTCGAGCGTGTGCGCATCTGATCCGGCAACTGGCGCCCGGTGCCGACAATCAGCACCCGGTCGGCGCCCAAATGCAGCGCCGGGCTGACCGGCGCGATCTGGCGCATCGAGCCATCGCCGAAGTACTCGCGGTGCACCTTGATCGCCGGAAACAGGAACGGCAGCGAGGCCGATGCGAGCACGTACTCGATCTTCATCGTGACCGCGGCGCCGATGCGCTGCTTGCGCTCCCAGCCGTCGAGGCCCGAGCCCCCCTGGAAAAACGAGACGCTCTGGCCGCTGGTGTAGCCGGAGGCGGTAACGCACACCGCGTACAGCGCGCCGGCGTCGATGTGCTCCTGGATACGCTCGAAAGCAAGATTTTTCTGGAGCATCTCGCGCAGCGGCGAGTTGTCCAGCAGCGACACTGGATTGTTGCGCGACATCAGCATCAGCAACGAGAGCCATCTGGCGCCGCTTTTCATGATGCTCGGGACGTCGGTGCGATAGATCTTCTCGCAGTGCATCTCCTGCCACACGTTAAGCAGGTGATTCACGCCAACGCTGAAATCGTCCGCGTACACGGCGAGCGTCGCCGCGTTGATCGCGCCCGCAGAGGTGCCGCACACGATCGGAAATGGATTGCGCGTGGGCTCGCCGAGCAGGTCGCGCACCGCCTTGATGACGCCAACCTGGTAGGCCGCGCGCGCCCCGCCGCCGGTCAGCACCAGACCGGGTCGCGGCTTTTGCACCCCCGGCAAGGGAGCGATGGTGCTAACGGCAGGCTGGTCTTGCACGCCGTGGCCGATTAGAACAGGGATTGTTCCTGGCCGCGCGGCGCGTTCGCGTCCACGACCGTCAGCGCGGTCATGTTGACGATGCGGCGCACAGTCGCGGAAGGGGTCAGGATGTGCACCGGACGCGCCGCACCGAGCAGGATTGGCCCGATCGTAACGCCGTCCCCGGCCGCAGTCTTGAGCAGATTGAATGCGATGTTCGCCGCATCGAGCGTGGGCATGATGAGCAGGTTCGCGGCGCCCTTCAAGCGTGTGTTCGGGAACACCCGCAGCCGGATCTCCTCGGAGAGCGCAGCGTCGCCGTGCATCTCGCCTTCGACCTCGAGGTCGGGCGCGCGTTCGTGCAGGATGGCGAGCGAGCGCTGCATCTTGGGCGCCGACGGGACATCGACCGAGCCGAAATTGGACGCGGACAGCAGCGCGACCTTCGGCACAATGCCGAACCGCTTAAGCTCCTCGGCGGCAAGCAGCGTCATCTCCGCGATGTGCTCGGGATCCGGGTCAGGCGTCACGTAGGTGTCGCAAATGAAAACAGTGTGCTGGGGCAGCATCAGCGCATTCATGCCGGCATAGCGGGTCACCCCCGGGCGCAGCCCGATCACGTGATCGATGTATTTCAAATGCAACGCGTGCGTACCGAAGGTGCCGCAGATCATGCCGTCGGCCTCGCCCTTGTAGATCATCATCGCCCCAATGAGGGTATGACGGCGGCGCATCTCGATCCTGGCGTACTCCTGGGAAACGCCCTTGCGCTCGGTGAGCCGGTGGTAAGTGGTCCAGTACTCGCGGTAGCGCGGGTCGAACTCCGGATTGACTAGCTCGAACTCCTTTCCGGAACGCATGCGAAGGCCGAGCCGCTCGAGACGCCGATCGATGACTCGGGGCCGGCCGACCAGGATCGGCGTCGCCAATCCCTCGTCCAGGATCACCTGCACCGCGCGCAGCACGCGCTCGTCCTCGCCCTCAGCGTAGACCATGCGCCGCGGCGACGCCTTGGCTGCGGAGAATATCGGCTTCATGATCAGGCCGGAGTGGTACACGTACTGCGACAGCGAATCGCGGTACGCGGCGATGTCCGCAATCGGCCGGGTGGCAACGCCCGAGTCCATCGCCGCCTGCGCCACCGCCGGCGCAATTCGGGCGATCAGGCGCGGGTCGAAGGGCCGCGGAATCAGGTACTCGGGACCGAAACTGATCGACTCGATGCCGTATGCAATCGCCACCTGCTCGGAGGTCTCGGCCTTCGCCAAGTCGGCAATCGCATGCACCGCGGCGATCTCCATGTCCGTGGTGATTGCGGTCGCCCGGACATCAAGCGCGCCGCGAAAAATGAACGGGAAGCACAGCACGTTGTTGACCTGGTTCGGGTAATCCGAGCGCCCGGTGGCAATTACGCAGTCGGGCCGCGCCTCCCTAGCGAGCTCGGGCCGGATTTCGGGCTCGGGATTGGCGAGCGCAAGGATCAGCGGCCGGTCCGCCATCTTACTGACCATCTCCGGCTTGAGCACTCCGCCCGCCGACAGGCCGAGGAACACATCCATCCCCTCGATTACCTCAGCGAGCGTGCGCGCCTTGGTGTCGGTCGCAAAGCGCTCCTTGTCCGGGTCCATTTCCTCCTTGCGGCCCTTGTACACGACGCCCTTGATGTCGGTGACCGTGATGTTTTCGATCGACATGCCCATCTTGACGAGCAGGTCGAGGCAGGCGAGCGCGGCCGCACCGGCGCCGGAGGTGACGAGCCGCACCCGTGGGAGTTCCTTGCCGACGACCCGCAGGCCGTTAAGAATTGCGGCACAGACCGTGATCGCCGTGCCGTGCTGATCGTCGTGGAACACCGGGATGTTCATGCGCTCGCGCAGCGTTCTCTCGACGTAGAAGCACTCCGGCGCCTTGATGTCCTCCAGATTGATGCCGCCAAAGGTCGGTTCGAGCGCGGCGATGATCTCCACCAGCTTCTGCGGGTCGCGCTCGTTCAGCTCGATGTCGAAGCAGTCGATCCCCGCGAACTTCTTGAACAGGACCGCTTTGCCCTCCATCACGGGCTTGGCAGCAAGCGGTCCAATCGCGCCCAGGCCGAGCACCGCCGTGCCGTTGGTGACGACGCCGATCAGATTGCCGCGCGAGGTCAAGTTGAACGCTTCTGCGGGGTCGCGCTCGATTTCCTCGCAGGCCGCGGCCACGCCGGGCGAATAAGCCAGCGCCAGGTCGCGCTGGTTGGTCAGTTGCTTGATCGGCTGAATCGAGATCTTGCCCGGCCGAGGCAGTCGGTGATACTCGAGGGCGTTCTTCTTGAGCTGCTCGTCCACGATTCGCTCCTGACGCCTCCCGCAAGCGCGATCCTGGCCGCAAAGCACAAGATGATGCGCTCAGGGTAAAAATTATAGCGCAGCGTGCAGCGCGCCCCTCAGATCCAGCAGAAATAGCCGGCCGCCATGCCAGGCAGAAATAGTCCTCCCGTGGCGGCAACCATGGCAAGCGCGATGAACTCAGCGCATTCGTCGTTTGCGATACCAAATACTTCGTGCGCGTCGGCGTAGACCAGATAGACCATGTGCAACAGGAAGAGCAGCGGCACCAATGCGAATTGGGGAAACGCGAGAAAGGCGACAGCAAGCCAGACCGGCGTCGGGCCGTAGACCGCGACTTCGATCGCCTGGGATCAGCCGGGCGCGCGCACCGCGCCGGTGTGCGCACTCGCGATGCGCTCCCATTGCGCTTGGGGCAAGACGATTATCCGTATTATCCTTTGCAGCACTTCCTGCCATGGAATCGTTATGCGCTTGCGCGCAGCCACCCTGCCAGACCGGATGCTAATTGCGCGTCGCGCTGCGGAGATCCAGCCCTTCGAGGTGATGGAGATCCTTGCCCGGGCGCACGAGTTGGAGGCTCGCGGGCGGCGCGTGGTGCATATGGAAATTGGCGAGCCGGACTTTACCGCCCCCGCGCCGGTCGTCGAAGCCGGCGTGCGCGCGCTGCGTGAGGGACTCACCGCATACACGGGCGCGCTTGGCCTTCCGGCGCTGCGCGAGGCGATCGCGCAGCATTATCGGCAACGCTTCGGCGTCGAGGTGCCGATGTCGCGCATTGCGGTTACCGCTGGAGCCTCCGGGGCGCTGCTGCTCACGCTCGCGCTGTTCGTCGACCCGGGCGACGAGCTGCTCGTTCCCGATCCGGGCTATCCCGGCTACCGCCACTTCGTGCGCGCCTTCGAGGGCGTCGCGCGACCGATCGAAACCCATGCCGAGACGTTCTTCCAACCGACGTATGAGACGGTCGAGCGCGCCTGGAGCGCACGCACAGTTGGATTGCTGCTCGGCTCGCCCGCAAACCCGACTGGAACGCTGATTCCCCAGGACGAGCTGCGCCGTATCGCCGGCTTTGTCGCCGAGCAAGGGGGCGTGCTGATCGTGGACGAGATCTATCAGGGCCTAGTCTATGGAGAGACGCCGACGACGGCCTTCGGCCTTCCCGGCACCGTCGTCCTTGTGAACAGCTTTTCCAAGTACTTCTGCATGACCGGCTGGCGCCTGGGATGGGTTGTGCTGCCCCAGGATCACGTGCGCGCATTCGAAAGGCTCGCGCAGCACCTGTTCATTTGCCCGCCGAGCGCCGCGCAGCATGCTGCAGTCGCCGCGTTTAGTGCGCAAGCAACTGAGATTCTCGAAGGCCGGCGGCGGGAGTTCGAACGGCGCCGCGACTTTCTGCTGCCGGCGCTCGAGCATGCCGGGCTACGCGTGCCAGCCCGCCCGAATGGTGCCTTCTACCTCTACGCGGATTGCTCGGCCCTGGAGGCGGATGCAAGACGCTTTGCCCTGGGCCTGCTCGATGCCGAGGCGGTTGCGGCGACACCGGGGGTGGATTTCGGCGCCAACGCGACGCGCCACTTCGTGCGCTTTTCCTATACCCGCAGCATGGAGGACCTGGAGGAAGGCGCGCGGCGCATCGCCCGCTTCTGCGGCGCGCGGCGCCCCTGAATCGGAGACTCAGACCTCCCTGCGCGAGCGCCGCAGGATCTGCTCGAGGCGCGCCCGCTCGGCGAGCACCTTGCCGGCGTACTGCTGAGTCGGCTCGTCGAACGCACCACCGTACATCTGCAGCGCGGTTTCGGTCTCGCCGAACCGGCGCAGGTACTCGCGCAGGATCTGCGTGCCAACCTGGATATTGATCTCGGGGTTGAGCAGCGCGTGCTCGCCGCCGTGCTCCGTCAGCTTGTCGGGGTGATACTTCGCGATAACCTGCATCAGTCCCTTGGCGCCCATGAAGCTTTCGGCCACCGGGTTGTAGCGCGACTCGATCGCCATTACCGCCAGGACCAACAGGGGATCGACCTTGAACTCGCGACCCGCCCGGTAGGCGCTTGCCACGAAGCGTCCGACGGCTTGGTCCGCGACGCGGTAACGCTTCGCGATGAACTCGGTGACCGCCCGCTGCTCGAGTTCGAGCGCGCCCTCGGCCCGCTCGTCGCTTACCGGGACCACGGCTGTCGCTGCCAGGCCGTTCGCAACGTAGCCCTGGCCGGCGCGCGCCGCCACCGAGACTTCGTTGATCAGCACCTCGCGTGGTCCGGGCAACCCCACGGCGAGAACTGCGGCAAGTCCCACCAACGCGAACAGGCCTCTTGCCATTGAAAGGACCCTAATCGTCGCCGTGAGTCCGCTCATTCGTGCAAAGCTGGCAAGTGCTTCCATGTTGTCCTCCAAACGTTCTGGCGCTGCCGTTGGCCGTCTTTCTTTGCGCTAGCTGGCGTTGCTCATTGCCGGTAACACGGAGGGCTCGAACGGATTCTTCGGATTGTAGTTGGGGCACCTGGAGTCTGTGCCGAAAGTCACAAAATCTTGCGTTTCGCTCGGCCTTTCGCCGGACCGGCCTGAAACGCTAATTGCTGCAGCGCAACTGAAACTATTCTATACTTAAAAACATATTATAGTCAACAACTTCCATTTAAAAATAAAGGGTGGTCGTGGTGCGACGCGAAAGGACTGTTTAGGTGCCGCTTTTTCGTTTGTGGCCAAATTGGCGGGCCGGTAGAATACCGAGCCAGAGGTTGAGCCCGGCTGACCCCTCAGCCGGGTTCAAGGGAAGACTCGCGGACCGGCCTTAGTCTTCACGTAAGGCCGAAGGACCAAGGCGGTCCGCGGAGCTTCGAAAGCCAAGCAAGGGGCTGAACTCCCTTGCCACATTCCCGATCGGTTCCCGGTTACGGCCGGGAGCCGGTTGGAAACGGCCAAGCGGCCGCTGGATTCAGCGCGGTTCTCGCGCCGGGGGTCGCAGCGGTCGACGACGGTACAACTTGAGCCATCGCCGATGGGGCCGCAGAGCTGGCCTTAGGTTTAGCGGGCTTTCTCGCTTTCTTCTTCTTGGCAGCCTTCTTAGGCTTCTTTTTGGCCGCCTTTTTCTTTTTCTTGGCGGCTTTCTTTTTGCCCGCCGCCTTTTTCTTGGCGGTTTTCCTTGCTGCCTTTTTCTTTTTCTTTTTCGCAGCAGCCTTTTTCTTCTTCTTCTTCCCGCCCTTCTTCGCCTTCTTCTTGGCCTTGGTAGCCATAAACAATCTCCTTAAAGGAAGTTACACACAAAAAGCCCGGCCTTACCGGCCCGGACTATTCAACCGCCGGCCGGAACATTCCGGCCGGTGGATTGAATCCCTGTCCCGCCGCGTCAAACGGCGCCCCGCGTTACCAAATCCTGGTAAAGGACGTCCGAATCGAGTCGGATGCCACCCTCCCAAGTCACGGTGGCCGTTTCCGGATCGACGCTGACCTTTTCGAACTCGCGTACGTCGCGCCAGAGGCGAAACGCCCCGATCTCGAGAAGATTGCCGAGAAACACGCTGCCCTCCAGCCCGTCCTCGAATCGCAGCCAGAGCCGGTAGTCGTCCTCGGCCTTGCAGGCGGTGACTCGGTGAAGCGTGCTTCGTTCTTCCTGCATGAGCGTCTCCCGCGGACGAAAAAAGAGCCGGGTTCAGTCCCAGCTCAGTGCTCCACCCGTCTGGTACTCGATG